>JAESGX010000610.1_pt1 | contig 11550 bp, 5 predicted proteins | sample 9269801 | NCBI WGS metagenome assembly JAESGX01 (sample SAMN16773122, study PRJNA677054) | algae metagenome | isolation source: Pleurocapsa minor GSE-CHR-MK-17-07R and co-occurring heterotrophs from wet... | place: USA: Lower Calf Creek Falls, Grand Staircase Escalante National Monument, UT ... | reverse complement strand
CTCAGCCGCCACTCCGGAAAGCTCTCCGAGCAGTACGGCCTGTTCGAGGATCTGCACCAGCTGGAGGTAACGGCGGGTTCGCCCTTCATCGGCACGCCGCGCGCGGTGCTGGAACTGGAGCTGGAGGGGCGGAACCACCCGGGCCTCAGCCTCATCGCCATTCGCGGCCCGGACCGCGTGGGCGTCGCGCGCCATCGGCCCATCGCGGCGGGGGACGTGCTCATCATGCGCGGCGAGGCCGAGGTGGTGCAGGCCTTCTCGACCGAGAACGGCCTTGTCCCCCGCGAGGCCGGGCGGCCGCAGCTGAACGAGGCGCTGTTCAACCAGAGCACCGGGTTCATCGAGGTGGTGCTGCCGCCGCGCTCCGGCCTGATCGGCGAGCGCGTCTTTCCCGGCATGATCACCGAGAGCGGCGACCTCGTCATCCTCGGCATCCAGCGGCGCGGCGAGCGGCTGGGCCCGGGCCAGGTGGTTCTGGCAGCCGGCGACACGCTTCTGCTGCAGGGCGCCTGGGAATCCCTGGAGGAGCAGTCCCAGGATCCCAACGTGCTGGTGGTGACCGCGCCTTCCGCGCTGCGGGGCCAGGCCATCCCGCTCGGCACCGGTTCGCGCCGCGCCATCGCCATCCTGCTGCTCATGGTGGCGCTGCTCGCCAGCGGCGCGGTGCCGAGCGTGGTGGCGGCGCTGGTCGCGGCCTGCGCCGTCATCCTGCTCGGCGTGCTCAAGACCGAGCGCGCCTACCGCGCGATCAACTGGAACATCCTGATCATGATCGCCTCGCTCATTCCGCTCTCGACGGCGATGTACAAGACGGGTGCGGCCTACCTGATCGCCGACACGCTGGTCGCGCTGGTGGGCAATGCCAGCCCCTATGCGCTGCTGGCGGGCCTCTTCCTGCTGACGGCCGGTCTCGGCCAGCTCATCAGCAGCACGGCGACGGCGCTGATCGTCATTCCCGTCGCCATCGCGGCGGCGGGTGCGATGCAGGTCTCGCCGCGCACCGCGCTGGTGACGGTGGCGGTGGGTGCTGCGGCTTCCTTCCTGACACCGATCGCCTCCTCGGCCAGCCTGATGGTGCAGGGGCCGGGCGGCTATCGCTTCGGCGACTACTGGCGCCTGGGCTTGCCGCTGTTGTGCTGGTCCTTCCTGGTCGCCGTGTTTTTGGTCCCCTTCCTCTGGCCCTTCGGACGCAGCGCATGAACACCGAGCTTGCCCTGGTCCTGCTGCTGCTGGCGGCCGCCATCGTCATGTTCATCGCCAACCGGCCGCGCATGGATGCGGTGGCGCTGCTGATGATCGTGCTGATGCCCTTCACCGGGGTGCTGACGATCAATGAGGCGCTGGCCGGCTTCAGCGACCCCTCCATCATCCTCATCGCCGGCCTCTTCGTGATCGGCGAGGGGCTGGTCCGCACCGGCGTCGCCCGCCGCCTCGGTGACTGGTTGAACGCGACCGCCGGCGACAGCGAGACGCGCATGCTCGTGCTGCTGATGCTCTGCGTGTCCGGCCTCGGCGCTTTCATGAGCTCGACCGCCGTGGTCGCGATCTTCATCCCGGTGGTGCTGCGCATCTGCCAGAACACGGGCACGGCACCCTCCCAGCTCATGATGCCGCTCAGCATGGCGGCGCTGGTCAGCGGGATGCTGACGCTGGTGGCGACGGCGCCCAACCTCGTCGTGAATGCCGAGCTGATCCGCCAGGGTTCGGGCGGCTTCGGCTTCTTCAGCTTCACGCCCTTCGGCCTGGTCTTCCTGCTGCTCAGCGTGGGCTACATGCTCTTCGCCCGGCACATGCTGCCCAAGGCCGCAGCCAGCGAGGCCAAGGCCGGGCGCCAGCCGAACCTGCGGGACTGGGTGGCGGAATACGGCCTCGCCGGCCGGGCTTTCCGCGAGCGCGTGCTGCCCGGCTCGGTCCTCGCCGGCAAGCGGCTGGAGGAGCTGGCGGTGGAGGTGCCGGGCGTCTATCTGCTCGCGATCGAGACCCGCTCCGGTTTCGGCACAGAAGTGATCCAGCCGGCCCCGCACACCGTGCTGGAGGTGGGCCATGTCCTGCTGCTGGACATGGTGGCGACCGGCCTCGACATCGCCGCGCTGCGCCGGGAATACGGGCTGCAGGAGCTGCCGCTGGATGATGGCGGCTACTTCACCGATCACTCGCAGGAAATCGGCATGGTGGAGGTGGTGGTCCTCCCGGAATCCCAGATGATCGGCCAGTCGGTGCGCCAGGCGCGCGTGCGCGGCGAGATGGGGCTGACCGTGCTGGGCCTGCGCCGCGGCCGCAAGGTGATCATCGAGGATCTGCTGGAGACGACGCTGAAGGCCGGCGACACGCTGCTGCTGACCGGCTTCTGGTCCGATATCCGCCGTGTGGGCGAATCGGCCGAGGTCGTGGTGCTGCGCCTGCCGGCCGAGGAGCGCGAGGTGCTGCCCGCCGCCAACCTCGCGCCGCAATCCGTGGCCGTGCTGGCGCTGACGGTCGGCATGATGGTCAGCGGCATCGTGCCCAATGTGCATGCGGTGCTGATCGGCTGCCTGCTGATGGGGCTGCTGCGCTGCGTGGATTTCAACAGCGCCTATGGTTCGATCTCCTGGAAGTCCCTCGTCCTCATCGTGGGCATGTTGCCCTTCTCGCTGGCGCTGCAACGCACCGGCGGCGTGGACCTGGCGGCCGATGCGGTGACGGCCATCGCGGGCAATGCCTCGGCGCATGTGCTGCTCGGGCTGCTGTTTCTGATCACGGCGGCCCTTGGCCTGTTCATTTCCAACACGGCGACGGCGGTGCTGATGGCGCCGGTGGCGCTGGCGGTGGCCAAGGAACTCGGCGCCTCGCCCTATCCCTTCGCCATGATCATCGCCATCGCCGCCTCGGCCGCCTTCATGACGCCGGTTTCCTCGCCTGTGAACACGCTGGTGGTGGGGCCGGGCGGCTATGGCTTCGGCGATTTCGTGAAGGTCGGCGTGCCCTTCACGCTGATCGTGATGGCGGCCTCCCTGGTTCTTGTGCCATGGCTGCTGCCGCTTTGACTTCCAACCCGGGAACCCGCGCGCCATGAGCGACATCTGGATCATCGCCGCGATCATCTGCGTCGCCGTCGTCCTGTTCATCTGGAACCGCCTGCCCGTGGTGCTGGTGGCGATGGGCACTGGCCTCTCCCTCTGGGCGACCGGCGTGCTGACATTGAACGAGGCGCTCTCGGGCTATGGCGACCCGGCTGTGATCTTCATCGCCTCGCTGTTTCTGATGAGCGCGGCGCTCGAGCGCACGGGCGTCACCGCCTGGGCGGGGCAGCAGCTCATCGCGCGGGCGGGGGCGGATAGCCGGGCGCGGCTGCTGGGTCTCACCGGCCTGCTGGTCGCGCTGCTGACGGCGCTGATCAGCCTGAACGGCGCGGTGGCGGCCCTCCTGCCGGTGGTGGTGGTCATGGCGGTGCGGCTGAAGCGCGCGCCCTCGCAACTGCTCATGCCGCTGGTCTTCTCGGCCCATGCGGGCTCGCTGCTGGCGCTGACGGGCACGCCGGTGAACGTGCTCGTCTCCAACGCGGCGCTGGAGGCGGGTTTTGGCCGCTTCGGCTTCTTCGAGTTCACGCTGGTCGGCGTGCCGCTTCTGCTGGGCACCCTCGCCATCATCATCCTGTTTGGCCAATTCCTGCTGCCGACGCGGGGTGGCCCTTCCATGCCGGCGGATTTCTCCGCGCATGCGCGCACGCTGGTCGAGCAATACGGCCTCTCCGACGGGCTGTTCCGGCTGCGCGTGCGTGAAAGCTCGGCCTATGTCGGGCAGGCGGCGCCGCTCGATTTCAGCGCCTATCCCGGCCTGCAGGTCATCGCGATCCAGGAGGGCGACACGGCGGCGCCGCTCAAGCGCGGTTACATCGCAATGGGCGACCACATCCTGGTGCGTGGCGACGCCGATGGCGCGGCGCGCCTCGCCGCCGACCAGCACCTGGCCTTCCGCCCCGAGGATGGCGATGCCGAGGCCGAGGAGGCGCTCTTCAATCGCCGCTCCGGCCTCGCCGAAGTGATGATCCCGCCACGCTCGGCCATGATCGGCCGCGAGGTCTTCCCGGGCATGACGACCGATAGCGGGGATCTCATCATCGTCGCCGTCCAGCGCGGCGGTGAGGATGCCGGCCCCGGCGCCACGAAGCTGGAGGCGGGCGACACCATGCTGCTGCAAGGCACCTGGAAGGCGCTCGACATCCGACTGAACGATCCCGAAGTGCTGGTGGTGAACTCGCCCGACGTGGTGCGCCGCCAGGCCGTGCCGCTGGGCCAGGGCGCGAAGCAGGCGCTGATCATCCTGGGCGTGATGGTCTTCCTGCTGGCGACCGGCCTGGTGCCCGCCGCCGTCGCCGGCGTGCTGGCCGGCTTCGCGCTGATCCTCTCGGGCGTTCTGACGGTGGACCAGTCCTACCGCTCGGTGGACTGGACGACGGTGATCCTGGTGGGGGCCATGATGCCGCTCTCGGCTGCGATGGAGCAGAGTGGCGCGGCCGCGCTGATGGCCGAAGGGCTGGTCGCGCTGGTCGGCGATGCCGGGCCCTATGCGCTGCTGGCGGGGCTCTTCATCCTGACGGCGGTGCTGGGCCAGCTCATCAGCAACACGGCGACGGCGCTGATCGTCATTCCCGTCGCCATCGCGGCGGCGGGCGCCATGCAGGTCTCGCCGCGGACCGCATTGGTGACGGTCGCCGTGGGCGCTGCGGCCTCCTTCCTCACTCCCATCGCCTCCTCGGCCAGCCTGATGGTGCAGGGGCCGGGCGGCTACCGCTTCGGCGACTATTGGCGCCTCGGCCTTCCGCTGCTGGCCTGGTCCTTCCTGGTCGCGGTGTTTCTGGTCCCCTTCCTCTGGCCCTTCGGACGCAGCGCATGAACACCGAGCTCGCCCTTGTCCTGCTGCTGCTGGCAGCCGCGATCATCATGTTCATCGCCAACCGGCCGCGCATGGATGCGGTGGCGCTCCTGATGATCGTGCTCATGCCCTTCACCGGCGTGCTGACGATCAATGAGGCGCTGGCCGGCTTCAGCGACCCCTCCATCATCCTGATCGCCGGCCTCTTCGTCATCGGCGAGGGGCTGGTGCGCACGGGTGTCGCCCGCCGCCTGGGGGATTGGCTGAACGCGACCGCGGGTGACAGCGAGACGCGGATGCTGGTGCTGCTGATGCTCTGCGTCTCGGGCCTGGGCGCCTTCATGAGCTCCACCGCCGTGGTCGCGATCTTCATCCCCGTGGTGCTGCGCATCTGCCAGAACACGGGCACGGCGCCCTCCCAGCTCATGATGCCGCTCAGCATGGCGGCGCTCGTCAGCGGCATGCTCACGCTGGTGGCGACGGCGCCCAACCTCGTCGTGAATGCCGAGCTGATCCGCCAGGGCTCGGCGGGCTTCAACTTCTTCAGCTTCACGCCTTTCGGCCTCGTCTTCCTGGTGCTCAGCGTGGGCTACATGCTGTTCGCGCGGCACCTGCTGCCCAAGGCCACGCCGGGCAGCGGCCATGCGGGGCGGGTTCCGACGCTGCGCGACTGGGTGTCGGAATACGGTCTGGCGGGCCGCGCCTTCCGTGAGCGCCTGCTGCCCGGCTCACCCCTGGCCGGTCGGCGGCTGGAGGAGTTGGGACCGCTCGTTCCGGCCGCCTATCTGCTGGCCATCGAGACCCGCTCGCGCTTCGGGACCGAGGTGATCAAGCCCACGCCGCAGACCATGCTGGAAGTGGGGCAGGTCCTGCTGCTCGACCTGGAGGAGAGGGGGGGTCTCGACATCGCGGCGCTGCGCGAGGAGTTCGGCCTGGAGGAATTGCCGCTGGATGATGGCGGCTACTTCACCGACCATTCGCAGCAGCTCGGCATGGCGGAGGTGGTGATCCCGCCGGAATCGCACATGGTCGGCAAGACGGTCCGCCAGGCGCGCGTGCGCGGCGAATTGGGGCTGACGGTGCTCGGCTTGCGGCGGGGCCGGAAGGTGATCGCCGAGGAGTCGCTGGAGACGGTGCTGAAAGGCGGCGACACGCTGCTGGTGACGGGCTTCTGGGCCGATATCCGCCGGATCAATGAATTCTCCGACCTCGTGGTGCTGCGCCTGCCCGCGGAAGAGCGCGAGGTGCTGCCCGCCGCCAATCTCGCCCCGCAATCCGTGGCCGTGCTGGCGCTGACCGTCGGCATGATGGTGAGCGGCATCGTGCCCAATGTGCATGCGGTGCTGATCGGCTGCCTGCTGATGGGGTTGTTGCGCTGCGTGGATTTCAACAGCGCCTATGGCTCGATCTCCTGGAAATCGCTGGTGCTGATCGTCGGCATGCTGCCGTTTTCGCTGGCGCTGCAACGCACGGGCGGCGTGGACCTGGCGGCCGATGCGGTGACGGCCGTCGCGGGCAATGCCTCGGCCTATGTGCTGCTCGGGCTGCTGTTTCTCATCACGGCGGCGCTGGGGCTCTTCATCTCCAACACGGCGACGGCGGTGCTGATGGCGCCGGTGGCACTGGCGGTGGCCAAGGAGCTCGGCGCCTCGCCCTATCCTTTCGCCATGATCATTGCGATCGCGGCCTCGGCCGCGTTCATGACGCCGGTCTCCTCGCCGGTGAACACGCTGGTGGTGGGCCCGGGCAATTACGGCTTTGGCGATTTCGTGAAGATCGGCGTGCCCTTCACGCTGATCGTGATGGCGGCCGCCCTGGTTCTTGTGCCATGGCTGCTGCCGCTTTGACTTTGAACCCGGGAATACGCGCGCCATGAGCGACATCTGGATCATCGCCGCGATCATCTGCGTCGCCGTCATCCTCTTCATCTGGAACCGGCTGCCGGTGGTGCTGGTGGCCATGGGCACGGGCCTCTCCCTCTGGGCGACCGGCGTGCTGACGCTGAACGAGGCGCTCTCGGGCTATGGCGACCCGGCGGTGATCTTCATCGCCTCGCTCTTCCTGATGAGTGCGGCACTGGAGCGCACCGGCGTCACCGCCTGGGCGGGGCAGCAGCTCATCGCGCAGGCGGGGGCGGATAGCCGGGCGCGGCTGCTCGGCCTCACCGGGCTTCTGGTCGCGCTGCTGACCGCGCTGATCAGCCTGAACGGGGCCGTGGCCGCGCTGCTGCCGGTGGTGGTCGTCATGGCGGTGCGGCTGAAGCGCGCGCCCTCGCAATTGCTGATGCCGCTGGTCTTCTCGGCCCATGCGGGCTCCCTGCTGGCGCTGACCGGTACGCCGGTGAACGTGCTCGTCTCCAATGCGGCGCTGGAGGCGGGTTTCGGCCGCTTCGGCTTCTTCGAGTTCACGCTGGTCGGCGTGCCGCTGCTGCTCGGCACGCTCACCATCATCATCCTCTTCGGCCAGGTGTTGCTGCCGACGCGCGGCGGCCCCTCCATGCCGGCTGATTTCTCGGCCCATGCCCGCACGCTGGTCGAGCAATATGGCCTCTCCGATGGGCTGTTCCGGCTGCGCGTGCGCGAGAGCTCGGCCTATGTCGGCCAGGCGGCGCCGCTCGACTTCAGCGCCTATCCCGGCCTGCAGGTCATCGCGATCCAGGAGGGCGACACGGCGGCCCCCCTCAGGCGCGGGTACATCGCCATGGGCGATCACATCCTGGTGCGGGGCGACGCGGAAGGCGCCGCCCGCCTTGCCGCCGACCAGCACCTGGCCTTCCGCCCCGAAGATGGCGACGCCGAGGCCGAGGAGGCGCTGTTCAACCGCCGCTCCGGCCTCGCCGAGGTGATGATCCCCCCGCGCTCGGCCATGATCGGCCGCGAGGTCTTCCCCGGCATGACGACCGATAGCGGGGACCTGATCATCATCGCGGTGCAGCGCGCCGGCGCCGATGCCGGCCCGGGCGCCACGGTGCTGGAGGCGGGCGACACCATGCTGCTGCAGGGCACCTGGAAGGCGCTCGACCTCCGGCTGAACGACCCGGAGGTGCTGGTGGTGAACTCGCCCGACGTGGTGCGCCGCCAGGCCGTGCCGCTCGGCCAGGGGGCGAAGCAGGCGCTGATCATCCTGGGCGCCATGGTCTTCCTGCTGGCGACCGGCCTGGTGCCCGCCGCCGTGGCCGGCGTGCTGGCCGGTTTTGCGCTGATCCTCTCGGGCGTGCTGACGGTGGACCAGTCCTACCGCGCGGTGGACTGGACGACGGTGATCCTGGTCGGCGCGATGATGCCGCTCTCGGCCGCCATGGAGCAGAGTGGTGCTGCGGCCCTGATGGCCGAGGGGCTGGTCGCGCTGGTCGGCGATGCCGGGCCCTATGCCTTGCTGGCGGGGCTGTTCATCCTGACGGCGGTGCTGGGCCAGCTCATCAGCAACACGGCGACGGCGCTGATCGTGATCCCGATCAGCGTGGCCGCGGCCATGGGCATGGGCGTCTCGCCGCTGCCGGTGCTGATGAGCGTGGCGGTCGCCGCCGCCGCCTCCTTCCTGACGCCGATCGCGACCCCCACCAACCTGATGGTGATGGGCCCCGGCGGCTATGTCTTCAGCGACTACTGGAAGCTCGGGCTGCCGCTGATGATCTGGTTCTTCGTCGTCTCGGTGTTTCTCGTCCCGTTGATCTGGCCGTTCTAGAACAGGATGGCGACGACCGCGCCGATCAGGATGTTCACCAGCACCGCCACCAGCACGACGGAGAGCGCGAAGCCCATCACGCGCTCCCGCGGGATGCGCATGACGATGGGTGTGCCGACGTAGAAGAGGAACAGGCTGTAGAGGCCGCCCGCCAATGCCGGGAGCCAGCCGATCCAGGGGAGGATCATGCAGGCGCCGCCGATCCAGGAGGCGGTGGGCGCATAGGCCGCGAGCTTCATGGCGGCGGTCGGGTCAGCTGGCCCCCCGAAGCGCGGCGCCAGCATCTCCACGATCTTCGCCAGCACGAAGATGCCGACCAGCGAGAGAAGGTAGCCGGTGATGGCGCTGCCGATCACCCCGCCCAGCCCGCGTTCGCCGGGGCCGATCAGCGCGGCGCCGATCAGCCCGCCCACCGCCGCCAGGCCTGCCAGCGGCACGACATAGGATTTGAACAGGTCAGCCGTCGCGGTCGGCTCGGCTGCGATGATCTGCCATTCCGCCAGCGGGTTCATCATCAGGCCCTTGGCGCGCGCGACGATATCCATGCATCCGATCCTTCCGCAGCGCGCCCTGCCTGGGCGCCTGCGGATACTGCGCGCCCGCGTCGGGCCGGGGCAAGTGTCACCTTTCTCGCCCGCTGGGCATGCGCCATGTTGCGCCGCAAGCACGAGGACGGGGCCATCCATGGAACTGCATCAGTTGAGCGCGCGCGAGGCGGTGGCCAAGCTCGCTCGGCGCGAAGTCTCCCCGCTGGAACTGGTGGAGGCCGCGGCCGCGCGCATCGCCGAGGTGGAGCCCGCGGTGAACGCGCTGCCCACCCTCTGCCTCGACCGCGCGCGGGAGCATGCGAAGCGCCTGATGCGGGGCGAGGGGCGGGAGCTGGAAGGCCAGCCCGGCTGGCTCGGCGGCCTGCCCGTTTCCATCAAGGACCTGACCGATGTGGCAGGCGTGCGCACCACCTATGGCTCGCCCATCTTCAGGGACCACGTGCCCACCGCCTCGCACCCCGTCGTGCAGCGGATCGAGGCGCGGGGCGGCATCGTAACGGCCAAGTCCAACACGCCGGAATTCGGCGCGGGTGGCTCCACCTTCAACGAGGTCTTCGGCCGCACCCGCAACCCGTGGAACACCTCGCTCACCTGCGGCGGCAGCACGGGCGGCGGCGCCGTCTCGCTCGCGACCGGCGAGGTCTGGCTGGCGCAGGGCACTGACCATGGCGGCAGCCTGCGGCGGCCCGGCACCTATTGCAGCGTGGTGGGCATCCGTCCCTCGCCGGGGCGGGTCACGCGCGGCACGGTCAACAACCTCTTCGCGCCGCTTTCGGTGCAGGGGCCGATGGCGCGCAACATCCCCGACCTGGCGCTCTTCCTCGACACCATGGCCGGCTGGTGCCCCGCCGATCCGCTGACCTATGACGCGCCGGCCGTGAGCTACAGCCAGGCCGTGGCCGAGGCGCGCCCGCCGAAGCGCGTCGCCTTCACCATGGACTACAATGGCGCCCTGCCGATCGACCGCGAGACGCGCGCGATCTGCACCGAAGCCATGAAGCATTTCGAAGCCATGGGCTGCATCGTCGAGGAATTCGCGCCCGACCTGGGCGAATTGACCGAGGCCTTCCTCGTGCTGCGCAGCCAGAATTTCGTGGTGGACCGCGAGATCCAGATGCAGACCCATCGGGACCTGCTGAAGCCCGACATCATCTGGAACACGCAACGCGGCCTGGATGCGAGCCCGAGCCGCATCGCCTGGGCCGATCGCGAGCGCGCGGCCTTCTACCGCCGCATGGTGGCCCTGTTCAGCCGCTACGACGTCTTCGTCACACCGAGCGCCGGCACGCCCGCTTTCGACGTGATGCTGCGCAATCCCGAGAGCATCGCGGGCGTGAAGCTCGAAAACTACATGGCGGGCTCCATGCTCAACGCGGCCATGACCATGGCGGGCTCGCCCGCCGTCGCCGTGCCCTGCGGCTTTGATCAGCATGGGCGGCCGGTGGGGCTGCAGATCGCCGCCCCCGCGCGCCGCGACGAGGTCGCCTTGCAGGCGGCGGCGCTGTTCGAACGGTCAACCGGACTGGACCGGAAACTGCCGATTGATCCGCGCCCCGGCGTGGTGCCGCCCTACGAAACGAGATGACGTTCAGGCCGCGATCGTCTCGATCGCGCCGGCTAGGACGCTGAGCGCTGCCGCGAAATCCTCCAGCGCCATCGCCTCGTCCGGGTTGTGGCTGCCATTTGCGTTGCGGATGAAGAGCATGGCCGAGGGCACGCCCTTCAGCACGAAGCTCGCGCAGTCATGCCCGGCGCCGGAGGTCATCTCCATCACCGGCACGCCCGCCGCCGCGGCACTGGCGCGCAGCGCGGCGCGCAGGCGCGGATCCATCAGCGCGGGGGCGGCGCGCATGCTCTCGCCGTAGTCGAGGCTGACGCCGCGCCGCGCCCGCGCGCCCGCCGCCACGTCGCGCATCACGGCCTCCACGGCGTCCAGCACCGCATCCTGCTCGCTGCGGATATCGAGGCTGAAGCGCACGGCGCCCGGCACCTTGGTGGGCGCATGCATCTCGGCCGGCGTCCAGAATTCGCCGATGGTCAGCACCAGATCCTGGCCCGCCTTCTCGACCCGGTCCCACAAGGCTTCGAGGCGTGTGGCCAGCTCCGTCACGGCCAGCACCGCATCCTGGCGGAAGCCGCGCGGCACGGCGCCCGCGTGGTTCCAGGCGCCCGTGGCGTGGCAGATCGGGTGGCGCAGGATGCCGCGGATGCCGGTGACGATGGCACAGGGCAAACCCGCGCCGACCAGCACCGGGCCCTGCTCGATATGCGGCTCGATGAAGGCATGGATCCGCGCGGGGTCGAGCGAGGCGCGGCCGTCGCGGATGAATTGCGGGTCGAAGCCCTCCTCCACCATGTGCTCGGCCAGCGTGCGGCCGCTGTCGGAGCGGCGGGCCGTGTCGGGCACATGCGGGGGCAGCAGGCCGAAGGCGGCGCGGCTGCCGATGTAGTTCACCGGGAACCAGCA
>JAESGX010000607.1_pt1 | contig 11634 bp, 12 predicted proteins | sample 9269801 | NCBI WGS metagenome assembly JAESGX01 (sample SAMN16773122, study PRJNA677054) | algae metagenome | isolation source: Pleurocapsa minor GSE-CHR-MK-17-07R and co-occurring heterotrophs from wet... | place: USA: Lower Calf Creek Falls, Grand Staircase Escalante National Monument, UT ... | reverse complement strand
CAAGATCGGCATGATGTTCCAGCAGGCCGTGATGTTCCCCTGGCGCACGACCCTCCAGAACGTGCTGCTGCCCGTCGAGATCTTCGGCGAGAACAAGAAGCAGTTCATCCCCAAGGCCCAAGAGCTGCTCGAGATGGTGGGCATCCGCGAGTTCCAAGACTCGTACCCCTGGCAGCTCTCGGGCGGCATGCAGCAGCGGGCGGCCCTGTGCCGCGTGCTGCTGCACGACCCCAAGCTGCTGCTGCTCGACGAGCCCTTCGGCGCGCTCGACGAGTTCACGCGCGAGGCCATGAACCAAGAGCTGCTGCGACTGCAGGCGTATTCGCAGAGCACCGCCGTGCTCGTGACGCACAACATCACCGAGGCGGTCTTCATGTCTGACCGCGTCGCCGTCATGAGCGCTCGCCCCGGTCGGCTCGTCGGCATCCTCGAGGTGCCCTTCGACCGCCCGCGCACGCCCGACCTGCAGACGACGACCGACTTCATCAAGCTCGTCGCCGAGGCCCGCCGCATGCTGGAGCTCCAGTGACGGCGACGGCGGCAGCGCCCGCCCCGGCTCCGGCGAAGAAGAAGCCGGCCCGCGAGGTCGATCCGCGCTCGTGGTGGCAGCGCGTGCGCGAGGGCTACGCGTGGATCACGATCACGACGATCGCGATCATGCTGATCCTGTGGGAGATCATCCCGCAGACGGGCCTGATCAACCGCGTCCTCTTCCCGACCTTCACCGACACCGTCGCGGGCTTCGTCCAGCTCGTCGCCGGAGGCTACTGGTGGGAGGACCTCGCGAAGACCATGTATGCAGTGGCGATCGCCTGGGTGATCGGCTGCGTCTTCGGCTTCGTGATGGGCGTCGTGCTCGGCACGAACCCCTTCATCCGCCAGGCCATCACGCCCTACGCCATCGCGGTGCAGGCGCTGCCGAAGGTCGTGCTCGCCCCCCTGCTCATCGGGTGGCTCGGATTCGGGTCTGAGAGCAAGATCGCGCTCGCCGTGATCATCTGCTTCTTCCCCGTCTGGATCGACACGATGGTGGGCCTCGCCCTGCCGGCGGCCAACGAGTTCAAGCTCATGCAGTCGCTCAAGGCAAGCCGCTGGCAGGTCTTCACGAAGCTGCAGCTGCCCTCGGCCATCCCGCTCATCATGGTGGGCGTCAAGCACTCGCTGCTGCTCGCCTTCACGGGCGTGCTCGTGGCCGAGATCCTCTCCGCCTCCGACGGCGGCCTGGGCAAGCTCGCGAAAGAGTTCGCCTCGCAGTTGAACATGTCCCTCACCTACGCCGTCGTGCTCGTCGTGGTCATCCTCGCGGTCGTGCTCGTCTCGATCGCCGACGTCATCGAGCGGCGCGTGGTGTTCTGGTCTGAAGAGAACCGGGCGGCAAAACGATGACGCGCACCGAGCAGATGGCGCAGATCGCCATCGCACAATCCCCGAAGTCGAAGCGCAAGCGCTTCTCGCCGTACATCGTGACGGCGGCGATCCTGCCGATCATCCTGCTGGTCTGGTGGCTCGCAACCACCGTGACGAAGTCGGTCTCGCCGATCCTGCTGCCGACCCCCGAGTCGGTCTGGGCCGCGATCCCGCGCGTGCTCGGCGCGATGGGCTTCGGCGACCAGGTCATGCGCACCCTCATCGAGATCGCGGGCGGATTCCTGCTCGGCGGGCTCGTGGGCTTCGGCCTGGGCCTGCTGCTGAGCGCTTCGAACCGGTTGCGCGGGGCCTACCTGCCGTTCCTCTCGGCGCTCGAGGCCATCCCGACCGTCATCATCGCGCCCATCATCATCGCCTGGATCGGCTTCGGCATCGAGGGCAAGATCCTGCAGGCGGCGATCGCGTGCTTCTACGCCGTGTTCATCACGACGCTGTCGGGCCTCGGCCTCGCCGAGCCCAACGCGATCAACCTCATGCGCTCGCTGCGGGCCAGCAAGTGGCAGATCATGACCAAGGTGCGCATCCCCACGGCACTGCCGGTCATCTTCGGCGGCCTGCAGCTCGGGGCGACGACGGCCATCATCGGCGCGATCGTGTCGGAGTTCATCGGCTCGACCGGCGGCCTCGGCTACCTCATGCTGCGCTACCGCGGCGGGTACGACACCGCGGCCTACTGGGTGATCATCTTCATCTTCCTCATCATCGGTCTCGCGGTGTACCTGACCATCTGGTACATCGAGAAGAAGGTCGTGTTCTGGCGCGACGTGGCCATCACGCGCCCCGACCTGGAGAAGCCATGACCATCGACATCCACGCGCACACGGTGCCGAGCGCGTTCATCGACGCGCTCGGGGCCGAGGTGCCCTCAGCGGCGCCGAAGCTCGTGCAGCGCGACGGTGCCTGGTGGCTCGAGTACCCGGGCGGCCGCGTGAGCGGTCCGATCCCGATGGGCATGTTCGACGTCGAGGCGCGATTGGCCGACATGGATGCCGCGGGCATCGACGTGCAGGCCCTCAGCGTTCCGCCGCCCCACTTCATGTACCGGCTCGATGATGAGGCCGCAGCGGTGGCCGCGCGCCTGCACAACGACGCCATGATCGCGATGGCGCGCGAGCATCCTGATCGATTCGTCGTGCTCGGGCACCTGCCCATGCAGAGCGAGCAGGCCGCGCACGACGAGCTGCAGCGCCTCGTGTCGATCGACGAGGTCGTCGGCCTCGAGCTCGGCACGAACGTCGCCGGCCACAACCTCGGCGACGAGCAGTACGCCTCGGTGTGGCAGGCGATCGATGCGAGCGGCCTCGCGGTCGTGCTGCACCCGGGCGCCGACGTGGCGGGCATGGATCGCATGCACGACCACTTCATCCACAACTTCGTGGGCAACCCCACCGACTCGACGATCGCCGCGGCCTCACTGCTCTTTCAGGGCACGCTGTCGCGCAACGCGAACCTGCGCGTCGCGCTGCTGCACGGCGGCGGATTCTTGCCGTACCAGATCGGCCGGTTCGACCACGGCTGGTCGGTGCGCCCCGAATCGCGCGTGCACCTGGATGTCGCGCCCTCGAGCCTGCTGCACCGCTTCTGGTTCGACTCGCTCACGCACGACGACCTCTCACTGCGCTTCTTGCACGACCGGGTCGGCGACGACCGGCTCGTGCTCGGCAGCGACTACCCGTTCGACATGGCCGACGCCGACCCTGCGGGATCGGTGCGGCGCGCCCTGGCCGACCGCCCCGAGGCGGTGCGCAAGGCGCTCGACGACAACCCGCGCGAGCTGCTGACCCGGCGACCTGCCGGGTGACGACCTCGGTCGGCGACAGCCGATCGTGTATCGGTGAGGTCGGGCGGGTGGTGCTCGACCTCACCGAGGGCTCAGCCGCGCGCTGGCCCCCGACCCGGGAAGGATCGCCGTGCTGCTCGCCGTCTTCATCGCGCTCGCGGTGATGCTGGGCGCCATGGCCCAGCGCGTCTCGGGCATGGGCTTCGCGCTCGTCGTCGCACCCGTGCTCGTGCTGCTCATCGGGCCATTCGAGGGGGTGCTGCTCGTCAACCTGTGCGGCGCCATCTCGGCCTCGATCGTCATCAGCCGCGTCTGGCGCTCCATCGACTGGCGCCAGTTCGCGCTGCTCGCGGTGCCCGCCGTGCTCGCGATCGTTCCGGGGGCGCTGCTCTCGGTGCTGCTCGGGGGGCCCGTGCTGCAGATCATCGTCGGCGGCATCCTCGTCGTCGCCCTCACGACCTCGCTGCTCATGAACCACTTCGACCGCCGCGTGGCGCAGGTGCCCGCTGCGCTCATCTCGGGCACGGCATCCGGCTTCATGAGCGCCACGGCGGGCGTCGGCGGACCGGGCATGAGCGTCTACGCCGTGCTCACGCGGTGGGAGCAGCGCTCGTTCGCCGCCACCATCCAGCCGATCTTCGTGCTCATCGGCGTGACCTCGTTCGTCACCAAGGTGCTGCTCAACGAGACCGGGCTGCCCGACTACGACTGGTGGCTGTGGGTGCTCATCATCGCGAGTACGCTCGTCGGCCTCGCGCTGGGCGAGGTCGTGGCGCGCTGGGTGAGCGTGCGGGCGGCTCGCATCAGCGTCATCGTCATCTCGTACCTCGGCGGAATCCTCGCCATCATCGACGGTGTCGCCGGCCTGATCGCGTAGCCGGGGCGCCGCTCAGTCGCGCGGTCGCACGGGCCGCAGGGCCATCTGCACGATGACCCCGAGCAGCAGCGCGGCGAAGAGCCAGCCCGAGACCTGCGGGGGGATCTGGAACGCGAGCCAGACGCCCACGAGCGAAATCGCGGCTGCGGCGGCGCCCATCATGAGCCCCTCCTGCCAGCGCACGAGCCCGGCCCGCAGGTTGGGCACCGTGCCCGCGATCGCGCCGGGAATCATCGCGAGCAGCGACGTGCCCTTGGCCAGCAGGTCGCCCACCCCGAAAACGGCGATCAGCACGGGCACCGCGACGATGCCGCCGCCGACGCCGAGCAGCCCCGCGAGCACGCCCATGAGCACGCCGAGGGCCACGAGGCCGAGCACGGTCGCCACGCCGTAGTCGAGGGCGCCATCGCGCGCGGGTACGACGATCACGAGCCGCAGCGCCGTGGCCAGCAGCCCGGCGATGAAGATCCACTTCAGCCAGACGAGCGAGATGCGCCGCAGCAGCAGGGCCCCGAGCGGTGTGCCCGCGATGGCCCCGGCCGCGATGATCGCTGCGGCGATGAGGTCGATCTGCCCGCGCGCGCCGTAGAGCGAGGCGCTCAGCGCGGCGGGCGGGATGATCGCGAGCAGCGAGGTGGCGGATGCCCGGCGCTGGTCGAAGCGCATCCAGGCCATGAGCAGCGGCACCATGATGAACCCGCCGCCGACGCCGAAGAGCCCCGAGAACAGGCCCCCGATTGCTCCGATCGCAAGAAGGGGCAGAATCACCGGGCCAGCCTAGTCGGGCCGGGTCGACGCCCTGTTGAGCGCGACTAAACTGGGGGCGTGACTGAACCCATCGACGTCGTCCTCATCGGCGGCGGCATCATGAGCGCGACCCTCGGCACGATGCTGCGTCAGCTCGAGCCCGAGTGGGATATCCGCATCTACGAGCGCCTGAGCGATGTCGCTCTCGAGAGCTCGAACCCCTGGAACAATGCCGGCACGGGCCACGCCGCGCTGTGCGAGCTCAACTACACGCCCGAGCGGCCCGACGGCTCGATCGAGATCACGAACGCCGTCAAGGTCAACGAGCAGTTCCAGGTCTCGCGCCAGTTCTGGTCGTACCTCGTCGGCAAGGGCCTGCTGCCCGAGCCGAGCGCCTTCCTCACCGCGACGCCGCACATGAGCCTCGTCTGGGGCGAGAGCAACGTCGAGTACCTGCGCAAGCGCTACGAGGCGCTCAAAGACCACCCGCTCTTCGCCGGCATGGAGTTCAGCGACGACGCCGCCGTGATCCGACGGTGGGCCCCCCTCACGATCCCCGGCCGGGCCAAAGCGCAGCCGATCGCCGCGACGCGCATGGCCGCGGGCACCGATGTCGACTTCGGCGCGCTCACCAGGCTGCTCATGAACGGCCTCGTGGCGAGCGGGGCGACGCTGCACGTCGAGCACAGCGTGACGGGCATCCGGCGCACGAAAGACGGGCTGTGGAAGCTGCGCCTGCGGCAGGAGGTCGGCACGACGCCCGTCGAGGTCACCGCGCGGTTCGTCTTCGTCGGCGCCGGTGGCCACGCGCTGCCGCTGCTGCAGAAGAGCGGCATCAAAGAGATCCGCGGCTTCGGCGGCTTCCCGGTCAGCGGCCAGTGGCTGCGCACCGACAACCCCGCCGTCGTCGCGAAGCACCACGCCAAGGTGTACGGCAAGGCCTCGGTCGGCGCCCCGCCCATGTCGGTGCCGCACCTCGACACGCGCGTCGTCGACGGCACGCCGAGCCTGCTGTTCGGCCCCTACGCGGGCTTCACCCCCAAGTTCTTGAAGACGGGCTCGTGGTTCGACCTGTTCGGCTCGATCCGCTGGCACAACCTCGTGCCGATGCTGCAGGTGGGCCTCAAGAACTTCGATCTCGTGAAGTACCTGGTGGGCGAGCTGCTCGCCTCGCGATCGCAGAAGCTGGATGCCCTGCGCGAGTTCTACCCGGGCGCCGACGGCGCCGACTGGTACCAGCAGACCGCCGGCCAGCGCGTGCAGATCATCAAGAACATCCCCGGCAAGGGCGGCACGCTGCAGTTCGGCACCGAGGTCGTGGCCTCGGCCGACGGATCGATCGCGGGCCTGCTGGGCGCGTCGCCCGGGGCGTCGACGGCGCCCTCGATCATGATCGACCTCATCGAGCGGTGCTTCCCCGAGAGGCTCGAGGCCTGGAGGCCCGGCCTGCTCGCGATGGTGCCGAGCTACGGTCGCCAGGTCTCTGACGACCCGGCGCTCGCCGACGAGCTGCTCGAGAGCACGGCCGCGACGCTCGCGATCGCGCGCTGAGCTCCTCGATCGGTTGGATGGGGAAGCTCTGCCACGGGGTGTATCACCGGTGATACAGTTGGGGCATGAGTTCGGTGACCGTGCGTGACCTGCGCAACAACGGCAGTGAGGTACTCAATCGCGTCGAGCGCGGGGAGTCGTTCGTCGTCACGCGAGACGGTGCTCCCGTGGCAGAGCTCGCGCCTCTGCGTCGTCGGAGCGCGCCCGCGTCCGAGCTGATCGCTCGTCGCCGGCTGCTGCCCGCCGTCGACCCCGCCGCGCTGAAGCGTGACATCGACACCGTTCTGGACCCGACGTTTTGACCGCACGGCGCGGCCTGCTCGATACGTCGACGGTCATCCTGCTCGGCCGCGTAGGTGACTCGGCGCAGCTGCCTGACGACAGCGTCGTGAGCGCCATCACGCTCGCCGAGCTCTCGGTCGGTCCCCTGCTCGCCACGAGCGACAGCGAGCGAGCGGCACGCCAAGCCCACCTCCAGCAGGCGGAGAGCGACTTCGAGGTCGTCCCCTTCGACGCCGCCTCGGCGCGGGCGTTCGGCGCGGTCGCGGCCGGGCTTCGTGCCTCAGGTCGAAAGCCGGCGGCCCGCGCCTACGATGCGCTGATCGCCGCGACGGCGATCGCGCACGACCTGCCGCTGTACACAGCGAACCCGTCCGACTTCGCCGGCATCGACCGGCTCGATGTTCACGTTGTCGAGATCGACGAGTCTCCCTAGTTGCGGGCGGCCCCGTCGGAGGCCGTGACGACGAAGGTGTCGGGCTGCCCGAAGGCGTGCTCGCCGAAGGCGTTGTCGACGGCGACCTGCACGCGCGAGAGGTCGCCGACCCGCACGAGTGCGATCGCGGCGCCGCCGAATCCGCCGCCCGTCATGCGCGCGCCGATCGCGCCCGCACCGACGGCCGTCTCGACCGCGAGGTCGAGCTCGGGCACCGAGATCTCGAAGTCGTCGCGCATGCTGCGGTGCGAGGCATCCAGCAGCTCGCCGATCGCCGAGGCGCCCTGCTCGCGCAGCACCGCGACGGTGTCGAGCACGCGCTGGTTCTCGGTGATGACGTGGCGGATGCGCCGGAAGGTCACGTCGTCGAGCAGCTGCTGCGCGCGCGGCAGGTCGTCGACCGTCAGATCGCGCAGCGAGGATGCGCCCATGGCCGCGGCCCCGCGCTCGCACGCGGCGCGGCGCTCGCCGTAGCCACCCGTGGCGTGACTGTGCTTGACGCCCGTGTCGATGACGAGGATGGCGAGGCCCGCCTCGGCGAGACCGAGCGGCACGAGCTCGCTCTCGAGCGTGCGGCAGTCGAGAAAGACCGCGTGGTCGACCTGGCCGAGCAGCGAGGCCGACTGGTCCATGATGCCCGTGGGGGCGCCGACGGCGACGTTCTCGGCGCGCTGGCCGACGCGGGCGAGGGTGCGGCGATCGAGGCCGAGCCGCCACACGTCGTTGAGCGCAAGGGCGACGGCGCTCTCGATGGCCGCCGAGCTCGAGAGGCCCGCGCCGACGGGCACGTCGGAGTCGATGAACAGGTCGACGCCGGGGACGGCGCCGAGGTCGGCGCCGAACTCGCTGAACGCCCAGGCCACGCCGAGCGGATAGGCCGACCAGCCGCCGAGCGCGGCGGGCGAGAGGGCATCGAGATCGATCTCGGCCAATTGGTCGGCGAAGGTGCTCGCGACACGCACGCGGCGGTCGTCGCGCACGCCGAGCGCCACGACCGTGCGGCGGTCGATCGCGAACGGCAGCACGAAGCCCTCGTTGTAGTCGGTGTGCTCGCCGATGAGGTTGACGCGGCCGGGGGCCGACCAGAGACCGTCGGGTGCGGTGCCGAAGACGGCCTCGAAGCCCTCGCGCGCGTCGTCGCGGATGTCAGTCATTGCCGGTGCTCTCGATTCCTTCACGGATGAATGCGGCCTGGGCCTCGGGGGCGACGTCGCCGATGAAGGCGCCCATCGCGGCCTCCGAGCCGGCCAGGTACTTCAGTCTGTCAGCGCCGCGCCGGGGGCTCGTCACCTGCAGCATGAGGCGCACGGTCTCGCGCCCGACGTGCACGGGCGCCTGGTGCCACGCGGCGATGTAGGGCGTCGGAGTCGGGTACAGCGCGTCGATGCCGCGCAGCAGGCGGCGGTAGAACGGCGCCAGTTCGTCCTTCTCCGCCTCGGTGAGCGCCGCGAAGTCGGGCACGTGCCGGTGCGGCAGCACGTGCACCTCGATGGGCCAGCGCGCGGCGAAGGGCACGAAGGCCGTGAAGTGCTCGCCGCGCAGCACGACCCGGGCGCTCGACTGCTCGCTCTCGAGCACGCGCGCGAAGAGGTCGGGGCCGACGGCGTCGATCGAGCGCAGCAGCGTGCGCGTGCGCGGGGTCACGAAGGGGTAGGCGTAGATCTGCCCGTGGGGGTGCGGCAGGGTCACCCCGATCTCGGCGCCGCGGTTCTCGAAGGGGAACACCTGCTGGATACCCGGCAGCGCACTGAGCGCCGCCGTGCGGTGGGCCCACGTCTCGATGACGGTGCGCGCGCGGCTCACGGTCTGCGAGCCGAACGAGCCCTCGTGGTCGGGCGAGAAGCACACGACCTCGCAGCGCCCGACGCTCGTGCGCAGCCGGCCGATGCCGATCTCGTCGAGGTCGTCGAGCCCGGCCGGGGCGTTCTCGTGCGTCAGCGCGGGGCCGAAGCTCGGCGATCGGTTCTCGAAGACGGCGACGTCGTAGTTGCTGGGGATCTCGCTCGGGTTCGCCGCGCTCGCCGGAGCGAGCGGGTCCTGGTCGGGCGGCGGCATGAACACGCGGTTCTGTCGGTTGCTCGCGATCGACACCCACTCGCCCGTCAGCACGTCCTGCCGCATGCTCGCCGTCTCGGGCCGCGGGTCGAGCTCGCGGCGGTCGATCGAGCGCTCGGGCCCGAGCGTCGTGTCGGCGTCGTCGACGTAGATGAGCTCGCGGCCGTCGGCGAGCGTCGTGGAATGGAAGCGGATCGTCACCTCACGATGCTAGAGCCGGATGCTTGCGAAACCGCAAGCGGTACGCTTTCGATATCGACAGATCTCGAAAGGGGCCGCTCATGGATGCCGCTCCCGTGCGCCGCGACCGCATGGCGGCATCCATCGCCCGGAGGGGGTTCGCCCGCGTCGCCGATCTCGCCCGCGAGCTGCAGGTGAGCGAGGTCACCGTGCGCACCGACCTGGCCGCGCTCGAGAGCGAGGGCCGCATCACGCGCGTGCACGGCGGCGCGATGCCGCGCGGTCTCGTGGCCGAGCGCGAGTCGAGCCTCGAGCAGTCGCGCACGCGGCTCACGCGGGCCAAGCGGGCGATCGCCGCCGAGACCGCGGCACGCGTTCGCTCGGGCGAGAGCATCCTGCTCGATGTCGGCTCGACGACGCTCGCCGTCGCCCAGGCGCTCGTCGACCGCCCCGACCTCGACGAGGTCGTCATCGTCACGAACGGGCTCGCGATCGCCCTCGCGCTCGAGCCGGCCATCCCGCGCTTCACGGTCGTCGTCACGGGCGGCACGGTGCGGTCGCTGCAGCACTCGCTCGTCAACCCGCTCGCCACGACCCTGCTCGACGACGTGCGCGTCGACCTGGCCATCCTCGGCGCCACGGGCATCGACGCCGAGGCCGGGGTCACCAACGTCAATCTGCCCGAGGCCGAGGTCAAGCGCCGCATGGTCGCGAGCGCCGCCCGCCGCGTGCTCGCCGCCGACTCGAGCAAGATCGGCCAGGTGCACCTCGGCCGCGTCGCCACGCTCGACGAGCTCGACGAGCTCATCACCGACGATGCGGCGACGGATGCGCAGCTCGCGCCCCTGCGCGACGCGCGTCTCGTCGTCACACGGGTGAGCGTCGCGCGCGTACAGTGACCGCATGACCACTCCTCCCACGGGCGAGCAGTACGCCCTGCACCATGACGGAGCGCACGGCCCGGTCGAGGCCGTCATCACCTCGGTGGCCGCGGCGCTGCGGGTATTGACCGTCGATGGGCACGATCTCGTGCAGGGCTTCGACGAGCACGTCACCCCGCCGTTCGGGTGCGGCATCGTGCTCGTGCCCTGGCCCAATCGCGTGCGCGACGGTCGGTGGGTGCATGAGGGCGCCGCCCTGCAGCTCGACCTGACCGAGGTCGATCGCACCAACGCGATCCACGGACTGCTGCGCAACACCCCGTACCAGCTCGTCGAGAAGACCGACGACGCCGTCACGCTCGGGGCCGCGGTGGTGCCGCAGCACGGCTACCCCTTCCACCTGTGGACCACGGTCGAGTACCGGCTCACCGGCAACGGCGTCACCGTGACGCACGCCGTCACCAACCTCGGCGACCACGCCGCGCCCTACGCCGTCGGCACGCACCCGTTCATCCGGGTCGGATCTCACCCTGTCGACGAGCTCACCATCACGGCGCGCACGGTCGAGCACGTCATGGTTGACGAGCGGCTCAACCCCGTCGGGCTCGAGCCGGCGGCGGGGCCGTGGGATCTCACCGCGGGCCGTGTCGTCGGCGAGCTCGCGCTCGACGATGCCTTTCGCGTGCAGCCCGACGACGACGGCGTGATCCGCACCGTGCTGTCGGCCGCCGACGGCACCGAGACCGAGGTGTGGCAGAACGGCGACTGGGAGTGGCTGCAGCTGTTCATCACGCGCAGCTTTCCGACCGCCCACGGCCCCGTCACGGCGATCGCGGTCGAGCCCATGACCGCGCCGGCCGACGCGCTCAACTCCGGCGCGGGCTTGCGCTGGATCGAGCCGGGCGCCTCGTGGGCGGGCAGCTGGGGTATCTGCCGCCCGGCCTGAGCCCCGCATCCATCACCGCCGCCCGCGAACGGGGGGTGACCCGCGCGCCGCGCGGATGATTGGATGAGCGAGGGGGCTGGGGAATGCTTCCCGCGTGCGGCCCGCACGCTTTCGACGGGGGAGTCGACCATGGCCATTGCACCGAAGACCATCGCGATGATCGCCGGCGGGCTGGTGGTCGTGGGCGGAGGGTTCGCCCTGGCGCCGACGCTCGGCGACCTGTTCACGCAAGCCGTTGCACCGTCGACCGCGATCGTGGGCGACGAGATCGAGTTCGAGGTCAACGCCAACGGCGAGACCTACGGCAGCCCGCTCAACGACCGCGTGCCCGACCTCATCCTGGCCCGCGCCGAGGGCGGCAAGACCGGGTACATCCGCGTGAGCGAGCTGGAGTTCGCGCGCAACCTGTGGCGATCGACCTCTGACCCGAACTCGGTCTACGACATTCCCGTCTACGAGTCCGACGGCGTCACT
>JAESGX010000606.1_pt1 | contig 11635 bp, 9 predicted proteins | sample 9269801 | NCBI WGS metagenome assembly JAESGX01 (sample SAMN16773122, study PRJNA677054) | algae metagenome | isolation source: Pleurocapsa minor GSE-CHR-MK-17-07R and co-occurring heterotrophs from wet... | place: USA: Lower Calf Creek Falls, Grand Staircase Escalante National Monument, UT ... | reverse complement strand
TGCCGTCGCCTTCCCGGAGGGCATGAGCTACGCCATCCCCTTCGACACGACGATCTTCGTGAAGGCCTCGGTGCATGAGGTCTATGTGACGCTCGCCATCGCGGGCGTGCTGGTGCTGGCGGTGATCCTGCTGTTCCTCCAGGACTGGCGCGCCACGCTGGTGCCGGCGACGACGGTGCCGGTGACCATCATCGGCGCCTTCGCGGCCATGGCGGCGCTGGGCTTCACCATCAACCTCTCGACGCTTTTCGCCATCGTGCTCGCCATCGGCATCGTGGTGGATGACGCGATCGTGGTGGTGGAATCCGCCGCCCATCACATCGAGAAGGGCGAGGAGCCGCACGTCGCCGCCGGCAAGGCGATGGATGAGCTGTTCGGCCCCATCATCGGCATCACGCTGGTGCTGATGGCGGTCTTCCTGCCGGCCGCCTTCCTGCCGGGGCTGACCGGGCAGATGTATCGCCAGTTCGCGCTCGTCATCGCCGCCACCGCGCTGATCAGCGCGATCAACGCGGCGACGCTGAAGCCCACGCAATGCGCCATGTGGCTCCGGCCCGCGACGCCGCCCGAGAAGCGCAACCTCTTCTGCCGGATGTTCAACCGCGGCTTCGGCGTGATCGAGGCGGGCTATACGCGCATCGTCGGCTTCATCGTGCGTCATGCCCGCCTTTCTGTGCTGCTGGCGCTCGGTCTCATCGGCCTGGCCGGCTGGGGTCTCACCCGCATCCCGACCGCCTTCATCCCGACCGAGGACCAGGGCTACCTGCTGGTCAGCGTGCAGCTGCCCGACGGCGCCTCGCTCGAACGCTCGCAGCGCGCGCTGCTGGAGGTGGAGGCCGAGGTGAAGGCCATTCCGGGTGTCGCGCAGACCATCGTCATCACCGGCGTCTCGGTGCTCGACAACAGCGCCACCATGGTGAATGCGGGCGTGGTCTACGCCATCCTGGATGACTGGTCGCTCCGCCCGCCCGGCAGCGGAAAGGACCTGCGCGCGCTCTATCCCACGATGTTGCGGCGCCTGGGCAGCTACAAGGATGCCGAGATCACGGTGCTGCCGCCGCCGCCCATCCAGGGCATCGGCAACGCTTCGGGCTTCTCCATGATGGTGGAGCTGCGCGATGGCGTCTTCGACTGGACGAAGCTCCAGCGCCTGACCGACACGATCGTCGAGAACGCGGCCACGCAATCGGCGATCAACCGCGTCTTCACCACCTTCCGCGCCGAGGTGCAGCAGCTGCGCGTGGATGTGGACCGCGTGCAGGCGGAGGCCTTGCAGGTGGGCGTGGCGGATGTGTTCTCCACCATCCAGAGCTATCTCGGCTCCACCTATGTGAACCAGTTCAACCGCTTCGGCCGCACCTTCCAGGTCTATGTCCAGGCCGAGGGCGATGCGCGCATGAACCCGGACGACATCGGCCAGCTGCATGTGCGGAACCGCCAGGGGCAGATGGTCCCGGTCGGCGCGCTCGCCTCCTGGCGGATGGAGCTCGGCCCCTCGCTCATCAACCTGTACAACCTTTATCCGGCGGCCATGATCAGCGGCATTCCCGCGCAGGGCTTCAGCTCGGGCGAGGTGATGGCGCTGATGGAGCAGATCGGCGCGCATGTGCTGCCGCCGAGCACGGGCTATGACTGGACCGCGCTCTCCTATCAGGAGGCGCAGGTCGGCAGCCAGATGTACATGATCTTCGCCCTGGCCCTGGTGCTGGTCTACATGGTGCTGGCCGGCCAGTATGAGAGCTGGCTGGCGCCGGTCGGCGTCATCCTCGCCGTGCCGCTCGCCTTGCTCGGCACGGCCGGCGCGCTGATCGGCCTTGGCCTCGCCAACAACCTCTACACGCAGATCGGCCTGGTGCTGCTGGTGGCGCTCGGCTCGAAGAACGCGATCCTCATCGTCGAGGTCGCGCGCGAGCTGCGGGCCGAGGGGATGGACATTGACAAGGCGGCGGTGGAGGCGGCGCGGCGTCGCTTCCGGCCGATCATCATGACCTCGCTCGCCTTCATCCTGGGCGTGGTGCCGCTGGTGACGGCGACGGGCGCTGGCGCTTCGGCGCGCGGCTCGATCGGCATCGCGGTGCTTTCAGGCATGTTGGCGAACACCTGCCTCGCGGTGCTTTTCGTGCCGGCCTTCTTCACGGTGCTGCAGCGCTGGGAGGAGCGGAAGCGCAAGGCGCCGAAGGCGGCGGCGGAGAAGACGCTGCCGGGCTAGAGCATGATGCGTTGAGGCGGAATCGCCGAAACGCTGAATCATCCTCTCAGCGTGGTCTAAAGCCAGCGGCGGGTGCGCGCCGCATAGGCGGGGTAGCTCTCGGGGAAGCGGGTGCGGAGATAGGCTTCTTCCTTCCGAACCACCAGGAAGTCGAGCGCCAGGAACACGCCGCCGACGGCGAGCCAGGCCCAGAGCGTGCCCCAGCTCAGGGCGACGCCGGCCAGAAACAGGAGAAAGCCAAAATAGATCGGGTTGCGGCCCAGGCGGTACGGCCCGGCCGCGACGAAGGCGGTGTCCGGCTTGTCCGGCCGGGGGTCGTTGCCGGCGCGGACCAGCACCAGCAGCGCCCAGCCGACCCAGCCCATGGCCAGGAAGATCACCATGCCGCCCAGCGCCACGGCGGGCGGGCCCAGCTGGACGGGCACCAGGCGCTGCAGCCCCCAAGGCCAGGATCAGCGCTCCCACCACCATGACTGGCGGCGGGATGCGGACGCCGGGGCCGTGATCCTGCTCAGGCATCGCTGGCCTCGGGCAGCTTCATCCAGGCGGGGATGCGCGGGTGCAGCCGCGCCCCGCCGCAATCCAGCGGCTGGCCCAGCGCCGAAAGCCGCAGCAGCGCGAGCCCCAGTCCGGCACGCCCCGAACGCATCTCGCCCACCTCGGCGCCCCCCAGCGTCACCGGCGTGCCGCGCGGGGGCAGGGGGCCTTCGACCGTGACCGGCACCAGGCGGCGCTTCACCAGCCCGCGATACTTGGTCCGCGCCGTCAGCTCCTGACCCATGTAGCAGCCCTTGGACCAGGAGACGCCGTGCAGCTCGTCGAAGCCGGCCTCCAGTAGGACGGAATGCTCGGCCTGCATGTCGCGCGTGCCGTCGGGCAAGCCGAGGGAGAGGCGATGGGCGTCGTAGTCATCGGCCGTGGCGTCGGTGGGAAGAGGCGCGGAGGTGAGCCAGCGCCAGCCGGCTTCGCCCAGGCGCGGGTCGGGTACGGCGCCGGCAGGTGCCGCAGCGTCGCCCCAGCCCACCTGCACCACCCAGCCCGGCAGCGGCGCCATCGCCACCCTGGAGCGCAGGCGGAAGCGCAGCAGCTTCTGCGTGAGCATCTCGGCCTGCGCGGCCTCGGCATCGAGCAGCAGCCGGTCCGCCTCGGCCGTCAGGAAGAAATCGGCCAGCCACTTGCCCTGTGGCGTCAGCAGGGCCGACCAGACCGCCTGTCCGGGGGCGGCGGCCATCACATCATTGGAGATCAGCCCATGCAGGAAGGCGAGGCGGTCCTCGCCCGTCACTTCGAGGACGGCGCGCTCAGGCAGGGTGGTGATCGGCATCCGGGAGATGTGGCGGTTTCGACCAGGGGGTTCAACCCGCCCCGATTCTGCTAGAGGGCTTCCCGTGCGCATCCTGTTCATCACCTCGACCCGCATCGGCGACGCCGTGCTCTCGACCGGCCTGCTCGACCATCTGCTGCGCGAGAACCCGGGGGCACGCTTCACCATCGTCTGCGGCACGGTGGCCGAGAGGATCTTCGCCCATCTGCCGGGACTGGAGCGCATCATTCCCGTCACCAAGCGCCGCTGGTCCCTGCATTGGCTGGAGTTGTGGTGGCAGGTGGCGTTTCGCCGCTGGGACCTGGTGGTGGATCTGCGCGGCTCGGCCATGGCCTGGCTGCTCTGGACCCGCCGCCGCGCGGTGATGAAGGGTGGCCGCCGCTCCGGCCATCGGCTGCTGCACATCGCGGAGACGCTGGGCGTCACCCCGGCACCCCGCCCCGTGGCCTGGTTCGGCCCCGCCGAGGAAGCCCGGGCCGCGGCGCTCCTGCCCGGCGGCCCCTGGCTGATCCTGGGCCCCACCGCCAATTGGCGGGTGAAGATGTGGCCCGCCGAGCGCTTCATCGCCCTCGCGCAGAAACTGACCGGCCCAGGTGGGCTGCTGCCCGGCGCGCGGCTTGCCATCCTGGGCGGGCCGGGCGCCGCCGAGCGCGAGATGGCCGCCCCCGTCCTGGCCGCCCTGCCCGAGGCGGTGGATCTGGTGGGCCAGCTTGCCCTGCCCGAGGTCGCGGCGGTGCTGGCGCGCGGCGCGCTCTTCATCGGCAATGATTCGGGGCTGATGCATCTTTCGGCCGCGACCGGCGCGCCCACGCTGGGCCTCTTTGGGCCCACCCCGGCCAGCGAATACGCGCCGGTCGGTGCCCGCGCCCAGGCCGTGCTGGCCAAGGGACCGCCGGCCCATACGCCGATGCAGCGCCTGGCGGTGGATCAGGTGGTGGAGGCGGCCTCGCGCGTGCTGGCGCTTCCGGTGCCGGCATGAGGCTCTCCGCCCTCGTCGTCGCGCGCAACGAGGAAGCGCGCCTGCCCGCCTGCCTCGCCAGCCTCGGCTTCGCCGATGAGATCGTCGTGGTCCTCGACCGCAGCACGGATGCGAGTGCCGGGATCGCCCGCGGGGCCGGCGCCGTCCTGCTGGAAGGCGGCTGGGCGCTGGAGGGCGAGCGTCGCAACGCCGGCATCGCCGCCTGCTCCGGCGACTGGATCCTGGAGGTGGACGCCGATGAGCGCGTGCCGCCCGAACTCGGTGCCGAGATCCGCGCGCTCATCGAGCGCAGCACCTCTGGCTTCCACCGCGTGCGCATCGACAATTACGTGGGCGAGCGGCTCATTCTCCATGGCTGGGGCGGCAGCTTCGGCACCACGCTGAAGCCCATCCTGTTCCGCCGCGGCGCCAAGCATTGGCGGGCGCAGCGCGTGCATCCCGGCCTCGACTGGACCGGCGCCGAGGGCGAGCGGCTGACGGCGCATGGCGTCCGCCATGAGGTGGACCGCGACATCTCCGACATGCTGCGCCGGCTGGACCGCTACAGCAGCGCCAAGGCGGCAGACCTGCTGGACCAGGGCGACATTGGCACGCTCGGCAACAATGTGCGGCGCTTCGTCTCGCGCACCTTCAAGTGCCTGGTGGCGCGCAAGGGCTACAAGGAGGGCGGCTGGGGCCTGCTGATCGCGCTCTGCGCCGGGCTCTTTCCGTTGCTCTCCTACCTCAAGGCGAAGCTGGAGCCGGAGCGGCACCGGACGTGAGGCCCCACGCTTGAAAATCGTGCTCGCCAACGAGGGCCCGCGCATCGAGGCGGGCGCGATCGGCCAACGGCCGCTGGGCGGGGTGGAGACGGCGGTGGCGCTGCTGGCGCAATCCTTCCGGCGGCGCGGGCATGAGCTGATCCTGCATTTCGAGGGTGAGCGCACTTCGCTGCCCGAGGCGTCCGACCTCGTGATCGCCACGCGCGTGCCGCGCCTGTTTCGGGCATTGCCGAGGGGGCGGCGCGTGCTCTGGCTGCACAATCCGGCCCGCTATCTCCGCAAGCCGCGCCACGCCTGGCCGCTGCTGCTGGCGCGGCCCGTGATCGTCACCCTCGGCCCGCATCATGCGGCGACCGTGCCCGCCTGGCTGCCGGGGCTGCGCGTGGACATCCCGCTCGCCGTGGCGCCCCCCTTCGACGTCCCGCCGCCGGAGCGCGCGCCGCCGCCGCCGGTCGCGGTCTTCACCTCCAATCCGTTGCGTGGCCTGGATGAGCTGGCGCAGCTCTGGCCACGCCTGGGTGGCGGCGAGCTGCACGCGTATTCCGGGGCCGCGACCTATGGCGGCGATGCGCGCCTCGCCGCGCGCGCGGCCCCCATCCTGGCGCGGGCCGGCGCGGTGCCCGGCATCACGCTCTTCGACCCGCTGCCGCGCCCGGATCTGCTCACGCGCCTGACGGCGGCACGCTGCATGCTCTACCCCGGCGATCCCGGCGAGACCTATTGCCTGGCCGTGGCCGAGGCCCAGGCGGCGGGCCTGCCCTGCGTGGTGATGGACCGCGGCGCCGTGGCCGAGCGCATCGAGGATGGGCTGACCGGGATCGTCGCCCGCAGCGAAGCCCAGTTCGTGGAGGCGGCCGAGGCGCTGCTGCGGGATGACGCACTCTGGCTGCGCATGCATCGCGCGGCGCTGGCGCGCGGTCCTGGTCCCAACTGGACCGATGTGGCGCAAGCCTTCGAGGCGCTCGCTTGATCCGCCTCGCCAACATCATGGCCGGCGCGCCACAGGGCGGGGCCGAGGCCTTCTATGAGCGCCTCACCCTCGCCCTCCATGCGGCGGGGGAGGAGGTGCTGCCGGTGATCCGCCGCGACGCCACCCGCGCCGCGCGCCTCGCCGCCACCCAGCCGGTGCAGCTGCGCTTCGGCGGCGCGCTCGACCTCCTGACACCCATGCGCCTCAACCGTATCCTCACCGACTGGCGGCCGCGCGTGGCCATGGCCTGGATGAATCGCGCCGCCGGGATGACGCCGCGCGGCGACTGGGCGCTGGTGGGGCGCCTGGGCGGCTATTACGACCTCAAATACTACCGGCATTGCGACCACCTCGTGGGCAATACGCGCGACCTGCGGCGTTGGATCATCGCCCGGGGCTGGCCCGAGGAGCGGGTCCATTATTTGCCCAATTTCGCTACCGATTTCGCGGGCGCCGGCGCTGCGCCACGGGCCGCTGGCGTGCATCTTCTGGCCATGGGCCGGCTGCACCAGAACAAGGGCTTCGACACGCTGATCCGCGCTTTGGCCCTGGTGCCGGAGGCGCGGCTGAGCATCGCCGGCGAAGGCCCGGAGCGTGGCGCGCTGGAGGCGCTGGCGCGGCAATGCGGCGTGGCCGACCGCCTGGAGCTTCTGGGCTGGCGCGAGGACACCGGCGCGCTGCTCGCGGCCTGCGACGTCTTCGTCTGCTCCTCGCGCCATGAGCCACTCGGCAATGTGGTGCTGGAGGCCTGGTCCGCCGCGCGCCCCGTGATCGCGGCCGCGGCCCAGGGCCCTTCGGAGCTGATCGAGGAGGGCGTGACCGGCCTGCTGGTGCCGGTGGATGCGCCTGAGCCGATGGCCAAGGCCATCCGCGCCCTGCTGGCCGATGCGGGCCGGGCCGCCAGCCTGGCCGCCGCCGGCCGCGCCGCCTTCGAGCGGGACTTCGCCGAGGCGACAGTTCTCGCGCAGTGGCGCGAATTCCTGCACAAGGTGCAGCGATGAGGAATCGATAGATGTGCGGCCTCGCGGGCCTCGCGCTGCGTCCTGGTGCCGTGGCACCGGAGGGCGCGCTGGATGCGATGGTGGCGGCCCTCGCCCATCGCGGCCCGGACGGTTCGGGCCAGCACATCGCGGGCGCCGTAGCGCTGGCGCATACGCGGCTCTCGATCATTGATCTCGTCACCGGCGACCAGCCGCTCTTTGCCGGCGGCGCGGCGCTGGTCGCCAATGGCGAGATCTACAATTACCGCGAGCTGCGCGAGCAGAACCAGCTGCTCTGCGCCACGCAATCCGATTGCGAGCCGCCGCTGCACCTCTACCGGCGGGATGGCCTCTCCTTCGTGGACCATCTGCGCGGCATGTATGCCATCGCCCTTCATGACCGCCCCTCCCGGCGCCTGGTGCTGGCGCGCGACCCCTTCGGCATCAAGCCGCTCTACATCGCCGAGACCGAAGCCGGCATCGCCTTCGCCTCGGAGCCGCAGGCGCTGATCGCGGGCGGTTTCGCGCCGCCGCGCATCCGGCCCGAGGCGCGGGACGAACTGCTCCAGCTGCAATTTACCACGGGTGCGGAGACCATCTTCCAAGGCATCCGCCGCCTGCTGCCGGGCGAAAGCCTGACGATCGCCGATGGCAAGATCGTCGAGCGGCATCGCCGCATGGCGCTGCCCGAGGGCCCGCCCGAGGCGATCACCGAGGAGGCGGCGCTGGCCCGCCTCGACGCCGCGCTGGAGGAAAGCGTCACGCTGCATCAGCGCAGCGACGTGCCCTATGGCCTCTTCCTCTCGGGCGGCACGGACAGCGCGGCCATCCTCGCCATGATGGCGCGGCTGAACGAGAAGCCGGTGAAGGCCTTCACCGCCGGCTTCGACGTGAAGGGTGCCGCCGATGAGCGCGCCGCCGCGCGCCGCGCGGCCGAGGCCGCGGGGGCCGAGCATGTCGAGGTCATGGTGGATGAAGCCATGGTCTGGCGGCATTTGCCCGAGATCGTCGCCTGCATGGATGACCCGGCGGCGGATTACGCCATCATCCCCACCTGGTTCCTGGCGCGCCGCGCGCGCCAGGAGGTGAAGGTCGTGCTCTCGGGCGAGGGGGGCGACGAGATCTTCGGCGGCTATGGCCGTTACCGCTCGGCCATGCGGCCCTGGTGGCGCTGGGGGCGCGCCATGCGCGCGCGCGGCACCTTCGACCGGCTGGACGTGCTGCGGAACGAGCCGCGCTTCTGGCGCGACGGCATCGCGGCGGCCGAGAGTGCGGCGGCGGAAGGCGGGCGCACGCGCCTGCAGGCGGCCCAGGCGCTCGACGTCGCGGATTGGCTGCCCAATGACCTCCTGACGAAGCTCGACCGCTGCCTGATGGCGCATGGCGTGGAGGGCCGCACGCCCTTCCTCGATTCCGGCGTCACCGCCGCCGCCTTCCGCCTGCCGGACGCGCTGAAGGTGCGGAACAACCAGGGCAAGTATCTGCTGCGCGCCTGGCTTGCCCAGCATTTCCCGGCGAGCGAGCCCTTCCGCCCGAAGCAGGGCTTCACCGTGCCGGTGGGCGCCTGGATCGAGCAGCGGGGCGATGTGCTGGGGCCGCTGGTCGCGCGGCAGCCCGGCATCGCCGAGATCTGCAAGCCCGGCCGCGTCGAGCAGATCTTCCGCCATGCCGGCGAGAAAAAGGCCGGCGCCGCCGCCTGGCACCTGCTCTTCTACGCGCTCTGGCACCGCCGCCACATCGAGGGGCGACCGGCCGAGGGCGACGTCTTCGCCTGTCTGGCCTGAGTTACTCGCCGATGTTCAGAAGCGCGCCCCGCACCCGCGCCGACTGGAATTGCCGCATGAAGAGCCAGCCCATCGCCGCGATCCAGGCCGCGTTCAGCGCATAGGCGGCGAACAGGTGCCCCCAGGCGACGCGCTGCTCCATCAGCGCGGCCCGCATCCCCTCGAAGACATGGGCCGCCGGCAAAGCGAGTGCCACGGGCTGCAGCCAGACCGGCAGGGTGCTTACGGGGTAAAAGACGGCGGCGAAGGGCGCGATGCCGAAGAGCACCGACCAGGCGAGGCTCTCCGCCCCCGCGCCATAGCGCAGGATGAGCGAGGTGCAGCCCAGTGCCACCGCCCATCCCATCAGGATCAGCGCCGCGAAGAACAGCACCATGGCCGGGCCCATGTTGAAGACGTTGAAGGCGTAGAGCAGCCAGGCGAGGATGATGGCCGGCACCACGCCCACGATGGTGCGCAGCACCGACATCACCATCAGCCCCGCGACCAGCTCGCCGGGCCTGAGCGGCGAGACGAAGATATGGCCGAGGTTGCGGGACCAGATCTCCTCCAGGAAGGAGATCGAGAACCCCATCTGGCTGCGCAGCGCCGCCTCCCACAGCAGCACCCCGCCCAGCAGCACGCCGGCCGCCGCACTCGCGACGTTGTTCTGCAACCCCGCGAGGTAGGCCGTCATGAAGCCCCAGACGATCATCTGCAGGATCGGCCAGTACATCAGCTCGATCAGGCGCGGCGGCGAGCGGCGGTAGAGGGCGAGGTGGCGATAGACCAGGCCCCAGACGCGCTGGATGGACGGGTTCATGCCGCTTCTCCCACGCGCGTTCCCCGCGCGATGTCCAGGAACACCTGCTCCAGGTCTTCGCGGCCATAACGCGCGATGAGGTCGGCGGGCGCGCCCTCATCCACCACGCGGCCCTGCTTGAGCATGAGCACATGGCCGCAAAGACGCTCCACCTCCGCCATGTTGTGGCTCGCCAGCAGGATGGCGCAGCCGGTGGCTTCCCGATACCGCTCGATGCTGCTGCGAACCCAGTCGCCCGTGTCGGGGTCGAGGCTCGCGGTGGGCTCGTCCAGCAGCAGCAGTTCGGGCGTGTTGATCAGCGCCTTGGCGAGTGCCACGCGCGTCTTCTGGCCGGCCGAAAGCTCGCCCGCCGGGCGGTCCAGGAAGTCGGTCAGCTGGAGTTCCTCGGCGAGCTGGGCGATCCGGCGCTTGAGTCCGGCAACATTGTAGAGATGGCCATAGACCGTCAGATTCTCGCGCACCGAGATCCGGTGCGGCAGCGAGATATAGGGCGAGGAGAAGTTCATCCGCGCCAGCGCCGCGAAGCGGTCCCGCGCCATGTCGTGGCCCAGCGCCGTGATCCGCCCGGATGTCGGCACCAGAAGGCCGAGGAGCATGGCGATGGTGGTCGTCTTGCCCGCGCCATTGCCGCCGAGCAGCCCGATCGTCGCCCCCCGCTCCATGCGGAAGTTCAGCCCGTCCACCGCCGGCGGGCGGTCGGGGGCATAGGATTTCACGAGCTTCTCGACGATCAGGGCTTGGGTCACCTCCCGCATATGCGCCCAGCCACGCGCAGCGTCACCCTTTGCCCGGCGGATTTCGTTGACAGCGCCGCCCGGCGCCGGGGAGGCTCGCCGCATGGATCGCGGTCCCAGGGAGGGCGGCGGCCAGGGAGAGACACGTCATGCATCGCCGCAGCCTGATCGCGGGCGCCAGCCTTGCGCTTCCCGCCCTTCGCGCCGGGGCCCAGACCGCCTGGCCCAGCCGGGAGATCCAGCTCGTCACCGGCTTCGGGCCTGGCGGTGGCACGGATGTCGTGGCGCGCTCCATCGCCGCGCATATGGAGCGCATGCTGGGCGTCAGCGTCATCGTCCGCAACACGCCTGGCGCGGGCGGCACGCTCGGCCCCGCGCGCATCGCGCAGTCCCGGCCGGATGGCTACACCTTCGGCCTTGTCGGCCTCTCCGCGCTGGTGGTGGCGCCGCTCACCATGGATGTGCCCTACCGCCCCTTCGAGAGCTTCGACATCCTCGGCACCACCTCCGAGTTGCGGATCGGCTTCCCGGTCGGCCCCTCGATGCCGAATGTGCGCAGCATCGCGGATTTCGTGGCCGAGGCGCGGCGCCGGACGGTCACCTTCGCCAGCACCAATCCGGGCTCCGCGGTCGCGATGTTCGAGTTCCAGCGCCTGGCGCGCATCGAGATGAACTACATCCAGTTCGGCAGCATCACCGATGCGGCCGCGCAGGTCGCGGGCGGGCATATCGACAGCTACACCGGCACGCCGGAGATGATCGGCCTGGTGCGCGCGGGCAACCTGCGGATGCTGGCCAGCGCCAGCGTGGATCGCTGGCCGGAATTCCCGGAGGTGCCGACGCTGATCGAGCAGGGCTTCGAGACGGCGACGCGCCAGCCCATCATCTGGGCCGGCCCCGCCGGCCTGCCCCCGCCGATCCGCGAGCGGCTGTCCGGCGCGCTGCTCGCCGCGGCGCGTGACCCGGAGGTGCAGGCCCGGCAGAACGGCGCCAGCATCGCGAGCCGCGTGCTGGACGGGGCCGCGACCGCGGCCCTGATCCAGCAGGTGCGCCCCGGGGTGGAAGCCGCGATCCGCGGCTCGGGCGTGGCGC
>JAESGX010000604.1_pt1 | contig 11682 bp, 9 predicted proteins | sample 9269801 | NCBI WGS metagenome assembly JAESGX01 (sample SAMN16773122, study PRJNA677054) | algae metagenome | isolation source: Pleurocapsa minor GSE-CHR-MK-17-07R and co-occurring heterotrophs from wet... | place: USA: Lower Calf Creek Falls, Grand Staircase Escalante National Monument, UT ... | reverse complement strand
GCCTTCGACGCCGACAACACCTTCCACTACCTGAACCACATCCCCTTCGCCGATCACGGCGCGCTGCTCGACCCGCCCACCGCCGATGTCTCCGGCCGCTGCCTCGCCATGCTGGCGCAGCTGGGCCGTGGCGATGACGCCGCCTCCAAGGCCGCCATCGAATACCTGCTGCGCGAGCAGGAAGCCGATGGCGCCTGGTATGGCCGCTGGGGCGTGAACTACATCTACGGCACCTGGTCCGCCGTGACCGCGCTGAACGCCGCGGGCCTGCCGCCCGAGCACGACGCGATGCGCCGCGCCGTCGCCTGGCTCGTCGCCAACCAGAACGCCGATGGCGGCTGGGGCGAGGATGGCATGAGCTATCCGGCGCGAGGGGGCACGCGGCCCGATCCGCGCCAGCCCGCACCCTCCTCCGCCAGCCAGACGGCCTGGGGCATGCTGGCGCTGATGGCCTGTGGCGAGGCCGGGCACGAGGCCGTGAGCCGCGCCGCCGCCTGGCTCATGGAACGCCAGAAGGAAGACGGCGACTGGCCGGAGGAGGACTACACGGGCACCGGCTTCCCGCGCGTCTTCTATCTTCGCTACCACGGCTATCGCCGCATCTTCCCGCTCTGGGCGCTGGCGCGCCTGCGGAATTTGCGCGCGTCCAACACGCGCCGGGTCAGCTACGGCCTGTGATGATCGGAGGGGCTCTGCCCCTCCACCCCGGCAAGAACCTCAGGTTCTTGCATCTCCGATTGGTTTTTCATGAGCAACTTTGACGTTGTGATCATTGGCGCTGGCGCCGCCGGGCTGATGTGCGCCATCCGCGCCGGCCAGCGGGGCCGCCGCGTGCTGCTGCTCGATCATGCCGAGGCGCCGGGCAAGAAGATCCTCATCTCCGGCGGCGGGCGCTGCAACTTCACCAACCGCGACATCCGGCCCGAGCGCTTCCTCTCGGCCAATCCGGCCTTCGCGCGCTCGGCGCTCTCGCGCTACACGGCGCGGGATTTCCTCGCCCTGATCGAGAAGCACCGCATCGCCTGGCACGAGAAGACGCTGGGGCAGCTGTTCTGCGATGGCTCGGCGCGGCAGGTGGTGGCGATGCTGCTGGCCGAAGCTGATGCGGTGGGCGTGGAAATCCGGCTGGAGACGCGCGTCACGGACATCGCGCGCGGCACGGACTTCACCGTAACGACGGATCGCGGAACCGTCGCGGCGGCCTCGCTCGTGCTGGCGACGGGCGGGCTGTCCATCCCCAAAATGGGCGCGACGGGCTTCGCCTATGACGTCGCGAAACGCTTCGGATTGCCCCTGGTGGAGCGCCGCCCCGGCCTCGTTCCCTTCGCCTTTGGTGGCGAGGAGCTGGCGCTGATGCAGCCGCTGGCCGGCGTCTCGCTGCCCATCCTGGCGCGCGCGGGGGCGGCGAAGTTCCCGGAGGCGATGCTCTTCACCCATCGCGGCCTTTCCGGGCCCGCGATCCTCCAGATCAGCTCCTATTGGCACCCCGGCGAGGCCATCACGCTCGACCTGCTGCCGGGGCAGGATGCGGTGAGCCTGCTGCTGGCAGCCAAGCGCGCCCGCCCAAAGGCCGAGCCGCGCACGGCGCTGGGCGACCTCCTGCCCGCGCGCCTGGCCCAGGCCCTGGCCGAGCGGCATCTGCCGGGCCAACGCATGGCCGACCTGCCGGACCGCGCGCTGACAGGCCTCGCTGGCTTGCTGAAATCCTGGCGCCTGACGCCCTCGACGACGGAGGGCTACGCCAAGGCCGAGGTCACGCTGGGCGGCGTGGACACGGGCGCTCTCGCGCAGCAGACCATGATGGCCAGGGCCGTACCGGGATTGTTCGTGGTGGGTGAGGCGGTGGACGTGACCGGCTGGCTCGGCGGCTACAATTTCCAATGGGCCTGGGCGAGCGGCTGGGCGGCGGGGGAAGCTGCGTAAGGGGGTGGTGCGGGCGGTCGGAATCGAACCGACACTCTGTCACCAGAACCGGATTTTGAGTCCGGCGCGTCTACCAGTTCCACCACGCCCGCAACGCGCCCAGTCCTACACGCCGGGGCGGCTCGCTTCAACACCCCTGCGGCGGGCCAGCAGGGGCCAGAGCAGCGCCCCCAGCGTCATCCCCCAGAGCACGATGGAAACGGGCGAGCCCAGCAGCGCCATCACATCGCCATCCGAGAGCGACATGGCGCGGCGGAGGTTGTCCTCCAGCATGCGGCCCAGCACGAAGCCCAGGATGATCGGCACCAGCGGCACGTCCAGCTTGCGGAAGGCCCAGCCCATGATGCCGAAGCCAATCGCCAGCAACAGGTCAAAGGCCGAATTGCTGGCGGCGTAGACGCCGGCGAAGCTCAGCGCCAGCACGCCGGGATAGAGCACCCAGGCCGGCACCGTCAGCAGCCGCGCGAAGATGCCGACCAGCGGCAGGTTCAGCAGCAGCAGCATGCAATTGCCGATATACATGGAGGCGATGAGCCCCCAGGCCACATCCGGCTTCTGCTCGAACAGCAGCGGCCCCGGCGTGATGTTGTACATGAGCAGCGCGCCCAGCAGCACCGCCGTGGTGCCCGAGCCCGGAATGCCCAGCGAGAGCATGGGCACGAGATTGCCGATCTGCGCCGCATTGTCCGCCGTTTCGGGCGCCGCCACGCCGCGCATGTCCCCCTGGCCGAATTTGCCGTTGCTCTCGTTCAGCCGCTTCTCGGCGGTGTAGGAGAGCGCGCTGGCGACGGACGCGCCTGCCCCCGGCAGCACGCCGATGACGAAGCCGATCCCCGTGGCCCGGAACATGGCGGGGACGCAGAAGAGGATCTCCGCGAAGGTCAGGCGCTGCCCCTGGCCGAGCTTCGCGGCCTCGGCCCGGATGCGGGTTTCGATGAGCAGCAGGATCTCGCCAATGGCAAAGAGCCCGATGGCGAGCACCGTGAAATCCAGGCCCCCCAGCAACTCCATGGAGCCCGCGGTAAAGCGCTCCACCCCTGTGCCGGAATCAATCCCGATCATGGCGAGCAGGATGCCCAGGCACCCCGCCGCCCAGGCCTTGGGCGCCGAACCCCCGCCGACCGCGCCCAGCAGCGAGAGCGCGAAGGCGATCAGCGCGACGTAGTCGGCCGGCGAGAAGGCAACGGCCACCCGCGCCAGGGGCACGGAAAGAAAGGTCATCAGCACGACGGAGATCGTGGCGCCGATGAAGCTGCCAATGCCCGAGATGGCCAGCGCCGCACCCCCGCGCCCCTGCTTGGCGAGCGGATGCCCGTCCAGCGTGGTCAGCACGGCCGAGGGCTCGCCCGGCATGTTCAGCAGAATCGCCGTGATCCGGCCCCCATAGCCCGAGCCGTAATAGACCGCCGCCAGCAGGATCAGCGCCGATTCCGGCGGCAGCTTCAGCGCCAGGCAGAAGGGCAGCAGCAAAGCGATGGCGTTCAGCGGCCCGATGCCCGGCAGCACGCCGATGGCGGTGCCGATGATGCAGCCGATCAGCGCGAGAAACAGGTTGGTGGGCTGGAGTGCGACGGCAAACCCGCCGCCCAGCGCCGCGAAGGTTTCCATCATGCGCCGAGGAATCCTTTCGGCAGCGGCAGGTCCAGCACGCGGTCGAACAGCGCCCAGAGGCAGGCGCTGGTGATCAGCCCGGTGCCGAGGGCCGCCAGCGGCCGCGCGCCGAAGAGCAGGGCCACGCCCGCCGCCAGCAGCGCCGTCGCCAGCAGGAAGCCCAAGGGCACCAGCAGCAGCGCATAGCCCGCCATGACAAGCACGAGCAGCGGCGGTGCTGCGAGGCGCTCGGGCCATTCAAAGGCCGGGCCGCGCGGCACCAGCAGCAGCGCGCCGCAAATCCCCATCAGCAGGGCCACGGTGGTCGGAAAGGCGCGCGGGCCGAGCGGATCGGCGGCGAAGGGCACCTCCAGGGATTGCGCGGACCAGATGGCGAGGCCCGCCAAGACCAGCAGGAAAACCCCCAGCAGGCGCCCGGCGGTCATGGCTTGCCGCCTCGCGGCGCTGCGCGCCTGCACCCTTCCCCGGCGCCTCGCGGCGCTGCGCGCCTGCCGGCGGTCATTGGCTCTGCGTCACCAGCCCGACCTCGCGCGCGAGCTGCCGGAACTCGGCGGTGCGGCGCTTCGCGAGCTCGGCATATTCGGCGCCGACCAGGTTGAACTCGAAGAGGCCCTGCGCCGCGCGCGCCTCGGGCCAGGCGGGGTTGGCGTGCAGGCGGCGCAGCGCCTCGACCCAGAAATTGTAGGCGGCATCGGGCATTTGCGGCGGGCCGTAGAAGCCGCGCACGATGGGCCAATCCACCTCCACCCCCTGCTCGCGCGCCGTCGGCACGGTGGCGAGCGCGCCGGGCAGGCGCTGGGCCGAAAGCACGGCCAGCAGCCGGATCTCGCCCGCCTCGAACTGCCCCCGCACCTCGGAGGCATCGCCCGGGAAGGCCTGGATATGGCCGCCCAGCAGCGCCGCCATCGCCTGGCCGCCGCCCTCGAAGGGCACGTAGCGGATGCGGCGCGGGTCCGCGCCCGCCGCGCGGGCCACCAGCGCCGCCTTGTGCCAATCCTGGCTGCCGACGGCTCCGCCGGCCCCCATGGGCACGCTGGCGGGGTCGGCGCGGATTGCCGCCATCAGCTCGGCCAGCGTGTTGAAGCGGCTATCCTTGCGCACCGCGATCACGCCGTAATCCGCGCCGATGGCGCCGATCCAGCGCACATCATTCTCGGCGAAGCGGCCGAAGCGCCCCTGCGCCATGTTCACCCAGGAGCCGGTGGAGACGGCGACGATGACATTCGCATCCGCGCGCCGCTGCGCGTTGATGTGGTTGATGGCGACCGCGCCGATCCCGCCCGGCATGTTCTGCGTGCGGATCGCCTGGGTGACGATGCCCGTCTCGTTCAGCATGCGCGTCGTCAGCCGGCAGGTCAGGTCGAAGCCGCCCCCGGGTGCCGCGGGCGCGATGCATTCGGGGTTCTGCGGCGTAAATCCTTGCGCCTGTGCGCTCAACGGCAGAAGGGTGGAGGCGGCGATCAGCGCGCGGCGTTGCATGAGATTCTCCCCGTCGCGGTCCGGTTCGTTCGCGGAACTTTCCCGCGCCCTGCCGTTCCGTCTTTTCCATTCCCTGGTGCGGGATTCATCGCGGGCTTGCAAGGGCCTTCAGCCGGGCGCGGGCACCAGGCCGTGACGCAGCATGACCTCGGACAGCTTGGCCGGATCAGGCGGGCCGCCCGCGTTGATCAGCGCCGCCATTTCGCGGAAATACTCCGGCCCCAGCACGCCGGGTGTGAGCACCGAAAGCGCCTTCGCCGTCTCCGTTCCGCGATTGATGAAGTGGTGCACGGCGCCGCGCGGGATGAAGACGCAATCCCCCGGCCGTGCCGTGATCTCCGTGCCATCCACCGTCCAGACCATCTCGCCCGAGAGGCCATAGACCGTCTCCTCCCAGCTCTCATGATGATGCGGGATGGGCACGCGCGCGCCGGCGGGGACGATCAGCTCGAACATGTCGAGGCTGCCGCCGGTCGAATGCTTGTCCTGCAGGAAGCGCAGCTCCAATGCGCCGATGCGGATGATCTCCATCACGCGAGCACCCGGTCCACGCGGTCCCGCAAGCGGTACCAGCCGCCGACCAGCGGCAGGAACCAATCGGGATTGCCGTCATAGAGGGCGCGCGTCGGGAAATGCAGGCTGTCCAGCGCGAAGCCCGCATTCGCGGCACCCGCGATCTTGAGCGCCGCGTTGTGGCCCATCCAGCTCGCCATCGCGACCCCGCTGCCCTGGCAACCGGCGGCGTAATGCACGCCTTCCTCCACGCCCAGATGCGGCAGGTAGTCGAAGGTGAAGGCGACATTGCCGGTCCAGGCATGGGTGATGCGGACATCCTTCATCTCGGGCAGCACCTCCACCATCATCGCATGCAGCGTGGGGGCGGCTTCGTCCGGCGTGGTCGGGCCGAAGCTCGCACGCCCACCCCAGAGGATGCGCTTCCCGTCCGGCGAGGGGCGATAATAATTCAGCACGCGCTTGGTGTCGCTGATCATGCGGCGCTTGGGGAAGATCTTCTCGATCCGCTCCTCGCCCAGCTCCTCGGTCGCGATGATGTAGCTGCCGATGGGCATGAGGCGCCTGGTCAGCCAGGGCATGGGCCCGCCGCGGCTATAGCCGTTGGTCGCCATCAGCACGGCATCCGCGCGCATCTCGCCGCGCGTGGTGACCAGGCGGAAGCCGCCCGCCTCCCGCACCGTCTCGGTCACGCGCACCTGGTCCACCAGATGCGCGCCCGCGCGCTCGGCCGCGGCGGCCAGGCTGCGGGCGTATTTGCCGGGGTGCAGGCTGCCCGTGCCGGCGGCGAACATGCCGCCGTAATAGTGGTCAGTCGCCACGAAATCGCGCACGCCCTCCTTGCCGATCATGCGCGCCTCGTCGCCGCTGATCTCCTCGATGCGGGCGCGGTTGCCGGCGAGCGTGACCAGGTGCTTGGGCGTATAGGCGCCGACGAAACGGCCGCTGCGCACATAGTCGCAATCCAGCTGTTCGCGCGCGATGAGTTCCTCGATGAAGGGGAAGCTCGCCCCGCAGGCCCGCGCGATCTCGGCCGCGCGTTCCTCGCCGAAATTCTGCGTCAGCGGCCCGCGCGCCACCTTCAGCCCGCCCGAGACCATGCCCCCATTGCGCGAGGAGGCGCCCCAGCCGATGCGCTCCGCATCCAGCACCGTCACCTCATGGCCGAGGCGGCGCAGCGTGAGCGCGGCGGAAAGCCCCGTATAGCCGCCGCCCACGATGGCGACGCGCGATCGTTCCGGCAGCTCGTTCGTGCGCGTCGGCGGCTCGGCCGCTTCCCACCAATAGGGCCTGGCCTGGAATCCGGGGGCGAAGATGCGATCGCTCACGGCGTTGCCCAAGGCTGCGGCATGTGGGGTCCTCCTTGCTGCGCAACGAGCGTGGCACGTCCGATGCGCCCCGCGAAAGGCCCGCATGCGCGGTTGACGCGCCGCCAGGGCCGCGTGAGCATGAAAATCCCATCACGAAAGAGGGCCGGCTTGAACGCGGACATCATCTTCACGGGCGGCAATGTGTTCCGCGGCCTGCACGGCGGCATGGCCGAGGCGCTGGCGGTCTCGGGCGGGAAGGTGATGGCGGTGGGCGGAAGGGCCGAAATCGAGGCGCTGGCCGGGCCGGAGACGCGGCGCGTGGCCCTGGACGGGCGCCTCGCGATTCCCGCCTTCCACGAAGCCCATATGCACCTGCTGCCCTTCGGGCTCGGCCTTTCCATGGTGAACCTCCGCGCCGAGGAGGTCCGCACGCTGGAAGAGGCGCGCCGCCGCCTGCGTGAAGCGGCGCTTGCGACGCCCAAGGGCCAATGGGTCATGGGCTGGGGCTATGATCACGGCGCGCTCGACATCGGCCGCCACCCGACGGTCACCGAACTGGACGCGGCGGTACCCGACCACCCGCTGCTCATCATGCGGACCTGCGGGCATATGGGGGTTGCGAACAGCGCCGCGCTCCGCGCCGCCGGCATCGGCCACAACACGCCCGACCCCGAGGGCGGGGTCATCGAGCGCCGCAACGGCGCTCTCACCGGCCTGATCCAGGAACGCGCGCTCAGCCTGATCAAGGCCGCCATGCCCGCGCCGGATGAGACGCGGATGGTCAACGCGATCGAGGCCGCGGGAAGGCGCCTTGCCTCGCTCGGCTTCGCCTCCGCCACCGACATGAATGTCGGCATGAATTCGGGCCTGGCCGAGATCGCCGCCTATGAGCGCGCGGCGCGGGAAGGACGCTGCCTGCAACGCATGTGGCAGGTGCTGGCCGGCAATCCCGAAGGCATTGCGGACGCCGCCTGGGAAGCCGGTTTGCGCCCCTGGACACCCGGCGGTGACCTGGACGCCCCGCTGCGCTGGGGTGCCGTGAAGGTCTTCGCCGATGGCAGCGCGGGCGGGCTGACGGCGGCGTTTTTCGACCCCTATGTGCAGGGCGGCACGGGCGTCTTCACCTTCCCGACCGAGACGATCCACGCGCTGCTGCAGAAATTCCACGACCAGGGCTGGCAGCTCGACATCCACGCCATCGGCGATGCCGCCATCGAACAGGTGCTGACCGGCATGGAAGAGGCGGGCGCGTCGCCCGAACGCCGCCACCGCATCGAGCATTGCGGCTTCGTGACGCGCGACCAGCGCCGGCGGATGAAGGCGCGCGGCATCCTGCCCGTGCCGCAGCCGGTCTTCATGTATGAGTTCGGCGACCTCTACCTGCGCAACCTCGGCCGCCCCCGCACCGAAGCCGCCTATCCCATGAAGACCTGGCTGGATGACGGCCAGCACCCCTCCGCCTCCTCCGACAGCCCGGTCTCCACCGTCGAGCCCTGGCCCAACCTCTTCACCATGGTCACGCGCCAGACCAACCGCGGCACGGTGTTCGGCCCGGAGGAGCGCCTTTCGATCCAGGAGGCGCTGCATTGCTACACCTGGTGCGGCGCCTACAGCAGCTTCGCCGAGAGCCAGCGCGGCACGCTGGAGCCCGGCATGGACGCCGACATCGCCATCCTCTCCCAGGACATCACCGCGCTCTCGCCCGAGGAATATCTGAGCGTGCAGTGCGACGTGACGCTGCGCGGCGGCATCGCCATCCATGACCGGCATGGGGAATTCGGCTGATGCTGCGCCATGCCCTGCAACGCATCGGCCTCGCTATCCCCGTCCTCTTCGGCGTCCTGCTGATCGGCTTCCTGCTCATGCAGGTGGTGCCGACCGACCCCGCCACCGTCCGCGCCGGCCCGCAGGCGACGGCCGAGATCGTTGCCGCCATCCGCACCGAATTGGGGCTGGATGAGCCGATCTGGGTGCAGTTCGGCATCTATTTGGGGCGGCTGGCGCAGGGCGATCTCGGCGTCTCCATCATCAACAACGTGCCGGTGACGCAGGAATTGGGCGCCACCATCGGCCCGACGCTGGAGCTGATGTTCGCCTCGCTCCTCTGGTCCATCCCGACGGGGATCTTCCTCGGCACCATCGCGGCCTACTGGCGAGGCTCGCTCATCGACAAGTTCATCATGGCGATCAGCGTGGCCGGCGTCTCGGTGCCCGTCTTTTTCCTGGGCCTCGTGCTGATCTGGTTCGTGGGCTTCCAGTGGCAGCTGCTGCCCTTCACGGGGCGCGGCGGGCCGCTCTGGAGCCTGGACGGCATCCGCGCCCTGATCCTGCCGGCGATCACCCTGGGCGGCGTGCTGGTCGGCCCCGTGGCGCGGATGACGCGCACGGCGGTGGTGGACACGCTCTCGGCCGATCATGTGCGCACCGCCCGCGCCAAGGGCCTGGCCGAGCACCTCATCGTCCTGCGCCATGCGCTGCGCAACGCGCTGATCCCCGTGGTGACGCTGATCGGCCTGCAGATCGGCTTCCTGCTCGGCGGCGCCGTGGTGACGGAGACGATCTTCTCCTGGCCCGGGGTGGGCCGGCTCGCGGTCGGCGCCATCCTCTCGGCGGATTTCCCGATGGCGCAGGGCACCATCATCGTGCTCAGCGCCGGCTTCATCCTGATCAATTTGACGGTGGACCTGCTCTACGCCGTGCTCGACCCGCGGGTGCGCCAGTCATGAGCGCGACGGCCGTCACAGCCACCCCCGAAGTGCCGCGCCGGCCTTCGCCCATCCGCATGCTGATGCGCGACACCGGCGGCGCCATCAGCCTGTTCTTCGTGCTGCTGATCATCGCGGCCGCCCTGCTGGCGCCCTGGCTCGCCCCGCGCGATCCCTTCGAGACCGACCTGATGGCGATCATGCAGCCGCCCTCGGCCGAATACTGGTTCGGTACGGACGGGCAGGGCAGGGACATCCTGGCGCGCATGCTCTACGGGCTGCGCGTGACACTGGGCATGGGCCTCGCCTCGCTGATCGTGGGGGGGCTGCTGGGCGCGCTGATCGGCTTCGTCGCCGCCTTCTACAAGCGCGTGGACGGGCTGCTCATGCGCTTCATGGACATGCTGCTGAGCTTCCCGGCGATCCTCTTCGGCCTCGCGCTCGCCGCCATCTTCGGCCCCGGGTTGACCTCCGTCATCATCGCGCTCGCCATCGCGACGGTGCCGCTGATGGCGCGCATCGTGCGCAGTTCGGCGCTGGTCGTCATGGGCCTCGACTATATCGAGGCGGCACGCGCCATCGGCATGAGCGATGCGCGGCTGATCCTGCGGCATCTGGCCCCCAACTGCCTCTCGGCGATCTTCGTCTTCTCCACGCTGCGCCTGGGGCAGGTGATCCTGCTGGGATCGGCGCTTTCCTTCCTCGGCCTCGGCGCGCAGCTGCCCATGGCGGAGCTGGGCGCCATGGCGGCGCAGGGGCGCAATTTCCTGTTCATCGCGCCGCATATCAGCGTGATACCCTCGCTCGGCATCTTCGTGATCGTGCTCGCCTTCAACCTGCTCGGGGATGCGCTGCGCGACGCGCTCGACCCCCGGCTTCGCATCTAGATGGAGAATCCACGCATGCTTCGCACTTGGAAACGCGCCGCGCTGGGCGGCCTCGCCGCCTTGGGCATCGCCGTCACGGCGCAGGCCCAGACCCAGCCGCGCAACCAGATCACCATCATGCGTGAGATCGACAGCGACCGTTACGATCCGCACCGCTCTACGGCCCTTGCCGGCGGCGAGGTGCTGACCATGCTGAGCGACACGCTGGTCAGCATGGATTTCGACATGCGGACCATCCAGCCCGGCCTCGCCGCCCGCTGGGAGGTTTCGCCCGACGGCCTCACCTACACCTTCCACCTCCGCACCGACGTCACCTTCTGCGACGGCAAGCCCTTCACCGCGGAAGACATGGCCTTCAGCCTGAACCGCTGGATCGGCCGCACCACGCCGCGCGTCGTCTCGCCCGTCGCCTGGCGTGCCGGCAATGTGAAGGAGATCCGCGCGACGGGGCCCCACACGCTGGTCTATGAGCTGAACGAGCCCTTCGGCGAATTGCTCTCGCAGCTCACGCTCTTCTTCGGCTCGGCGCTGGATCCGGCCTCGGTCGAACGGCTCGGCGACAATTTCGGCGTGCAGGGCTTCAATGGCACCGGCCCCTATTGCTGGGGCAGCTGGACGCCGCGCAACGAGATGGTGCTGACGCGCCATCCCAACTATCGCTGGGGCCCGCCCAGCCTGGAAAACCGCGGCCCCGCCCATGTCGAGCGCATCGTCTGGCGCGTGATCCCCGAGGCCGCGGCCCGCGTCGCCGCCCTCCAGGCCGGCCAGGCCGATGTGACGAACTACATCCCCGAGGCCTTCTGGGACGCCATCCGCCGCGTGCCCACGGTGACGATCTCCCAGCAGCCCAACTACTTCTGGGACTTCTTCATGGGCTTCAAGGTGGACAAGCCCGTGGTGAGCGACGTGGCAATCCGCCGCGCCGTCCACCAGGCGGTGAACCGCGAGGGCCTGGTCCGCGCCGTCTGGTCCGGCCATGCCGAGGTTGCGCGCAACATCGTGAACCCGCGCGCCGCGGATTACGACGCGCAGTCCGACGCCATGGTCCCCGCCTTCGACCAGGCCGCCGCCCGCCGCACGCTGGATGAGGCCGGCTGGCGCATGGGCCCCGATGGGGTGCGCGTGAAGGACGGCCAGCGCGCCACCTTCCTGCTCTATGGCATCAACACGCTGGCCAACCAGCGCTCGGGCGAGATCATCCAGCAGGCGCTGCGCCAGGTCGGCATCGAGATGCGCGTGCAGCTGTTTGACGCC
>JAESGX010000603.1_pt1 | contig 11701 bp, 21 predicted proteins | sample 9269801 | NCBI WGS metagenome assembly JAESGX01 (sample SAMN16773122, study PRJNA677054) | algae metagenome | isolation source: Pleurocapsa minor GSE-CHR-MK-17-07R and co-occurring heterotrophs from wet... | place: USA: Lower Calf Creek Falls, Grand Staircase Escalante National Monument, UT ... | reverse complement strand
GGGTCGGTGGCATGCGGTCGTGCACTGAGTGATCACGTGCGGTCGTTTGACAGAAGAACAGTGGTGCGACAGCGATTGCGCTCCGCGTGAGGTGCGCCCTGACGGGTGCATCACGTCCAAGAAGGAAGAGAGTTGAGCATGGCGGGACAGAAGATCCGCATCCGACTTAAGTCGTACGACCACGCAGGTCTCGACGCATCGGCGCGCAAGATCGTCGACACGGTCACCCGTGCCGGCGCCACGGTCGTGGGCCCCGTGCCGCTGCCGACGGAGAAGAACGTCATCGCCGTCATCCGGTCGCCCCACAAGTACAAAGACAGCCGCGAGCACTTCGAGAAGCGCACGCACAAGCGTCTCATCGACATCATCGATCCGACGCCGAAGGCGGTCGACTCGCTCATGCGCCTCGACCTGCCCGCCGACGTCAACATCGAGATCAAGCTCTAAGGAACCCGGACATGTCTGCAACCAAGACGACCAAGGGTCTGCTGGGCACGAAGCTCGGCATGACGCAGGTGTGGGACGAGAACAACAAGCTCGTTCCCGTCACCGTGGTAGAGATCGCCCCCAACGTGGTGACGCAGGTGCGCACCCCCGAGGTCGACGGCTACGCCGCCGTGCAGATCGCCTACGGCGCCATCGACCCGCGCAAGGTCACCAAGCCGCTCACCGGCCACTTCGAGAAGGCCGGCTCGACGCCTCGCCGCCACCTCACCGAGGTGCGCACGGCCGACGCCGCCGAGTACACGCCGGGCCAGCTGCTCGCGGTCGACATCTTCGAGGCCGGCCAGCTGGTCGACGTCGTCGGCACGAGCAAGGGCAAGGGCTTCGCGGGCGTCATGAAGCGCCACAACTTCAAGGGCGTCTCGGCCTCGCACGGTTCGCACCGCAACCACCGCAAGCCCGGCTCGATCGGCGCTTCCTCGACCCCCAGCCGTGTCTTCAAGGGCATGCGCATGGCGGGACGCATGGGTGGCGACCGCGTGACCGTCATGAACCTCAAGGTTCACTCCGTCGACCTCGAGAAGGGTCTGCTGCTCGTCAAGGGCGCGGTTCCCGGTGCTCGCGGCCGCCTCGTTTTCGTCCGCAACGCCGTGAAGGGAGCGTAATCGCCATGGCTACCTCGCTCGACGTGATCGACGCCGCCGGCAAGAAGACCGGTTCGGTCGACCTGCCCGCCGCCGTCTTCGACGTTCAGACCAACGTTCCGCTGCTGCACCAGGTCGTCGTGGCCCAGCTCGCAGCCGCCCGCCAGGGCACTCACTCGACCAAGGGTCGTGGCGAGGTCTCGGGTTCGGGTGTCAAGCCCTTCAAGCAGAAGGGCACCGGCCGCAGCCGTCAGGGCTCCGTCCGCGCTCCTGAGCACCGCGGCGGTGGCATCGTGCACGGCCCGACGCCTCGCAACTACGCGCAGCGCACCCCCAAGAAGATGATCGCCGCCGCCCTCCTGGGTGCGCTCAGCGATCGCGCTCGGGGCGAGCGCCTGCACATCGTCGAGTCGTTCGGCTCTGACGTGCCCTCGACGAAGGCCGCGGCCTCCGTGCTCGCGCAGCTCACCACAGGCCGCAACGTGCTCGTCGTGATCGAGCGCGATGACGAGGTCAACCTCAAGAGCGTGCGCAACCTCAAGAACCTGCACGTGATCAGCCCCGACCAGCTCAACGCGTACGACGTGCTGGTGAGCGACGACATCGTGTTCACGAAGGCCGCGTACGAGACCTTCGTCAGCTCGAAGACGAACAAGGAAGAGGTCGGCGCATGAGCATCCACGCTGTCGCCCAGAACAAAGACCCGCGCGACATCATCATCGCGCCGGTCGTCAGCGAGAAGAGCTACGCGCTCATCGACGACGGCAAGTACACCTTCCTCGTCGACCCGCGTGCGAACAAGACCGAGATCAAGCTCGCCATCGAGAAGATCTTCAACGTCAAGGTCGCCTCGATCAACACGCTGAACCGCACGGGCAAGACCCGCCGCACCCGCTTCGGCACCGGCAAGCGCAAAGACACCAAGCGCGCCATCGTCACGCTGAAGTCGGGCTCCATCGACATCTTCACGGCCGTCGGCTAGGCGCGAAAAGGACAACGACAATGGCTATTCGCAAGTACAAGCCCACGACTCCGGGTCGTCGCGGCTCGTCGGTCTCCGACTTCACCGAGATCACGCGCTCGACCCCCGAGAAGTCGCTGCTCAAGCCGCTGCCCAAGACCGGTGGCCGCAACAACTCGGGTCGCATCACCACCCGCCACATCGGCGGTGGCCACAAGCGCCAGTACCGCGTCATCGACTTCCGTCGCAATGACAAAGACGGCGTCAACGCCAAGGTCGCGCACATCGAGTACGACCCCAACCGCACCGCGCGCATCGCGCTGCTGCACTTCGTCGACGGCACCAAGCGCTACATCCTGGCGCCCAACAAGCTGTCGCAGGGCGACATCGTCGAGTCGGGTCCCTCGGCCGACATCAAGCCCGGCAACAACCTGCCGCTGCGCAACATCCCCGTGGGTACGGTCATCCACGCCATCGAGCTCCGCCCCGGCGGCGGCGCGAAGATGGCGCGCTCGGCCGGCGCCTCGGTGCGCCTCGTGGCGAAAGACGGCCCTTACGCCCAGCTGCGTCTGCCCTCGGGCGAGATCCGCAACGTCGACGCGCGCTGCCGCGCGACCGTCGGCGAGGTCGGCAACGCCGAGCAGTCGAACATCAACTGGGGCAAGGCCGGCCGCATGCGCTGGAAGGGCGTCCGCCCGACCGTGCGCGGTGTCGCGATGAACCCGATCGACCACCCGCACGGTGGTGGTGAGGGCAAGACCAGCGGTGGTCGTCACCCGGTGAGCCCCTGGGGCCAGTCGGAAGGCCGCACGCGTCGCCCCAACAAAGAGAGCGACAAGCTCATCGTCCGTCGCCGCACCGTTGGCAAGAAGCGCTAGTAGGAGTCGAGAACAATGCCTCGCAGTCTCAAGAAGGGTCCGTTCGTCGACGACCACCTGCTCCGCAAGGTGTTCGCGCAGAACGAGGCCAGCACCAAGAACGTCATCAAGACCTGGTCGCGCCGTTCGATGATCGTCCCCGCCATGCTCGGGCACACCATCGCCGTGCACGACGGCCGCAAGCACATCCCCGTGTTCGTGACCGAGACCATGGTCGGCCACAAGCTCGGCGAGTTCGCGCCGACCCGCACCTTCCGCGGCCACGAGAAGGACGACAAGAAGGGTCGTCGCCGGTAACCCGGCGGCGTGAAGAGGAGTACAGACATGGTGGAGTCGATCGCCCGCGTGCGACACATCCGCGTGACGCCTCAGAAGGCTCGTCGCGTCGTCGACCTGATCCGCGGCAAGCAGGCCCTCGAGGCCCTGGCCATCCTGAAGTTCGCGCCCCAGGGTGCGAGCGAGCCCGTCTACAAGCTCGTCGCTGCGGCTATCGCCAACGCGCGCGTCAAGGCGGATGCAGCGAACACCTTCCTCGACGAGCAGGACCTCTACGTGTCCCGCGCGTTCGTCGATGAGGGAACGACCCTCAAGCGGTTCCAGCCGCGTGCCCAGGGTCGCGCGTTCCGCATCAACAAGCGCACCAGCCACATCACCGTCGTGCTCGCCACGCCGGACGAGCTGGTCGCCGCGGGCTCGAGCACCGGCAAGAAGAAGGCGAGCAAGTAGTCATGGGTCAGAAAGTCAACCCCTACGGTTTCCGTCTCGGAATCACGACCGACCACGTGTCGCGCTGGTTCTCTGACAGCACCAAGCCCGGTCAGCGCTACGCCGACTACGTGGCTGAAGACGTCAAGATCCGCCGGATGCTCACCACGAGCCTCGACCGCGCCGGTGTTGCGCGCATCGAGATCGAGCGCACCCGCGACCGCGTCCGCGTCGACATCCACACGGCTCGCCCTGGCATCGTCATCGGCCGCCGCGGCGCCGAGGCCGAGCGCATCCGCGCCGACCTCGAGAAGCTCACGGCCAAGCAGATCCAGCTCAACATCCTCGAGGTCAAGAACCCCGAGGCCGAGGCCCAGCTCGTGGCCCAGGGCATCGCCGAGCAGCTGAGCGCCCGCGTGGCGTTCCGCCGCGCGATGCGCAAGGGCCTCCAGGGCGCGCAGCGCGCCGGCGCCAAGGGTGTCCGCATCCAGGTGTCGGGCCGTCTCGGCGGCGCCGAGATGAGCCGGTCGGAGTTCTACCGCGAAGGCCGTGTGCCCCTGCACACCCTGCGCGCGAACATCGACTACGGCTTCTACGAGGCCAAGACCACCTTCGGCCGCATCGGCGTGAAGGTCTGGATCTACAAGGGCGACATCACCAACAAGGAACTCGCTCGCGAGCAGGCGACCCAGAAGTCGTCGCGCCCCGAGCGTCGTGACTCGGACCGCGGTCCTCGTCGTGACGGCGGCCGCCCGGCCACCGCTGCGGCTCCCGTCGCGGCCGGAGCGGAAGGCTAGGAACAATGCTGATTCCCCGCAAGGTCAAGTACCGCAAGCAGCACCACCCCAAGCGGAGTGGGCACGCGACCGGTGGCACCGAGGTCACGTTCGGCGAGTTCGGCATCCAGGCCCTCACGCCTGCGTACGTCACGAACCGTCAGATCGAGTCGGCCCGTATCGCCATGACGCGTCACATCAAGCGTGGTGGCAAGGTCTGGATCAACATCTACCCCGACCGTCCGCTCACCAAGAAGCCCGCCGAGACTCGCATGGGCTCGGGTAAGGGCTCGCCCGAGTGGTGGGTCGCCAACGTCAAGCCGGGTCGCGTCCTCTTCGAGGTCGCCGGTGTCAACGAGCAGCTCGCTCGTGAGGCCATGACCCGTGCCATCCACAAGCTGCCCCTCAAGGCACGCATCATCAAGCGCGAGGGAGGCGACGCGTAATGGCGATCGGATCCAAGGAGCTGGCACCTGCCGAGCTCGACACCTTCGAAGACGAGCGACTCGTCGACGAGCTCAAGAAGGCCAAGGAAGAGCTGTTCAACCTGCGCTTCCAGGCCGCGACCGGTCAGCTCGAGAGCCACGGCCGGCTGCGTGCGGTGAAGCGCGACATCGCGCGCATCTACACGATCATCCGCGAGCGCGAGCTCGGCCTGCGCGCGACCCCGGCTCCGGTCGAGGTCGCCGAGAAGCCGGCCAAGAAGGCTGCGAAGGCGAAGACCGAGGCTCCGGCCGAGGCCGCCGACGCCGAGGCCGAGAAGACTGAGGAGAAGAACTGATGGCGACGACCGAGAAGAAGGCCGCTGCCGGCCACGAGTCGGCTGCGCACGACGTTCGCGACGAAGCCGCTCGCGGGTACCGCAAGGTGCGCCGCGGCTACGTGACGAGCGACAAGATGCAGAAGACCATCGTCGTCGAGGTCGAAGACCGCGTGAAGCACCCGCTGTACGGCAAGGTCATCCGCCGCACCTCGAAGGTCAAGGCGCACGACGAGCAGAACAGCGCCGGCATCGGCGACCTGGTGCTCATCTCCGAGACCCGACCCCTGTCCGCTACGAAGCGCTGGCGCCTCGTCGAGATCCTCGAGAAGGCCAAGTAGGCCGTCGCCTGCTTGACCACTAGGAGTAAGAAATGCTTCAGCAGGAATCCAGAGTCAAGGTCGCCGACAACACCGGCGCCAAAGAGCTCTTGACGATCCGCGTGCTCGGCGGCTCCGGCCGTCGTTACGCGGGCCTCGGTGACATCATCGTGGCGACCGTGAAAGACGCGATCCCCGGCGGCAACGTCAAGAAGGGCGACGTCGTCAAGGCCGTCATCGTGCGCACCGTCAAGCAGACCCGTCGTCCCGACGGCTCGTACATCAAGTTCGACGAGAACGCCGCCGTCATCCTCAAGGCCGATGGCGACCCTCGCGGAACCCGCATCTTCGGACCGGTCGGGCGCGAGCTGCGCGACAAGAAGTTCATGAAGATCGTCTCGCTCGCCCCGGAGGTGCTGTAACCATGGCCAAGATCAAGAAGGGCGACCTCGTCCAGGTGATCAGCGGCGCGACCGAAGATCGCGGCGGCGACCGCGGCAAGCAGGGTCGCGTCATCGAGGTCATCGCGGAGAAGAACCGCGTGATCGTCGAGGGCGTCAACTACGTCACCAAGCACGTGCGCGTCGGCCAGACGCAGCGCGGCACCAAGACGGGTGGCATCGAGACCCAGGAAGCGCCGATCCACATCTCGAATGTGGCGCTCGTCGACCCCAAGACCAAGAAGCCGACCCGCGTGGGTTTCCGCGAGGAGACCGTCGAGAAGAACGGCGTCACGAAGACCGTCCGCGTGCGGTACGCCAAGAAGTCAGGTGAGAAGCTCTAATGTCCACAGAAACTGCCGCGCCGGCTGGCGCCGCCTTGGCGAACAAGGTCCAGCCGCGCCTCAAGCAGAAGTACCGTGCCGAGATCACGAAGGCGCTGACCGAGGAGTTCGGGTACACCAACCCGCACCAGGTTCCCGGTCTCGTCAAGATCGTGGTCAACACGGGTGTCGGCGAGGCCGCTCGCGACTCGAAGGTCATCGACGGGGCCATCAAGGACCTCACGGCGATCACCGGTCAGAAGCCGCAGGTCACGAAGGCCCGCAAGTCGATCGCCCAGTTCAAGCTGCGTGAGGGCATGCCGATCGGCGCGCACGTCACGCTGCGCGGCGACCGCGCGTGGGAGTTCATGGACCGCCTGATCACTCTCGCCCTGCCCCGTATCCGCGACTTCCGCGGCCTCAGCGCCACGCAGTTCGACGGCAACGGCAACTACACCTTCGGTCTTCAGGAGCAGAGCGTGTTCCACGAGATCGACCAGGACAAGATCGACCGCGTTCGCGGCTTCGACATCACGGTCGTCACGACCGCGAAGACGGATGACGAGGGTCGCGCCCTGCTGCGCGCGCTCGGCTTCCCCTTCCGCTCGAGCGACACCCCCCAGTAACACTCCACCCGGTCTTCGGACCACGATCGGCCAGGTCGGCCCCGGTGTCCCGGGTGTCGAAACCGGACGAGAACAGGAACAACTCATCATGACGATGACAGATCCGGTCGCAGACCTGCTGACCAGACTGCGGAACGCCAACTCGGCGTTCCACGACGAGGTGTCGCTGCCCAGTTCGAAGCTGAAGACGCACATCGCCGAGATCCTCAAGCGCGAGGGCTACATCGCCGACTGGGCCGTCTCCGACGCCCGCGTCGGCACGACGCTGACCCTCTCGCTCAAGTACGGCCCGAACCGCGAGCGGTCGATCGCCGGCATCAAGCGCGTCTCGAAGCCGGGTCTGCGCGTCTACGCGAAGTCGACCGAGATCCCCACCGTGCTCGGTGGCCTCGGCGTCGCGATCCTGTCGACTTCCTCGGGTCTGCTCACCGACCGCGAGGCGATGAAGAAGGGCGTGGGTGGGGAAGTCCTCGCCTACGTGTGGTAACCCGCCATGTCACGTATCGGACGCATGCCCATCGACATCCCTGGCGGTGTCGAGGTCAAGATCGACGGCCAGGCCGTCTCGGTCAAGGGCCCGAAGGGTGAGCTCTCGCTCACCGTCGCGAGCCCCATCGAGGTCGCCATCGAAGACAACCAGGTCGTCGTCACCCGCCCCGACGATGAGCGCGCCTCGCGCTCGCTGCACGGGCTCACCCGCACGCTCATCGCGAACCAGATCATCGGCGTCACCCAGGGCTACTCCAAGGGCCTCGAGGTCGTCGGTACCGGTTACCGCGTGCAGGCCAAGGGCGAGGGCGTCGAGTTCGCGCTCGGCTTCTCGCACCCCGTCACCGTGAACCCGCCCGCGGGTATCACCTTCACGGTCGAAGGAAACAACAAGCTCACCGTCAGCGGTATCGACAAGCAGGCCGTCGGCGAGGTCGCGGCCAACATTCGCAAGATCCGCAAGCCCGAGCCATACAAGGGCAAGGGTGTGCGGTACGCCGGCGAAGTCGTGCGCCGCAAGGCCGGAAAGGCTGGGAAGTAGTCATGGGTCTCGGAACCAGAGGCAAGAGCAAGACCGCGGCCAAGGGCCGTCGCCACGCGCGTCTGCGCAAGCGCATCACGGGCACGAGCGAGCGTCCGCGTCTCGTCGTCACCCGATCGGCTCGGCACGTCTTCGTGCAGATCGTCGACGACACCAAGGGCCACACCGTGGCCAGCGCCTCGACCATGGAGGGCGACCTCCGCGGCTTCGAGGGCGACAAGACGGCCAAGGCGCGCAAGGTCGGCGAGCTCGTCGCCGAGCGTGCCAAGAAGGCCGGTGTCGAGGCCGTGGTGTTCGACCGCGGCGGCAACCGCTACGCGGGCCGCGTCGCGGCGATCGCCGATGGCGCTCGAGAGGCTGGACTGGACCTGTGAGCGAGACTGAGATGGTGAACAACACCGCGAAGGAGCAGACCGTGGCGGCAGAGGCCCCCGTGGAGACCGCTGCGTCGTCGGATGCGACCACCGAGCCCCGCGAGGCTCGTCGTGGCGGCCGCGAGCGCAGCCCCAACCGCGATCGCGGACAGCGCGAGACCGAGAAGAGCCCCTTCCTCGAGCGCGTCGTCACGATCAACCGCGTGTCGAAGGTCGTGAAGGGCGGACGCCGCTTCAGCTTCACCGCCCTCGTGGTCGTCGGCGACGGCAACGGCATGGTCGGTGTCGGCTACGGCAAGGCCCGTGAGGTGCCGACGGCGATCTCGAAGGGCGTCGAGGAGGCGAAGAAGAACTTCTTCCGCGTTCCCCGCGTCGCCGCGACGATCCCGCACCCCGTGCAGGGTGAGGCCGCTGCCGGTGTGGTGCTGCTGCGCCCCGCCGCCGCCGGTACCGGTGTTATCGCCGGTGGTCCGGTTCGCGCCGTGCTCGAGTGCGCCGGCATCCACGACGTGCTGAGCAAGTCGCTCGGCTCGTCGAACACCATCAACATCGTCCACGCGACGGTGGCCGCGCTCAAGCAGCTCGAAGAGCCGCGCGCCGTTGCCGCCCGTCGTGGACTCGAGTTCGAGGATGTCGCTCCCGCGCGCCTCGTGCGTGCCGAGGCCCTCGCGGCCGAGGCCGCAGCCGGAAAGGGCGGTGCCTGATGGCCGCGCAGCTGAAGGTGACCCAGATCAAGTCCGTCATCAGCGAGAAGCAGAACCAGCGCGACACGCTGCGGAGCCTCGGTCTCAAGCGCATCGGCGATGTCGTCGTGCGTGAAGACACCCCGGCCAACCGCGGCTACGTGCGCACGGTTGCTCACCTCGTGAAGGTCGAGGAGATTGACTAATGGCTGAAGAGAAGAAGGACGGCGCCGCGAAGGCTCCGGCCACGAAGTCCACGACGGCGAAGCCGGCTGCCGAGAAGGCTCCCGCGAAGGCCGCTGCTGCCAAGGCTCCCGCCAAGGCCGCGGCGAAGCCCGCTGCTGAGAAGGCTCCTGCCAAGGCTGCCGCGAAGCCGGCTGCGGAGAAGGCTGCGGCGAAGGCCGCCGCGAAGCCCGCTGCGGAGAAGGCTGCCGCCAAGCCCGCTGCCGAGAAGGCTCCCGCGAAGGCCGCCGCCGAGAAGGCCCCTGCCAAGGCGCCCGCGAAGAAGGCCGCTTCGGCCGACGTCGCGCGTCCGCAGGTGCTCAAGGTGCACCACCTGCGCCCTGCTGCCGGCTCGAAGAAGGACCGCACGCGCGTCGGACGCGGTGAGGGCTCGAAGGGCAAGACGGCCGGTCGTGGAACCAAGGGAACCAAGGCCCGCTACCAGGTCAAGCCCGGATTCGAGGGCGGCAACCTCAACTCGGTGATGCGCGCGCCCAAGCTGCGCGGCTTCACGAACCCGTTCCGGGTCGAGTACCAGGTCGTCAACCTCGCCGCGCTCGCCGAGCTCTACCCGAAGGGCGGCGATGTCACGATCGCCGATCTCGTCGCGAAGGGCGCTGTGCGCAAGAACGAGAAGGTCAAGGTTCTCGGCGACGGCGACATTGCGGTTAAGCTCAATGTGACCGTCGACAAGGTCTCGCGCTCTGCCGAGCAGAAGATCGTCGCTGCCGGCGGTTCGATCCAGTAGGTGACGGGTGGCCCTCCGGGGCCACCCCCACTTGCGGTTCCGGCCCACTCGGGCCACAGCATCCTCTCGCCGCCGGGCGGGCGGATGCTCATAGTTTTTCTACGGGAGGTCTCGTGTTCAGAGCTATCGGGCGGATCTTCCGCACGCCCGACCTGCGCCGGAAGATCGGCTTCACCCTGGGTGTCGTCGCTGTCTTCCGTCTGGGATCGTTCATTCCCGCGCCGTTCGTCGACTTCCAGAACGTGCAGATCTGCCTCGCGGGCAACCAGGGCGCCACGGGTCTCTACCAGCTCGTCAACCTCTTCAGCGGCGGCGCCCTGCTGCAGCTGTCGATCTTCGCGCTCGGCATCATGCCGTACATCACCGCGTCGATCATCACGCAGCTGCTGCGCGTCGTCATCCCGCACTTCGACACCCTGCACAAAGAGGGCCAGGCGGGTCAGGCCAAGCTCACGCAGTACACGCGCTACATGACGATCGCCCTCGCCGTGCTGCAGTCGACCACGCTCATCACGGTCGCGCGTGCCGGGGCCCTGTTCCCGACCACGAGCGGCGTTCCCGAGTGCAGCCAGCTCATCACCAACGACGCCTGGTACGCCATCCTGCTCATGGTCATCACCATGACGGCCGGCACGGGCCTCATCATGTGGTTCGGCGAACTCGTGACCGAGCGCGGTATCGGCAACGGCATGTCGTTGCTGATCTTTGTCTCGATCGCTGCGACCTTCCCCTCGGCGCTGTGGGCCATCGCGGTCTCGCAGGGCTTCGAGATCTTCCTGCTCGTGCTCGCCCTCGGCCTGCTCGTCATGGCCGCCGTGGTCTTCGTCGAGCAGTCGCAGCGCCGCATCCCCGTGCAGTACGCCAAGCGCATGGTCGGCCGCCGCACCTACGGGGGCAACAACACCTACATCCCCATCAAGGTCAACATGGCCGGCGTCGTGCCCGTCATCTTCGCCTCGTCGCTGCTGTACCTGCCTGCGCTCATCGCGCAGTTCAACCAGCCCGCGGCCGGCGAGACCGCGCCCGAGTGGGTCGTGTGGATCCAGAACAACCTGGTCTCGGGCGACAACCCGATCTACATGGTCGTCTACTTCCTGCTCATCGTCGGCTTCACGTACTTCTACGTCGCGATCACCTTCAACCCCGAAGAGGTCGCCGACAACATGAAGAAGTACGGCGGCTTCATCCCCGGCATCCGCGCGGGGCGCCCGACGGCCGAGTACCTCGACTACGTACTCACGCGCGTCACTCTGCCCGGGTCGCTCTACCTCGGTCTCATCGCGCTCATCCCGCTCATCGCCTTCGCGGCGGTCGGCGCGAACCAGAACTTCCCGTTCGGCGGTGCGAGCATCCTGATCATCGTGGGCGTCGGCCTCGAGACCGTGAAGCAGATCGACGCGCAGCTGCAGCAGCGTCACTACGAGGGCCTGCTGCGATGAGCGCTCGTCTGCTGCTGATCGGCCCGCCCGGCGCGGGCAAGGGCACGCAGGCGACCCGCCTCTCCGACGCCCTGGGTGTTCCGGCGATCTCGACCGGCGACATCTTCCGCATGCACCTACGCAACGAGACCGAGCTGGGCCTCAAGGCGAAGGCGTTCATGGATGCGGGCGACAACGTTCCCGACAGCCTCACGAACGACCTCGTGCGCGATCGACTCTCGCAGCCCGACGCCGCTGGCGGGTTCCTGCTCGACGGCTACCCGCGCACGATCGACCAGGTGCGTGCTCTCGACGAGTTCCTCGCCGAGCACGGCGCCTCGATGGACGC
>JAESGX010000602.1_pt1 | contig 11705 bp, 8 predicted proteins | sample 9269801 | NCBI WGS metagenome assembly JAESGX01 (sample SAMN16773122, study PRJNA677054) | algae metagenome | isolation source: Pleurocapsa minor GSE-CHR-MK-17-07R and co-occurring heterotrophs from wet... | place: USA: Lower Calf Creek Falls, Grand Staircase Escalante National Monument, UT ... | reverse complement strand
GCGTCCATGCCCTCCACCCCGCGGATGTCGGTGCGCGCCATGATCACGAGGTCGGAGTCGCGGCGCGCGTCGACGGCGGCGCGGATGCGCTTGACCGCCGTGTCGGCATCGACGACGGCCTTGCCGTCGAGGTGCCCGCAGCGCTTGGGGTTGACCTGGTCCTCCAGGTGCAGGCCTGCGACGCCCGCGTCTTCGAGCTCGTGCACCGTGCGGGCGACGTTCATGGGTTCGCCGAATCCGGTGTCGGCGTCGACGAGCGTCGGCAGGTCGCTCATGCGGCTGATCTGGTGGGCGCGGTGCGCGACCTCGCTGAGCGTCGTCAGCCCGATGTCGGGCAGTCCGAGCTCGGCGGCCATGACCGCACCCGAGATGTAGGCGCCGTCGAAGCCCTTGTCGGCGATGAGGCGGATACTGAGCGGCGTGAACGCGCCCGGGAACACCTGCAGGCGCCCGCTCGCGAGCCCCGCGCGGAACGCCTGACGGCGCTGGCTCGGCGTGGTGGTGGTGGAGAGCATCAGAAGAGTCCCTTCGGGGCGGCGGGAACGGGGGTGATGGGCGTGACGGTGAGGCCGCCGAGCTCGGCGGGGCTGAGCTCGGGCAGGCGCTGGGCGACGTCGAGGAAGCGGTCGATCTCGTCGGGGCTCAGGATGCCCTGCGCGAGCATCCGGAACTTGCCCACGTACTCGGCGCGACCGAAGGGCCGCGCGCCCAGGGGGTGCGCGTCGGCGACGGCGATCTCGTCGACGACCTTTTCGCCGGAGGTCAGCTCGATCTCGATGCGTCCACCGAAGGCCTTCTCGCTCAGGTCGAGGGAGTGGTAGCGGCGGGTCCACTCGGCGTCTTCGGTCGTCGTGATCTTCTGCCAGAGGGCGACCGTGTCGGGGCGACCCGCGCGCTCGGGCGCGTACGAGTCGACGTGGTGCCACGCTCCGTCTTGCAGCGCGACGGCGACGATGTACGGGATCGAGTGGTCGAGCGTCTCGCGGCTCGCGGTGGGGTCGTACTTCTGCGGGTCGTTCGCGCCCGAGCCGATGACGTAGTGCGTGTGGTGGCTCGTGTGCAGCACGATCTTCTCGATGTTCGCGGGGTCGCGCAGCTCGGGGCGCTCGGTGCCGAGGCGGCGCGCGAGGTCGATCCACGCCTGCGCCTGGTATTCGGCCGAGTGCTCTTTCGTGTAGCTGTCGAGGATGCCCGTGAGCGGCTGACCGCTGTCAGGCAGGGGAACCTCGTAGCGAGCATCCGGCCCGCTGAGAAGCCACGCGATGAACCCGTCCTCCCCCTCGTAGATGGGGCTCGGGCTCGTCTGGCCGCGCATCGCCCGGTCGACGGCTTCGACGGCCATCTTTCCGGCGAAGGCGGGAGCGTGCGCCTTCCAGGTCGAGATCTCGCCCTTGCGCGACTGACGCGTGGCAGTGGTCGTGTGCAGGGCCTGGCCGATGGCCTGGAAGATCGTGGCTTGGTCGAGACCCAGCAGGGTGCCGATGCCCGCGGCGGCGCTCGGGCCGAGGTGGGCGACGTGGTCGATCTTGTGCTCGTGCAGGCAGATGGCGCGCACGAGGTCGATCTGGATCTCGTAGCCGGTGAGCAGCCCCTTGAGCAGCTGCGCTCCGTCGGCGCCGGTGTGCTGGGCGACGGCGAGGATCGGCGGGATGTTGTCGCCGGGGTGCGAATAGTCGGCGGCGAGGAAGGTGTCGTGGTAGTCGAGCTCGCGCACGGCGACGCCGTTGGCCCAGGCGGCCCACTCGGGGCTGTAGCGGGTGTCGGCGGGCGTGCCGAACACGGTGGCGCCGGGCGTGTACGGGTGGGCTTCGGCCTGCCCCCGCGCGCTGATGACCGGAGCGCGGTCGAGGCTCGCGACGGCGACGGCGGCGTTGTCGATGATGCGGTTGATGACCATGTCGACGGCCTGCTGGTCGAGGGGTCGGTCTTGCTCGGCGGCGAGCGCCGCGAGCTTGCCGGCGAGCTGGTCGGCGGCGGCGAGGGGCTCGCTGCTCTTGTAGGTGCGCACGGTGTGGGTGGTCGTCATTTTTTCTCCTGGATGCGGTCGTTGCCGCTGCGCGGCACATGGGCGTGGATGCTCGTGAGCGCTTCGTGCAGGTGCAGCCGGGTCGCGGCGGCCGCGCGTTCGGGGTCGCCGTCGGCAATGGCGCGGGCGATGGCGCCGTGCTCGGCGGCGCTGCGGGCGAGGCGGTCGTCATCGTCGCGGGCGAGGCGGCGCACGCGGGCGAGGTGCACGCGCGTGCTCTGGATCGCCGCCGCGAGGTAGGGGCTACTGCTCAGGCTCTCGTCGAGGGCGGCGTCGAACTCGGCGACGAGGGCGTAGTAGCCGTGGCGGTGAGGGTCGTCGGTGGCGAGGGTGGTCGCGTCGACGCCGGCGAAGCGGGCGGCGAGTTCGGCGAATCTCTCGGTCGCGCCGTCGGCACCGGAGCGCCGGGCGGCGAGGCGCGCAGCCTGCTCGTCGAGGGCGGCGCGCAGCTCGAAGAGCGCGGTGACGTCGTCGGGCTCGATCTCGCTCACGACGAGGGTGCGGGGGCCGCGCTCGGTGGCGAGGCCGGCGGCGATGAGCCGCGCGAAGGCCTCGCGCACGGGAGTGCGGCTGACCCCGAGCCTGGTTGCCTGCTCGACCTCGGTCAGTGGAGCGCCGGGGGGCAGCTCGCCCTCGACGATCGCCGCCCGCAGGGCGTCGAACGCGCGATCGGCTGCACTGCTCACGCTCCCAATGTATACATTAGACGGCAATAACGCTAGATGTTGCGGACCACACTGATTTTTCGTATACACCAGCACTCTGCGAGCCGAGCATCCGGCCGCAGCATGCTCTCGTGGATCGCATCCACATCATCGCGCAGCACGATGTCGTCGTACCGGGCGCCGTCGCGCTTCTCGATGAGCCCTTGCGAGATGAGGGCGAGCGCCCCGATCAGTCGCGGATGCATGCGGTACACGATCGACGACCACGACGGCCGCGCCGTGATCACCTCCGCCTCGACGAGCACCGTGAGGTGGTACGACACCGCCGTGCGCTCGACACGGCGCTCGGCGACGATCGCCCCGCACACCTCGCCCGCCGTGTGCTCGCCGCTCGCGAGGATCTCGACGATGCGCCACCGAATCGGATGCCCCAGCAGGTACAGAAGATGCATCTCGCGAGTGTGAAGCCGTTTTGACGTCAAACCGGCTTCACACAAGAGAAAGGGGGAAAGGCGCTGCGCGAAGATCTGGTGGGGAGGGTGACCCCTATGGGCGTCGGGTGGCGAAGGAGTTCTAGACTGGAGGGCTCATGACCGCCGCCGCCGATCGCCCGACCCTCGCGATCACCTACCCGCCCGACCTGCCGGTCAGCCAGCGGCGCGACGACATCGCCGCCGCGATCCGCGACCACCAGGTCGTCATCGTCGCGGGCGAGACCGGATCGGGCAAGACGACGCAGCTGCCCAAGATATTGCTCGAGCTGGGCCGCGAGCGCATCGCCCATACGCAGCCGCGCCGCATCGCCGCGCGCACGATCGCCGAGCGCGTCGCCGAAGAGCTCGGCTCCGAGCTCGGCGGGCTCGTCGGCTACACAGTTCGTTTCACCGACCAGGTGAGCAAGAACACGCGCGTGACGCTGATGACCGACGGCATCCTGCTCGCCGCCCTCCGCGGCGACCGCGAGCTGCGGGCCTACGACGCGATCATCATCGACGAGGCGCACGAGCGCAGCCTCACCATCGACTTCTTGCTCGGCTACCTCAAGCAGCTGCTCCCCCGCCGCCCCGAGCTCAAGCTCATCATCACCTCCGCCACGATCGACCCCGAGAGCTTCGCGAAGCACTTCGCGGATGCGCAGGGCACCCCCGCACCGATCATCGAGGTGAGCGGGCGTACCTTCCCCGTCGAGATCCGCTACCGGCCGCTCGTCCCGGACGGCGCAGACACCCAGAACCTCACCGATCCGGAGGACGACGAGAGCGACGGCCCGAGCACCCCCGGCGAAGCCATCGACATGATCGAGGGCGTCATCGCCGCGGTCGACGAGCTCGGCCGCGAAGGCGACGGCGACGTGCTGGTGTTCTTCAGCGGCGAGAACGAGATCCGTGATGCAGCGGATGCCCTCACCGGGCACCTCGCGCGCCAGGGGCCGCGCGGCGCGGGCACCGAGGTGCTGCCGCTGTACGGCCGGCTGAGTGCGGCCGAGCAGCACCGGGTGTTCGAGCGGGCGCCGGCGGGCATCCGGAGACGGATCGTGCTCGCGACCAATGTGGCCGAGACGAGCCTCACCGTGCCGGGTATCCGCTACGTCGTCGACACGGGCACCGCGCGCATCAGCCGCTACAGCGCGCGCTCGAAGGTTCAGCGGCTGCCGATCGAGCCGATCTCGCAGGCGAGCGCCAACCAGCGGTCGGGGCGGTCGGGGCGCACGAGCGACGGCATCGCGATCCGCCTCTATAGCGAGCTCGACTACACGAAGCGGCCGGAGTACACCGACCCCGAGATCCTGCGCACCAACCTCGCCGCGGTGATTCTGCAGATGATCTCGCTCGGGCTCGGCGACATCGAGCAGTTCCCCTTCTTGCAGCCGCCCGATAAGCGGGGTATCGCCGATGGGCTCGACCTCTTGCTCGAACTCCGCGCGCTTGAGCTTGAAGGATCGCATCGCGATCCCGCTGCGCCAGCGCCGACGGAGCTACGCTCCGGCGGGTCACCGCGGTATCGAATAACGCGCGTCGGCCGCGAGATCGCGCAGCTGCCGCTCGACCCGCGCTACGCGCGCATGGTCGTCGAGGCCCAGAAGCTCGGGGTCGCGCGGGAGGTCATCGCGATCGTCGCGGGGCTGAGCATCCAAGACCCGCGCGAACGGCCGGTCGAGAAGCGCGAGCGCGCCGATCAGCTGCACAACCGGTTCCGCGACCCGACGAGCGACTTCATCACGCTGCTCAACCTCTGGAACCACCTGCAGCGCCGGCAGCGCGAGCTCAGCGGCAACCAGTTCCGCAAGGAGGTGCGCAGCGAGTTTCTCAACTACCTGCGCATTCGCGAGTGGGCTGACGTCGAACGACAAATCAGGAGACAGACCAAGGGTGTCGGCAAACATCCCGCCGACGGCGAGAGCGGCGCCGACGCCACCGCGATTCACAAGGCCATCCTGTCCGGCCTCCTCAGCCACATCGGCCTGAAAGACACCGCGAAGCGCGACTACCTCGGCGCCCGCCAGCGCCGCTTCGTGCTCTACCCCGGCTCGGGCCTCGCGAAGAAGCAGCCCGACGCCGTCATGGCCGCCGAGCTGGTCGAGACGAGCCGTCTGTTCGCGCGCACCGTCGCCGTCATCGACCCGGCGTGGGCCGAGCCGCTCGCGGGCGAGCTCGCCAAGCGCTCGCACAGCGAACCGCGGTGGGAGAAGCGCCAGGGCGCCGCGGTTGTTGACGAGAAGGTGACGCTGTTCGGCGTGCCGATCATCCCGCGCCGGCGCGCGCAACTGAGCCGCATCGATCCGGCGCTCGCGCGCGAGCTGTTCATCCGCCACGCGCTCGTCGAGGGCGAGTGGGATACCTCCCGACTCGACAAGCGCCTCACCGCGTTCCTGCGCGACAACGCGCGCGTACGCCGCGAACTCGAGCAGCTCGAAGAGCGCAGTCGCCGCCGCGACATCCTGCTCGACGACGAGAGAATCGTCGAGTTCTTCGAGGCACGCATCCCCGCGGACGTCACCGACGTGCGCCGCTTCGAGCGGTGGTGGCGGGATGCCCTGAAGCAGCATCCCGAAACGCTCACCCTCACGCGCGACGACCTCGTCGAAGCCGAGCAGCTGCCGGCCGACGACGGTTCATACCCGACGCGGCTCACGCTCGGCGATCAGACGCTCAGTGTCGGGTACCGCTTCGAGCCCGGTGCCGCCGACGACGGCGTCACCGTCACCGTGCCGCTGCCGCTGCTGCCCCGGCTCGACACGGCGGGGTTCGACTGGCTCGTTCCGGGCCTGCGGCTCGAGCTCGTGACCGCGCTGCTCAAGACGCTGCCGAAGGCCATTCGCCGCAACGTCGTGCCCGCCGCCGACTGGGCCGCGAAGCTGCTCGCCGCCGTGCCGCCCGGAGCCGACCTGCGCGAGCTCTCGATCACCGAGTTTCTCGCCACCGAGATCCGCCGCCAGACCTTCACGCCCGTCGACCCCGACGACTTCGACCTCGACCGTCTGCCCCCGCACTTGCGCATGGGCTACGCGGTCGTCGACGAGCGCGGCAGCAAGCTCGCGCGCGGCACCGACCTCACGGCCCTGCAGCAGAAGCTGCGTGAGCGCACGCGCGACTCGGTCGCGAAAGTGGCGACGGCCGCGGCGAAGAGCCCGATCGAGCGCGGCGGCATCACCGCGTGGGACGACACCATCGGCAGGGGGTCAGGCGGCGACGGCGGTGCCGGCGGCACCCTGCCCCGGCAGCTCGACATGCGCCGCGGCGAGACCACGATTCGCGCGTACCCTGCACTCGTCGACGAGGGCAGTTCGGTGGCCATCCGGCTGCAGACCTCGGTCGCCGACCAGGTGGCCGTGCACCGTGCCGGGGTTCGCCGGCTCGTGCAGCTGGGGGTTCCGTCACCGCTCGCGTACATCCAGGAGCACCTGACGAGCGCTGAGAAGCTCAGCCTCGGCGCGTCGCCCTACCGCTCGACGGCGGCGCTCATCGACGATGCGCTGCGTGCCGTGATCGACGCCGAGCTGGCCAACGGCGATGGCCCGGATGCTCTTCCCTGGTCTCGCGAGCAGTTCGAGTCCCTGCGCGACCGCGTCAACGCCGGCCTGCCCGACCGCCTCTTCGGCATCGTGGCGACGGCGGCGGCCGTGCTGGCGGCGGCGCGCGAGGTCGACGTGCTCATCGGTCGCAGCTCGAGTCTGCAGTTGATGGCGCCGCTCGCCGACGCGCGCGAGCAGCTCAACGCCCTCGTGCACGACGGATTCATCGGACGCACGGGCCTCGCCCGCCTCCCCCGCCTCGTCGTCTACCTGCGCGGCATCAGCTACCGCGTCGAGCGCCTCGCCGACCACCTCGGCCGCGACCGCGCCTGGATGCTCGAGGTGCAGCAGGCCGTCGAGCTGTACACCGCGGCGGGCGGCACCCTGCCACTCGGCGCCGACCCCGAGCCTCGCATCCGCGACGCCCGCTGGATGCTCGAGGAGCTGCGCCTCTCGCTCTTCGCCCAGCCGCTCGGCGCGCAGGGCCCGATCTCGGTGCAGCGCATCCGCAAGCAGCTCGCGGGCTGAACCGGGCGCGCGTAACGTCGCGGGTTCGCCGCACCGCTCGATCGGGCCGCGACTAGTCGCCCGGCGATGCGACGGGCAGCCCGAGAGCCGAGGCCGCGGCCAGCAAGCGGTCGTCGTATGCAACGAAGGCGGTCAGCTCGTCACCAAGCTGCAGCGCGCTCGCGAGGTGAATCGCGTCGAGACTGCGCAGTGATGACGGCGAGAGTCGCGCCGCGGTGTCGAGCACGTGGGTGTCGATGACCAGCAGGTTTCCCAGCGCGAGCACATCGAGCGCCCGCGGCACAACGGTCGGGTCGACTCGACGGAGGGCGCGGACCAACTCTGTGCGCAGGAGCGCGCTGGACCCCCAGTTCTGATCGCCCAGAAAGGCGCCGAACGCCCGGGATTCCTTCTCGACGAGCAACAGCTTCACCACGGCCGAGGTGTCGAGATAGAGCACCTAGAGCCGCTCCTCGCGTTGCTCGTCGAGCACCTGAGCGACGGACGGACCGTCGTACCCCGGCGTGATCGGCGTGGGGGGATTCTCCGCGAGCCACGCGGCGAGATCTCCGCGTCCGGGCATCATTCGCCCCTGGTCGATGAGTTCCTGCACACGCGACCGCGGCATTGCGGGCAGTGGTCCGAGAATCGCGATCGGTACCCCGCGCTCGGTCACCTCGATCGACTCACCACGCTTCACGCGGTCAAGGTAGGCGCTCGCGTTCTGCCGTAGCTCGCGCACCCCGATCCGGTCCATGTGCTACACGGTAGCACTTGGCCGTGGAGGAGGGGTGCGTAGGATCAGAGCCCATGTCGACGACTCACGCCCACGACCGCACCCTGACGACCTCGCGAATCATCAGCGCCGTGATGCTGCTCGCGGCGGGCGGCATCCACTTGTTCCTGGTCATCGGCGGCGCCGGCGGGCTACTGGGGGTCGCGTTCGCCCTCAACTTCGTCGCCGGCCTGGTGCTCGGGGTCGGGACGCTCGTGGTCTCGCGGCGATTCCTGCTCGCCGTCACCGCGCTCGGGCTGGCGTTCATGGCGGCGAGCCTCGGGGCGATCATCGTCTCGATCACCGTGGGCCTCCTCGGCGTGCAGCCCGACTGGGACTACCCGCTCATTCGCGAGACAGCCATCATCGAGGCGATCGGGGTCGTCGCGCTGGCGGTCGCCACCGTGATCGCCTACCGGGAGCGGCGTACCCGGCTCACTCCGGGTCGCTGAACGCGGCGACGAACCGGTCGCGGAAGGCGTCCATGCGCCACACCGGCGCGTCGGAGGACGGACGGAATCCGGCGTCCCACCCCCATTCCTCGATGTGCTCGAACACGGCAGAATCCTTCGACACGATCGTGATCGGCACGTCGGTGTCGGCTGTCTCGCCGCTCACGATGCGCGAGGGCTGGTGGTCGCCGACGAGCACCAGAACGAGATTCGACGGGTCGTACGTCTCGAGAAACGAGAGCGTCGAGCGAAGCGAGTATCGGATCGACTCGGCGTACGCGGCACGCACGCGCTGGGCATCCGGCCAGACGTCTGCAGAGTCGCGCGGTTGCGCGGAGAAGGGGCCGGGCTTGCCGACGTGTGCCCACGGGACCAACTGCGGGTTCGGTGTCCAGGGCGAGTGCGACGAGATGAGACTCACCTGGGCCATGATCGGGGCGGGCCGCGACAGCTCCTCCTCGGCGAAGCGGTGCCACGTGAACTGGTCGGGCACGCTCGCGAAGCCGAAAGCCGGCCCCTCGTATGACAAGGCACGCTTGTCGAGCAGCCGGTCGAAGCCGTAGAAGGCGGCGCCTTCGGGCCAGGGCTCCGTGACGGCCGGACTGACGACGACGGTGCGCCAGCCCGCGTCGTGGAAGAGGCGGCTGATCGTCACGCGGTCGCTCTCGAGCAGCGTGTCGTACTTCTGCTGCGAGTCAACCCACGCGCCGCTTTGCAGGGTGCTGTGGGCGAGCCAACTCACGCCGCCGAAGGTCGGTGAGCTCAGGAACGCGCTTTCGGCACGGTACCCGTCACGGCTCAACCGCGCCGCGTACTCGTCGATGGTGCGGTTGATGCCCGACATCGGCCCTGTGCCCGACAGCGCGACCTCGCCGAAGCTTTCGACGAAGGCGATGACGACATCCTTGCCCTGCAACGAGCTGAGCAATTGATCCGACGCCTGCGCAGCCAGCGGATCCACCCGGAGCTCTGCGGCGAACGCGTCCCGCTCGCGGGCGCTCTGTGTCGCATATTCCACTGTCGTGGACAGCGATCTCAGCGAATCGGCCGCGGCGACAGCAGTTCCGGTGGGGTACTGCACCCCGGCGATCGCGAGCGCGCTCCAGGTCACAGCCGCCGTGGTGACCGCAATGCGTCCGTGGTTGCCTGTGTCGTGGAGCGTACGCGCGCATCGTTGGGCGCACCACACGAGCACCACCACCAGAGCGATGACGACGGCGACGGCGAGAGTTGCGGCGAGGGCCGCAAGGGTCGGGCCCACGACGCCATCCACGACGCGGTAGGCGTTGGCGACGGCACGCCAGTCCTCCGCCAGCGCGAAGCCGCGGCCGATCGTCGCAACGAACGACCGATCGAGCACGCCGATCACGATGGCGACGACGGTGATCATCGCGAACGCTGAAGCCACGACGAGTCGAAGCGTGGGGTGCGGCAGAACGAGGCTCAGTAGAAGCAGAAGGATCGTCTCCACGGGAAGCCGTGCCGCTGACGCTGATGCGCTGCCGAGCATGCCCGGCAGCAGCGGGGCCGCAATCACGGTCGCCCAGGCGAGCACCGTCAGCAGCGTCGCCCGCAAGGATGGCGTGGTGGCGATCAACGATTCACTGCCCATGGTGGCATGGTACGGCGAGCACCGAAGAGGCCCCGCCGAAACAGGGCCGAGGCATGGCGTCCCGGCAATCTGGAACCCCCGCGAGTGGCTGCCCGTTGCCGCTCAGCCGTACACGCGGCGGCCCGCCACCCAGGTGCCGGTGCAGTGCGTCTCGTGGATGCTCTGCACCGGGCCCGCGAACGGGTCGCGGTCGGTCGCGGCGAGGTCGGCGACCGCCCCGACCGCGATGACGCCCGTGACCTCGGCGTCGCCCGGCCCGCGCCCGTTGATGAACGCCGAGCCCGCGGTGTAGGCGTCGAGGGCCTCGGCGAGCGTGAGCGCCTCGTGCGCGAGCAGCGGCTCGGGGTCGTGCTCGGGGTCGTCGGCGGGCAGCGTTCGGTTCACCGCGACGTGGATGGCCTGCCAGGGGTCGGGGGTCGAGACGGGCCAGTCGCTGCCGGCGCACAGGCGCGGGCGAGCATCCGACCCCGCAGCCCTCAGGATGCTCCCGAAGGGGTACTGCGTCGCGGCGCGCTCGGGGCCGACGAGCGGCACCGTGAGCTCACGCATCTGCGGCTCGTTGCACGCCCAGAGCGCCTGCATGTTGGCGGTCACGCCGAGGGCGGCGAAACGCGCCACATCGTCGGGGTGCACGAACTGCAGGTGGGCGAGGTGGTGACGGCGCGCATCCGTCGGCGGGCGCGAGGTCCAGTCGTTTGCCGCGGAAGCCGCCTCGAAGGCGTCGAGCGCGTCGCGCACCGCGCGGTCGCCGATGACGTGCACGTGCGCGCTGAACCCGGCTGCGTCGAGGGCGATGATCGCGTCGGTGAGCGCCTGCCCGCCGACGAAGGCGATGCCGGTCGGATGCTCAGACTCCCCCGCTTCGCCGAGGTACGGCTCGAGCATCGCCGCCGTGCCGTTCTCGACGACGCCGTCGGCCATGATCTTCACCGCCGAGAGGCGGAATCGGGCGTTCGCGCCGAGCTCGGCCGCGTGCGCCTCGCGGCGCGCGACCAGTTCGGGCACCTGCTCGATACCGCGAGCGCGATCCCACCAGAGCGCGCCGACGACGTCGACGGTGAGGCGACCCTCGGCGAGGGCGCGGCGGTAGACGAGCGCCGTGTCGCTCGCGCCGAAGTAGTCGCCGACGATGGCGTCCTGCCACGCCGTGATGCCGAACGAGTGCGCATAGCGCTGCGCTTCGAGCAGGGCGGCGTACTCGTCGTCGGGCGTCGCGGCCGGGGCGACCGCGGCGACGAGCCCGGCGGCGCCCTCGTGCAGCGTGCCCTGCGGGCTGCCGTCGGGCAGCCGCTCGATGCGACCATCGGCCGGGTCCGGCGTGTCGGCGGTGATACCCGCGAGCGCGAGCGCGGCCGAGTTGGCCCAGGCCCCGTGGTGGTCGCGGTTGTAGAGGAACACGGGGCGGATGGGCTCGATCGCGTCCAATTGCGCCGCCGAGGGCGTGCCGCCGGCGAACGCGCTCATTGCCCAGCCGCCGCCCGTGATCCAGGCGCGCGAGGCGTCGCAGCCGCGCGGAGGGTTCAGCTGCGCATACGACGCGATGAGCCGCGCGTAGTCCTCGGCCGACGAGCCCTCGCTGAGATCGCAGCCGAGCCGCTCGAGGCCGCCCTGGATGGGGTGGATGTGCGCGTCGACGAAACCCGCGTGGAGCATCCC
>JAESGX010000601.1_pt1 | contig 11751 bp, 9 predicted proteins | sample 9269801 | NCBI WGS metagenome assembly JAESGX01 (sample SAMN16773122, study PRJNA677054) | algae metagenome | isolation source: Pleurocapsa minor GSE-CHR-MK-17-07R and co-occurring heterotrophs from wet... | place: USA: Lower Calf Creek Falls, Grand Staircase Escalante National Monument, UT ... | reverse complement strand
GGTTCATGGACATCTTCACGTTTGCGGTTTCAACGCCGGTGTTGTCCGCCTTGACGCGAACCTTGACGTTGTAATCAACCACCCGCTTGACCGGGACGAGGAGCTTCATGGCCCGTTTCGCCTTCTTCTCTGATTGGCTTTTGCTGCACTGCCGAATGACGCGCGACCCTAGCCAGCGCCGGGGGGCAGGGCAAGGGAGCGCCTCTTAATCTAAGGGTCTTTCCAGGAGCGCAAGGAGGGCGGCCACCCGGTCTTCCGGCAGGTCCCGGATGGTCCGGGCCAGGCGGTTGGCCAGTTCCGTGGCCTGGGGGGAGAGCCCGGCCGTGTCCACCACCACCCGGGGGTGGGAGAGGCGGGCCAGGCGGACCAGCTCCTCCCCGTCATCCCAGATCAGGCCGAAATGCTCGTTCACCTGGTGGATCAGCCCGGCCGAGGGGCGGCCGCGCTTGCCGTGCTCCAGCGCGGAGAGATAGGCGGGCGAGACGTGGAGTGCCGTCGCCAGCTCGGTGAGGGAGATGCCGTGCTGCTCGCGGAGGTCGCGCAGGCGCTGGCCGAAGGGGGTCATGGCGTGACCCTAGGTTGGTCCCTGGCCGGGCGGCAAGCCGCGCGCTTCAGCTGGGGCGGACGAGGGCGCCGATCTGCAGCAGCAGGCCGTATTCCTCGATGCTGTTCCATTCCTCGGCGATCTTGCCGTCCTCGAAGCGGTAGATGTCCGTCGCGCTGAAGCGGACGGGGCGATGGGTGGGCTGATAGACGCGCGTGGGGTCCGTCAGGTCGGTGAAGGGGCCGGCATGGATGCCGATGGCGCTCCAGCGGGCCACCACGCGGTCGCCCTCGCCGACGAGGTGCTCGACCTTGTAGCGGGAGGGGAAGGCGGTCAGGAAGCCGCCGATGGCGGCCTTGCAGGCGGCGAGGCCCACGATCGGCTCCAGGTCCGGGAAGCGGCAGGTGTAGTGGGGCGCGAAGGCCACATCCATGATGTCGATGTCGCCATTCGTGAAGCCCTCCTCATAGACGCGGGTGATCAGGGCCTTGTTGCGCGCGATGTCTTCCATGGGGTGTCACCTCGGGTCTCTGGTGGTGTGGGGCAGGGGCGTGCGCTTCAGCGCGGCGTGCGGTTGAGGAAGACGTTCACCTGCGCGTTGTCGCAGAGGTAATAGCCGGGCGTGTAGTAGCCGGTCGTCGCGAAATCGAGCCGGCCGTCGCCGTCGAAATCGCCCACAGCGATGCGCGCGGCGGAGGCGGTGGAGACGTGCCAGCGCTCGAACAGGCCGCGCTCCACATCCACGGCCTTGTAGTAATAGACGCCCTGGTGCGGCAGCGGCCCGCGCAGCGCGACCAGGAATTCGTCATCGCCGTCGCCGTCGAAATCGCCGCAGACGACATGGTGGCCCGGGCCCTGCGAGATCGGGTCGAAGGGCCCGAAGGTGTCGAGCACGGTGCGCTTCCAGGGGTTGTCCGTCAGCGCATCGCCCGGCTTGCGCGTGTAGACGGCGACGACATTGCCGTGGAAGGGATCCACCGTCGCGATATAGGCGAAGGGGTCGCTGCCCACGCGGCCATAGGCTGCATTGCCGCTGCCCTTGAAGCCGCCCGCGTTCATCGGCTCGCCCGCGCCGATCGGGACGATCTGCCAGCTGGCCGCCTCGGCGTCGTAGTAGAACCAGCTGACGCCCTCCTCGCTCGCGAGCAGGAAGGATTCGAGCTGGTCGCCGGAGGGGCCGCCGAATTTGTGGCGCACCACTTCGTGCACGATGCGGAAATTCTGGTCGTCTATGGTGGTGCCCCACCACTGCTTCGCCTTCATCACATCGGCGGGGCGGGGATAGAGCGTGATGGCGACCGGCTCATGCACGCCCTTGCCATAGGGGCGGCAGCCGACGACGGGCAGGCCGATCACCTCCAGCGTCTCGGTCTGCGTGAAATGGCCGACCTGCAGGCGGTGCGCCGCCATGAGGTTGCTGATGAAATGCACGGTCCAGGGCTTGTCCTCCTCGAAGCTGCCGGGATTTTCGAGCCAGGAGATCTTGCCGTCCTTGGGGCGGCACCAGAACATGCAGTTGCCGTAGTTGTGGGAGATGACGAGGTCATTGCGGCCGCGCCCGGAGATGTCACCGACATCGATCGCGACCGGGAGCGGGAATTCCGCGATGCCGCGCTTCTTCCAGCCGGGATTTTCGTACCAGGAGACCTTGCCGGTCGCGAGGCCGGAGGTGACGATGTCGAGCTTGCCATCGCCGTTGATGTCCACGGCCTGAATCCAGTAGCCGTCATCCTGCCGGTCGGCGAGGGTGACCTTCTCGAAGAAGGGCTGCCGGAGATCGGGGCTGTTCAGGTAGGTGAGGGGGTCGGTCGTCCTGGCGCTCATGATGTGGGGCTTCCCTCAATCCTGCGGAATGCGTGGCTTGGTCGCCCAGATGCCGTAGCCGAGCGGCTTGGCGCCGGCCGGATTCGCGCCGATGGCCGGCCAGAGCAGGCCCTCGGTGTAGGCGGTGGGGGAGACGACGAAGTCGTGGTCCTGCGCGGCGCCGCCATGGGCCTCGCGCCAATCGGCCGGCAGCTGGTACCAGGTGCCGACGAACCAGAGCTTGATGATGTTCCGCGCGACGGGGCCGAGCCGCGCATCGCTCAGGATCATGCGGCGCAGCGCGCGCTCCATCGCCGCCGCGTCGCCGCCGGCGGATTGCTCGGCCGCGCGGAAGGCGGCGATGAGGTCCGTCATCAACCGCGCGCCGACGATGCCGGTCACGGCCGCCAGATGGGACCGCAGCTGCCCGGTGCCGGTCAGGCGGAAGGCGGAGAAGCCGGTGAGTGTCGCCGACAGGGCGAGGAACCCCTCCGTATCTTCGGTCATGGCTGCGCGCCCTCCCGCGTGATCTCGTAGGTGGGGGCCGCGTTCAGGCCGGGCTCGCCCGGGATCGGCTGCCGCATGAGCTGGCAATACAGCTCCTTCAGGCGGAACATGTCGCCCACGGCCGCGATGAAGAGGTCGCGCTCGCCCCGGAAGGCGCGGGTCAGCAGGGCCAGGAAGCGCGCATAGAGGCGGTTGAATTCCACCGCCGCCGCGCGCAGGGCCGAGCCCTCGGGGTAGTCGGCCAGGCGGGGATTGGGCTTGATCGGATAGACCGCGTCCCAATCCACAGCGACCGGCCCGCCGCTGGGCTGGCCGCGCCTGTCGCCCGCCTGGTAGTAGCGGCCGAGCAGCAGTTGCTCGAAGCGGTAGTAATGCGCGATCTCGCCATCCTCGTCGAAGATCGCGTCCGTCGTGCCCTCGCCCTGTTCGGAGATCAGCCTGATCGCCGCCTTGGCGGAGGCGAGGTCGGTCACGGCGATCAGGCCGCCGCCGCCGGAATAATAGTATTCGGGCGTGATCTGCCGCGCGGGATCGCCGCTGAACAGGCGCTCGCCCATCTCGGCGTGCAGGAGGTCGAGCCCCTGCTCGATCGCCTTGTAGAACTCGCCGATGCTGTAGAAATGCTCCTCGCCGTCCTCATGCACGCGGCCGGCGCGCAGATGGCCTGGGCGGGTGCGCCGGATGGTGCGCGCGGCGCCTTCGCTCGGCGGTGCGGGGCGTTCGATCTTCAGGAAGGTCTCGATGGCGGCGCGGGAGAAGGCCTGGCAATCCACCTGGAAATCCGTCTCGCCATCCGGGAGGTAGGCGGGGAAGAGCGGGACGAAGCCCTCCACCGTCAGATCCGGCGTGCCGCCCACCGCGTTCAGGATATTGGCGGCCAGTGTCAGGTGCAGCATCTCCTCAACGGCGACGGCGCGGATCACGTGGAAGGCATCCAGGTTGGTCCCCGGCTCAATGGAGTAGAGCGCCGTCAGATAGGGCGGGATGGTCGCGTGCTCGAGCTGGATGGCGGCCTGGAGGTGGCGGTGCAGCCCCGCGAGATCGGTGATGCGGTGCAGGCTCATGCGCGCGCCTCCGCCATGTGCGGCGCCTCCGTGACGCGCAGATCCTCGAGGATGCGGGAGGCGCTGCGCAGGCAGAGGGCGGCGAGCGTCAGCGTGGTGTTGGCGGTGCCGATGCTCGGCATGGAGCCGGCGCCGGCGAGGTAGAGATTCGTGTGATCCCAGCTGCGCTGGTGGGAATCCACCACGCTGTCGCGCGCGCTTGATCCCATCACATGCGTGCCGGCCCAGTGGTTGCCGCCGCGCAGGACATAGCCCTCGCCGCCATGGCTCACCCAGCCGGGGGCGGCGGGGTCGTAATGCGTATGATCCTCGGCGCCGAGGCGCTGGAAGATGCGGCGCGAGAGGCGGCGCGAGAAGGCGGCCGTCTCCAGCGTGTAGGGCGTCACGCCGAAGCTCACGACCGGGCGCGGATTGCCGAGCGCATCCAGGTAGCGCGGATCGATGGTGACGCGGTTGCTCTCATCGGGCAGCACCTCGATCATGCAGTCGAGCAGCACCTGGCGGGAGATGCGGTCCACCAGGCCCTGGCGCAGGGCCGCGCCGAAGCGGTTCTCCTGGTCCACCAGCATGGCGAGGTCGGTGTAGGGGGAGCCGGTGGCCCAGCCCCAGCCGTCATTGTGGATGCTGAAGCGCACGCCGGCCTGGAGGCGGCGATAGCGGCCGGTGCGGATATCCTCGATGCCGCCGGTGCAGATCGGGCCCCGCATGGCGCCCGCCACCTCGGGCATCAGCGCCCAGGTGAGCAGATAGGCGTGGTCCATCAGGTTGCGCCCGACCAGCCCGCTGGAGCCGCGGAGGTCGGAGGCGAGCATGAGGCGCGCATTCTCGACGGCATTGGCCGCCAGCACATAGACCTTGCCGCGCACCGTCCCCGTCATGTGCGCGGGCGAGGCGGCGTCCCTGTAGGTCTGGCAGGCGATGCCGGTGACGCGACCCGTCTCCCGGTCCGTCAGGACGCGGGAGGCGACGGTGCGCGCCAGCAGATGCGTCCGCCCGCTCTGCAACGCGGGGAGGAGCGTGCGGCGCGCGTCATACTTCGCCTGGACCGGGCAGATGGGCACGCAATTCGTGTTGCCCTGGCAGCGCTCGCCCTTGTCCTCCTGGTGCGTGCTGACGGCGCCGAGCGGCTTGAAGCCCTTGCCGCCGTCGTATTTCGGATGGGGCACGCCGTTGCGCGCCTGCGGCGTGCCGCGCACCCGCAGCGCGAAGGCCTCGCCATCCAGCGTGACCTCCATGCCGTCGAGGTCGCGCGCGATGAGCTGGTCCAGATAGGAGAGCGGCATGCCGCGCATCGGCAGGACGTAATCCGGGCCGAAATCGAGGCCGCAATAGGCCTGGTCCTCGACGTCGCCGGCCACGCCGAGTTCGCGCTCGGCCACGCGGTAATGGGTGTCGAGCTCGGCATAGGCGAGCGGCCAGTCGCGGCCCTGGCCGAAGCGGCTGCGCATCCGGAAGTCATCCGGCAGCATGCGCAGCGCCTTGCCTTCCCAATGGCGCGTGGTGCCACCCAGCACGCGCGTATAGGTGCTGTCGATCTCGAGCGGGCCCAGCTGCACCAGATAGCCATCTGCATTGGGCTGGCCGGGCTGGAGCTTCCGCGTCTCCGGCCCGCGCGGCATCGCGGCGTTGGGGTTCACCGCATAGGCGGCGTTGTTGTCCTTCGAGACCGCGCTGTAGAAGCGCTGGACGCTTCGCTCATATTCCGCGACGGAGAGGTCTTCGCCGGGGCCGGCCTCGATCACCAGGACCTCGCAGCCGTGGCGGCTGAGTTCCTTGGCCATGATGGCGCCACTGACGCCGGAACCCACGATCACCACATCGTATTCGCGCTGCGTGGCGGTCGGGAGACCTATCGAAATATTTTCGATACGTGTTTCCATCATGGAAGATCTTCTTCTCAGGTCGCGCCCCATCTGCGCCTGATGCGGTTGCCAAACCGTTAATGCCCGCAGGTGTTTTTCAGCGGTGTGAGGGAGGCCGCGGCACGGTCGCCCAGCTGCTCGATCAGCACGGAAACGAGGCCGGTCCAGCCGGTCTGGTGGGAGGCGCCGATGCCCGCACCATTGTCGCCGTGGAAATACTCGTAGAAGAGCAGGTGGTCGCGCCAGGCGGGGTCGCTCTGGAAGCGCTCGGTCCCGCCGTAGAGCGGGCGCGTGCCGTCCGGCCGGCGCTCGAAGATCGCGATCAGGCGGCGCGCGATCTCGTCCGCCACCTCATCGAGCGTGAGCATCGTGCTGGAGCCGGTGGGGCAGGCGATGCGGAAATGGTCGCCGTAATGCTTGTGGTAGCGGCGCAGGCATTCGACGATGAGCATGTTCAGCGGGAACCAGATCGGCCCCCGCCAGTTGGAATTGCCGCCGAACATCCCGTCGCTGGATTCCGCGGGTTCGTAGCCATCCACATAGCATTGCCCGTTCACCGAAAGCGTGAAGGGCTGCGCGCGGTGGCGCTGCGAGATGGAGCGGATGCCGTGCGGGCTGAGGAACTCGTCCTCGTCCAGCATCACCTGGAGCAGGCGGCGCAGGCGCGCCTCGTCGAGGAAGCCCAGCAGCAGCTTCGATTCATCGTGCGGATGCGCTTCCGTCGCCTGATCCAGCAGTTCGCCCTGGCGGTGCAGGAACCATTCGAGCCGCGCGCGCAGCGTATCCTCCATGTCGCCCTGGAGGTCGGACAGATCGAGGCAGGAGACGGGCAGCATGGGCGCGAGGCCGACCAGGGAGCGCACGCGCAGCCGGTGATAGACGCCGTCCTTCAGCGCGACATCCACATAGAAGCCCTCCTCCTCATCCCAGAGGTCCACGGCGCCCGCGGTCTTCTTGGAAAGGGCGTTCATCGCATCGGCGATGTAGAGGAAGTGCTGCAGGAACTTGGTCGCGATGCCGAGATAGACCTTGTCGTCGCGGGCCAGCTCGATCGCCATCTCCATCAGGATCAGCGCGCTGAAGCCCATCCAGCTCGTCGCGTCGGCCTGGTAGAGGCGGAAGCCCTGGCGTTCGGCCGCGGTGCGGTCAATGACGCCGATATTGTCCATGCCCAGGAAGCCGCCCTGGAAGAGGTTGTTGCCATCCGCGTCCTTGCGGTTCACCCACCAGGTGAAGTTCAGCAGCGAGCGCTGGAAGATGGTCTCCAGGAAGGCGATGTCCCGCCGGCCGGTCTTCGCCGCCTCGCGCTGGTAGATCGTCCAGGCGGCCCAGGGAACGACGGGCGGGTTCACGTCGTCGAAGGCCCATTCATAGGCGGGTACCTGGCCGCTCGGGCTCATGTACCATTCGCGCGTGAGCAGCCGCAGCTGGGACTTGGCGAAGCCCGGATCCACCTGCGCCAGCACCACGGTGTGGAAGGCCATGTCCCAGCTGGCGAACCAGGGATATTCCCACTTGTCCGGCATGGAGAGCACGTCCTCGGCGTAGAAATGGCGCCAGGTGGCGTTGCGCCCGCTCCCGCGCGCCTCGGGCGGCGGAATCTTGTCGCCGCGCAGCCATTCCTCGACGACGTAATGGTAGAACTGCTTGCTCCAGAGCATGCCGGCCTGGGCCTGGCGCATGATGGCCTGGCGCTCCGCGGAGAGGCCGGGCGGATGGATCCCGGCGTAGAAGGCATCCGCCTCGGCGCGGCGTGCGGCGAAGACGGCGTCGAAATCATCGCCGAGGCTCGTGGCGGCCTCGTCGGCCACGAGGCGCAGGCGGAGCGTGACACGCCCGCCGGGCGGGATGTGGTGGCGATGCAGGGAGGCCGCCTTGGTGCCGCGCGCTTGCGGGTTCACCGCATCGGCCACGCCATGGATGACGAAGTCGTGGAACGCGTCCTTCGGATGCGCCGGGCCTTCGCCGCCCCAAAGGCGCCGGACATTGGTCTCGTTCTCGCAGAAGAGCAGCCGCTCCGCGCCCTCGCAGACGAGGCGCATGGCGCCGAGCGTCGGGTGTCTCGCTTCCATCACCTGCGGGCCGGCGGCGGTGATGGCGGGTTTCGGCGCGCCCTCCTGCCAGCTCCAGCTGTTGCGGAACCACAGCGTGGGCAGCAGCACGAGCTCATGCGCCTCCGGCCCGTGATTGGTGACGGTGATGCGGATCAGGATGTCGTGGGCGGTGGCCTTGGCGTAGGCGATCTCGACATCGTGGTAGCGGTTCTCGTCGAAGATGCCGGTGTCGAGCAGCTCATATTCGCCGAGCGTCAGGTCGGTCGCCTTGCGGCGCGCGTTCTCGGCGACGAGGTCGCGATAGGGGAAGGCGCGATGCGGGTATTTGTAGAGCATCCGCATGTGGCTGTGGGTCGGCGTGTTGTCGAGGTAGAAGTAGTATTCCTTCACATCCTCGCCGTGATTGCCCTCGCTGTTGGTGAGGCCGAAGAGGCGCTCCTTCAGGATCGGGTCCGCGCCGTTCCACAGCGCCAGCGCGAAGCAGAGGCGCTGCTTCTCGTCGGAGATGCCGCCCAGCCCATCCTCGCCCCAGCGATAGGCGCGGGAGCGCGCGTGGTCATGCGGAAACGCCTCCCATGCCGCGCCGGAGGCGGTGTAGTCCTCGCGCACGGTGCCCCATTGGCGCTCGCTCACATAGGGGCCCCAGAGCGCCCAATGCTCCGTCCCCGCGTCACGCCGCGCGATCCGATCCGCCTCGCTCAAGATCCTGCTTCCTTCCTGCCATGCGCTTCCACCAGCTCCCAGGCGCGCAGGTATTCGGCGACGCTCCAGGCCTGGGCGATGCAGCCGCGCGGGGCCATGGGCGGGTCGCCCTCGAAGATCTCGTTGACGGTGCCGAGGCCCTGGACCTGCAGCTGCCCGGCCAGCGCATCGAGCCGCAGCCGTGCCACTTCCAGGCTGCCGCCGACACTCAGATGCGCCTCCAGGAAGGGCCCGATCAGCCAGGCCCAGACCGTCCCCTGGTGATAGGCGCCATCCCGCGCCGCCGCGTCGCCGCCATAGCGGCCGCGGTAGTCGGGATGCGCGGGGTCGAGGCTGCGCAGCCCGCAGGAGGCGAGCAGGCGGCGCTCGCAGGCGGCGAAGACGGCGTGGCGCCGCGCGGGCGGCAGCAGGTCCTCCCGCAGGCTGAGGGCGAGGATCTGGTTGGGCCGGAGCGTCGGGTCATCGCCGCCGGGCCCGTCCAGCACATCATGGCAATGCCCGGTCGCGGGGTTCCAGAAGCGGGCGAAGCCGGCGCGCGCCGCGTCGGCCATGGCCGCGTGCTCCCTGCCATCATGGCCGAGCCGCGCGGCCGCCTCGGCCATGACGCGCAGGGCGTTGTACCAGAGGGCGTTCACCTCGACCGGCTTGCCGGTGCGCGGCGTCACTTCGCGCCCGTTCACGCGCGCGTCCATCCAGGTGAGCTGCACGCCCGGCTCGCCCGCGCGCAGCAGGCCATCGGCGGGGTCGAGGCGGATGCCGTAGCGCGTGCCGCGGCGATGCCAGGCGATGATGTCGGCCAGCACGGGATAGAGCGTCGCCAGCGTGGCGTCGTCGCCGGTGGCGCGATGGTATTTGCGGATCGCGTCGAAATACCAGAGCGTCGCGTCCACCGTGTTGTATTCCGGGGGCTCGCCGCCATCGGGGAAGCGGTTGGGCAGCATCCCCTGGTCGATGAAGGTGGCGAAGCTCAGCAGGATGGCGCGGGCGAGCTCGGGCCGGCCGGTGGTCAGCGTCAGGCCGGGCAGGGCGATCATGGTGTCGCGGCCCCAATCGGCGAACCAGGGATAGCCCGCGATCACCGAGCAGCCGGTGGCGCCCGTCGCATCGCGCCGTGTGAAGAGGAATTGGTCGGCCGCCAGGACGAGCTGCCGCACCCAGGCGGGCGCGCCGCCGGGATGGCGCGCCTCGAAGCGGGCGAGCAGCGCGGCTTCGCGCGTGCGAAGACGCTCCAGCGCTTCGGGGTCCGGGGCGGCGGGCGCGCCGGCGCTGGCGGTGACCTGCAGGCGCTCGCCGGGGCGGAGCGTCGCGTGGAACGTCGCGGCGTGGAGGTGATCCTCGATGTCGCCGAGGCCGCGCTCGCGCTCGCGCGGGAGGTCGAAGCCGCGATACCAATCCTGCGCCGGTGTCACCACGGCGCCGGCCATGCGGAGATGGAGCGGCGTGGCGCCGGGCCCGCAGATGATGCGCGCGTGGTCGCCCTCGACCGTCACATCGGCCTGCCAGATTCGGGCGGGGGTGCGGGCGTGATGGTCGCGGTGGTTCACCAGCACCTTCAGCGAGAGCCGCACCGGGCCCGCCGCATGCAGCAGTGCGTATTCGATGCGCGTGACATTGGCGCCGGGTTCCATCCAGACGCGCTTCTCGAGCAGCGCGCCGCCGCAGGCGTAACGCCAGCAGGGGACGCGGCCCTCCAGGCGGAAGCTCTCCAGCAGGACATGCCCGCGCGGCGCCACCGCGCCGCCTTGCCAGGCGAAGGTCGCGATCTCCTGTGCGATGCCCTCCACCTCGACCGTCTCGGCGAGGGCGGCGAGCATGAGGCAGCGGCGTGGCGGATCATCGAGGGACGCGACCAGCAGCCCGTGATAGCCCCGCGTGGGCTGGCCCGAGACGGTGCCCGCCGCATAGCCGCCGAGCCCGTTGCAGACGAGCCATTCGCGCACCGAGGCGGCGTCCAGCGCGCCGCAGATGTCGCGGCCGAGATGCAGGCCCGGGACCATCCCGGCCAGGGCCGCCGGCATCGGCATCTTGCCGTGGGAGAGCGCCTCCTGCGCCATGCCCTTGCGCCTCAGAAGCCGAGGATGCCGCGCAGATAGCTGCGCGCCTTGCGCGCGTAGTCCAGGGGATTGGCGCGGGCCGGATCCTGCTCGGCCTCGACGACGAGCCAGCCTTCGAAGCCGGCATCGGCGAGCGCCTGGAGGATGGGGCGGAAATCGATCGCGCCATCGCCGGGCACGGTGAAGACGCCTTCCAGGATGGATTCCTGGAAGCTGAGATCGGCCGCCGTGCAACGGGCGATCACGTCGGGCCGGACATCCTTGAGGTGGACATGCTTGATGCGCTTGGCATGGGCGCGCGCCATGGCGAGCGGATCATCGCCCGACCAGAAAAGGTGCCCGGTGTCGAGCAGCAGATGCACGAGGGCGGGGTCGGTCGCGGCCATCAGGCGGTCCACCTCCGCCCGGGTCTGCACGCAGGTTCCCATGTGATGGTGGTAGCAGAGCCGCATGCCGGCCTCCGCCGCGATGCGGCCCAGCTGGTGCAGGCCGGCCACCAGCACATCCCATTCGGCGTCGGTCAGGATCGGCTTGTTGGGCAGGGGCGTCACGGGCTGCTGGTGCACGGCGCGGCCGAGCTCGGCGACTACGATGTCGGTGCCGCCCATGTCCTTGATGAACTCCATCTGCTCGCGGAAATTCCGCACCGTCCGCTCGGTCATGCGCTCGACCGTGAACAGCGTGCTGACCCAGGGCTCGGAGACGCGCAGGCCGCGGCGCGCGAGCTCCTGCTTCAGGACGGCGCGGTCCCGGGGGAAGTTGTGGCCGACGCTGCAGCCCTCATAGCCCGCCAGCGCCATCTCGCTGACCACCTGGCCGAAGCTGATCTCGTTGCCGAGCAAGGGGAAGTCGTCATTGGTCCAGCCGGTGGGCGTGATGCCGAGGCTGATCTTCTCGCGATCGAACATAAGCCGCGGGGCGCGGGGCCCCCCTCCTCTCTGCCGGCCGGATGACCGTCAAGGCTCCGTCAGGCGGGGCCGTCCAATCGAGGGGCTAGCACCGGAAGGGTTGATCAAACGTGAAGCGGCGGCCGCACGCGGCCGCGCTGCCTACCGCGTGCGCCGCAGCAGCAGATGCACCGCGCCGGCATTGGCCTTGTGCGGGTGCGCGGCCCCCAGGATCAGCGGGCGCAGATGCGGCGCGTTCAGCCAATGCGGCAAT
>JAESGX010000600.1_pt1 | contig 11753 bp, 13 predicted proteins | sample 9269801 | NCBI WGS metagenome assembly JAESGX01 (sample SAMN16773122, study PRJNA677054) | algae metagenome | isolation source: Pleurocapsa minor GSE-CHR-MK-17-07R and co-occurring heterotrophs from wet... | place: USA: Lower Calf Creek Falls, Grand Staircase Escalante National Monument, UT ... | reverse complement strand
TTTGCGCTCGCCCGTCTCGATCTGCCGGGCGCGCTCGCGCCGGGCCAGCCCGATCCAGAGGATGGCGGCGGTGATGAGCGCGAGGAGGCAGGAATAGAGCGCGGGCTCGGCCAGCAGCGCCGGCAGCTTCACGCCGCGCTGCGAGAGGAAGAAGCCGGGCAGGGGGTTCAGCGCCTGCCTCACCGAGGGCAGCTGCAGGATGATCGAATGCCAGAACACCAGCTGCAGCACGAGGGGCGTGTTGCGGATGATCTCGATATAGCCGCCGGTCAGGCTGCGCAGCAGCGGATTGGCGGAGAGGCGTGCGAGGCCCAGCAAGACGCCCAGCACGGTGGCCAGCACGATGCCGACGAGCGCCACGCGCAGCGTGTTGAGGAAACCCTGCGTCAGCGCGCGGGCATAGGTGTCGGAGGGGGTGTAGGCGAGCAGGCCTTCGCCGATGGGGAAGCCGGCCGAGCGGTTGAGGAAGCCGTAGCCGAATTGCAGGCCGCGCGCCGCCATGTTGGTCAGCATGTTGTTGTAGAGGGACCAGCCGATAAAGATCACCGCGGCGGCGAGGCCGGCCTGCCAGAGCAGCCCGCGCATGGTCGTGCCGGCGGGCAGCGGGATCAGCGGCTTCGCCGCAGGCATGATGGGGGTGGTGGTGCTCATGCGGCGCCCTTTTCACTCAACCTGAAACAGAAGATGGGGCCGGCGCTTGCGCGCCGGCCCCGGTCTCACTCAGCGCGCCGGCGGGGCGTAGAGCAGGCCGCCATTGGTCCAGATGTTGTTCTGGCCGCGCTCCAGGGCCAGCGGCGTCTGCGGGCCCAGGTGGCGGTTGTAGATCTCGCCGTAATTGCCGAACTGGCGGATGATCTGGCGGGCATAGTCGGCGCGCGCGGCGCTGATGCTCTCGCCCATGTTGGCTTCAACGCCCAGGAAGCGGCGGACCAGCGGGTTGGTGCTGGAGCCCGCGATCTGCTCGACATTGGCCATGTTGATGCCGAGCTCCTCGGCCTCGATCAGCGCGAAGACGGTCCAGGCGACGATGTTCGTCAGCTCTTCGTCACCCTGGCGGATGGTGGGGCCGAGCGGCTCCTTGCTGATGCGCTCGGGCAGGATCACGTGGTCCGCCGGGCGGGTCAGCAGCGTGCGCTGGGCGGCGAGCGCGGCGAAGTCGTTCGTGAACACGTCGCAGCGGCCGCTGTCATAGGCGCGGCGCAGCTCGTCCAGGTCCGAGATGACGACGGGCGTGAAGCGCAGGTTGTGCTGGCGGAAGAAGTCATTGAGGTTCAGCTCGGTCGTCGTGCCCGGCTGCACGCAGACCGTGGCGCCGTTCAGCTGCCGGGCCGAGGTCACGTTCAGGCGGCGGGGCACCATCACGGACTGGCCGTCATAGAAGACGATCGCCGGGAAGTTGAAGCGGTTCACGTTGGAATCGCGCGTCAGCGTCCAGGTCGTGTTGTTGGAGAGGATGTCCACCTCGCCCGCCGCCAGCGCCGGGAAGCGGCTCTGCGAGGTGACGGGGACGAACTCGACCTTGCTCGCGTCGTTGAAGATCGTGATCGCGACGGCGCGGCAGATCTCGACGTTGAAGCCCTGCCAGCGGCCCTGGCTGTCGGGCACGCCGAAGCCGGGGTTGGACGGGCCCTGGACGCCGCAGCGCAGCGTGCCGCGGCTGCGGATCTGGTCGAGGTCACGGCCGGCCAGCGCTTCCACCGGCCCGAAGACCATGAAAGCCGCCGCGGCTGCGGCAAAGGCGGTCAACTTCATCGGAAAATCCCTTTTTCGTTGGCTCCGGCGAGGTATGCCCTCCCGGCTGGGCTGCCATGTGCCTGGAACCTAGACGCGTTGCAAGAGGGTTAAACGCCCGCAATCAACTGCCCCGGCACGGATCGCCCATGGCTTGGGCAGGGGGCATGGACCGGCCTGGAATGCGCCCGCCATCCGGGCATTTCCTCAACGAAGCCGGTCCCGCAGGCTTTGCGCCACATGGTCGGCGAAGGGGCGGAGCGCGGCGTGGCGCGGGCGGGGCGCGCGGGCCACGATCACCTCATGCCGGTCGAGCCATTGGCCGGGCAGGACGGGCAGGAGGTGCCCGGCGCGCAGTGCCGGTTCGGCCAGGAAACTGGGCAGCGGGCAGACGCCCCGCCCGGCGATGGCGGCGGCGATCAACAGGTCCGGGTCATTGGCGACGAGGCGCGGGGTGACGGCCAGGCTTTCCGCCTGGCCGCGTGTATCGGTGAGGGTCCATCGGGCGCTGCCGCCCGGCGCGCAGCCATGCGCCAGGAGCGGCAGGGCGGCGAGGGCCAGGGCCGTGGCGGGCGCGCCGAACTCGGCCAGCAGCGCTGGCGCGGCATAGAGGCGTGCCTCGGCGAAACCCACGGATTCCGTGGCGAAGCCGGCGCCCGGCAGCACGCCCACACAGCAGGCGATATCCGCCTCCTCCTCCGGCAAGGCGTGGAAGCGGTCGGACCAGGCGACCTCCAGCGTCAGGGCCGGGTGGCGCTCCAGGAATTCGGCGACGATGCCGGTCAGCAGGCCGCGCCCCAGCATGACGGGGGCGCGCAGCCGCAACCGCCCCGCGAGCGGCGGGGCCAGGAGATCACGCCGGATCGCCTCCAGCGTGCCGAGGGCGCCGCGCGCCGTCTCGTGCAGGCGGCGCCCGGCCGCGGTGGCGCGTAGGCCGCGGCCATGCCGCTCCAGCAGGGATTGGCCGAGCTGCGCCTCCAGCGCGCGCAATTGCCGGCTGACGCTGGATTTGGGCAAGCCCAGGCGCCGCGCCGCCTCGGTGACGCCACCGCCCTCGACGGCGGCGGCGAAGATGCGCAGCGCGTTGAGGTCGAAATCCAGAGTTCCACTGGTGGAACGCATCGTTGCATTTGCCCCAGATTGTCCTGCAAGTGGATTACATTACGTCTCGGTCATTCGGAAGCGCCCATCCCGGGCATCCCTCGCCGAAAGGCCCCGCATGACCGCCCCACAAGGCTTCCAGCACCGCAAGCTCTTCGCCCAGGGTCTCACCCATCACGCCGTCATCGGCGGGCAGGGACCGGCCATCCTGCTCGTCCATGGCTGGATGGGCAGCTGGTATCACTGGCGCAAGCTGATGCCCCTGCTGGCGCAATCCCACAGCGTCATCGCCGTGGATGCGCGCGGCTATGGCGAGAGCGACAAGCCCCATGTCGGCTATGACGGGCTGACCATCGCGGCCGACCTCCGCGCCATCATGCAGCAGCTAGGCCATGCGAGGTATTTCGTGATGGGCCACGATATGGGCGCGCTGCCGGCCCTGCTGCTGGCCGCGACGCAGCCGGACGAAATCCTGGGCCTCGGCTATTTCGACGAGCCGCTGCCGGGCTACAACCTCGACCGGTTCACCGCCTTCACGCGGGATAACCCCTTTCCCTATTGGTGGTTCGGCTTCAACGCCCAGCCGCACCTTCCGGCCCTCATGTGGGAGGGGCGGGAGGATGTGCTGGTGGAGCATTTCCTCACCAGCATGGTGGCCGACCCTTCCAGCATCTCGGCCGAGGACCGGGCGGAATATGTGCGCGGCCTGCGCAAGCCCGGCGGGCTGCACGGCTCCTTCGGCTGGTACCGGGATGTGCTGGTGACGGCCGAGCAGATCCGCGCGGCCACGCAGAGCAAGCTGGCGACACCCGTCCTCGCGCTGAACGGCCAGTTCGGCCATCCCGGCGTGCTGGAGCAGATGCAGCTCGTGGCCGATCGTGTCTCCGGCGAGACCATCCCCCATTGCGGCCACCTCCTCGCCGAGGAGCAGCCCGAGGCGGTGGCCCGCGCCATCCTCGCCTTCTGCCGGGAGTGCGGCGCATGAGCGCGCTTCGGCACCATCGCGTGACGCGCGATGGGGTGGAGCTGCACGCCGTCTCCCAAGGGGAGGGCCCGGCGGTCCTCCTCCTCCATGGCTTCCCGCAGCACAGCTGGATGTGGCGCGGGCTGATGGAGCGCCTGGCCGAGGCGGGCTTCCGCGCCATCGCGCTCGACCAGCGCGGCATGGGCGGCTCGGCCATTCCGGCGGGCGGCTATGACAAGCTGAACCTGGCGCGGGATGCGGCGGCCGTGCTGGACGCGCTGGAAGTCCCCTCGGCCAGCGTCGTCGGCTACGACCATGGCGGCGGCACCGCCCTGGCGCTCGCCTTCGACCAGCCCGCGCGCGTGGAACGGCTGGTCATCCTGGAATACGCCCCGCCCGGCTATGGCTATGAATATGGGCTGACGGCGGCGCCCGGGAATGTGAACTGGCAGCTCGCCTTCTTCACCCAGCCGGATGTCGCCGTGCAATTCATCGCGGGGAAGGAGCGCGAGCTGCTGGCCTGGTATTTCTGGCACTGGTCGCACGATCCGGAGGCCGTCTCCCCGGCGGATTTCGAGGTCTATCTGCGGCAGTTGCAGAAGCCCGGCGCGCTGCGCGGCGGCTTCGCCCATTTCGCTTCGGTTTTCGAGGACATGGCGCAGTTCAAGGCCTGGGGCGGGGCGGGGAAGCTCACCATGCCGGTGCTGGCGCTGGGTGGCGCCGCGGCGGCCGCGGCTTTCCCCGGCATGGCCATGCAGCAGCTGGCCGCGCAGGTGACGGCGGAGATCATCCCCGAGGCCGGGCATTGGCTGATGGAGGAACAGCCCGCGCTGATGGCGGAAAAGATCATCGGCTTCTGCCGCGGGTGAGGCGTCAGCGCCGGAGCAAACTGCTCGGCACCATCGCGATCTGCCGGCCGGTCACGGGGATGGGGTTGGCGCGATAGGCGTCGAGTCCCCGCCCGGCGCCGCCGGCACTGGGCAGCACCTGCGCGCGTTCCTCCCGGTTCGAGAGCGAGAGGCTCGTCGGCGGCGCCAGCGCCAGCTGGCGCGGGAAGTTCATCCCCACCAGCGCCCGGTCCTCGGCATTGCGCGCCTGGGCCGCGGGCAGGGCGGCCTGGACGCGGGCGCGATAGGCCTGGGCGAGGTCCGGCGTGTGGGAATGGTAATGCCCGGCCGCCACCATCCAGTCGCCCCGCGCGGCTTGCAGCTGCGTCAGGAATTGCGCGGCGTAGCGGGCATTGCTGACGGGATCGAAGGCCTCCTCCAGGCTCGCGAAGGCCCGGGGGTGGTGATGCAGGTTCACCTGCATGCAGCCGACATCGATGATCCTGACCCCGCGCCCCTGCAATTCCCGCACTGCGGCAATTGCTGCCGCCTTGTCCGGGAAGAAATGGCCGCGCCCCTCGGCATTGATGGTCCAGGGCCAGGGGCCGGCGGTGCCGGTCTCAGGGTTGCGGCGTCCGGATTCAACGCGCCCGATCGCCTGGAGCAACCCGGGCGGGATCTGCGAATCCTGCTCGGCCCGGGCGATGGCGGCACGGCATTGCAGCGTGGGGTCAATGGCTTGCGCCATGGCTGGCCCCCCACCCAACAGGGCGGCGAGCAGGGGCAGCAGGCGGAGCGGGAAGGGGTGGCAGCGCATCTCACGCTCTGCGCAAATCGCATGCCAGCCCTGATGCATTTTCGTCATGTTGCAATGCGAAAAATCGCTTGCACACGAGCGACCTCCCCCCTATGTTTGTGGAGGCGGCAGGAACTTCGGTTCTTGCCTGCTTTCTTGGACGTTTCCTCCCTAAACTTGGCGGCGCAGAAATGCGTCGCCACTTTTTTTGTCCAATTCTTAAGGGAGGCTTAAGGCGCTTCGACCAGCTTCGTCTCGAACTGGGCCGGCGCCGTGATCTCCACCAGCTCCAGATCATCGGAATGAGCCAGCTCGCGATGGCGGATGCGGGGCGGCTGCAGCACGCTCGTTCCCGCGGTCAAAGTCACCTCGCCGATATCCTCATATTCGAAGCGCACCCAGCCCTTCACGATCCAGACCATCTGGAAGTCCAGCTCATGCAGATGCCATTGCGGCTCGGCATGGACACCGGGGATGGCACGGATCACATGCGCGCCGAAGCCGCCCCCCGTCGCCTCGGCGATGCCGAGATCGCCGTACTCGAAGAAGGCGCGCAGCCCCCGGCTGAAGTCCCGCCCCTCGGCATGGCGGACGATCGTGCGGCTCACGACATGGGCACTCCCACATGGCGGGCGTAGCCAGGGCGCGCCATCAGCCGCGCATGCCAGGCGTGCAGCCGAGGCTGCGGCGCGCGGGTGATCGGCAGCGCAAGCCAGCGATGCAGATAAGGGCCGAGCGCGATGTCGGCCAGGCTGAGATGATCCCCCCCCAGATAGGGCGCAATGCCGAGCGCGTTTTCCACCATGTCCCACAGCGCCTGCGCCTCGTCGCGCGCCGCATGCGTCGCGGGCCAGTCGCGCTGAGCCTCCGGCGTGCGGACATAGGTGAAGAAGATCACGGTCATCGGCGCGTTCAGATGGCCGAGTTGCCAGTCCATCCAGCGCTCAGTCCGGGCGCGGGCGCGCGGGTCCGCCGGATACAGCGTGTGGCCCGGCGCGCGGGTCGTGACCAGGTAGCGGCAGATCGTGTTGCTTTCCCAGAGCGAATACCCATCCGGCTCCTCGATCGTCGGCACCCGGCCATTGGGGTTCATCTCGAGATAGGCGGGCTCCTTCGTGCGGCCGAAGCTGCCGCCGGCGTCGAGCCGCTCGTAGGGCGTGCCCAGCTCCTCGCAGAGCCAGAGCAGCTTCATCACGTTGGAGGAGCTGGCACGGCCCCAGATCTTCAGCATGGCGTTTCTCCCTCAGCCGGGGATGAGCCTAGAGCGGCGGGCGCGGCGGCGGGAAGGGCGCGAAACCGGTTGTCGGGGCCTCTGTCAGTTGCGTAACCTTCCCATGCTGTCCCACGAAGCCCAGGGGCAACCAGGAAGGACACGCCCATGCGCCGCCGCACGCTCTCAAGCCTTGCCGCCGCCCTGATCGCCTCGGGGCTCGCCGCCCCCGTGGCCATGGCCCAGCCGACGCCCGAGGAGATCATCAACGGCTTCGAGGGCGTGCTCGGTCCGGTCCGCACCCACCGTCCGAGCCACCCCAAGGGCCTGTGCGCCGCCGGCCATTTCACCGCGACGCCCGAGGGCACGCGGCTCTCCGTTGCTCCGGTCTTCAGCGGGCAGCGCGTCACCACCATCATCCGCTTCGGCGTGGCCGGCGCCAATCCACAGGCCGATGACCGGGCGCGGACCACGCGTGGCCTCGGCATCCGCTTCGAGACGGCGGCGGGCGATGTGCTGGACATGGCGAATATCTCGGCGCCCATCTTCGGCGCGCCCGACCCGACCGTCTTCCTCGAGAACCTGCGCGTGCGCGCGCCGGACCCCGCGACGGGCCGCCCCACTGCCGAACGCATCGCGGCCTTCGTCGCGGCCAACCCCGCCGTGACGCTGCAAGGCGCCTGGCTCGCCGCCACCCTGCCGCCGGCGAGTTGGGCCACTACCCCCTACTGGGGCGTGAACGCCTTCCGCTTCCAGGGCCAGGATGGCGAGGTGCGCCACGCGCGCTGGGTGTTCGAGCCCCGCGCCGGCGTGGCGCGCCTGACCGCCGAGCAGATGCAATCGCTCCCGCGCGACTTCCTGGCCGATGAAATCCGCCAGCGGATCGCGCAGGGCCCCGTCGAGTTCGACATGGTCCTGCAATTCCCCGGCCCAGGCGATGACCTCGTGAACCCGACCGTCGCCTGGCCCGAGGATCGCCCGCGGGCGATGGTCGGCCGACTGACCGTGACCTCCGTCGCGGCCGGCCCCGGCGGCCCTTGCGACCCCATCAGCTTCATGACGCTGGACCAGGAGCCCGGCATCAGCTTCAGCGATGACCCCACGCTGCACGCCCGCGCCGCCCCTTATGCGGTGTCGCTCTCCCGCCGCACGAACTGACAGCCTGGGGGCTGGGGCCTTTCGGCCCCAGCCGCCGGAGGCTTTTTGTTACGGCTTCGGGCCTTGCCGCGCGGCCGCCCCTGGCTTCAGATGAGCCATGTCCTCCGCTTTGCTGATCGCCGTGCTCGCCTTCGGCGCCCCTCTCTTCGCGCGCGGCTCCGAGGGTTGGTTCGGCCTCGCCCCCTGTGAACTCTGCCTTTGGCAGCGCTGGCCCTATTGGGTCGCCGGCGGCTTCGCGGTGCTGGCGCTGTTCGTCTGGCGCCGGCCGGCGCTGCGGCTCGCGGGTCTCGCCGCCGCCGCCTCGGCCGCCATCGGCGCCTTTCACCTCGGCGTCGAATTCGGCTGGTGGCCTTCGCCGCTGCCGGGCTGCCAGGCGCCGACCTCGGGCGGCCTCGCCAGCGTGGACGACCTCATGCGCAGCCTGGCCCCCACGCCCACCAAGCCCTGCGACCAGCCGGCCTATTTGATTCCGGGCCTGCCCCTTTCCATGGCGGGGATGAACCTGATCTATGGGCTCAGCCTCGCCACCCTGGCCTGGCGCCTCGCCGCGAAGGAGCCCCGCGCATGACAACGCCCCGCCGCTATCTGGAGGAAGTGATCCGCGTGGATCACGCCGGCGAATATGGCGCGAAGCGCATCTACCAGGGCCAGCTCGCGGTGCTCCGCGGCACGAAGCACGAAGACACCATCCGCCACATGCAGGAGCAGGAGCAGGAACATCTCGACACCTTCTCCCGCCTGATCGCCGAGCGCCGCGTCCGCCCCACCGCCCTGCTGCCCATCTGGCATGTGGCGGGCTTCGCCCTGGGGGCCGCCACCGCCGCTCTGGGCGCGCGCGCCGCCATGGCCTGCACCGTCGCCGTCGAGGAAGCGATCGACGAGCACTACCAGGCGCAGGAAGCCGCCTTGGGCACGGACGAAGCCCCCCTCAAGGCCGACATCGCCCGCTTCCGCGCGGAGGAGCTGGAGCACCGCGACATCGGACTCGCCAATGAGGCGGAACTGACGCCGGGCTACCGGCTGCTCTCGGCGGCCATCAAGATGGGCTGCAAGGTCGCCATCCGGATTTCCGAAAAGGTCTGAGCTTCAAGGCGTTAATCCGCCGGTCACGCTTTGGCACGATCCTTGCTCCATCGCTGCCTTGACCCCCGGGGGCGGCCACCCCATAGAGGCAGCGTGGATCACGGCACCCCCCCTTCGCCTGGCGCGGCACCCTCCAGCCTCGAGACCGCGCGGCACGTCCTGCGCCTCGAAGCGGCGGCCCTGGAGGCCACGGCGGCAGGGCTCGACGACCTGTTCGATGCGGCTGTGCAGTTGCTGGCCGGCACGACCGGGCGCGTCGTCGTCTCGGGCATGGGAAAGTCGGGCCATATCGGCCGCAAGATCGCCGCCACCATGGCCTCCACCGGCACGCCCGCGCAATTCGTCCATCCCGGCGAGGCGAGCCACGGCGACCTCGGCATGATCATCCAGGGCGATTCCGTGCTCGCCCTCTCCAATTCCGGCGCGACCTCCGAACTCGGCGACCTCGTGGCCCATGCGCGCCGCTTCGGCATCCCGCTCATCGCCATCGTCGGCCGCCCCAACAGCACGCTGGCGCGCGATGCCGACGTGGCGCTCGTCCTGCCGGCGGTGCAGGAGGCCTGCCCGCTGGGCCTGGCGCCGACCACCTCCACCACCATGCAGCTCGCGCTGGGTGATGCGCTCGCGGTCGCACTGCTCACGCGGCGCGGCTTCGGCCCTGAGGATTTCCGCGTCTTCCACCCCGGCGGCAAGCTCGGCGCCCGGCTCTCCCGCGTGGCCGCGCTGATGCACGGCCCGGATGAATTGCCGCTCGCGACCCCCGAGACGCCGATGGCCGATGCGCTGGTGGCGATGACGGCGAGGCGCTTCGGCTGCCTCGGCATCACCGATGAGGCGGGGCGCCTCATCGGAATCATCACCGATGGCGACCTCCGGCGCGCGTTGCAGCCCGGCGGCGCGCTGCTCAGCCGCCGCGCGGGCGAGGTGATGACACGAAAGCCGCGCAGCATCGCCGCCGATGCGCTCGCGGCCGAAGCGCTGCGCGTGATGAACGAGGGCAGCATCACCACGCTCTTCGTCGTGGACGGGGAGGGCCGGCCCGCCGGCATCCTGCACATCCATGACCTGCTCCGCGCCGGTGTGGCCTGATGAGCGAGGAGATCCGCCGCAAGGATTTCCTGGACGTCGCGCAGGACCGGCGCCGCGCGCTGACCCCTTCGCGCGCGCGCCGCGTGCCGCGCGCCGAGCAGATTGCCCGCCGGCAGCGCCTAGTCGCCGCCATGAAGCTGCTGATGCCGCTGCTGGCCGCCGGCATGCTGGCGCTCATGGTCTTCTGGCCGGATATCGAGGGTGGCAATTCCCGCCTGTCCTTCCGGCGCGGCCCGGCCCTGGTGCCTGAAGCATTGCAGCTCGTCGCCCCCCGCTTCCAGGGCGTGGACGAGATGAACCGCCCCTACACGGTCACCGCCCGCCTGGCCCGCCAGCCCGGGCAGGAGGAAGTGCTGCTCATGGACCTCCCCCGCGCCGACATCCAGCTGACCGATGGGGGCTGGGTCTATGTCGAGAGCGACCGCGGCCGATATGATCGCGCGACGCAACATCTCGACCTCGAGGGCAATGTGGAGGTCTATCACGACAACGGGATGCTCTTCCGCACCGAGGCGGCGGCGGTGCAGGTGGATGCCGGGACGGCCCATGGCGAACGGCCCACCCAGGCGCAGGGCAGCTTCGGGACCATCGAATCCGAGGGCTTCGAGATGCTGGATCGCGGTGCGGTCATGATCTTCACCGGCCGCGCGCGCGCCATCCTGGAAGGGCGCCAGCAATGAGGCGCCTGCTCCTCCTCGGCACGCTGCTGGCCGGCCCGGCGGCTTTTCTTGGGCAGGGCCCTGCCAGGGCGCAGGGCATCGACATGTCCCAGGGCGGCCCTGTGGACATCACCGCCACCAACGGCATCGAGTGGCGCCAGGCTGAGCAGGTCGTGGTCGCCCGCGGCGACGCCCGCGCGGTGCGCGACGGCACGACGATCGAGGCCGCGCGCCTGATCGCCCGGTACCGCTCCCGCGGCGGCGAGCAGCCGGCCGCCCGCCCGGCCTCGGGCGGCGAAACGCCCATGGGCGGCAGCAGCGAGATCTGGCGCATGGAGGCGGAGGGGGATGTCCGCATCTTCACGCCGACCGACACCGCGCGCGGCGACCGCGCCGTCTATGACATGGACCAGGCGGTGCTGGTGCTGACCGGCCGCGCCATCAGCTACACCACGCCGCAGCAGGTCATCTCCTCGCGTGACAGCCTGGAATACTGGACGCAGCGGCGCATGGCCGTGGCGCGCGGCTCCGCCCTCGTCGTCACCCAGGACAACCGGCGCATCGCGGCCGACACGCTGGTCGCCTACATGCTGGAGGATCCGCCGCCGGGGGCCACTCCGGCCGCCGTGGCGCGCCCGGGCACCGAGGGCACGGCCGGCCCGCCGCCCGGCCAGGGCCGCATCGACCGCGTCGAACTCTTCGGCAATGTCGAGATCCGCACCGAGTTCGAGGTGATCCGCGGCGACCGCGCGGTCTATTCGGCCGCCACCGGCCTCGCCCGCGTCCTGGGCAATGTGCGTATCACGCGCGGCGAAAACCTCGTCGCGGGCCGTGAGGCCATCGTGAACATGAACACCGGGGTCTCCCGCATCCTCTCCCAGCCTGGGCAGCGGGTGCAGGGGATCATCACGCCCCAGCAGGGGCCCGCCGAGGCCGCGCCGTCGCGCGGCCAGGGCACGGCCCCAGGAACCACGCGATGAACCAGATGGGCAAGAACCAGCCAGCCCCGGCCCCCGGCGGCAAGCCCGGCCTCTCGGCCATCGAGGGTTCGGGCGGGCTGATCGCGACCGGGCTTGGCAAGCGCTACAAGAAGCGTCCCGTCGTCCGCAACGTCTCGATCTCGCTGAAGCGGGGC
>JAESGX010000599.1_pt1 | contig 11772 bp, 10 predicted proteins | sample 9269801 | NCBI WGS metagenome assembly JAESGX01 (sample SAMN16773122, study PRJNA677054) | algae metagenome | isolation source: Pleurocapsa minor GSE-CHR-MK-17-07R and co-occurring heterotrophs from wet... | place: USA: Lower Calf Creek Falls, Grand Staircase Escalante National Monument, UT ... | reverse complement strand
TAGCACCAGCTTTGCAGGCCGCGGGTGGTGGGCGACATGTTGTCGGGATTGGTCACGCGCTCGCGAGTCGTCCCGCAGGCCTCGGCGAAGCGGATCAGCAGGTCGGTGTGGCGATCGCCGCCGATCTCTTCCTCATACATGTTGGCCAGCAGAAAATCCTTGGCCTCGGTCATGTGCGCGGGCATGCGGGCATAGACGTAGCCGAGATAGTCGGCGAAGGGGCCGACATAGTGGTAGTGGTTCTCCGCCCAGCGGCAGAGATGTTCGCGCGTCAGCGTGCCATTCGCCCAGGCGATGCTGAAGGGCGAGGCGGTGGCGGCCTTGCCCTTGATGGCGTTCTCGAGCGCGGTGCGGAACTCGTCATGGGTCATCAGGGCGGTCATCGGCGCGTCCTTCCTGCAATGGGGAGACGGCAAGCATGGTATACGAGAGAATGACGAGTCAAATAAAACCTGCTCGATTTCGGCGAGATCACCGCTTCATGCCGCCCCTCTTGTATACAAACCGCCCATGACGCGCGAACCGCTGAGCCGCCAGGCCCTGCAACGCCTCCGCGCCGCCATCCTCGACGGCAGCCTCCAGCCCGGCGAGCGCCTGGTGGAGGAGCGGCTTTCGGCCGAACTCGGCATGTCCCGCGTGCCGATCCGCGAGGCCATCCAGCAATTGATCGCGGAAGGCCTCGCCGTCCCGGCCGAGGGCACGCGTGGCGCCCAGGTCGCGACGATGACCGAGGATTTCGCGCGGGACCTGATCGAGGTGCGCGCCGTGCTGGAAGGGCTGACCGCCCGCCTCGCCGCGCGGCATTGCGATGCCAAGACCCGCGCCGGAATCGAGGCGCTGCTGGAGCGCGGTGCCGCGCTCGCGGCGGCGCCGCAGCGCGATGCGGAACAGCTGGCGGCCCTGAACATCGCCTTCCATGACCTGCTGGCGCTGGCCGGCACCAATCAGGCGCTGCGCGAGGTGATGCGCCCACTGCGCGAGCGGACCGAGCTCGTCTTCCGCCGCAACAGCACCGAGCGCGCCGTACGCGACTGGCAGGAGCACGCGATGATCCTGGAAGCGGTCTCGGAGGGCGACGAGGAGCTCGCCGCCCTGCTCGCCGCGCGGCATGTGCGCCGCGCCGGCCGCCGGCAGGAGGGTTAGTCGCGCCCCAGGATCTCGCGATTATGCGCGCCCAGTTTGGGTGAATCGCTGCGCGGCTTCGGGCGCTTCCGGTTGAAGGACAGCGGCAGGCCGATCACCTTGGGCCCGCCGCCCGGCAGGTCCTGGATCAGATCCACCGCCGCCATCTGCGGGCTGGCCGTGACCTCCGCGATGTCGTTCACCGGTCCGCTCGGCACGCCCACCGCGTCCAGCTCCGCCAGCCACTCATCGCGCGGGCGGGTCAGCAGCACGGCCTTGATCAGCGGCAGCAGCGCCTCCTTGTTCCGCACGCGATTGCCGCCGGTGGCGAAGCGTGGATCGGCCGCCCATTCCGGGTGGCCCATCACCTTCGCCGCGCGGGCAAACAGCCGGTCGTTGCCGGCTGCAAGACACAGCGGCCGGTCCGCCGTGTCGAAGACCTGGTAGGGCACGATCACCGCGGCCCCCGTGCCGTGGCGCTGCGGAATGTCGCCAGTCGCCATGTGGTTGTTGATCTGCCCCTCCACCCAGAAGGCCGCCGTCTCGAAGAGGCTGCCATCCACCAGGCAGCCCTTCCCCGTCCGGTCCCGCCAGCGCAAGGCCGCCAGCGCCCCGATGGTGATGAAGAGGCCCGTCGCCTTGTCGTTCACCGAGGCGCCGCAGAAGGTGGGCGGGCCGTCGGGCTGGCCGGTCACGCTCATCATGCCGCCATAGGCCTGGAGCAGCGGGTCGAAGCCCGGCTTCATCTTCATCGGCCCCTCGAACCCGAAGGCCCAGATGGAGCAGTAGATCAGGCGCGGGTGGCGCTCCAGCATCGCCTCCGGCCCGATGCCGATCTCCTCCACCACGCCCGGGCGCAGGTTCTGGATCAGGATATCGGCGCTTTCGCAGAGGCGGTGCAGCTCGGCGATATCCTCTGGCCGCTTCAGGTCGAGCGTGATGGAGCGCTTGGAGCGGTTCTGCCCGTGGAAGTAGAGCGAGGTGACGCCATCCGGCCCATAGGGCGGGCCCCAGAGGCGGGCATCATCGCCGCCATCGGGCTTTTCCACCTTGATGACGTCGGCGCCCATATCGGCCAGCACCACGCCGGCCAAAGGCCCGGCCAGTGCCTGGCCCACTTCGATCACGGTGAGCCCGGTCAGCGGCAGATCCATCGCATTTCCTCCTGTTGGCGCCCAGCATAGGCGCTGACACGGAGTGCGCTACCCAGGCACGACCTTCCCGTCGCGCAGCGTCACCGTGCGGTCCATCCGCGCGGCGAGCGCGGGATTATGGGTCGCGATCAGGCAGGCGAGCCCCCTGCCCCGGGCTTCGCGGAGCAATTCTTCGAAGACCAGGTTGGCCGTCGCCGTGTCGAGATTGCCGGTCGGCTCATCGGCGAGCAGCACGCGCGGCGCATTGGCCAGCGCGCGCGCAATGGCCACACGCTGCTGCTCGCCGCCGGAAAGCTTGCCCGGCCGGTGCTGCAGGCGCGCGGCAAGCCCGAACTGGCTGAGGATTTCGGCCGCGCGTGCCTTGGCCGTGCCGCGCGGCGTCCCGGCGGCGAGTTGCGGGAGCATCACATTCTCCTCCGCCGTGAATTCGGGCAGGAGGTGATGGAACTGGTACACGAAGCCGATGGTATTGCGGCGGATCGCCGTGCGCGCGTCATCATTGAGTGTGCCGGCGGCGGCCCCCTCGATGAAGACCTCGCCGCCATCGGGCCGTTCCAGCAGGCCTGTCACATGCAGCAGCGTGGACTTGCCCGTGCCCGAGGGGGCGACAAGCGCCACGATCTCGCCCGCCTGCAAGGTCAGGTCGGCGCCGCGCAGCACCTCCAGCGCCCCCGCCTCGGTCTTGTAGCGCCGCTCGACGGCGCGGAGTTCGAGGGGCGCGCTACTCATTGCGAAGCATTTCCACAGGGTCGGTCTTGGCCGCACGCCAGCTCGGATAGATCGTGGCCAGCAGCGCGAGCGAGAGGGCGAGCGCCACCACCTGCATCACCTCGGTCCAGTTCAGCACGGCGGGCAGCTGCGTCAGGAAGTAGATCTCCGCGCTGAACAACTCCGTGCCGCTCAGCATCTGGATGAATTGGCGGATGCTCTCGATGTTCAGGCAGAAGACGACGCCGACCAGGAAGCCCGCCAGCGTGCCTACCACGCCGATCCAGGCGCCGCACATCAGGAAGATGCGCATGATGGCGCCGCGTGTGGCGCCCATGGTGCGCAGCACCGCGATGTCCCGCCCCTTGTCCTTCACCAGCATGATCAGGCTCGAGATGATGTTGAAGGCGGCGACGATGATGATGAGCGTGAGGATGAGGAACATCACGTTCCGCTCCACCTGCACCGCCGCGAAGAAGCTGGAATTGGCGTCCTGCCAGTCGAGGATGCGGACCGGCTGGCTCAGCGCCGCGCGGATGTCGCGGCTCACCGCGCGCACGCGCGTGGGATCGGCCACGAAGACCTCGACCTGGGAGGCGGCGTCGCCGGTCTGGAAGTAGATCTGCGCGGCCGGCAGCGGCATGAAGACATAGGTGCTGTCATACTCGTTCATGCCGACTTCGAAGATCGCGGCGACGGTATAGGCGCGCAGGCGCGGGATGGTGCCGATGACCGTCGCGCGCCCCTGCGGGCTGACCAGCGTGATCTTGTCGCCGATGGAAAGTCCAAGCCGGAAGGCGAGGCGCGTGCCGATGGCCACCGCATCCTCGCCCTCGAAATTCGCGAGCGAACCCGCGCGGATATTGCCCGCGATGATCGGGCGCGCGCGCAGATCCTCAGGCCGGATGCCGCGCGCGAGGCCGCCCGTCGCGGTGCTGCCCGCACCCGTCAGCAACACCTGCCCCTCGACGATGGGCGTGGCCGAGACGACGTTGGGCACGCGGCGGATGGTGGCGGCGATGGCGTCGAAATCGCGGAGATTGCCACGATCGGCGGCATAGACGCCGAGATGCCCGTTCAGGCCAAGGATGCGCCCCAGCAACTCCTGCCGGAACCCACCCATGACCGACATCACGATGATGAGCGTGGCCACGCCCAGCATGATGCCGACGAGCGAGAAGCCCGCGATGACCGAGGTGAATCGGTCGCTCTTGCGCGAAATGAGGTAGCGCGCGGCGACCGTTCGTTCGAAGGCGTTGAACATCAGGCGCTCAGCTTGGCGAGAGCTTCCTCGAACGAAAGCTCCACCCGCTCGCCCGTCATGCGACGCTTCAGCTCCACCCGGCCATTGGCCGCGCCACGCGGGCCGATGATGGCCTGCCAGGGGAAGCCCATCAGGTCGGCGTCGTTGAACTTCACGCCGGCACGCTCGGCGCGGTCGTCATAGACGGCCTGGTCGGGCATGGCGGCATAGAGCTTCTCGCAGAGGGCGTCACAGCCGGCATCGCCGGGCTTGAGGTTCAGGATGGCGAGCTTCCAGGGGGCGACCGCGTCCGGCCACTTGATGCCGGCCTCGTCGTGATTGGCCTCGATCAGCGCCGCCACGAGGCGCGAGACGCCGATGCCGTAGCTGCCCATCTCCGGCACCACCGTCGCGCCATCGGGGCCAGCGACGGCGAGGCCCATGGTCGCGGAATACTTCTGGCCGAAATAGAAGATGTGGCCGACCTCGATGCCCTTGCCCTCGCGGCGGCGCGCCTCTGGCACGGATTCCCAGGCGGTCGTGTCGTGCATCTCCTCGGTCGCCGCATACATGGAGGTGACCTGGTTGAAGAAGCCCTGCAGCGCCGGCACGTCGTCATAGCCGAGGCTCGCATCGGCCCAGTCGCGGCTCTCGAATTCGCTGTCGTAGAAGACGGTGCTCTCGCCCGTCTCTGCCAGGATGATGAATTCGTGGCTGAGGTTGCCGCCGATCGGGCCGGTATCGGCGCGCATCGGTACGGCCTTGAGGCCCATGCGCTGGAAGGTGCGAAGATAGGCCAGCATCATCTGGCGGTAGGAGTGCTGCGCGCCCTCCACCGTCAGGTCGAAGGAATAGGCGTCCTTCATCAGGAATTCGCGGCCGCGCATCACGCCGAAGCGCGGGCGCACCTCGTCCCGGAACTTCCACTGGATGTGGTAGATGTTACGCGGCAGATCCCGGTAGCTGGTGGCATAGCCACGGAAGATGTCGGTGATCATCTCCTCATTGGTCGGCCCGAAGAGCATGTCACGCTCGTGCCGGTCCTTCAGCCGCAGCATCTCCTTGCCGTAATCCTCGTAGCGGCCGGAACGCTGCCAGAGCTCGGCCGACTGGATGGTGGGCATGAGCACTTCCTGCGCGCCGGCCCGGTCCTGCTCCTCACGGACGATCTGCGTGACGCGCTGCAGCACCCGCCAGCCGGCCGGCAGCCAGGCGTAGATGCCGGCCGAGGTCTGCCGGATCAGCCCCGCGCGCAGCATCAGCCGGTGCGAGACGATCTGCGCGTCGGCCGGAGTTTCCTTGAGGGTGGGCAAAAAGGCGCGGGTGAGACGCAAGGCCTAGATTCCTTACCGGGTCAGAGCATGATCCGCTGAGGTGGAACCACCGAAGCGGTGAATCATCCTCTCAGCGAGGTGCGGCGGAACCTAACCGAGAACGGGATGGGCCGAAACAGCCCGCACGCTCGCGCAATAATGCTGCGCCGCAACATGGCGCGAAGGGTCGAAAATGTCTTGATATCCGTAAACGAAATGGCTTAAGAAAAAGAAAGGCCACCCCCGTCAGGGAGCGGCCCGAGTTTAGGGAGGAAACGCCAGTCACACGGCAGAAAGAGGAAAACCCTCTCTCTGAAGTGAAGATTGCCGCAGAAGGCCGGGAAGCCTCAACGCCAATCCGACCAGTAGACGGCGAAAAAACGAGCGTCCGGCCAACGGGTGCTCAAAACGTAGGCGGCGGTCCAGGGAAGCCCGGACAGTCGCCTTTTTCTTGTGCAGCTCACCGATCCGGGATGGACAGCCAGGGGTCGCGGAAGCTGATCCAGTTGCTCTCGATCAGCGCGTAGACGCCGAGCCACAGCACCGCCGAGACAATCGTGGTCCCCAGGAGCTTGCGCCCCAAATGCAACTGTGTCGGCGTGCCGCGCCACCCGCCCGCCTCCACATCGCCCTTGGCGTCGGGGCGGACGCCGATCGGCAGGACGGCGAAGAGTGCCGTCCACCAGATCAGCGCGTAGACAACAAAACCCAGAAACCAGCCCATCTCACACTCGCAGCAAGTGGATTTCGACGTTGGGGCGCTTTTTCAGGCGCCGCCCTACGGCCTTGCGCAGCACGGCGCGGGCGGCCTCGGTCAGCGCGTCATCCTCGCGGCGCAGCCCCTTCGGCAATTCGCCGACGCCGCGCGCCAGTTCATCCTCGAGTTGCCCCGATTCGGGGCCATCCGCATCGAACAGCCCGGGCGCCGAGACCCGCGGCCGGCCGATGACGCGGCCCGCCTCATCCACCGCCAGGCTCGCGACCACCACGCCGTTGAACAGCATGCGCTTGCGCGCGCCGATCACGGCGCCCTCCATCGGCAGCAGGCGATTGCCATCCACGACCAGACGGCCGGTCGGCACAGAATCGGCGATCTTGGGCTTGCCCGGCGCGAAGCGCACCACGTCGCCATCCTCGATCAGCATCGGCTCCGCCCCGCATTCCCGCGCGAGCTCGGCATGCTGCGACAAGTGCCGCCATTCGCCATGCACGGGAACGGACACTTTGGGCTTCAACAGCGCGTAGAGCTTCTTCAGCTCATCGCGGGCCGGATGGCCCGAGACATGGACCGCATGGTCATCGGCCGTCATCACGCGGCAGCCGGCCCGCGTCAGCTCATCCTGGACATGCAGGATGCCGCGCTCATTCCCCGGGATCATGCGGGACGAGAAGATCACCGTATCCCCCTCCCCCATCGAGATGTTCGGGTGGGTGTCGGCCGCGATCTTGGCGAGTGCGCTGCGCTCCTCGCCCTGGCTGCCGGTGCAGATGATCAGCAGGTCATCATCGGGCAGGCGGTCCGCCTCTTCCTCGCTGATGAAGTCCCGCACGGAGGTCAGGTAGCCGCAATCCCGCGCGGACTGCACAGCATTGCGCAGCGAGCGGCCGAAGAGTGCGACCTCGCGCCCCGCGGCCTGCCCTGCCAACGCGATGGATTCCACCCGCGCCAGATTGGTCGAGAAGCAGGTGACGGCAACGCGCCCCCGCAGCCCCGCGATCAGCGCCTTGAGGTTGCGCCGCACCTCCGCCTCGCTGCCCGAATGGCCTTCGACCATGGCATTGGTGCTATCGCACACCATGGCCAGCACGCCCTCGGCGCCGAGGCGCGCGAAGGCCGCCTCATCCGTCGGCGGGCCGATCATGGGCGTCGGGTCGAGCTTCCAGTCGCCGGTGTGGACGACCAGGCCGTGCCGCGTGCGGATGGCCAGCGCGCAGGCCTCCGGCACCGAATGGGTGACGCGGATGAACTCGAGCCCGAAGGGCCCCACCTCATGCGTGCCGGGCAGCGCGTGGGTGATGATCTTCACGTCGTGGCCGAGCCCCACCTCCGCCAGCTTGCGGCGCAGCACGTTGCTGGCGAAAGGCCCGGCGATGACGGGGCATTTCAGGCTGCGCCAAAGATGCGCCACGGCACCGATATGGTCCTCATGCGCATGGGTAATGACGAGGGCCAGCAGGTCCTCGCTGCGTTCGGCCAGCCAGGCGGGATCGGGCACCATGATCTCGACGGCCGGGTTCTCCGCACCGCCGAAGCCGATGCCGCAATCCACTGCCAGGTACTTCCCGTCGCAGCGGTAGACGTTGAGGTTCATGCCGATCTCGCCGGTGCCACCGAGCGGGATGAAGGCGAAGTCGTCCATAATGTCTCTTGGGGGTTTTGATGATGTCACAATAGGTCTTTTTGAGAGATGGGGCTGGGGTTGCGTTCCGCCAACAGGCGGAGGCCTTCCAGCGTGATATCGGGGTCTACGCGTTCGATCAGGGTGGTGCCTTCGGCCAGAAGCGGCGCCAGGCCGCCGGTCGCGATCACCTTCATGCGGGGGAAATCGGCCTCGTTGCGGATGCGGGCCACGATCCCTTCGATCATGCCGACATAGCCCCAGAAGATGCCCGACTGCATCGCCGAGACGGTGTTGCGGCCGATCGCCGCCTGGGGTCGGCCAATGCCGATCCGCGGCAGCCGGGCGGCGGCGCGGTGCAGCGCCTCGACGGAGAGGTTGATGCCAGGTGCGATCACGCCACCGAGATAGGCGCCCTTCTCATCCACCACATCGAAGGTCGTGGCCGTGCCCAGGTCAATGACGATCAGCGGACCCTGATAATGGTGATGGGCGGCCAGTGCATTCAAGAGGCGGTCGGCGCCCACTTCCTGCGGTTGGTCCACCTTGATCTCGAAGCCCCAGTCCAGGATGGAGCGCGCGATCAGCGGCTCATTGCCGAACCAGTCGCGGCAGAGGCGGCGCAGGTTGTAAAGGGCGACGGGCACGACCGTGCCGATGACGCAGCGTTGCACATCGGCGGGCCTGAGCCCGGCATATTGCATCAGGGCCAGCAGCCAGACGGCATATTCGTCGCTCGTGCGGTCCGGGTCGGTCGCGATGCGCCAGCGGCCGCGCCACTCCGTACCGTCATGCACGGCAAAGACGACATTGGTGTTGCCGGCGTCAATCGCGAGAAGCATCGGGTCGTTCCATCACCTCACCCGCATGGAAGACATGCGGGCCTTCGGCCGTGGCGAGCATGAGCCCGCCATCCTCGGCCAATCCTTCGTAGCGGCCCGAGACCGGATTGTCGCCTTGCCGCAACGTCATGCGTGAGCCGCGCTCAGGGCCGCGCTCGATCCAGGCGGCGCGGATCGGGGCGAAGCCCTCGCTCTCGCGGCGCTCCAGCCAATGGCCGAGTTGTTCCAGCAGGGTCGCGGCGAAGGCCTCGGGCGGGATGGGGCCGAGGGCCGTGACGGCCCGCCCTGCCACCTCGGGCGCATGGGCGAGGTTCACGCCGATGCCGAAGATCAGGTGGGCAATCCCGCCGCGGTCATCCAGCGCGGCCTCGGAGAGGATGCCGGCGAGCTTGGCCTCGCCCTCCATCAGGTCATTGGGCCATTTCAGGCTGAGCGTGCGGCCCGTTGCGTGGTGCGCCGCCGCATCATGCAGCGCCACCGCCGCCAGCAGCGCATACCCCGCGATGTCGCGGGCCGGCGCGTCCGGCCGCAGCAGGATGGAGATGTGGAGGTTGCCGGCCTCGGACTGCCAGTTGCGGCCCGCCCTTCCCCGCCCCGCGCTCTGTCGCCGCGCGAGGATGGCGAGGCCGGCGGGCTCGCCCCGCTCGGCCAGTTCGGTCGCGAGGCTTTGCGTGCTGGTCAGGCTGTCATGGATCTGGAGGCGAAATCCGCCCGTCACCCGATCAGCGCCGCCACCGCCTGCCGTGCGGCCGCCAGCAGCGGGGCCGGGAACAGGAAGAAGAAGAGGGTGAAGGCGCCCGTGCCGGCGAGCACCACCGAGACACCGGTGGGACGGCTGTCGAAGGCCGGCTTCGCCGCGTCGAAATACATCACCTTGACGATGCGCAGGTAATAATAGGCGGACACGACGGAGGAGAGGACGGCCACCACCGCCAGCAGCCAGAAGCCCTGCTCGATGGCAGGCAGCAGGACGTAGAGCTTGGCGAAGAAGCCGGCCATGGGCGGGATGCCCGCCATCGAGAACATGAAGATCGCCATGGCCAGCGCCATGCCGGGATCGCTCCGGCCGAGGCCGGCCAGGTCATCCACGCCCTCCACCGCGCGGCCGTCGCGTCGCATGGCGATCAGCACGGCGAAGGCGCCGATGTTCATGGCGATGTAGATCGCCATGTAGACCAGCACGCCGCGCAGCCCGCTCTCGCCGCCGACGGCGAGGCCCATGAGCGTGAAGCCGACATGGCCGATGGAGGAATAGGCCATCAGCCGCTTGATGTTGGTCTGCCCGATGGCGGCGAAGGCGCCCAGGATCATGGAACCGAGCGAGGCCAGCACGATCACCTGCTGCCACTGCGCCACGACATCGCTGAAGGGCCCGGCCAGGATGCGGACCAGCAGCGCAATGGCCGCCACCTTGGGGGCGGATGCGAAGAAGGCCGTCACCGGCGTGGGCGCGCCCTCATAGACATCGGGCGTCCACATGTGGAAGGGCACGGCCGCGATCTTGAAGGCCATGGCGGCGATGATGAAGATGATGCCGACGACCACGCCGCTCGACACATCCTGCGGCGAGGAAAGTGCATCGGCCAGGCGGTCGAAATTCGTGGTGCCGGCGAAGCCGTAAACGAGCGAGGCGCCGTAGAGCATCAGCCCCGAGGCCAGCGCGCCCAGCACGAAATACTTGAGCCCTGCCTCGGCGGAGCGCGGGTTGTCGCGGTCGAAGGAAGCCAGGACGTAGAGCGGCAGCGAAAGCAGCTCGAGCCCCAGATAAAGGCTCATCAGGTCATTCGCCGAGATCATGACCATCATGCCGAGGGTCGCGAAGAGGACCAGGACCGGGAACTCGAAGCGCGAAAGCCGCTCCTTCGCGTTCCAGTCGAGCGCCAGCAGCAGGCCAAGGGCCGCCGCGGCCAGCGCCAGCAGCTTCATGAAGCCCGAAAAGGCGTCGGCCACATATTGCCCGGAGAAAGCCGTGCCCTCGCCCTGGGCCAGCACCAGCACGCCCGCCAGCAGGAAGGCTCCCAGCACCAGCATGGTGCAGGGGAAGGTCGTGTCGCGCTTGGGGATCACGCCAAAGACGAGGATCGCGAGGCCCGAAAGCGCCAGCGCCAGTTCCGGGAGGGCGAGGGTCCAGTTCATCAGAGGCCTGCCAGACGCGATGCGGCGCTGAGTGCGGATTGGTGCTCCTGCACCAGCTCCGCCACCGTCACCGAGAAGAAGGAAAGGAAGGATTGCGGATAGATGCCCATCCACAGCGTCAGCGCGATGAGCGGCGCGAAGATCGCGTATTCGCGCGGGCTGAGATCCAGCAGGGACTTCAAATCCTCGCGCAGGATCCGCCCGAAGGCGACGCGGCGATACAGCAGAAGCATGTATGCCGCGCCCAGGATCATGCCCAGCGCGGCGCCGAAGGCCACCCAGGGGTTCACCGCCCAGGCGCCGAGGATCACCAGGAACTCGCCGGGGAAGCCCGCCGTGCCCGGCAGCGCGATCGAGGCCATGGTGAAGAGCATGAAGATCAGCGCATAGGCCGGCATGATCTTGGCGATACCGCCATAGCGCGCGATCTCACGGCTGTGCACGCGGTCATAGAGCACACCCACGCAAAGGAAGAGCGCGCCGGAGACGACGCCATGGCTCAGCATCGTGAAGAGCGCGCCCTCGATCCCCTGCTGGTTGAAGGTGAAGATGCCGAGCGTCACGACGCCCATATGCGCCACCGAGGAATAAGCGATGAGCTTCTTCATGTCGGTCTGCGCGAGTGCGACGAGGCTGGTGTAGACCACCGCCACGATGCTCAGCACATAGATGAAGGGCGCGAAATACTGGCTCGCATCGGGCAGCAGGGGCAGGCTGAAGCGCAGGAAGCCATAGGCGCCCATCTTCAGCAGCACGCCCGCCAGGATGACGGAGCCCGCCGTCGGCGCTTCCACATGCGCGTCGGGCAGCCAGGTATGGACCGGCCACATCGGCACCTTCACGGCGAAGGAGGCGAAGAAGGCGAGGAAAAGCCAGACCTGCATGTTGAAGGGAATGTCGAACTCGCTGAGCTCG
>JAESGX010000598.1_pt1 | contig 11804 bp, 9 predicted proteins | sample 9269801 | NCBI WGS metagenome assembly JAESGX01 (sample SAMN16773122, study PRJNA677054) | algae metagenome | isolation source: Pleurocapsa minor GSE-CHR-MK-17-07R and co-occurring heterotrophs from wet... | place: USA: Lower Calf Creek Falls, Grand Staircase Escalante National Monument, UT ... | reverse complement strand
GAATCGGCGCCGCTGACGGCATGGCTGGAAGGTGCCGGCGGCGGGGCCGTCTCCTCCCATTCGTCGAGGCGGCGCCAGGTCTTGAAGGCGTTGCGGTCGGGCTTGGCGTCGGGCTGGCCGAGGGCGGCCAGCACGCTCGGCACCCAGGGCCAATGCGCGGCGCCGGCGAGCTGGGCCGCCATGCCCGCGGCCTCCTTCCCCGAGGGGGCGCGGGCTTCGTCGGCGAGCGCGCGCAGCAGGCGGGAGGCGATTTCGGGCAGCAGCGCAGCCGCGGCCTCGTCATCCTCGGGCGGCGGCAGGTCCAGCACCAGGGCGAGGCCGCGCGGCGTGGGGGGCGCGCTGCAGGCCGGCAGGGCGAAGGCGAAGAGCTCCAGCAGGTCGAAGCAGTCCAGGAAGCGCGGCAGGTCCAGGCGCTTGGCGGTGGAGGGGGCATGGACCAGCAGGGGCGGCGGGTATTCGGCCAGGGCTTCGGCGATGCGGGCGCCAGTCAGCGTCAGCACCTCGCCATCCGGCGTGAGCAGCGTGGCGCGGCCATGCGAGGCCACGAGGGCCGGCGCGTCGGGCAGCAGGAGGCGGGGGGAGACGGCGGCCATGGGCGCCTGCTTATGCGCCAGGGGGCGCGGGCCGCCAACCTCGACCCTGGGGGAACCTGGCGGCGCCGCGGCTGTTTCCCTTCCACACACACGGAACGGAGAATGCCGCCATGGCTTCCACCATGCTTGAGACCTACATCACCGGGCTGAAAAACGCCCATGCCCTCGAAACCCAGGCGATCCAGCTGCTGCGCCGCCAGGTGGAGCGGCTGGAGAACTACCCCGAGATGTCCGCCAAGATCGAGCAGCACATCGCCGAGAGCGAGATGCAGCAGGATCGTCTGGAAAACCTGCTGGAGCGGCACGGCACCAGCCATTCCTCGCTGAAGGATTTCGTGACGGGGCTGATGGGCAATGTCGCCGCTTTGGCCCATGCGCCCGTGTCGGACGAGGTGGTGAAGAACACCTTCGCCAACTACGCCTTCGAGCATTTCGAGATCGCGGCCTATCGCGCGCTCATCGCCCTTGCCCAGGCGGTGGGTGCGGAGGGCGACGTGGCCGTGCTGCAGGAGAGCCTGGCCGAGGAAGAGCGGACGGCCGAATGGATCGGGCAGCGGATCGAGCAGGTGATGCTGGAATACGCGCAGCGCGAGGAAAGCGGCCAGACGGCCGGGGTGTAGCGCTTCCGGTCGCGGCGGGGGGTGTGTTAGGTTCCCCGCCGCGTCTCCGTAGCTCAGCAGGATAGAGCACCAGATTCCTAATCTGGGGGCCGTGGGTTCGAATCCCGCCGGGGACATACCTTTTTTTCGAAGGTTTCGCCGCGAACCCACGGAGTTTTTGGTGGCGCGCCTTGCGGCGCGACGGTCCGAATCCCGCCGGGGACGTAACTTTTCTTCGAAGGTTTCGCCGCGAACCCACGGAATCTTTGGTGGCGCGCCTTGCGGCGCGACGGTCCGAATTCCGCCGGGGACATGCCCCGCCCGTGACGTCACCCCCGCCGCAGATTCCACAGCATCGGGTTCGGCGCCTGCAACACCCCCGTCAGGTCGCTGCGGAACGCCGTCCGCAGGCGGAACAGCCCCGTCGGCGCAATCGGCACTGCCTCCCACAGCAGCGCCTGCAGCCGCTGGAAGGCCTGCGCCTGCGCCTGCGCATCGGCGGCGAGCGTCCAGGCTTCGACCTCAGCTTCCACCGCGTCATCCGTCGGCCAGCCGGCCCACGCGTTCGCGCCGTTCATGCGGATCGCCCAGCTCACGGCGGGGTTGGCGATGGTCGCCGCCGGGCCGTTGGTGTTGTGCAGGTTCCAGCCGCCCTGCGCCGGCGGCGCGCGGTTGGCGCGGCGGGCGATGATGCTGGCCCAGTCGCTCTCCACCGCCTGGATGTTCACGCCGAGGCGGCGCATCAGATCCACCGTCACGCGGCCCTGCTGCGTCACCGCGGGGAAGTCGCTGGGGTTGATGTGGATGATGGGCTCGCCATTGTAGCCGGCCTCGCGCAGGGCATCGCGAGCGCGCTGCATCGCGGCTTCGCCACGGGGTGCCGCCGGGAATTCTGCGGCGCCGGGCAGTCCGCAGGGGAACATCGCGTGGCATTGCTGCCAGTCCTGCGGGAGGGCGACGGCCGTCATGAAATCCGGCTGCACCACCACGTCGCGGATGGCGCGGCGCACGCGCACATCGTTGAAGGGCGGGTGCAGGTGGTTGAAGCGGATGAAGCCGAGGAAGCCATTGGGGTCGTAGATCTGCGTGCGCGTGCCGCGGTCGCGGTCCAGCACCGGCACCAGGTCCGGCAGGGGGTATTCGATCCAGTCGATCTCGCCGGTGCGCAGGGCCGCAGCCGCCGTGCCGCCATCGGGAATCCAGATGATCTCCAGCCGATCGAAATGCACGCGCTTGCCGCCGGCGGCGGCCTCGGCCGGTTCGTCGCGGGGCACATAGGCCTCGTTGCGCGCGTAAGCCGCGCGGGAGCCCGCATTGTACTCGGCCGGCAGGAAGCGCCAGGGGCCGGAGCCGATCATGGCATCGGGGCCGAGCGCGCGGTCGGGCGGCGTGGTGGCGAAGCGCTCGGGCATCATGAAGCACGGCGATGCGCCGGGCTTGGCCAGCGCATCGAGCAACGCCGGGAAGGGGCGGTTCAGGCGGAAGAGGATGGTGTTGTCATCGGGTGCCGAGAGCTCCGCCACCGCGCGCATCAGCACCTGGCCGAAGCCGTCGCGCACCGCCCAGCGGCGGATGCTGGCCACGCAATCGCGCCCGCGCACGGGCTCGCCATCATGGAAGCGCAGGCCGGGACGCAGCGTGATGGTCCAGGTCAGCCCATCGGCCGAGACCTGGTGCCCCTGCGCCATCTGCGGGTGCGGTCGCAGCGCGCGGTCCGCGCCGTAGAGCGTGTCGAAGACGCAATAGGCGTGGGTGGTCACGATCGTCGTCGGGTTGAAGATCGGGTCCAGCACGGCCAGCGCCGCCTGCGGCATGAAGCGCAGGGTGCGGGCGCGAGCGGTTTGCGCCAAGGCGGGAACTGAAACACTGGCGCCGGTGAGAGCCAGGAAAGCGCGGCGGTCCATCCATTTCCTCCATGCGGCCCGCACGCAACGAATGGAGGGATGGCGCCGCGGCGCATGACGCGCCAAGGCCGAAAGCACCGCTCCCTTCGCCGGTCCGAACCGGATCAGGTTCCAGGGATCGCGGGATGCATCCCGCCTCTCAGCCCGGCAGCCGTGCGGGGTTCCGCGCGGGGGGTCAGGGCTCACCCAGGTGACGTGGCTGTGATGGGGCGAGGGCGCGCGGCTGGCAAGTCCCGGCGCGAATTTGCGTGCATATGGTTCTATCTCGAACTATCTTCGTTCAAGATTGAACCAAAAGGAGCCTCCCATGATCCCGCGCCGCACCCTCCTCGCCACCCCGGCCGCCGGCCTCGGCCTCGCCCTGTCCGGGGGCTGGGTGCGTCCGGTCCGCGCCGCCCCCCTCACCCCCTGGAATGTCGCACCGCAGGCCGATCCGCGCCTGGCCGCCCTCGCCTGGGCCGTGCTGGCGCCCAACCCGCACAACCGCCAGCCCTGGCTGATGCGGCTGGTGGGCCAGGACACCATCCTGCTGCATGTGGACCTCGACCGCCGCCTGCCCGAGACCGACCCCTTCGACCGGCAGATCCTCATCGGCCTCGGCTGCTTCGCGGAGTTGCTGCGCCTGGCCGCGGCCCAGCAGGGCATCGCCGCCGAGATCACCGCCTTCCCGGAGGGCGAGCCGCAGCCGCGCCTCGATGCCCGGCCCATCGCGCGCATCACCCTGCGCGGCGCGGCGACGCCCGATCCGCTCTTCGCCGCCGCCGCCACGCGCCGCTCGGCCAAGCAGCCCTATGACGTGACGCGGCCGGTGGAGGCGCCCGCCATTGCCGCCCTGCGCGCGGCCCTGCTGGTGCCGGGGGGCTTCGGCGCCGAGACCGCCGACGTGACCCGCCTGCGCGACATCGCCTGGCGCGCCTGGGAGATCGAGGCGCGGGACCGTGCCGCCTGGATGGAGACGGTGCGCCTCATGCGCTTCGGCAGCGCGGCGGTGGCGGCTGAGCCGGATGGCGTGTCGCTCTGGGGCCCGCAGCTCGATCCGATGGTCGCCTCCGGCCAGCTCACCCCCGCCGCGATGGAGCCGGGGGGCCCAGGCTGGCAGATGGGCTTCGCGCAGTACCGCGCCATCTTCGAGGGCACCAACGCCTTCACCTGGCTGGTCACGCCCGGCAACAGCCGCGCCGCACAATTCGCCGCCGGGCGGGATTGGCTGCGGCTGAACCTCGCCACAACGGCGCTGGGCCTGGCCTTGCAGCCCGTCAGCCAGGGCTTGCAGGAATTCCCGGCCATGGCGGGGCCCTATCGGGAGTTGCAGGCGCTGCTCGGCCAGGGCGGCACGGTGCAGATGCTGGGGCGCCTCGGCCATCCGTTGCGCGCCGCACCCCCCACCCCGCGCTGGCCGATGGAATCGCGTATCCTCAGGGGATGACGGATTCGCCCCTCTTCGCCCTGCTGAACGAGATCGGCATCATCGAGCAATTGGCGCGGAACCGCTTCGAGCGGGGGCAGCCGGACGGGCTGCGCCTGCCGCAATTCACCGTGCTGAACCATCTGGTCCGGCTGGGCGAGGGGCGCGGCCCCGCCCAGCTCGCCCGCGCCTTCGAGGTGGGCAAGCCCACCATGACCCACACCCTGCAAAGGCTGGAGGAGCGCGGCCTCATCCGCCTCGAGCCCGATCCGGCCGATGCCCGCGGCAAGCGTGTCATGCTCACCGAGGCCGGGCGCGCGCGGCGTGAGGCGGCGGTGCGCTGGATCGCCGAGGATTTGGCGCCCGTCGCGGCGAGACTGGGCGTGGCGCCGGAGGCCGCCTTGCCCAGCCTGGTGGCGCTGCGCCAGGCACTGGACCGGGCGCGGGATTCCACAACTCCTGGTTGAAATTTTGCATGCAGGCTTGTTAGCCTTCCCGGGCCCGCTCAGGGCCACAGGGAGAGAACGATGACGCTGTCACGCCGCGCGGGCCTCGGGCTCGCGGCCATGGGACTTGCCGCCCCCCTCATGCCGGCCCTTGCTGCCGCGCCGCCGCGCAACCAGCCCGCCCCCGCCTGGTATCGCTTCCGCATCGGCGAGTTCGAGGCGACGGTGATCTCCGATGGCGCGCTCCCGCTCGGCAAGCCCGGCGATGGCTTCCCCGCGGCACCCCCGGCCGAGATGAACCAGATCCTCACCGACAACTTCCTGCCGACCGACGGCGTGGTGCTGGAGCAGAACATCCTGGTGCTCAACACCGGCCGGCAGCTCATCCTCTTCGACACCGGCATGGGCGAGAGCATGGGCGCCGACAGCCGCATGTTCGGCCCCACCACCGGCCGCATGCTCGCCAATCTCCGCGCCGCCGGGATCGAGCCCGGGCAGATCGACATCGTCGCCATCACCCACGCCCATTGCGACCATTGCTGGGGCCTGGTGGATGCGGCCGGCGCGCGCGTCTTTCCCAATGCGCAGGTCGCGATCAGCGAGCTGGACCTGAACTTCTGGACGAATGACGCGAACAAGCGCGGCCCGGCCTTCATGCCCGCCTTCATCGAGGGGGCGAAGCGCAACCTCAACGCCTATCGGGACCGCATCCTGCCGGTGCGGGACGAGCAGCCGGTGGTCCCCGGCGTCACGGCGCTGGCCACGCCGGGCCACAGCATCGGGCATCACGTCTTCGCCATCACCAGCGGCGGGCGGACGGTGATCAATTCCGGCGATCTCGCGCATCACCACGCCATCATGCTGCGCCGCCCCGCCTGGGAATTCGCCTTCGACAGCGACCCCGCGCAATCCGCCCGCTCCCGCGCGCGCATGCTCGACCGCGTGGCGACGGACCGGCACGCGCTGCTGAGCTACCACTTCCCCTGGCCGGGCCTGGGCCATGTCGCGCGGCAGGGCGATGGCTATGTCTGGGTGCCGGCGCCGATGAATGTGACGGGACTTGGATGAACTGGGATTAAGTCGCCAGGACCCTGGGCTTCGATACACTCCCCCGAAAGACAAGGTTTGGGGAAAGCGTTTGGAAAAGCCCTTCGAGGGAATCGCGGAGGCGCAGGAGGCCGGCTACGCCGATGACCTGCGCCACTTCTCCTTTCGCAACTACGGCATCGAGGACTGGTTCGGCCTCGGCCTGCTCTGGGTGCTGGGCATCCTCGTCTTCACGCAGTTCTTCAGCCGCTACGTCCTGAACGACAGCGTCGCCTGGACCGAGGAGGTGGCGCGCTACCTCCTCATCATCCTCACCTTCATCGGCAGCGCGGGCGCGGTCCGGCGCGGCACGCATATCCGCGTCGAGGCGCTGGAGATGGCCCTGCCCATGGGCGCGCGCCGCGTGCTCTGGGCCTTCCAGGATCTGTGCCGGCTCGCCTTCTGGGGCTTCGGCGCCTGGATCAGCGTGGACCTCTCGGAGCGCATGGGCGTGATGCCGATGGACAGCCTCGATGCGTCGCTGGCCTGGGTCTATTGGCCGGTCGCGGCGGGCTTCGTCGCCATGTTCCTGCGGGAGTGCTGGTGGGTGTGGCGCCGCTGGCGCTACGGCGATGCGCCGAGCCAGCAGGATGTTCTGGCATGACCGCGGCCATTCTTCTGTTCGGCTTCTTCGGCCTTCTCGCCCTCGGCCTGCCCGTCGCGATTTCGCTGGCCGGCGCCTCCATCATCTTCGCGATGGTGGATGGCTCCATCCCGCTGCTCGCCATCGTGCACCGCATGGTCGGCGGTGTGGATTCCTTCCCCCTGCTTTGCGTGCCCTTCTTCATCTTCGCGGGCATGCTGATGAACTCCTCCGGCATCACCGAGCGCATCTATGACTTCGCCGTCGCCGCCGTCGGCTGGATGAAGGGCGGGCTCGGCCAGGTGAATGTGGTGGGGTCGGTGGTCTTCGCCGGCATGAGCGGGACCGCGGTGGGCGATGCGGCGGGCCTCGGCACCATTGAGGTGCGGGCCATGCGCGCCCATGGCTATGACCCGAAATTCGCCGTCGGCATCACGGCGGCCAGCTCCATGCTGGGGCCGCTGCTGCCGCCCTCCCTGCCGCTGGTGATCTATGGCGTCTCGGCCAATGCCAGCATCGGGCAGTTGTTCGCGGCCGGCATCGTGCCGGGCCTCCTGCTGGCCTTCTGCCTGATGGTCATGGTCTGGTGGTATGCGCGCCGCCATGGCTACGGCGCGGATGCGAAGTTCCGCCTCTATGAGCTGGGCCGGTCGCTGATGCGCGGCATCCTGCCGCTGCTGACGCCGGTGCTGATCATCGGCGGCATGCGCTTCGGCCTTTTCACGCCGACCGAGGGCGCGATCTGCGCCGTGGCCTATGCGCTGTTCCTCGGCGTCATCGTCTACCGGACGCTCGGCTTCCGCGCGATCTGCAAGGTGAGCTTCGAGACGGTGGAGGTGACGGCCACCATCCTGCTCATCGTCGCCGCCTCCGAGATCTTCGGCTGGCTGCTGACCACCACGCGCGTCAGCGAGCAGGTGGTCGGCTGGGTCCTGGCCATCACCGAGCAGAAATGGCTGATCCTGCTGATCGCCAATGTCTTCCTGCTGCTGGTGGGGCTCGCCATCGAGCCGCTGCCCGCCATCCTGATCCTGGTGCCCATCATGCTGCCGGTGATGGAAAGCATCGGGGTGGACCCCGTGCATTTCGGGCTGATCATGGTGCTGAACCTGTGCATCGGGCTGCTGACGCCCCCGGTGGGCATCGTGCTCTTCATCCTGGCCCGCGTCGGCGGCATCAGCTTCGAGGATGCCGCGCGTGGGGTGATGCCCTTCATGGTGCCGCTGCTGGGTGTGCTGCTGCTCTGCACCTATGTGCCTGAAGTGGTGATGTACCTGCCGACGCGGTGGTACCGTTAGAGCATGATCCGCTGAGGCTCTTCGCCGAAGCGGTGAATCATCCTCTCGGCTGTTTCAGCCCTTCGCCTTCAGCGCGCTGAGCTCGGCCTTCAGGGCGGCGTTCTCGGTCTTCAGCGCGTCCAGCTCGCTGCGGCCCTGGAAGGGCGAGAAGAGGCGCATGGCGCGCTCCATCATGGTGATGTTGCGCTGGCTGATCTCCTCCAGGCTGAAGGGCTTGAGCGCCTGCTCCATGCCGCGCCGCATCTCCTCCTGCTGGCGGGAGAAGCCGGTCATCGTGGCCTCCAGGTAGCGCGGCAGCACGCCCTGCAGACTATCCCCGTAGAAGCCGATCAATTGCCGCAGGAAGCTCTCGGGCAGCAGGTGGCTTCCCTTCGCCTCCTCCTCGACGATGATCTGCGTGAGGACGGAGCGGGTGATGTCGTCGCCCGATTTCGCGTCATAGACCACGAAGTCGCGCCCGGCGCGCACCATCTGGGCCAGGTCTTCCAGGGTGACGTAGCTGCTGCTCTCGGTGTTGTAGAGGCGCCGGTTGGCATATTTCTTGACGACGACCGGTGGCTTGGCCGGCTTGGACTCGGCCGATTGATCGGGCATTGCGGGCACCCCAGTCTGCTTTGGTTGGAGTTCTGGCGTTTGTTGCAGTGCAAGCGTAGCACAGGCGGCATGGGAAGCCGCAAGGCTTCGCGCTATGCTGCGGCTTCCTTCAACACATAGTCACGGGCATGGATGAACTCCCCCCCCAACCCGGAAGATCTCGATCGCCTCGCCGCCGACTGGATCGCCCTGTGGGAGAGCGAGCTCGCGGGGCTGGGCCAGGATGCGGAGCTGGCCGAGGCCTGGTCCGCCTCGGTCGCGTTGATGGCGGCCTTCTGGCGTGCGCAAAGCGCGCAGATGGCGGCGGCCGCCAAGTGGCAGGCCCCGCCCCATGAATCCCCCCCGGCGGGGCCCGCGCCCGCTCAACCTGCACCTGATCCTGGGCGCCAGCCGGGGCTGGGCCGCGATGATGACGCCGCTGCCCTCCGCACCCGGCTCGCCGAGCTGGAGCAACGGCTGGCCGCGCTCGAAGGCGGGCCAGGCGGAGGCGGCGCGGATCGCGGCAAGCCTCGGCGGCGCAAGCCCTGAGGCGTTTCGCGGCGCCGTGCTGCGCCGCCTCGGGCGCGAGGATGCGGCCCTGCTGCGCGGCCTCGCCGCCTATCGCCGCCACCCCCATGCCCGCCAGTTGAGCGACCCGCCCGTGCTCTGGCAGGAGGGCTCGGCCCGGCTGCTGGATTATGGCGGCCAGGGAAGGCCCGTCCTCTTCGTGCCCTCGCTGGTCAACCGCGCCCATGTGCTGGACCTGGATGAGGGCGCGTCCCTGATGCGCTTCCTGGCCGCGCAGGGTGTGCGGCCCTTGCTGCTGGATTGGGGCTGGCCCGGCGCCATCGAGCGCCGCTTCACCCTGACCGACCACATCGCCGGCCGACTGGAGCGCGCGCTGATGGCCGCCCCCCAGGGCCTGGTGCTGGCCGGCTATTGCATGGGCGGCCTCTTGGCGCTCGCCGCCGCCCAGCGCCGGCCGGACCGCGTCTCGGGCCTGGCCTTGCTCGCCACGCCCTGGGATTTCGGCGCCATCCCGCAGGCGCCCACCATGGCGAAGCTGCTGCCGGGGCTGGAGCCGATGATGGCGCCCATGAACGCGCTCGGCGTGGACCTGCTGCAAAGCCTGTTTGCCATGCTCGACCCCTATTCGATCGCCGAAAAATTCCGCGCCTTCGGCCGGCTGGATCCGGATTCGCCCCGCGCCCGCCGCTTCGTGGTGCTGGAGGATTGGCTGAATGACGGCGTGCCGCTGGCCGCCCCCGTGGCGCGGGAGGCGATGGGCGAATGGTATGGCCGGAACACCCCGGCCCGCGGCGAATGGGCCGTGGCCGGGCTGCCGGTGTTGCCTGGCGATTGGAAAGGGCCGAGCTTCCTGGCCATTCCCGCGCGGGACCGCATCGTGCCGCCCGCCGCCGCCCTGCCGCTGGCCGCGGCCCTGCCGGGCGCGCAGGTGCATCTGGCCCGGGCCGGGCATATCGGCATGGTCGCCGGCGAGAATGCCGAAGCGGCCCTCTGGCGGCCGCTCCTGGACTGGGTGCGCGGGCTCTAGCCTCCACGCAAGCCAGACATACCGCGCGGAAACTTGCCGCCCCACCTGTCTCACATTATAGCCGCGCCCAAAGTGAAGGCGTTGCACACCTTGGCCAGTATCGACTCCCCCGGCACCTCCCCCAACCTCGCCCTCGCCGCCCAGGCCGCCATTCTGGCGCTGCCCGTGACGGAAGAGCGGCGGATGGCGGATTGCATCCGCGTCCTCGCGATGGACGCCGTCGAAAAGGCCAAGTCCGGCCATCCCGGCATGCCCATGGGCATGGCTGATGCCGCGACCGTCCTCTTCACGCGCTTCCTGAAATACGACGCGGCCGACCCGCGCTGGCCCGACCGGGACCGCTTCGTGCTCTCGGCCGGCCATGGCTCGATGCTGCTCTACAGCCTGCTGCACCTGACCGGGCATGCGGGCATGGAGATGGAGGTTCTGAAGAACTTCCGGCAGCTCCATTCCGCCGCCGCCGGCCACCCGGAGTATGGCGAACACCCCGCCATCGAAATGACCACCGGCCCGCTGGGCCAGGGCATTTCCACCGCCGTCGGCATGGCGATGGCCGAGCGCATGCTGGCCGCGCGCTTCGGCAAGTCGCTGGTGGATCATCGCACCTGGGTGATCTGCTCCGACGGCGACCTCCAGGAAGGCATCAGCCATGAGGCCGCGGCGCTGGCCGGGCATCTGGGCCTCGAGAAGCTGACCGTCCTCTGGGACGACAACCACATCTCCATTGATGGCGACACGGCGCTCTCCTTCAGCGAGGATGTGCTGCGCCGCTACCAGGCCTATGGCTGGGCGGTGAAGCGGGTGGATGGGCATGACCATGCGCAGCTCGCCGCCGCCATGGCGGTGGCCCAGCGCAGCAAGAAGCCCACCATCATCGCCTGCCGCACCATTATCGGCTTCGCGGCGCCCAAGAAGGCGGGCACGGCCGGCAGCCACGGCGCGCCGCTGGGTGCGGACGAGATCGCCGGCGCCAAATCCGCGCTGGGCTGGAACGAGGAAGCCTTCACCATCCCGGACGGGCTGAAGGCGAAGTGGGAAGAGGCAGGCCGCCGTTCCGCCGGCACGCGCCGCTCCTGGCTGAAGCGGCTCGCCAAGCATCCGATGCGCGTGGATTTCGAGCGCGCCATGGCCGGCAAGCTGCCGGAGAACTGGAACGAAGGGCTGAACGCGCTCCGCGCCACCTTCGCGACCGAGAAGCCCAAGATCGGCAGCCGCATCGCCAGCCAGCGCAGCCTCGGCGCGCTGGTGCCGGCGGTGCCGGAGATGGTGGGCGGCAGCGCCGACCTCACCGGTTCCAACAACACCGATGTGAAGGGCGTGCCCGCCATCGGTCCCGGCAATTTCAACGGCCGCTACGTCCATTGGGGCGTGCGCGAGCATGGCATGGCCGCCGCCATGAACGGCATGGCGCTGCATGGCGGCATCATCCCCTATTCCGGCACCTTCCTGATCTTCGCCGACTACCTGCGCCCGGCGCTGCGCCTCGCGGCGCTGATGCATCAGCGCGTCATCCATGTGCTGACGCATGACAGCATCGGCCTGGGCGAGGATGGCCCGACGCACCAGCCGGTCGAGACCATCGCCTCGCTGCGCGCCATCCCCAACCTCGCCGTCTTCCGCCCCGCCGATGCGATGGAAACCGCCGAGTGCTGGGAGTTGGCGCTGCGCCGCACGGAAGGCCCCTCGGTGCTGGCCCTCTCGCGCCAGGCGCTGCCGGCGCTGCGCGACGACGCCGCCGAGAACCGCTCCGCCCGCGGCGCCT
>JAESGX010000597.1_pt1 | contig 11816 bp, 11 predicted proteins | sample 9269801 | NCBI WGS metagenome assembly JAESGX01 (sample SAMN16773122, study PRJNA677054) | algae metagenome | isolation source: Pleurocapsa minor GSE-CHR-MK-17-07R and co-occurring heterotrophs from wet... | place: USA: Lower Calf Creek Falls, Grand Staircase Escalante National Monument, UT ... | reverse complement strand
TCGGACCGCTGCGGTCCGTCGGCACCGATGCTGACCTGCCAGGCCCGCCCCTCGGCCGTGACGGTGTACTGCAGCCCGTCGCGGCGAACCGTGTCGAGCGGGGCGCACACCTGGGTCGGCCCCTCATCGGGCAGGGTCGAGGTGACGCAGAACACCGGCCCGGCATCCTCGGTGCCGCCCTGTACGACGAACGCCACCGTCGTGACGTTCGGGGCGTCGTCGGCCGGGGTGAAGATCGGCACGATGGCGGGGCCGAGCAGCAGCTGCTCGGGGTCGTCGATCAGCGGCGCGGCATCGGCCTGCGAGGTCGGCGACACCATCCAGTCGAGCACGCTCTCGGCCGCGCCGACTCCGTCGGGTGACGCGACCTGCTCGATGCGGGGCCCGCCCCGCGGCCCCCACGTGACCACCTCGAAGCCCTCACCGCCCTCGATCGGGCCCAGGGGCAGCGTGAGCCCCTGGCTCGTCATGCGCTCGGGCAGGGCGCAGCCCGCGTTGATGATGCCGCGGCTCAGATCGACCGACTCGCCGCTCACGACGATGCAGTAGGGGTCGTAGGCCGTGCTGCGACCGTCGGCCACGGCCGCCGACCGAAAGACGATCGCCACGAGGCCGTCGCCAAGCTCGACCACGCGCGGGCTCTCGGTGATGACCGAACGCAGACCGCTCTCGAGCCGCTCTCGCCACTCGAGCTCGTCGCTCGTCGGCGCGCGATCGAACATCGCGAACGGGCCGGGCTCGGGCAGGGTGAGCGCGACGGCGCCGGCTCCCACGGCGAGCAGGGCGGCGATGAGGCCCGCCTGGCCCGTGCGCAGCATCCGGTGCCGGTGCCTCGCGGCGAGATCTGGATGCTCAACGCTCGACTCTGCATCGGCATCGGCATCGGCATCGGCATCGGCATCGCCGGGGCCGGCACCGGGGCCGTCACCAGGCCCGGCGGCGGCCTCGTTCGCGGCGCGGGCGAGCTCGGCGCGACGGGCCAGCTCGCGCAACGCGGAGTCGGCGAGCTCGCGATCGGTGACGACGCCCTGCCGGCCGAAGGCCCAGATCTCGAGCTGCCGGTCGTCGGCGTTCGCGAGCGCGGCGTTCGTGACCTCGGTATTCGTGACGGCCGCGTTCGGGACCGCGGCGCGAGATCTCGCGGGTGTCGGCCGATCGTCGGTCATGAGCGTCAGTCAAGCACGCACCCCAGTGCCTCAGCGGTACGACGCGAGTGTCATCGCGATGGCCTCGTCGATGGGGGTGGGGTGAACGTCGAGTTCTGCGGCGATCGCGGTGCTGTCGACGATGAAGTCCGTCTCGAACTCGTAGGCCATCTCGACGACCTCGCGGATGGTGCGGTCGCGCAGGCCAAGAAGGCGGAAGATCCAGGTCGGCGTTCCCGCGATCTTTCCCGTCGTGCCGGCGAGGCGGAACGCCGTCTGCGCCATCTGCCGCGAGGTCTGCGGGTGCGGGTCGTTCGGCAGGTGCCAGACGCGTCCGACCGCGCGCGGGTCGGTGCCCAGCACCGCCAGCCCTTCGCCGATGTCAGGAATGAAGGTGTACGAGTGAACGAAGTCAGGCGAACCATAGAGGCGCGCGGTGCCCCCGGCGAGCACCGCGTCGAAGACGAGATCGCCGAAGGGTGACGCCATGCCGCCGCCGGGGCCGAAGTAGTCAGATGCCCGGCCGGTGGTCACGCGCACGCGACCGCTCTCGTGAGCCTCGCGCAGCTGCTCGGCCATACCGTTGCGCAATCGACCTTTGCGCGTGTGGGCCTTGAGCGGCGAATGCTCGGTGAGCGGCGAACCATCGGGGCGGCCGTAGCCGTAGACGTTCTCCATGCTCACGAGCAGCGCCCCGGTCGACTCGGCCGCCGCGAGCACGCCGTTCTGCAACGCGGGGAACAGCTCGGTCCACTCGTGGTACTCGGGGTTCAAGCACTGGTAGACGACGGATGCGCCCGCTGCGGCCCGCCGCGCGAACTCCTCGTCGCGCGCATCCCCCGCGAGCACCTCGACACCGGCCGGGGCGTCGCCTGCGGGGTACCGGCCTGAACGGTTGACCATGCGCACCGGTAGGTCTCGGCGCCGCAGCGAGTGCATCGTGGCGCGGGCCACGGGGCCCGTGCCGAAGATCACGTGGAGGTCGCTCATGAGGTCGCCGATTCGGTCGAGCCGGCGGTCACCGGCGTGCGGTCGAGGGTCACGGCGCCGAGAAGAGCGAAGCCGAGCGTCGCGATGAGTGCTCCCGAGGCGCCGAAGACGGCGTACTGCCGCTCGACGTCGATGCCGGCGAGGGTCGTGACGACCCAGCCGAGGCCCCAGAGCAGGGCGACCCCGCCGGCCCAGAGCGCACGGCGAGCGTCGCGCGGCAGGGCGAGGGCCTGCGCGGAGCCGAGCAGGGCGCCTGTGAGCAAGCCCTGCACGGCGAGGGCGGGCAGCGTCGTGCCGTGGCCGACGAGGGTCGAGCCGGCCAGCAGCCCGAGCGCGCCGCCGACGCCGCTCGCCAGCAGCCAGGGCAGGGTGTGTGCCCGGCCGCGCAGACCGAGCAGCTGGGCCGCGCCGACGGCGAGGCCGACGACGAATCCGCCCCCGAGCGCGGGCAGGGGAGCGTCGATCGGTCCGATGACGGTCGTGATAAGGAGGCCCGAGAGCGGGAACGCGGGGAAGACGAGCAGCCAGCGGAGGGCATCCCGAGCAGGATGAGGGCGCGGCGTGACTGGCGAGATCTCGCGCGATGAGGGGGAGGACATGGATTCCGATCGATTAGTGCACGCTGTGCAGAGTTGTGAGTGTTCGATACTGTACAGTGTGAAGTGATCGCGAGCAAGAGCGATCGTGACGAGGGGGCAGTCATGGCGACACCGGGACCGGTTCGACGGCTCAACGAGCGCATGATCATCGACGCCGCCTTCGGTGTCGTGCGCGACCACGGCTTCGAGAAGCTGTCGATCCGCCGGGTGGCCGCCGTGCTCGGCGTCAGCCCCAACGCGCTCTACACCTACGTGCCCGACCGCGCTGGGCTGTTGCGCAGCATGGTCGAGCGGGTCATGGGCTCGGTCGATCTGGGCGTGCTCGAGATCGCGACGCTCTCGCCGGCCGAACGGCTCGTGGAGTTCGCGGTCGCCATGCGGCGCACGCTACTCGGGCATCCGGGAGGTGCCGCGCTCATCATGACCGCCCCGATCGACGGCCCGCAGGCTCTGCGCCTCAACGAAGGGCTGCTGCGAACGCTCACCGAGACGGGGCTCACGCTCGACGACGCCGCGCGGGGCGCCTACGCGCTGCAGGTGTACGTGCTCGGCACGGTGATGCTCGAAGCCGCCGACGGCGGAGACGGCGAGCCCGAGCGCGAAGAGTCGCTCGCCCTCGAACGCCGCGCCGCGCTCGATGCCGTCGACGCGAGCGGCGTTCCGCTCACCGCCCAGACGGCCGACATCGTCGCGCGCTACAACACGACGGGCCAGTTGCGCTGGGGCGTGCGCCGACTCGTCGACGGGATGCTCGTCGCGGGATGAGCCGCGCCCGGGTCGCGCCACCACCGCTCGGAGCGCCGCCCGGCGCTCGCTCGCCCGGTCACTAGACTGGGGCGCTATGAGCGGCGACAACGACAGCGGAGCGGAGCTCGCGGGCTTCGACGAGCTCATGCCCGGCCCGACAGGCCGTCCGCTGCGCGACTTTGCCGAGCCGAAGAAGCTGAGCAGCCACGGCCCGGCGCGCATCATCGCCCTGTGCAACCAGAAGGGCGGCGTCGGCAAGACGACGACGACCATCAGCCTGGGTGCGGCGCTCGCCGACTACGGCCGCAAGGTGCTCGTGATCGACTTCGACCCGCAGGGCGCGCTCTCGGCGGGACTCGGCATGCAGAGCCACGACGTGCCGACCGTCTACGACCTGCTGCTGGGCCGCGAGAAAGACGCGCGCAAGGCCGTGCAGGCGACCGCGACCAAGAACCTGCACCTCATCCCCGCCAACATCGATCTGAGCGCGGCCGAGGTGCACCTCGTCAACGAGGTCGCGCGCGAGCAGATCCTCGCCCGCGTGCTCGCGCCCATTCGCGACGACTACGACGTCATCCTCATCGACTGCCAGCCGAGCCTCGGCCTGCTGACGGTCAACGCGCTCACCGCCGCGCACGGCGTGCTCATCCCGCTCGAGTGCGAGTACTTCGCGCTGCGCGGCGTGGCGCTGCTCGTCGAGACGATCGACAAGGTGCGCGACCGCCTCAACCCCGCCGTGCAGCTCGACGGCATCCTCGCCACGATGTACGACGCCCGCACGCTGCACAGCCGCGAGGTGCTCGAGCGCGTGGTCGAGGTGTTCGGTGAGAAGGTGCTCGAGACGGTCATCGGCCGCACGGTGAAGTTTCCCGACGCCTCGGTCGCCGGTGCCCCCATCACGAGCTTCGCGCCCGAGCACCCCGCCGCGGCCGCCTACCGCCAGCTGGCCCGAGAGCTGATCGCGCGTGGCCAGGTCGCCTGAGTCGGCGGCCGGATCGGCGGGGGCGGCGGGCGCTGCGGGGGCGGCGACCATCGATCCGGATGCCTCGTCCGCCGGTTTTCGCGTCACGCTCGACGACTTCGACGGCCCCTTCGACCTGCTGCTGAGCCTCATCACCAAGCGCGAGCTCGACATCACCGAGGTGAGCCTCTCGGTCGTCACCGACGAGTTCCTCGCCTACCTGCGCGCGATGGACAACGACGGCAGCGTCGACCAGCTCGACCAGGCGAGCGAGTTTCTCGTCGTCGCCGTGACGCTGCTCGACCTCAAGATCGCGAGCCTGCTGCCGCAGGGCGAGCTCGTCGATGCCGAAGACGTCGCGCTGCTCGAGGCGCGCGACCTGCTCTTCGCGCGCCTGCTGCAGTACCGCGCATTCAAAGAGGTGTCGGCGTGGTTCGCCCGCAGCATGGCCGAGGAGGGCGAGCGCCATGTGCGCTCGGTGCGGCTCGAAGACCAGTACCGCGAGACGACCCCCGAGCTGAAGTGGACGCTGAGCCTCGACGACTTCGCGGCCCTCGCCCTGCTGGCGCTCACGCCGAAAGAGATCCCGGTCGTCGGGCTCGACCACCTGCACGCGCCGCTCGTGTCGATCCGCGAGCAGGCCGCGCACGTCGTCGCCCTGCTACGCCAGGGCGAGCCCGTGACCTTCCGCCAGCTCATCGCCGGCGCCGACGCGAAGGGCGTCATCGTGGCGCGCTTCCTCGCGCTGCTCGAGCTCTACCGCCACGCGGCCGTGGGGTTCGAGCAGCTCGAGCCGCTCGGTGAGCTGACGGTGCGCTGGACAGCCGAGAACTGGACGGACGAGAACCTCGTGAACCTGGGGAACGACTATGGCCAGTGACCGCATGACGACCAATGAGCCGATCATGGATGCGGCGCCCGGCACGATCGAGGCCGGCACCGACGAGGCGCCCGCGCGCGGCATCCCGCACGGCGTCGACGTGGCCCGTGCGCTCGAGGCGATCTTCATGGTCGTCGATGAGCCGCAGAGCGTCGTCGGTCTCGCGAGCGCCGTCGGGCGACCGGTGAAAGAGGTGCGGGCGGCGATCGCCGAGCTCGTGGCCGACTACGACGGTCTCGCCGTCGATGGCCGGCCCGCGGGCCCGCGGCGCGGCTTCGAGCTGCGCGAGGTCGGCGGCGGGTGGCGCATCTACGTGCGCAGCGAGCTCGACGAGGTGGTGCGCGACTTCGTGCACACGCAGAACCCCTCGAAGCTCTCGCAGGCCGCGCTCGAGACGCTCGCCGTCATCGCCTACAAGCAGCCCATCAGCCGCGGGGCGATCGCGTCGATCCGCGCCGTCAACGTCGACTCGGTCGTGCGCACGCTGCTCGGGCGCGGGCTCATCACCGAGGCCTTCACCGACAGCGAGACCGGTGCGATCCACTACGAGACCACCGATCTTCTGCTCGTGCAGCTGGGCATCAACTCGCTGGACGAGCTGCCCAAGATCTCGCCGTTGCTCGACGACGGCAGCGAAGGGTTCGACGATGTCCGATAGGCAGAGTGCTGACAGACGCGCCGATCGTGACCTCGTGCCTGATGTCGTCATCGACTGGTCGGGCGCTGACACCGCGAGCAATCAGCGCGCGGGCGACAGTGCCACGAGCGAGCGCCTGCAGAAGGTGCTCGCCGCCGCGGGCGTCGCGAGCCGACGGGTGTGCGAGAACCTCATCGTCGCGGGGCGCGTGACCGTCAACGGCGAGGTCGTGACCGAGCTCGGTTCGCGCGTCGAGCCCGCGACCGACCTCGTCGCGGTCGACGGCGTCGCCATCCAGCTCGACACGACGAAGCGCTACATCATGCTCAACAAGCCCACCGGCGTCGTGAGCTCGATGGCCGACGAGAACGGCCGCCGCGATCTGCGCGAGTTCGCGCGCGAGTACGACGAGCGGCTGTTCAACGTGGGCCGCCTCGATGGCGAGACGAGCGGGCTGCTGCTGCTCACGAACGACGGCCCGCTCGCCAACGTGCTCGCGCACCCGCGCTACGGCGTCGAGAAGACCTACATCGCGAAGGTCACCGGCTCGGTGCAGGCCTCGACGCTGCGCACGCTCAAAGAGGGTATCGAGCTCGACGACGGGCCCATCGCCGTCGACGCCGCCCGCGTGCTCGGCGCGCCCAGCCAGGGCCATTCGATGGTCGAGCTCACCTTGCACTCGGGCCGCAACCGCATCGTGCGGCGCATGATGGCCGCCGTCGGGCACCCCGTCGTCGAGCTCGTGCGCCGGCAGTTCGGCCCGCTGCACCTCGGCACGCTCGCCTCGGGCCAGATGCGCGAGCTCACGGATGCCGAGCGCGGCGCCCTGCTCACGATCGCCCGGCAGCACGAGCAGGCCGGCACTGCTGCCGCCGAAAACCCCGCTGCCGCCGACACCGCCGCACCCACCCGCGCCCCGCGCGCACCGCGGAGCACCTCGTGAGCGACCGCCGCCTGCACGAGCACGTGCACATCATCGGCGCGGGCCTCCTCGGCACGAGCATCGGCCTCGCCCTGAGCGAGAAGGGCGTCGAGGTAACGCTCGCCGACCAGTCGCCGACGGCCGTGCGGCTCGCGGTGGACTACGGGGCGGGCCGCGCTCCGCGCGCCGACGACCGACCCGGCCTCGTCGTGGTCGCGGTGCCGCCGGATGTCACGGCCGCGACGGTCGCGCAGGCGCTGGCCGAGCATCCCGATGCCATCGTCACCGATGTCGCGAGCGTGAAGGGCAGCGTGCTCGCCGAGCTGCACGCGCTCGGCGCCGACGTCAGCCGCTACCTCGGCACGCACCCCATGGCGGGCCGCGAGCGCGGCGGGCCCATCTCGGCGCGCGCCGACCTCTTTCTCGGCCGGCCGTGGGTGCTCGCGGGGCACGAGGGCATCAGCTACCGTCGCGCGGGCGCGATCGAAGACCTGATTCTCGACGTCGGCGCCGTGCCGATCGAGATGAGCGTCGACGAGCACGACCGCTCGGTCGCGATGGTCAGCCACGTGCCGCAGCTCGTCGCGAGCGCCATGGCGGCACGGCTGCGAACCGCCTCGAACGGCGCCGTCGGCCTCGCGGGCCAGGGCGTGCGCGATGTCACGCGCATCGCCTCGAGCGACCCCGGGCTCTGGGTGCAGATCCTCTCCGCGAACGCCGCGCCCGTCGCCGAGATTCTGCGCGGCGTGCGCGACGACGTGGATGCCCTGCTGACCGCCCTCGCCGACCCCGAGGCGCCCGGCTCGCGCCGTGCCCTCGCCGAGCTCATCGCGGCGGGCAACGCCGGAGTCGCCCGCATCCCCGGCAAGCACGGCGACGACCGCCGCTTCGCGCAGCTCGTCGTCATGATCGACGACACCCCGGGCCAGCTTGCGCGACTGCTGACCGAGATCGGCGAGCTCGGCATCAACATGGAGGACCTGCGGCTCGAGCACTCACCCGGCGCCCCCATCGGCTTCGCCGAGGTCTCGGTGCTGCCCGAGGTCGAGCAGCGGCTCATCGACGAGCTCTCGGCGCGCGGCTGGCGCATCGCCGGCGCGAGCTGAGCATCCACCCCTCACACCCCCGAAAGGACCTTCTGTGAGCGACATCATCGTGGCCGTCGACGGCCCCGCCGGCAGCGGCAAGTCGAGCGTGAGCCGCGAGGCCGCCCGGCGCCTGGGCTTCGCCTACCTCGACACGGGGGCCGCGTACCGCGCGCTCGCCTGGCACTGCCTCGACGAGGGCGTCGATGTCGAGGATGCCGAAGCCGTCGCCGAACGAGTGGGGGACTTCGATTACGCGATCGGCATGCAGCCCGACCACTACTTCGTGCGCGTCGGGGGAGAGGACATCACGCCCGACATCCGCGAGCCGCGCGTGACGGCCGTCGTAAGCGCGGTCGCGCGGGTTCCGGAGGTGCGCGCGGTGCTCACGGCGCTGTTCCGCCGGCTCATCGCGGAGTCGTCAGAACCGGGCGTGATCGTCGAGGGCCGCGACATCACGACGGTCGTCGCGCCCGATGCCGCCGTGCGGGTACTGCTGACGGCCTCGCCAGAGGCTAGACTGGCCAGAAGGTCGGCGGAGCTGAGCGCCGTGTCGACCGAGGCGACCGCGCAGCAGCTGGCCTCGCGGGACGCCCAGGATTCCCGTGTGGTCGACTTCATGAACGCCGCCGAGGGAGTCACGACTCTCGATTCCACCGACCTCGATTTCGAGCAGACGGTGCAGGCGCTCATCGACACCGTGCGTGCGGGGGCCTGAACACAGGGTCTCGCGCGAAACACACGCCGCCCGCGGGCGGCGGAACAAGTGGGAGGATCCCATGACCGAGAACCCTGTCAACCCTGAACTGTCTGGCGACGACGCTGCCGAGCGCGACGCGATTCGCGAAGCCACGCGCAGCACCGCGCGCGACGCATCCGGCTCGTCCGACGACGCCGAGTTCGCGAACGCCGAGGCGGCCGAAGCCGTCGCCGCGCGGCTCGCCGAGCTCGACGACGACCTCGCCGCCAAGCGCGCCGACGCCCTCATCGCGGGCCTCGCCGCCTACGAGCTCGACGACGACGACCTCGAGCTGCTCGAGGGCGCCGAGCTGGGCGAAGACGGCATCATCACGATGCCCGCTCTGCCCGTGCTCGCGATCGTCGGCCGCCCGAACGTCGGCAAGAGCGCGCTCGTCAACCGCATCATCGGCCGCCGCGAGGCCGTCGTGGAGGACACCCCCGGCGTGACCCGCGACCGCGTCACGTACAAGGCCGAGTGGAACGACCGCAAGTTCACCCTCGTCGACACCGGCGGCTGGGAGCCCGACGCCTCGGGCATCAACGCCTCCGTCGCCGCGCAGGCCGAGGTCGCCGTCGACCTGGCGGATGCTGTGCTCTTCGTCGTCGACGCCATGACCGGCCCGACCGCGACCGATGAGTTCGTCGTCAAGATGCTGCGCCGCTCGAAGAAGCCCGTCATCCTCGCCGGCAACAAGGTGGATGACGCGCGCCAGGAGCCCGAGGCCGCCGCGCTGTGGGGCCTGGGCCTCGGCAACCCCTGGCCCGTCTCGGCCCTGCACGGCCGCGGTGTGGCCGACCTGCTCGACCATGTGCTCACGGTGCTGCCCGAGGTCTCGGCCGTGGCGAAGCAGGAGTTCGGCGGCCCCCGCCGCGTCGCCCTGCTCGGCCGCCCGAACGTCGGCAAGTCGAGCCTGCTCAACAAGGCGGCGCGCGAAGAGCGTGTCGTCGTCAACGAGCTCGCCGGCACGACGCGCGACCCCATCGACGAGCAGATCGAGCTCGGCGGCAAGGTGTGGCGCTTCGTCGACACCGCCGGCATCCGTCGTCGCGTGCACCTGCAGCAGGGCGCCGACTTCTACGCGTCGCTGCGCACGGCCGCGGCGCTCGAGAAGGCGGAGGTCGCGGTCGTGCTCATCGACGTGACCGAGCCGCTCAGCGAGCAGGACGTGCGCATCATCGACCTCGTGCTCGAGTCGGGGCGTGCGCTCGTGCTCGCGTTCAACAAGTGGGATCTGCTCGACGACGAGCGCCGCCGCTACCTCGAACGCGAGATCGAGCAAGACCTGCACCACGTGGCGTGGGCGCCGCGCGTCAACATCTCGGCGCGCACGGGACGTCACCTCGAGAAGCTCGTGCCGGCCCTCGAAGTTGCGCTCGAGTCGTGGGATACCCGTATCGCGACCGGCAAGCTCAACGCCTTCGTGGCCGAGCTGACGGCCGCGCATCCGCACCCCGTTCGGGGCGGCAAGCAGCCGCGCATCCTCTTCGCGACCCAGGCCTCGACGCGCCCGCCGACGTTCGTGCTCTTCACCACGGGATTCCTCGACCCGCAGTACCGCCGCTTCATCACGCGGCGTCTGCGCGAGGTCTGGGGCTTCGAGGGCACCCCCATCCAGGTCAATATGCGAGTTCGCGAAAAGAGGCAGCGCTAGGCGCTGCCTGCCGAGGCCATTTCTGGCCTCGGCCGCGAACTCGCCGCGATCCGTCCCGCGCGTCAGGGTAGGAGGCAGCGCTCAGCGCTGCCCGCGAGGGCCATTTCTGGCCGTCGCGCCTGACTCGCCGCGATCCGTCCCGGATCGCGGACGGGCGCGAGAAAAGGCAGCGCTCCCCGCGGCCGGCTTTAGGCTGACCCCATGCCCACGATCTCCGCCGTCTGCATGGTGCGCGAGCTGCGCGCCGACAAGCCCGGAACCCGCTCCGTGACCGCGATCGACAAGCGCGCGGTCGAGGGGGCGGTGCGCGTCGACGACTTCGGGCTCGTCGGCGATGTGCAGGTCGACCGCAAGCACCACGGCGGGCACGACAAGGCTCTCTACCTGTACAGCCAGTCGGACGCCGACTTCTGGGCCGAGTCGCTCGGGCGCGAGCTGCACCCCGGCTGGTTCGGCGAGAACCTGCGGGTCGACGGTCTCGACGTCAACGCCGCCCGCGTGGGGGAGCGCTGGCGCATCGGCGAGGGCTCCGACGCGATCGAGCTCGAGTTCACGATGCCGCGCAGCCCCTGCCAGACGTTCGCGCGCTGGGTCGGCGGCGATGACGCGCAGGGCTGGGTCAAGCGCTTCGCCGACTCGCGACGGCTCGGTGCCTACGCGCGCGTCGTGCGCCGCGGAGCCGTGCGGGCGGGCGACCCGATCACGGTGCTCGCGGTTCCCGACGTGGCGCCGACGATCGCAGGCGCCTTCCGCCCCGAGTAGGGCGGCGCTGTGCAGGGCGGCGCGTCAGCCCGCATCCGGTCGCCACGCTCGCCTAGCCTGGAATGACCATGACGCACGAACCGGTCGAGAACCGCTACGACTCCGCCCCGGCCTGGCGTGCGGTCGACGACTACTTCGCGACTCTCGTCGGCGAAGACGCCGCCCTGGTCGCGGCACGCGAGTCGGGTGCTCGAACCACCATGCCGAACGCCGAGGTCGCCGCCAACCAGGGGGCACTGCTCGCGCTGCTCGCCCAGCTCGCCGGAGCATGCCGCGTGCTCGAGTTCGGCACCCTCGCCGGCTACTCGACGATCTGGCTCGCCCGCGCGGTGGGACCCGAAGGCCGTGTCGTGACGCTCGAGCTGGAGGAGCAGAACGCCCTCGTCGCCCGCGAGAACCTCCTGGCCGCCGGCGTCGCCGACCGGGTCGAAGTGATGGTGGGCCCCGCGACTGCCTCGGCTCGCACGCTCATCGATGCGGGGGCCGAGCCTTTCGACCTCGTGTTCATCGATGCCGACAAGCCCAACAACCCCGCCTACCTCGCGGCGGCGATGCGGCTCACGCGCCCGGGGTCGCTCATCGTGATCGACAACGTCGTGCGCGACGGTGCTGTCGTCGACGCCGACAGCGACGATCCGCGGGTGCAGGGCGTTCGGCAGGTCGTGGCCGATATCGCGGCGGATGCCCGGCTCGAC
>JAESGX010000596.1_pt1 | contig 11818 bp, 9 predicted proteins | sample 9269801 | NCBI WGS metagenome assembly JAESGX01 (sample SAMN16773122, study PRJNA677054) | algae metagenome | isolation source: Pleurocapsa minor GSE-CHR-MK-17-07R and co-occurring heterotrophs from wet... | place: USA: Lower Calf Creek Falls, Grand Staircase Escalante National Monument, UT ... | reverse complement strand
GTTGCCTGCGATGTCGGTGCCGGCCGGCCTCGACGCGCAGGGCCTGCCGCTCGGCCTGCAGGTCATCGGCCGGCCGCTCGACGAGCAGGGCGTGCTCGACGCCGGCCTTGCGCTCGAGCGCGCCGCTGCCTTTACCGCCGCACCCCCGCGCTGGTGGTAGCGGCGTGAGATACCCCGTCCTCGACGGCTTTCGTGGCCTCTTCCTCGTCTTCATGATGATCATCCACGCCAACGAGGTGCTCCAGACCACGCTGGGCAAGATCAACCATCATTATTTCGGCTTCGTGCAGGATGCGCAGGGCTTCGTCTTCATCTCGGGCTTCGTGGTCGCCATGGTCTATGGCAAGGCCTTCGACCGCGCCGGCCTGGCCGCGTGCCGCCGCGTCACCTACCGGCGCGTGCTCACCATCTTCAGCTACCAGGCCGGCCTCATCTTCATCCTGCTGGCAGCCGCGCTGCTGCTGCCCAACGCCGACACCACCGGGCCGCTGGGCGCCTATCTGCGCGAACCCTTCTGGTTCACCCTCTCCTCGCTCACCCTCACCAGCGCCTCCATGCACATGGGCATCCTCCCCATGTACATCTATTTCATGCTCGGCCTGCCGTTCGTGATCGCGGCGCTGGCCCGCGGATACTGGCTCCCCGTGATGGCGCTGTCGCTGTTCCTCTGGCTCGTCGGGCAGACCCGCCTGCTGCCGGGCATGCTCGACATGAGCGAGGCCGGCTTCGCGGCCCGGGGCATCGACGTGCGGATCGGGCTCTACTTCAACCTGCTCGCCTGGCAGATCCTGTTCTTCGGCGGCGCCGTGCTCGGCTACCTCCTCAACCGGCGCGCGCTTCCGCTGCAGATCTTCGACACGCCCGCCGTCCGCATCACCGCGCTCCTGTGCCTCGCCTTCCTCATCCTGCTCGGCATCTTCAACCGCATGCTCTACGGCGATGTCTTCTCGGTCGCCTGGACGGACTGGTATCTCCAGACCAACGCCCGGCGCCACTTCAGCCCGCTGCACCTGCTGTCGTTCGTCTTCGCGCTGTTCTTTATCTCGTGGCTGCTGCTCGCCGGCCAGAAAGACCGGCTGCCGCTGGTCCGCGGCGTCAGCCGCGCCGCCACCGCAGTGGTCGGCCACCCCAGGCTCATCTTCCTCGGCCAGCATTCGCTGCAGGTGTTCTCCTTCTACATCCTCCTCGTCTATCGGCTGCACGTCCTTGTGGGCGATGCCGAGCCCAACGAAGTCACTGCATCGGCGATCCTCGTCGCCTGCGTTGCCGCCCTGTTCCTTCCGGCCCGCCTGCATGCCATCGGCCGGGCCAGGCGGAAGCTGGCGGTGGCGAGCTGACGTGCCGTCGTGCCCGGCCCCGCCGTACCGCGCAGGCACGGCGTCGCCTTTCCTGTTCCCGAGGCTAGCCGCCCCGAGGCAACCCGCTTATAGGCGGCCGGGTTCGGACACAGGGGGCTGTGAGCGGGCGGGCCGTGCGCGGAGTCGTCTTCGCCATGGTGCAGCATTCGCGGACGGAAAGGGTGGCAGTGTTCACGTGGGAAGCAGGCGCGAATGACCGGCAGCGCGCATCCGGCCGCAGCGCGCGGGCAGGCGATGCATGAACATTCTCGCTGACGTCGGCCGCAGCACGCCCCGCCGCGCCACCGCGTCCGGGCGCGCGCTGCTGCGCCCGGCCCCCACCGAGGAGCGCTACGTCCAGGCCGAACGGCTGACGCCCTTCACCTACACCATCCCGCGCCTGATGCGGATCGAAGGCGCGCTCGACGCCGCCCGATTCGCCGCCGCCGTCGACGGCCTCATCCGCCGCCACGATGCGCTGCGCACCGGCTTCACCTTCTCGCCCGAGGGCATCGCCTCCAAATATGTCGAGCCCGACAGCGCCGTCGGGCTGGAAATCATCGACATGCCGGGCGCCTCGCTCGACGCCGTGAACGATATGCTTCGCCCCATCCTGATGGCAAAGCCCGACTTCACGCCCGGCTCGCTCGCCCGCTATCATCTGGTGCGGGTCGGGCCCGCGCTCCACTATTTCTCCTTCTCCAACCACCACGCCATTTCCGACGGCCAGTCCGCCCGCATCGCGCTCGAAGAGATTTTCGCGCTCTACCAGGGCGAGGCGCTTCCGCCACCCGGCCCGTCGCTGCACGAGCTGTTCGGGGAAGACTGGCCCGCATCGCCGGCCTGCGGGGCGCAGCTCGCCTACTGGAAAGCGGCGCTGGCGGACGCGCCCGCGCAGGCCGAGCTGCCGTCCGACATCGCGAGCGGGGAGGGGCCCGAAGTCCGCGCGACGGACCGTGCGCTGTCCGCCGGCGCCACGGCCGCGCTGGCCGGCGCCGCGCGCAGCCTCGGCGTTTCGGAGTTCACCGTCGCCTATGCCGTCAGCCTCGCCCTGCTGTCGCGCCTCACCGGCGAGCGCGATGTGCTCACCGCCTTCCAGTCGAACGGCCGGCGCAACTTCCCGCAGGCCGCGCGCAGTGTCGGCGGCTTTTCCAACGCCCTCATCCTGCGCGCGCCGATCGACCCCGCCACCAGCTTCGCCACCTATGCGCGCGACCTCGGCGCCCGCATCAAGGCCGCGGTCGCCAACGAGCTGCCACCCTATCACCATGTCATCCGCGAGACCGGCGCCCACCCGCGCTTCGGCGTCAACTGGTTCCCCGCACCGCCTGCCATGGAGGTGCCGGGCCTCGTCATTTCGGACGCGAGCCATGATCTGCGCGAAAGCGACTATCAGCTGAACTTCCGCTTCCTGCGCGCCGGCGCCGAGCGGCGGCTGGTGGTCTACTCCCGCGCCCGCGATCTGTCTGCAGCGCGCATCGACGAGCTGATCTGCCAGTATGAGGCGCTCGCCATCGCCTTTGCCGCAAACCCCGACGCGCCGATGCAGGAGACGCGGCTGTCGAGCCTCCGCCAGCTGCCGGCCGCGCCCGAGCCGGCGCAGGCCGCGAGCCCGGCGCCGCTCACGGCCCCGCGGGCGGTCCCGATCACGGCCGCCTTCCTCGCCCATGCGGCCACGAATCCCGCAGACCCCGCCATCGACGGCCCGGATTTCAGCCTCGGTTACGGCGAGCTTGCCGCCCGTGCCGCCGGCATCGGCGCGCAGCTGGCGCAGGCCGGCATCGCGCCGGGGTCCACCATCGCCATCCTGGCGCGCCGCAACGCCGCCATGGTCGCCAAGCTCATCGGCGTCTCGATGCGCGGCCACGCCTTCGTCGTGCTGGACAGCGCCTATCCGGACGCGCGCCTCGCCCAGGTCCTGCACCTCGCCCGCCCTGCTGCCCTGCTGGTCTCCGCCGCCGACGGCCTCGAGCCCCGCGCCCGCACGCTTGCCGACGGCGCCGGCCTCCCGCTCGTCAGCGCCACCCCAGCGACAGGCGAACCGGCGGCGCCAGCTCCCGTCGACCCCGGCGACACCGCCTATCTCCTCTTCACCTCGGGCACGACGGGCGAGCCCAAGGGCCTTGCGATCGGCCACCGGCCGCTGGTCCATTTCGCCCGCTGGCAGGCCGAGCGCTTCGGCATCGGCCCGGGCGACCGCGTCACCATGCTGTCGGGGCTCGCGCACGACCCGCTCCTGCGCGACATCTTCACCACGCTCTCGGCCGGTGCCACCCTCGTGATCCCGACGCAGGAGGATATCCTGGAGCCCGGCCGCCTCGCCCGCTGGATGGCCGCGGTGCGCCCCACCCGCTGCCACCTCACCCCCGCGCTGGGCGACCTCATGCTGGCCGGCGCCCCCCCCGGCGCGTTCGCCACGCTGCGCCACTTCTTCTGGGGCGGCGACATGCTTCGCCCCGCGCTCCTCGCCCGCATGCGCGCAGCCGCGCCCGGCGCCACCCACGTCAACTTCTACGGCGCCACCGAAACCCCGCAAGCCGCCACCCACCACATCGTCGACGGCGACCCCGGCCCCGTCCGCGCCGTCCCCATCGGCCGCGGCACCCCCGGCTACGACGTCCGCGTCGTCACCCCCGATGGCGCCCCCGGCGCTGCCTGGGAGCCCGGCGAAGTCCAGGTCCGCTCGGACCTGCTGGCGCTCGGCTACCTGAAAGACGGCGCCGTCATCCCGAACGAAGGCGGCCCGAACGAAGGCGGCCCCGGCGAGCCCGGCCTCTACCGCACCGGCGACCGCGGCTTCCACCAGCCCGATGGCGCGATCCAGCTCAGCGGCCGCGCCGACGACCAGGTCAAGATCCGCGGCTATCGCATCGAGCCGAGCGAGATCGCAACCACGCTGGAACGCCACGCCGGCGTCCGGCGCGCCGCCGTCCTGGCGCTCGGCACAGACCAGCCGCGCCTCGTCGCCTTCACCGTCGACACGCTGTCCGCCGGCGAGCGCGCCGCGGAGCTCGCCGCCCATGTCGCCCGCGCGCTCCCGGCGCACATGGTGCCGTCCGCCTTCGTCCCCGTGGAAACCCTGCCGCTGCTTCCCAACGGCAAGCTCGACCGCGCCGCGCTCGTCGCCGCCCATGATGCCGCCACCCGCGCCCGAACCGCGTCCGCCTCCCGGTTCGATGCCACCGCGCAGGAGCTGCAGCTGATCGAAGCCTGGCAGCGCGTGCTGGGCCGCGACGGCATCACGCCGGACGACAGCCTCGTCTCGCTGGGCGGAGACAGCCTCAGCTTCGTGAACCTCTACCTCGCCACCGAAGACGCGCTTGGCGGCGTGCCCGATGGCTGGCAGGTGATGTCGGTGCGCGATCTCGCGCGCACCGCCGCCAAGGCAGACCGCTGGTGGCGCCCGGTCGACACCTCCATGCTCACCCGCGCCATCGCCATCTTCCTGGTGATCGCCGCGCACCTGAAGCTCATTCCCTATCTGGCGGGCGCCACCACGGCGCTGTTTCTCGTCACTGGCTACCTGTTCGGCGGCCTGCAGCTCACCACCGCCTTCCGCGAGAAGAGCGAGCGTCCGCTGGTCAGGATGATGGCGAACCTCATCATCCCGGTGATGCTGTTCTCGCTCGCGCTCTATTTCGGGAAGACGCTGGCCGGCCGCGACCCGCATATCTCGCTGCTGCTCTTGACCGGCAACTTCTTCGACTACCGATTGCCCGACTACGACGGCCGCGAGTTCTACCTCTGGTACGTGCACTGCGCGATCCAGGTGCTGCTCATCATCTTCATGGCCTTCGTGCTGTCGCTGCGCTTCACCCCCGATGCCACCCCCTGGCGCTTTGCCATGACCATGTTCCTCATCGGCGTCGTCGCCCGCTTCCTGCCGCCCGCGCTGCTGGTGGAGGATTTCTGGACCGCCGGCGTGCCGCTGCTCTCGATGTGGAGCTATCTCCCCACCACCCATCTCCCCACTGTCATGCTGGGCGTGCTCGTGGCACTCGCCGACACGCCCGCGCGCCGCCGCCTGCTGACGGGTGCAGTGCTCGCCTATGGCGGGGCGCAGCTTGCCTTCTTCCCCGGCTGGGGCGGCGTCTATGTGGTGCTCTTCGGCCTGCTGCTGCTGCATGTTCGCCGCGTGCCGCTGCCGCGCTTTCTGAGCGCAGTGCTGCTGCCGCTGTCGGGTGCCTCGCTCTTCATCTATCTCACCCACTTCCAGGTGCACGCGCTCCTGAACCTCATCGGCCTCGAACAGCTGCCGCTGCTGCACGTGGTCGCCGCCATCCTCGCGGGCGTCGGCCTCTGGAAGCTCTACAGCGCGCTAGCCGCAGGCGTCACCCGCCGCATCGGGACCTATCTCGCCGACCCCGGCTGAGGCCGGCTTTCACCGCACTTGCCTTACCCGCCCGGCTGCACCAAATGGCCGCCTATGTCCGCAACAATGTCCGCCTCCCCCTACACAGACGGCCCCGCCGGCAGCTTCACCATCGAGGGGCGCACCGGCCCCTGGGAGCTGGTGATCGGGCTGGAGGTCCATGCCCAGGTCATTTCGCGGGCCAAGCTCTTCTCCGGCGCCGCGACCGACTTCGGCGCGGAGCCCAACAGCCAGGTCAGCTTCGTCGACGCCGCCATGCCCGGCATGCTGCCGGTGCTGAACGGGGAATGCGTGAAACAGGCCGTCCGCACCGGCCTCGCGCTCGGCTGCACCATCAACCGCTGGTCGCGCTTCGACCGCAAGAATTATTTCTACGCCGACCTGCCGCAGGGCTACCAGATCTCGCAATACCAGCACCCGGTCGTGGGCGAGGGCGAGCTCCCGATCGAGCTGGAAGATGGCACCAGCCACAAGGTCGGGATCGAGCGCATCCACCTGGAGCAGGACGCGGGGAAGTCGATCCACGACTTGAGCCCCAGCCACAGCTATGTCGACTTGAACCGCTCCGGCGTCGCGCTGATGGAAATCGTCTCCAAGCCCGACATGCGCTCGCCCGCCGAAGCCGGCGCCTATGTGTCGAGCCTCAGGTCCATCCTGCGCGCCATCGGCAGCTGCGACGGCAACATGCAGGAAGGCTCGATGCGCGCCGACGTCAACGTCTCGGTCCGCAAGCCCGGCGCGCCGTTCGGCACCCGCTGCGAGATCAAGAACGTCAACTCCATCCGCTTCATCCAGCAGGCGATCGTTGCCGAAAGCAGGCGCCAGGTGGAAATCCTGGAGGAGGGCGGCAGCATCCGGCAGGAAACCCGCCTGTTTGACCCGGAGCTGGGCGAAACCCGCTCGCTGCGCTCCAAGGAAGACGCGCACGACTACCGCTACTTCCCCGAGCCCGACCTGCTGCCGCTGGAGCTGACCGAGGATTTCATCGCCGACTGCCGGGCCAGCCTCCCCGAGCTTCCCGCCGCCAAGCGCGCAAGGTTCGAGGCCGAGCTCGGCCTCAGCCCCTATCTCGCCGGCGTGGTGACGGCAGACGCCGACAGCTCGCGCTGGTTCGAGACGCTGCTGGCCGACACGGCCACAAGGCAAAGCAGGGCGCCGCGCGACGTCGCCGAAAAGGCTGCCAACTGGCTGACCGGCGAGCTGTTCGGCGCCCTCAACAAGCGCGGCGTCGAGATCGCGAACAGCCCGGTCAGCGCCACGCAGGGCGCCGAGCTGCTCAGCCTGATGGCGGACGGCACGCTGTCGGGCCCGCTCGCCAAGCAAGTGTTCGAGATCATGCTGGAGACCGGCGACAACCCCGGCGCCATCGCAGACGCCCGCGGCCTGAAGCAGGTGAGCGACACCGGCGCGCTGGAATCGGCCATCGCGGACGTGCTGGCCGCCAACCCGGACAAGCTGGCCGAATACCGGCAAGGCAAGGACAAGCTCTTCGGCTTCTTCGTCGGCCAGGTCATGAAGGCAAGCGGCGGCAAGGCCAACCCGGCAGTGGTGAATGACCTGCTGAAAACGGCGCTGGGCTAGAGCGGTTCGTCCCCGTTGAATCGGGCCGACCGCTCTAGGCCCTTGATTTTCCGTATGGGTTTCCGAGTCCGCTGTTCCAGCGGCGCCGGAACATGCTCTAAGCTTTCTCAGCTCGCGACGCGGGCGGTCCGCCGGCCCTTGCGCAGCGCCACGCCCACCATGCCGAAGCCGCCGATCAACATGGCCCAGCTCGCGGGCTCTGGCACGGTCGCGAGATATTCTGTGCGCGCAGCATAGGCCCGGTCGGGCGCATCGGCGAACAGGCCGTCGATCCCGGTTGCGAAAAAGGCCGCGAGTTCTGCGCCGTCGTTGCCATACTGGTCGATCGCGCTCCCGATCCTCAAGTCTGTGGGCAGGAAAGGGTTCTCCGGACGGAACGTGTAGGGATGTACCAGCAGGTCGGCTAAATGCGCGTCTGCGACAAGCGTCGTCGGCGTGCCCAGCGTGCCGTCGGCGTTGCGCGGAATGATCCTGCCCTTGTCCGGCCCGACGCCATCGGCGTAAAGGGCAATGCCCAGCAGGCCGGCGGCCGTTGCCAGATCGGAATAGGTGCGGGGGTCGCCGCTCAACACGAAATCATAGGGCCGGCCGCTGCTCCCGAACAGCTGCACCAGGTTCACGTCCGTCACGCTGTTCAACTCGATCAGGTTGGCCACTTCGAACGACTGCACAAAGACGAGATCATCTGGGCCGGTGTACCCATTGGCGACAAGCGTGGCGACCAGCGGTTCCTCGAGCGACAAGCCGATGCTGTCGAAGTAGCTCGGATGTTTGGTTTCGGGGTAGATGCCAATCCGCCGGCCAGTCTCGGCCTCCTTGGCTTTCACCAGGTCGATCACTTCCTGCAGCGTCGGCACCTCGAAGAGGCCGTTGTAGGCGGTGTTGCCCGGCCGGTTGCCCGGTATGCGTTCATTGGCGCGCAATGTCTTCAGTTCGGCAAGGGTAAAATCCTCGGTGAACCAACCGGTCAGCAAAACACCGTCGATGAGCTTGGATGTTTTGCGGCCGGCAAATTCGGGACGGCTTGCGACGTCGGTGGAATCGGCGCCGGCAAAGGAGCTCGAATCCCCGCCGATGTAATTTTCATGCCGCGCCACCAGCACACCGTCTTTGGTGGCAACAAGATCGGGCTCGACGAAATCGGCGCCTTGGTCGATGGCAAGCGCATATGCGGCAAGCGTATGCTCCGGGCGATAGGCGCTTGCCCCGCGATGGCCGATGACGATCGGCGTGGCCGCAATGGCCGGCGCCGCAGGAACGGCAAGCGATGCCAGCACCATGGTTGCAAGAAGCCCGTTGCGACCGATCATGACTGCACCTCTTTGTCGCGTTCCACCCTGGCATATGGTTAACAGGACGAGGTTTCGGAACCGTAACGACGGCATGACTCTTCCGTGTCGTATGTGCTGCCAAACCCCGTCGATACGGTTCCGAGGTCGACAGAGACGACGCAGTCGGAAAAACGGCGATGACATTATAACGATTTTTGTTACATCTTGATGACGAACAGTTGACACATTTCTGACATCGGCATAGTTTTCCCCTCAAGGGAGAACCCGTCGCCACGGCCCGGCGCGGTGCAAGCACACAAAGGGCCATATGCTGACGACACGGTTGTGACCCTTCGCGTTCATGAAGGAGTTTCGATTGCCATGATGAAGAAGACCACATTGATCCTTGTCGCGGCCGCCGCGCTGGCAGCACCTGCCGCAGCGGCGGATCCGTTGAACTACCGGGCCGACGCACGCCATGTGCAATATTCGGACCTGAACCTCGAATCGGACGCGGGCCGTGCCGCGCTCGAACGCCGCCTGGCCCGCGCGGTCAGATCCATCTGCGCCGTCCCGCCCGAGCTCGACAGTCGCGCCATCGCCGACGCGGAAGCGCGCTGCGAGGCCGAAACCGCCGCCTCCATCGACGGCATGGTCGACGCTGCAACGCGCGCCAACCGCGCCCGCGCGACCCGCTCCGCGGGCCTCTGATCTACCCGGGCACCGGGGCCGGCTGGCCCCGGCTGCTTCTACGTTTCCCATTTTTTCACGCCACTTTCACGCACATCCCCCGCGCCGGTTCACGGCACACGGCTACCGCCTCCTGGCGGCGCACTCCGGCGCCGCCCATCGGGAGGACGATGCGATGCTGCGACTGATACTGGGCCATGTGCTGCTTGCCACCACGCTCATCGGCGCGAATGTTCTGAAACAGAACAGCGAGCCCAGGACAGACCCGGTGCAGATCGCGGCGCCGATCGTGGCGCAATCGCGGTAATCCGCGCCGCGCTTCGATCCGGACTTCCGCCTCCGCGCCCCCGGTGTGCGATTTATCACAAACAATCATGCCGCTTGTGACGTCCGTCTCACGCGCGTCTCACGCTGGGCTTGCGGCCCAAGCGGCATAACGTCCTCAGCGAACCGACACAGGGTCGGGATCGTCCAACAGGAGAGAGACCATGACCACCGACAAGTTCAGCTTCGCCCGCGCCGCCTGGCTCGCCGGGCTGATCGCCACCGCCGCCACTGCGCCGGCGCCCTTCGCGGCACATGCCGGGACCGGCCCGGACACCCCGAGCGTGAAGGTGTTCCACGGCGACCTCGACCTCACCACCGAGGCCGGCGTCGCATCGCTCGAATCCCGGGTCGACCGTGCGGTCCGCGCCGTGTGCCGGCGCAGCAGCGTCGCCTGGGAGCCGCGCTCGCTGGGCAAATGCCGCCGGGTCTCGGCGGAGAACGCCAACCGCAAGGTGCAGGCAGCGGTGTATGCCGCGCGCCAGCGCCAGGATGTCCAGCTCGCCGCCAGGTGAGCCGGGCAACCGGATGCCGCCGGGGCCACCATGAACAGGGGGGTCTCCGGCGGCATCTCGGTTTCAAGATGGCAGAGATGCCGAAAATGGAATAAGCAGTGCCGCCATCGTCGGCAGTCATTGTTATATCGCAATCATATTGTTCACGGAGGGGTGAAGTCATGGCGAAGTCTTCGAAACCGGCGGCGAAACCGGCGGCGGAACCAGCGGCCGAAGCGGCACCCGCGGCCCGGCCGGCCAAGCCCGCCGATGCCAAGCTGTTCCTGGTGCAGGTGCCGGCAGCTCCCGGATCGAAGCGCAAGTTCACCTACAAGATCGTGCGGGAGGTCGGCGAAATCCCGGCGCCCGGCACCCAGAACGAGGCCGAGGCCAAGCTCTTCCTCGACCTGCTCGATGGCTATTTCAACAGCCCGGCCATGCGGCCCCTGCTGATGCTGTCGGGGAAATTCCCGGCCGGCTTCGATGCACTGAGGGACATGGCAACCCGCTTCAGAACCCTCGACGACGAGGACTGAGCCCGGCGGCAGATGGCGGCGTTGACGGCGGTCGGCGCACCGGTCCCGCTGGCGTTGGCAGCAGCCCGGGCGGCTGCCAGCGCCGCCGGCGTCACCCGCCTTGCAGACCTGACCGGCTTCGACCGCATCGGCCTCCCCGTCTGGCAGGCCGTCCGGCCCATGGGCCGCTCGCTCTCGGTCAGCCAGGGCAAGGGCCGCAGCCGCAGCGTCGCCCGGCTGTCGGCGCTGATGGAGGCGCTGGAACTGCACCACGCCGAAACCCTGCCCGCCGGCCATATGGAACCGGTCTCTGCCCCGTCCCGGCAGCTCTGGTCCGGCCACATCTCGATCCCGTCCCGCCGGATCGCCTGGCTCGCCGGCACGGACCTCCTCACCCTGCGCCCGCTCGACGTGCCGCGCGGCCTCGTCTCGCTCGACACGTCGGTTCCGGCGGATGACCTGGGCGCCGTCTCCACCGGTCTCGCCGGCCACACCGACCGCACGGGCGCCGTCCTGAAGGGCCTGTGCGAAGTGCTGGAACGGCACGCCATGGCGGGCTTCGAAGCCATGGGCCCGATGGACCGCGCGCGATGTGCCATGCCGACGGAGGGCCAGCAGGGACGCGCGACCCGCTGGCTCGTCGCCCGCATCCGCGCCTCGGGCTGCGTGCCGCTGCTCTGGGACCTGTCGGCGCCGTTCGGCGTGCCGATCGTGCTCGCGGTCATCCTGGACGGCGGCGAGGGGCCGATGCCGCTGCCCCCGGTCATGGGCCTCGCCTGCCACCCGCACGCCGAAACCGCCGCCTTCGCCGCGCTTGCCGAAGCCGCGCAGGGCCGCGTCACCCATCTCGCCGGCGCGCGCGAAGACATTGCGCCCGGCGACTATGCCGGGGCGGAGCTGAAGGCCGTGGAACTGGTGCTCGCCGCCGCCGCCTTCCGCGCCAGCCCCAAAGCCGCTGCGCAAAAGCCCGTCCCCGCCTCCAGGGCCGAAGCCGTCGACATGCTGCTGCGCGCCCTCCAGGCCGCCGGCGCCCGCGCGGTCGGCTGCATCGAGCTCGCCGCCGGCCCCGCCCTCCACGTCGTCAAGATCATCGCCCCGGGCCTCGCGGACAGCGAGCGCCAGCAATGACCATCCTGCTGTTCGCCGGCCCCACGCTCCACGGCTCGACCGCCCCGCTCCCCCCCGGCCTCGAGCGCCATCCGCCCGCCATCGCCGGAGATATCCACCGCGCCAT
>JAESGX010000595.1_pt1 | contig 11820 bp, 12 predicted proteins | sample 9269801 | NCBI WGS metagenome assembly JAESGX01 (sample SAMN16773122, study PRJNA677054) | algae metagenome | isolation source: Pleurocapsa minor GSE-CHR-MK-17-07R and co-occurring heterotrophs from wet... | place: USA: Lower Calf Creek Falls, Grand Staircase Escalante National Monument, UT ... | reverse complement strand
GAGGGCCGCCCCGAGCTTGCCGAGCTGGCCGCTTCGATCGCCGACGTGCGTCGTGATGCATCTCAGCTGGTCGCACCGCAGCCCTCGGCTGCGCTCGCGGCTCGGCTCGACCAGCCGGCGCTGGGGGTCAGCGCCGGTGCGGAACCGACACCACTCAAGGGGATCAAGAAGATGGCTGCATCGATCGCGGGGCTCGGCCTCGCCGCCAAGCTGGCTGCTGCAACGGGCGTTCTCGCCCTCGGACTCACCGGCGTCGGCGCCGCGGGCGCGCTGCCCGGCCCGGCGCAAGACGCCTTCGACGGCGTCGTCTCGTCGTTCACCGTGACCGAGGACGAGGTCGTCGACGACGGCGCGGCCCAGGAGTGCGTCGTCGACGACGGCACGGTCGACGACGGCACCACTGACGAGGGCACCGACGGCACGACCGACGAGGGCACGACCGAGGACGAGCTGTACGGCACGACCGAAGAGGGCACCGTCGACGAGGGCACCGATGAGGGCACCGTCGATGAGGGTACCGATGAGGGCACCGTCACCGAGGAGTGCGCGGACGACCTGCCCGTCGGCTCGTCGGAGTTCAGCGACTGGGTGAAGCAGGGCGCGAAAGACCCGAACAAGGTCGGCTCGGAGTTCGGTGCCGCCGTGTCGGAGCAGGCTCGCGAGCTCAAGAACGAGAAGGCCGAGGAGCGCGCCGCGAACGGCGGCAACAACGGCAACGGCAACGGCAACGGCCAGGGTGGCGACGACGACGAGAGCGACGACGAGTCGGACGACGAGACCGTCGAGGAGACCTCGACCGGTAACGGCAAGCCCGCCGGGAAGCCGGGCCGCCCGTAACGCACTGACCCGAGAACGCTGCTGACACGCGTTCGCGAGAACCCCCGCACCGAGAGGTGCGGGGGTTCTCGTCGTCTCGGGCTGCCCTGCTATTCGCGCAGACGCACGAGGTGGATCTGCGTCGACTCGTCGAGCTCCACGATGTTGGCGCGCGACTTCACGAACTTCGAGAAGCTGCTGTAGCCGAGCGCCTTCTCATTGAAGGCCGGGTCGAGGCGCTTCATCTGGTTCTTGAGTGCCGAGGCATGCGCCCAATCGGCGTCGTCCGCTTCGTGGACGAGCCGAAGAGCACGAACGAGGAGGGCGCTCGCAGCGCGCTTCGAGGTCGCGGTCTCGGCGAGAGCGGTGTCGTTGGCGGGCTCGGTGACCACGGCGGCGGTTGACGCTCGGCGTGGCGCCTTGGTCGCGGCAACCGCTTCTCCGGGAACGACGACGAGGTCGGCCACGATGTGCGCCGCTGGCCGGATGCCCGGCAGCGAGTCGTAGTCGGCGTACTCGTTGCAGGCCGCCGCGAGCGACTTGCTCGTGCCGCCCGCCACGCCGATGCCGACGATGTAGCGGCCGAGGCGCTTGGCCCGCTGCGCGAGGGCGATGTAGTCGCTGTCGCCCGCGGCGATGACGACGTGCGTGATGTCGGGCAGTCGGAAGAGGTCTTCGACCACGTCGACCGAGAGGCGGATATCGGCGCCGTTCTTCATCTGCTGCGTGGCGGGGAAGAGCTGGGTCAGGTCGACCGCGCGCTCCATGAGCTGCCCCTGGTAGGTGGCGTTGACGCCCACCGACCAGTCGGCGTAGGCGCGTGAGAGCACGATCGTGCCGAACGATGAGGCGAAGTCGAGGATGGCGCTGATGTCGACCGTCGCGTGCCGCACCTTGTCTTTCTGCTCGGCGCTCGCATCTGACAGCCCCGGCGCGAGCTTGTAGACGTTGTCTTTGCGCCAGGCGCTGCGGCCGTGCACCTGGTCGTAGCGCGAGATGACGATGTTGTCGAAGTCGATGTAGACCGCCACGCGGTTCTCGGCCGATTCGGCCATGGGTCGCCTCCTTCTGGATCGGGACCCGGTCGTCCCCATCCTGTCAGGCGTGCGCGCCGATCACGGCTGCGGGTCGAGCGCGTCGTAGTCGCGCAGGCTGCGGTAGACGCGCAGGAACACCGCGCACACGACGATGATGATGAGCCCGCCGAGCAGGGGAGGGAACCACAGCAGCAGCGTGAGGCTGAGCGCGCCCACGTAGAGGTCGCCGACGCGCGGTCCGCCGTTGACGACGACCGTGAAGAGGCCCTGCAGGCGCCCGCGCATGACGTCGGGCACAGCGGCCTGGATCATGGTGGTGCGGTAGATCATGCTCACCGAGTCAGAGGCGCCCGAGAGCGCGAGCAGCACCGAGGCGATCACGAGCGCGGGCACGTTGGCCTCGGTGATGTCGGTGCCCACCGCGATCGGCAGCACCGCGGTGACGAGCAGCAGCACCCCGAACAGCAGGATGCTCGCGCCGTACGCCGCGACCGCGATCACCATGCCCTTTCCGTGCGCGCGCACCGCGGCGACGCGACCCGACAGCAGGCCCAAGACGAGCATCCCGACCGCGCCGGCCGACGAGAGGATGCCCACGGTGACGGCCCCGCCGCCGATGAGCAGGGCGCCGATGGCGGGAAAGAGTACGCGCGGGTTGCCGAACGTCATGGCGACGATGTCGAGCACGAACGAGGCGCGAATGTTCGGCGCGACCCGCAAGAACCGCCAGCCCTCGACGATCGAGCGCAGGTCGGCTCGGCGGCGATCGCCCTCGGGGATCATCGCGGGCAGCGTGTAGAGGCCGTAGAACGCGGCGAGAAACAGCACGACGTCGACTGTGTAGGTGACGCTGAAGCCCAGGTAGGCCACGGCGAGGCCCGCGAGGGCGGGTCCGACGGTCAGCTGCACGCCGGCGCTGATGCCGCCGAGCGCACCGGCGGCGGGCAGCAGCTCGAGGCGCACGAGGCGCGGCACCATGGCCTGGCGGGCGACCTGCACCATGACGGCGGCCACCGAGTTGACCGTGATGAAGGCGTAGAGCGGCCAGATGTCGGGCACGCCGAGCCAGCTGTAGAGGGCGATGGCGGCGGTCGAGCCCCACGCGGCGAAGGCCGCGACGAGGGCCACGCGGCGGCGGTCGAAGCGGTCGGCGAGTGCGCCGCCGTACAGGCCGAAGATGATCATGGGCCCGAGTGCGAATGCCGCGACGAGCGAGACGGCGAGGGTCGACGCGTTGCGGTCGTAGATGTCGAGGCCGACCGCGACGATCGTCATCTGGCTGCCGATGCCGGTGATGGCGGCCCCCGCCCACATGCGGGCGAAGGCAGGGCTCTCGCGTAGCGGGCGCAGGTCGACGAGGTGGCCGCGGCGCGCGGCGGCAGGAGCAGTCACAGTAGCTCTAGGCTACGCGACTTTCACGTTATCGAGACACTGTCTCAGCGATTTCGGCGTACCGAACACCGGTCAGTCGCTCCGAGGCATCCCACAGCAGCACAGCCGCGGTCGCGTCGCGCGCACCGCGCGGCAGGCGGGCGGGCGCCGGCAGGCCGCGCACCTCGAGAAAACCGTTCGGCCCGTAGTACCCGCCGGGAGTCGCCTTCGGGCTCGTCGCCGCGTAGAGCGACGGCAGGATCCCCGTCTCGACACCCTGCATGAATCGGGCCGTGCGGCGCTGCTGAGCCGGGCTCGGCGCGCGCCCGTCGCGCGGGCCCGTGGTCTGCAGGTTGGTCGCCGTGCCACCCGGGTGCGCCGCGGTGCTCGTGACGCCCCAGCCGTTGAGCGTGCTCAGGCGCTGCAGCTCGCGCGCGAAAACGAGGTTGGCGAGCTTCGAGAGCCCGTAGGCGCCCCAGGCGCTGTAGCTCGTCTCGGCATTGAGGTTGTCCCACTGCCAACGCCCGGCGTTGGCGGCGAGGCTGCTCGTCGAGACGACCCGGGCCGCGTCGGCGCGCTGCAGTGCCGGCAGCAGCAGGCCCGTGAGCGCGAACGGCCCGAGGTGGTTGCTGCCGAACTGCAGCTCGAAGCCGTCGGCTGTCTCGCGGCGGTCGGGCACGGCCATGATGCCGGCGTTGTTGATCAGGATGTCCACCGCGCGATCCTCATCGAGCAGGCTCTGCGCGGCCGAGCGCACGCTCGCGAGCGAGGCCAGGTCGAGGTCGAGCAGGCGCAGGTGCGCATCCGGAATCTGCGCCTGTAGCTCGGCGAGCGCACGCTCGCCCTTCTCGCGGTTGCGCACGGCCATGACGACCTCGGCTCCCGCGGCGGCGAGGCGGCCGGTCAGCCCGAAGCCGAGCCCGCTGTTGGCGCCCGTGACGACGGCCAGGCGGCCCGTCAGGTTCGGAACGGTCGAGTCGAGGGTGGTGCGGCGCATGGGGTCTCCGTCGTCAGGATGAGTGCTGTCATCACATCATTCGGAGCCCGGCCGTACCTGGGAGGGGCCGGTCAGTCAGAATGTGCTCATGACCCCCCTCGACCCCCGCCGCCTCGCCTGGGAGGCCCGCACCTCGTCGACCCTCGCCGTGCTCGGGCTGCTGTTCCTCGCCGCCTACTCGGCCTGGGTGCTCGTGACCGAGCCCGAGCCCTGGCTCGTGATCGCGCTCGCCGTCGTGGTCGTGGGCACGTGGATCGTGTTCGCCGTCGACATGGTCGCGCGCACGGCGCTGAGCGAGCGCGGGCGGCGCGTGCGCTTTCTGCTCACCCACCCGCTCGATGTGCTCGCGCTCTTCGTGCCCCTCTTCCGCGCCCTGCGCGTTGCGGGCCTGCTGCGGTACATCCCCGTGCTGCGGGGCCGCTCGGGCGCGGCGGTGCGCGGCTCGGTCGTCGCTCACGCGCTCGTCTACGCCGTCGTCTACGTCTACGTCATCGCCCTCGCGACCCTGCAGGTCGAGCGCGATGCGCCCGATGCGACGATCGTCACCTTCGGCGACTCGCTCTGGTGGGCGGTCGTCACGCTCGCCACGGTCGGCTACGGCGACACCTACCCCGTGACGGGCACGGGCCGCTTTCTCGCCGTGCTGCTCATGGGCGGCGGCATCGTCATCGTCGGCACCGCCTCGGCGATCGTCGTGTCGTACATCACCGAGCGTGTCGCGACACAGCGCGGGGCGGCCGAGCCTCACTCGCCGAGCAGCGCGTCCTCGGCGTCGTAGGCGAACCAGCCCTCGGCGCCGTAGCGCGCCAGGCCGGGAAACCGCTCGCGCCAGTCGGTCTCGGCGACGGCCGCGAGCATCCACTCGATCGCCGGCCCGATCGTCGCGCGGTGGCTGCCGAGCGGCACGTAGCCCAGCTGCTCGCGCGCCGCCTGCATGCTGAGCACGACCGGCACGGGAACCGACCACGGGGTCTGCCCCACGCCGCTCTCAGGCCCGCCCGCGCCGCGCGGCAGCAGGTCGAACTCGGCGCTGTGGCCCAGGTGCGCGAACACGGCCTGCCCGATCTCGAGCACCGTCGGGGCCGGTTCGTCGACTGCGTTGAGCACGCGGCGGCCCGGATGCTCGCCCGCGAGCCGCACGAGCTCGGCGATCACGGCCGTCGCCGAGGTCGCGAACCGGCTCTCGCCGCGGTCGATCAGGGGCACCCGGCGCCGGCCGTCGAGCGCGCGCTTGATGAAGTACCACTCGCGCAACGCCGGCGAGCCGGGGCCGTGGATGGCGCCCGGCCGCAGGATCGTGACGGGCAGGTCGTCGACCGCGAGCAGGGCCCGCTCCATCGCGGCCTTCTGCGGCGAGTAGCCCTCGACCTCGGCCGTGACGATCGGCTGGTCCTCGGTGACGGGCACCGCGAGCCGCGGAAAGTCGTCGTCGCCCGTCGCGGCGTCCATCCATGTGCCGTTGCTGCCGAGGTACACCGAGGCGGTCGAGATGACGACGAGCGATCCCACCTCACCGGCGATGGCCGTGTAGGCCGCCACGTCGCCGGGTGTGAAGGCGACGCAGTCGAGCACGAGGTCGTGGCCGCGCGCGGCAGCGGCCAGGGCATCCCCGTCGCCACGATCGAACGGCAGCGACGCCGCGTGGTCGGCGAGATCGGCGGGCAGGGGGCGTGTTCCGCGGTGGGCGATCGTCACGCTCCAGCCGGCGGCCAGCAGGGCGCGTGCCGCCGCCGAGCCGATCTGCCCCGAGCCGCCGACGAGCAGAGCATTCTTCTGCATCCCGACACTCTAGGCGCTAGATTCGCAGGGTCCACTCGAGTCGAGGAGCCCCATGGCGACCACCCAGCCCCGCACCACGCAGCCGCTCAGCCGCAACCAGACGCAGAGCGCCCTCATCGCCGGCGCCGTTGCGCACACGATCTTCCAGACCGGGTGGTTCGCCTTCGGCATGTCGCTCGCGGCCCTCATCGCGACGGCGCTGTTCGGCAACATCATCGCCACCATCACGCGCGGTCTCGGCGGCGACGACCCCAATGCGGTGCTGCGGGCCCTCGACGGCGGTTCTGACCTCCTGTTCTGGGTCGTGGTCTCGTTCCTCATCGGCAGCCTGATCCTCATCGGCCTCGCCATTCTGGTGAGCGGGTGGATGCTCTCGGCCGCGGGCCTGCGCGCCCCCTGGAAGGTCACGATGGCGGCCGTGGGCATTGCCGCGCTCGTCGACATCGCCCTCTTCTGGGTCTACATCGGTCTGGCCAACCTGCTGACCGAAAGCCGGCTGGCCGGGCCCGTGCTGCTGACGCCCGTCATCGCGCTCGTCGGCGGGATTCTCGTCGGGTCGCTCATCTGGTGGTTCGTCGCCCTCGGTCAGCGCGAGAAGATCCCCGCCGTCGTGTCGGCGCCGGCCCCCGGCGCCGTGCCGCCCCCGGCCGCGAAGCCGGACGCGGCCAAGCCCGCGGTCGCCACGCCCGACGCGGCGACGCCGACGGCCGCGAAGCCCGCTACCGCGAAGCCGACCGCCAAGGACTAGTCGAGCAGCTCGCCCAGCAGGGCGGTCAGCTCGGCGCGCATCTGCGCGCTCGTGATCGTGCGCTCGCCGTCGCCCGACTGCGGGCCGTAGTCGCCGAAGCTCGCGTGATTCGCGCCCGCGATCGTGACGAAGCGGGTGTCGGCCGGCAGCATCCCCGCGTTCTGGTCGATGATCGCCGGGGTCGAGAGCGCGTCGTTCTCGCCCGCGATGCTGAGCACCTCGAGGCCCGAGTCGCTCAGGTCGTTGGCGCAGTAGCTGCCGAAGAGCACGAGGCCCTCGACCTCGGCGCCGGGCGTCATGAGGCACGCCCGCACACCCCCGAGCGAGTGCCCGCCCACGAACCAGCGGTCGACCTCGGGCGCGGCGGTCGTGAACTGCGCGAGCGAGCGCGTGTCGAAGAAGGCCAGGTTCAGGGTCGGCTCGGTGATGAGCACCGTCATGCCGTGCTCGTCGACCGCGCCGCTGAGCTGCAGCATGTAGGCGTGCGCCTCGACGCGGGCCCCGGGCACGAAGACGAGACCGGTCGGGCTCGCGGGCAGATCGATCGCGTCGGCGGCGGGCGTCATGAGAATGCCCTCGTCGAGGTACTGCACCTCGACGTCGCCGTTCGCCCACACCTCGATGACGGGGCCGCGCTCGGCGCGGTACGGCGTGTTCGCCCAGATGAGGAAGCCGAGCACGACGAGCGCGAGGGCCGCGAGGGCGCCGAGGCCGATCGCGCGCACGCGGCGGCGGATGCGCCCGGCAGGGCGGTGACGGCGGGAATCGACGGCGGCGGCAGCAGAGGTCATGCGCCATTATCCCGAGCAGACCTGGCACAATGGAGCCATCATGAACATTCTCGCCGTGGCCGTCTCGATCTTCCTCTTCGTGTCGTCGTTCGTGCTGTTCGCGTACGCCTACGCGGTGCCCGAAGAGTTTGCCGCGATCGTGTTCTTCACGGGAATCATGTCGGCGTCGCTCTCGCTCGCCATCCCGTTCCACCTCATGGGTCGGCGCGACTCGCGCTGACGCCCTGGCCGCCCGCTCAGCGGTCGTCAGAATCCTGCCGCCTGTCAGGCGGTCTTGAGAATGTTCGCCGTGAAGTTCTCGAGGCGCTGACGCAGCCCCGCGCTGCGGCGCGCCACGAGCTCGTCGCGCATGAGGGTCAGCTCGCTCGTGCCCGGCACGATGCGGATCATGATCGAGCACGCCAGATCGGCGCAGATGTAGGTGCCGATCGAGTTGCCCTCGCGGCCGGCCTCGCCGCCGCGCGGTGCGCTGAACATGACCACCTGGGTCGAGGGCTGCGGCGTGTGGCAGAGCGAGCACATCGCACCGATGCCGGGCCGCAGCGCCGTGCTCGCGGCTCGCACGAGAATGCCGACGGGGCGGTCGTCGACCCAGTGCACGATGTACCCGCGGGGCGAACCGGCCGGGTCGCGCCACCCCAGGTACTCCCGGTCGGCCCACACGGTCTCGTGCAGGCCCGGCAGGGGCATCCGCTCGATCTCGGCCTCGCTGGCGTTGACCATGCTGGCGCGGATCTGGTCGGCGGTGAGCTCTCTCATCGCCTCTCAGCGTACGTCACGCCCGCTGAGCGCTGCCGATAGGGTGTGCGTCATGCCCTCGCTGCCTCGGGCGCTGCGGCCGTTCGCGGCCGGCCAGTACCGCCTGCTCGCCATCGCCCTCGTGCTCTCGCTCTTCGGCACGGGCGTGTGGATCGTCGCCGTCGTCTGGCAGGTGATCGAGCTCGGCGGCACCCCCGTCGACCTGTCGATCGTCGCGACGGGCGGCAGCATCGGGCTCGTGCTCGCGGTGCTGTTCGGGGGAGTCGCCGCCGACCGCATTCCGCAGAAGCGCATCCTCGCCGCCGTCGAGAGCGTCAAGGCCGCCTCGGCCGCGGCCATCGCCGTGCTCGCCCTCACGGGCACGCTCGAGGTCTGGCACCTCGCTCTCGTCTCGTTGCTGCTCGGCGTCGCCGACGGCTTCTTCTACCCGGCGTACTCGGCCTGGCTGCCCGCGCTGCTGCCGGCCGACGACCTGCTCGCGGCCAACGGCATCGAGGGCGTGCTGCGCCCCACCCTCATGCAGGCGGCGGGGCCCGCGGCGGCGAGCGCGGCCATCGCCATCCTCTCGCCCGGCCTCGGATTCGCGATCGTCGCCGTGACGCAGGGCCTCGCCACCGTGCTGCTGGCCTGCATGCGCACCACGCCCGTGCGCCGCGAGGCCGACGCCGAGCCCGTGCACGCACTGCGCGCGGTCTGGGTCGACGTGCGCGACGGCGTGCGGTACATGCTGCGCACGCGCTGGCTGCTCGCGACGCTTCTCTACTCGGCGCTGCTCGTGCTCATGATCATGGGGCCGATCGAGGTGCTGTTGCCCTTTGCGGTGCGCGACCAGACGGGGGGCGGCGCCGGGGCCTTCGCCCTCGCGCTCGCCGCCTTCGGCATCGGCGGAGCGCTCGGCTCGATCGTCGTCGCCTCGATGCGGCTGCCGCGGCGCTACCTGACGCTCATGATCGCGGCGTGGGGGCTCGGGTGCGCTCCGCTCGTGGTCATCGGCCTCACCGACCAGCTGTGGCTCATGGTCGTCGCGCTCTTCGTGTGCGGCGTGCTGTTCTCGGGCGCCACCGTCGTGTGGGGCACCCTGCTGCAGCGGCGCGTGCCCCCCGAGATGCTCGGGCGGGTGTCGAGCCTCGACTTCTTCGTCTCGCTCGCTTTCATGCCGATCTCGATGGCGATCGCCGGTCCGGTCGGCGAGCTCATCGGCATCCCCATCGCGTTCCTCGCCGCCGGGGCTATTCCCGTCGTGCTCGCCGCCCTCACCCTGCTCATCGCCCGGCTCGGGCCCGACGAGCTCGCTCACCCGCTGACCGACACCGAGATCGTCGCGACCACCGACACCGGACCGATCGTCACCGGCCCGGGTGCCGCCAGCGGGCGGCAGCGCCCCGTCGACGAAGAGAACCCCGAGGCCGAGGGCACCGGCGCGTAGCCCTCGCGACACGTGCTGTTCACGACGCACAGGCGATGGTCGGCTCGCGTGGGGGCGATGCACTGCCCGCGCACGGGTGCCCACGGGGTGCGGGGGCGCACAGTGGGGGTACCCGATCGAGACCGCTCGGGCGGAAGCCTCTGGCTTCTCCACGCACGTCATCAGAGATGAGATCCCCATGGCCACCATCGTCGAAACCGCCGTCAGCGCCGGTTCGTTCACCACCCTCGTCGCCGCCGTCGGTGCTGCCGGCCTCGTCGACACGCTCAACGGAGAGGGCCCGTTCACGGTCTTCGCCCCCACCGACGAGGCGTTCGCGGCGCTGCCCGCTGGCACCGTCGAGGGCCTGCTCGCCGACATCCCGACCCTCACGTCGATCCTGACGTTCCACGTCGTGCCGGGTGCCGTGCACGCCGCCGACCTGAGCGACGGCATGAAGGCCGCGACGGTCAACGGCGCCGAGCTCACGGTCGACCTGACCGACGGCGTGAAGATCAACGGCGCGAGCGTCGTCACGGCCGACATCGTCTGCGACAACGGCGTCATCCACGTCATCGACGCGGTGCTGCTGCCGTAGAGCGCGACAACTCGAACAGCCTGCCGCCCTCGGGCGGACGGCGAACGGGGCGGTCCCTTTCGGGGCCGCCCCGTTCTGCATTCAGGGGGTCGGGGCGCGCAGCGCCCCGCATCCGGTGCTGACGCCTAGTCGGCCTGCAGCGCGAACTGCGCGTCGATCGTGATCGTCACGTCGTCGCCGAGCAAGAACCCGCCGGTCTCGAGCGCGGCGTTCCAGTTGACCCCGAACTCGCTGCGGCTAATGACCGTGCTGCCGCTCGCGGCTGCCTTCACGTTCCCCCAGGGGTCGGTGGCAATGCCGCCGAACTCGCCCGTGATGGTGATGGGCTTGGTGACGCCGCGCAGCGTGAGCTCGCCGTCGAGCAGCAGGGCATCGCCCTCGACCCGCAGGCCGGTCGACACGAAGGTCAGGGTCGGAAACTCGTCGATCGCGAAGAAGTCGTTGGTGCGCAGGTGCGCGTCGCGCTCGGCGTTCTTGGTGTTGATCGACGCCATGTCGACGGTCACTGTGAGCTGCGACTCGAGGGGGTTCTCAGCGGCGACGACGGTGGCGTCGAAGGTCTCGAACACGCCCTTGACCTTGCTGATGGCCAGGTGGCGCACGCTGAAGCCGATCTCGGTGTGGGCGTGGTCGACGGTCCAGGTGCCGGTGCGGTAGCCGGGGATCGTGTCGGCGGTGAGGGTGGTCACGAGGGGTTCTCCTTCGTCGGTGGCGAGGTCGAGCCGGTCGGCTCTGAGACGTCGCGACACGGTGCGCAGCAATTCGATGCGAACGCATCGATGCGCGGCGACTCCTCGTGCAACGCGAGGGCGTCGTCGGTCTATTCCCCCTCGCGCGAAAATCGTCCGCATCGCGCGGTGAGGTTGACTAGGGGCGTGGATGCTCACCTCACCGCCCTGCTGCGCGCCGACCTTCTCGCGGCCGGCTACACCGTCGACCGGCTGCGGCAGCTGTGGGGCGACGAGGCCGATGCGGCCCTCGCGCGGGGCGATCGCGTCGCGGCGAGCCGGGCGCTGCACGTCGCCGCCGAGTCGGCCGCGGCGACGCTCGCCCGGCTCTTCGTGCTCGGCGAGGCCGTGGACGATGCGGCGCTCGCGCGCGCCCTGCCCGCCCTCGGCACCGCGGGGGCCCGCGCGCTCGGGCTCGTCGACGAGCACGGCCGCGCCCTGCTCGACCTGCGGCCCTACTCTGCGATCGACGCCGGGGGAGCGGTGCAGTGGTTCATCGCCTCCGACCTCGGCGAGCTCGCGCTGGGCGGCGCGCTGCCGCCCGATCACGTGCTCGGGGTCGGGGGCGCGTCGCTCACGCTCGCGACGCTCATCCCCACCGAGCCGGTCGACTCGGTGCTCGACCTCGGCACCGGGTGCGGCATCCAGTCGCTGCACGCCGCCCGCCACGCGCGCCGCGTCGTCGCGACCGACATCTCGGCGCGCGCCATCGACCGCGCGCGCCTCACGCTGGCCCTCAACGGCGTCGATGCGGTCGAGCTGCGGCAGGGCGACCTGTTCGCCCCGGTCGC
>JAESGX010000594.1_pt1 | contig 11827 bp, 12 predicted proteins | sample 9269801 | NCBI WGS metagenome assembly JAESGX01 (sample SAMN16773122, study PRJNA677054) | algae metagenome | isolation source: Pleurocapsa minor GSE-CHR-MK-17-07R and co-occurring heterotrophs from wet... | place: USA: Lower Calf Creek Falls, Grand Staircase Escalante National Monument, UT ... | reverse complement strand
GTGCCACGGCTCGCGCACTGGGGTCATGACCTCGGTGAGGTCGAGCCGACCATGCTCGAGCTGGTGGCGGCCGCACTGCCCGCGGTCGCCCCTAGCTCGCCTGACCTGCCGCTCGTGCCCTCGATCCTCGCGGGCCCGGCAGAGGGGTGGAGCGGGTTCCCCGCGCTCATCGCCCACCGCGTCGGGGCCGGCCCTGCGCGCCTGCCGATGCGCATCCATCGCACCGGTCTGACGGCCGACGACCGCTCGATCGCGGTCGAGCTGCTCGTGCATGACGATCACGGCCCGCTGCTGACGGTGGGCTGGACCGTGCGGCTCTCGCCGAATGGCGTCGTCGTGATCGCGATGGATGCCCGCGCCGAGGCGCCCGAAGGCGTCGACCTGCACCGTCTCGCCGCGACCCTGCCGGTTCCCGCCCGGGCGAGCGACCTGCTCGACTTCAGCGGGCTCTGGGCCGGCGAGCGGAGGCCGCAGCGCGGCACCGTGCGCGACGGCCTGCACCTCCGCGACCAGCGTCGCGGCCGCCCCGGCCACGACGCCCCCTTCCTGACCGTGCTCGGCACACCGGGCTTCGGCTTCCGTACGGGCGAGGTCTGGGCCCTGCATCACGCCTGGAGCGGCAACAGCACGACCGGCGTCGAGTCGCTGCCGACGGGCCACCGCCGTCTGCTCGCCGCCGAACTGCTCGACCCGGCCGAAGTCGTGCTCGCCCCCGGCGACACCTACACGGCTCCCGAAACCGTGCTCGCCTGGTCGAACACGGGCCTCGACGGCCTGAGCGACCGCCTGCACCCTTTCGTGCGCGCGCTCACTCCCCCGACCCACCGGCCCGTCGTGCTCAACACGTGGGAGGCCGTCTACTTCGACCACGCCCTCGAATCGCTCCTGCCGCTCGTCGACGCCGCGGCCGACCTCGGCATCGAGCGCTTCGTGCTCGATGACGGGTGGTTCGAGGGCCGCACCGACGACCGCCGAGCCCTCGGCGATTGGACGGTCGATCCCGAGCGGTGGCCCTCCGGCTTGCACCCGCTCGCCGACGCCGTCGTCGCCCGCGGCATGGAGTTCGGCCTGTGGGTCGAGCCCGAGATGGTGAGCCCCGACTCGCGGCTCGCGCGCGAGCATCCCGAATGGATGCTCGCCGACGCCGCGGCCGACCGCCAGCATCCTCCCACCTGGCGCTTTCAGCACACGCTCGACCTCACGATCGCCGCAGCGCGTGCGCACCTGCTCGAGACGCTGAGCGCCCTGCTCGCCGAGTACCCCATCGCCTTCCTCAAGTGGGATCACAACCGCGACCAGCACGCCGGCACCGCCGCGGCCCACACCCGCGCGGTCTACGGGCTCATCGACGACCTGCGCGCGCGGTTTCCGCACGTCGCGATCGAGAGCTGCGCCTCGGGCGGGGCGCGCGTCGACCTCGGCATGGCGGCGCGCGTGCATCGCTTCTGGACGAGCGACACGAACGACGCCCTCGATCGGCAGCGCATCCAGCGTTACAGCGGGCTGCTCATGCCGCCCGAGCTGCTCGGCGGCCACGTCGGCGCGCCGCGCGCCCACATCACGGGCCGCACGCACGACCTCTCGTTCCGCCTGGCCACCGCGCTGTTCGGCAGCGCGGGCATCGAATGGAACGTCACGACCGCCGACGCCGCCCAGCTCGACGCCCTGCGCGACTGGGTCGCGACCGTCAAGCTCGTGCGCCCCCTGCTCACGACGGGCCGCACCGTGCGCACCGACGAGCCGGGCGACGACCGCTACGTGCACGGCCTCGTCTCCCCCGACGGCGCCGAGGCGCTCATCGCGCTCGTCACGCTCGCGACGGCCGCGGTCGCGGTGCCACCGCCGCTGCGCTTTCCGGGCCTCGACCCCGACCGGCGGTACCGGATCGAGCCGCTGACGGTGGGCGGGGCGCCGCACGCGGTGCAGGATGCTCCCCCGGCGTGGCTCGCCGACGGCGGCATCACGATCACGGGCCGCCTGCTCGCCGACCTCGGGCTGCCCGTGCCGCTGCTCGCGCCCGAGCAAGCGCTGCTGCTGCGGGCGATCGCGCTGGACTAGGCCTGCAGAGCCCTGTACTTGTTGCTACGCCTGCAAGGCGTAGAGAGCGACGGCGCTCGCGGCCGCCACATTGAGCGAGTCGACACCGTGCGCCATGGGGATCGTCACGACGACATCGGCCGCCTCGAGGGCGGCGCGGCTCAGGCCGTCGCCTTCGGTGCCGACGACGATCGCGACGCGCTCGGGCGCGGTCGTGGCGAACTCGCGCAGGCCCACGGCGTCGTCGGCCAGCGCGAGCGCGGCGATCGTGAAGCCCGCGGCATGCAACTGCGGCACGGCCTCGCTCCACTCGGGCAGGCGCGTCCACGGCACCTGCAGCACCGTGCCCATCGACACGCGCACACTGCGGCGGTAGAGCGGGTCGGCGCAGCGCGGGGTGATGAGCACGGCATCGGCCCCGAGGCCCGCCACCGAGCGGAAGATCGCCCCCACGTTGGTGTGGTCGACGACATCTTCGACAATGACGACGCGCCGGGCATCCCGCAGCACCTCGGTCACGGTCGGCAGCGCGGGCCGGTGCATGCTCGCGAGGGCTCCGCGGTGCAGGTGAAAGCCCGTGAGCGCTTCGAGCACCCCGGCCTCGCCGACGTGCACGGTGACGTCGCGGTCGCCCAGCAGCGCCTCGAGGTCGGGCAGCCAGCGCTCGCTCGTGAGCACCGAGCGCGGCTCGTGCCCCGCTCGCAGCGCGCGGCCGATGACCGTGATCGACTCGGCGATGTAGAGCCCGCCCTGCGGCTCGGTTGCGACGCGCAGGGCCACGTCGGTGAGGCGCGCGTAGTCGGCGAGGGCGGGCTCGTCGAGCGTCGTGATGTGCTCGATGCGCATGGATGCCCGCCTTCCGCCCGGAGGACGCGAGTCGCCCTGCCAGCCTCCGGAAACATACTCGAAACCAGAGCGTTCTAGTCTGCGAGGAAGGAACACCGGAGGCCCCATGTCGATCGCCGCACCGCTCGTCGAGCTGGACGCGGCCACGCGCGCCTCGATCGAGCAGGCCATCGAACTGCTGCGCGGTCGGCGCATCGCCGTGCTGACCGGGGCGGGCGTGAGCACCGACTCGGGCATCCCCGACTACCGCGGCGTCGGGGCCCCCGTGCGCACGCCCATGACCTACAGCCAGTTCCTCGCCGACGAGCCCTACCGCAAGCGGTACTGGGCCGGCAGCCACCTCGGCTGGGAGCGCTTCGCCGCGGCCGGCCCCAACGCCGGCCACCGCACGCTCGCCGACCTCGAGCAGGGTGGCATCGTGACGGGAGTGGTCACCCAGAACGTTGACGGCCTGCACGTGCGCGCGGGTAGCCGCCGCGTCGTCGACCTGCACGGCAGCATGGACCGCGTCACGTGCCTGCACTGCGGCCAGACCTTCGACCGCGGCGCGATCGCCGAGCGCATCGCCCGTCTCAACCCGTGGCTGAGCGACGCCGATGCGACGATGAACCCCGACGGCGACGCCGAGGTGGCCGACGTCTCGCGGTTCCAGGTGCCGGAGTGCTCGGTCTGCGGCGGCACGCTCAAGCCCGACATCGTGTTCTTCGGCGAGTTCGTGCCGCCCGTCAAGTTCGAAGAGGCGCGCGGCATCGTGGCCCGATCGGATGCCCTGCTCGTGCTCGGCTCCTCCCTCGTCGTCAACTCGGGCATCCGGCTGGTCGGGCTCGCTGCGAAGAAGCGCATCCCCACGATCATCGTGAACCGCGGCGAGACGAAAGCCGATGCCCGCGCTGCCCTCAAAATTGACGCGGGAACGACCGAGACCCTCGCGGCGTTCCGTCAGGCACTCCTGCCGTAGTCGACGAATCACCCTTTTATGAGGGATGATCAACGCATGACGCAATCGACCTTGCTCTCGCTGGCCGCCATCCCCGCGCTGCTCCTCGCCGTCTCCGGCTGTAGTGCCTCCGCTCCCGCGCCCGAGCCGACGAGTTCCGTCGCGGCGCCTGAGGCGGCGACCGAGCCGCTGACCTCGGTGCCCGCGGGCGACGCGGACTGGGAGTGCGGCCACGCCAGCGCGCTCATGGGCATCCAGTTCCGCACCGAGTGGGAGCTCGCGAACGGTGTGATCGATCAGGCGGCTTTTGACGAGCGCGCAGCCGCGCTCGTGGACTCCTGGACCTACTTCCCCACGGGTCAGTCCGATGTCACCGCGGCGCTGCGGGCAGCGATCACCGAAGCCGCTCAGGGCATCGGCCCGGAGAACCCCGATTTCTCCGTCGCGACCCAGCAGCTCGTGTCGGCGTGCGACGCCGCCGGCTCAATCTCGATCATGAGCGCCCTGCCCGAGATGGGCGGCTGAGCGCGCGGGTCGAGGTCTTCGTCGCGCGCTCTACGATTGTCGGGACCGACGAAAGGGATTCTTCATGACGGTGTTCGCACTCGTGCGCCACGGCGAGACCGATTGGAACCGCGAGCGGCGCATCCAGGGCTCCACCGACATCCCGCTCAACGAGACGGGGCGCGAGCAGGCCCGCGCGACCGGTGAGCTGCTCGCCGGCCGCCGCTGGACGGCGCTCGTGGCCTCGCCCCTCTCGCGCGCCGCCGAGACCGCCCGCATCATCGGCGAGCACGTCGGCCTCGGAGACCCCGAACTCGAGCAGCGCCTGGCCGAGCGCGACTACGGCGCGGCCGAGGGCCTGACGGGCCCCGAGATCGACGCGACGTTCCCCGACGGCGCCGACGTGCCGGGTCGCGAGCCGCGCGAAGCCGTCGCCGAGCGCGCCGTCGCCGCCCTGCACGATCTCGCCGCGCGGCACCCCGGCGAGGCCGTAATCGTCGTCGCGCACGGTGGCGTCATCCGCAGCGTGCTCGAGACGGTCGCCCCCGGACGGCACCGCGAGCCGATCACGAACGGCTCGGTGCACTCGTTCCGCCACGCCGACGGAGCGATCGAGCTCGTCGCCTTCGACGACCCCATCGACGAGCAGTCGATCTTTCCGCTCGCCGACGACTTCGAGCAGCAGAACCGGCTCGCCGAGCGCGAGCGCGAGGGCCGCTGATGGCGAGCGGCCCCGAGCGCTTCCTGGCCGCCACAGCGCACCTGCCGATCACCCCGCGCCGGATGCCCGACTCGACCCACACGGCCGCCGAAGCCGCGGCCGCCGTCGGCTGCGAGGTCGGGGCGATCGTCAAGTCGCTCGTCTTCGTCGCGGTGCACAGCGATGACGTGCGCGAGCCCGTGCTTGCCCTCGTGTGCGGCGACAACCGCGCAGGCCTCGACGCGCTGGCGCACGTGCTCGGCACCCGCGTCGAGAAGGCCGACGCGAATACGGTCAAGCAGGCGACGGGCTACTCGATCGGCGGGGTTCCTCCGCTCGGGCATCCCGCCCCCGTGCGCACGGTGGTCGATCGCGATCTGCTGCGCTTCGAGACGGTGTGGTCGGCGGCCGGCAGCGCCTACGACGTCTTCCCGGCAACCCCGCAGCAGCTCGTCGACTGGACGGGCGGCGAGCTCGCCGACATCGGCACTCGCTGACGAAAGTCCTTGGATTCGGGAGCGTCCCGAGCAGGAAGCCCCAGCCCACGCGCTATCCCCGTGAGCGACCCAGCGCTGCCTGCTCGCGCAGCAACTCGAGCAGCACTGCGGCCGACCGGCTCCAGTCGAACCGCGCCGCCTCGGCGGGGGCGGCGGCCGAGCGGCGCTCCCACTCCCCCGGTGCCCGCAGCTCGGTGATGCGCGCAGCGAAGGCCTCCGCATCCCCGGTCGCCGCATAGAGCGCCGTCTCTCCGCCGATCTCGCGGAAGATCGGGATGTCGCTCACGACGACGGGGGTGCCGCGTCCCATGGCCTCGACGAGCGGGATACCGAAGCCCTCGTCGCGCGACGCCGTCACGAGCGCCGTTGCCGAGTCGAGCAGCTGCGCGTACTCCTCGTCGCTCACGCCGTCGTGCACGACGAGCGAGCCCGCGGGCGCGGCGGCTTCGAACCGGACGCGATCGGCAGGCCGGACGCGGCTCAGCAGGTGCAGCCGCGCACCGGGCAGGTGGTGCAGCGCCGCGACGAGCGTGTCGACGCCCTTGTAGGGCATGAACGAGCCCATGTAGACGAGCTCGATGCCCTCTGGGGGCACCCGCGGGGCCACGGAGACCGGCCGGTCGGCGGCGTTCGGCACGACCGTGATCGAGCGGCGAGTCAGCCGGTGCTTCCGCATGAGTTCACGGGTCGTCTCGCTCACCGTGACGACCGCGTCGGCCCGATTGAGCAGCAGCCGCTGAGGCCCCCACGCCAGGTGGTAGAGCCGCCACCCGAGGCGCACGGGCCAGGGCAGATCCCGCGGCGGCGTGGGATGCGCGTAGTAGATCAGATCGTGCAGCGTGAGCACGAGCGGGTACCGCCGCCCGAGCGCCCCCATGGTCTGCATGGGGCTGAAGACGACGTCCGGCGCCACCCGGTTCACCTGGCGCGCCACGAAGGGCTCACGCGGGCTCGTGGGGCCGCTCACGCCGTGCCAGGGAAGCCCGGAGGGCAGCATGGCGAGCTGCCGCTCGTCGCTGATCAGCAGTTCGATCGACTCGCCGTCGGCGAGCAGCGGGAGCAGGGCATCCACGAGGCCCGCCGTGAACCGGCTGATGCCGTCGTGGCGCGGAAACCGCACGTAGCGGCAGTCGACGACGATCTTCACGCGCTACGCCAAGAACTCGTGGATGGCCGCGGCCGCCTCGACCGGCTTCTCGTAGTGCACGAGGTGGCCGACACCCTCGATGACCTCGAGGCGGGCATCCGGGAACAGCGTCACGAGGTGGCGCTGGGCCTCCAGCGGCGTGATGTCGTCCTCATCGGCGACGATCAGCAGCGTGCTCGGCGCGACGTCGGCGGCGTACTCCGAGACGTCGTGCGAGACGGATGCCCGGAACGCCTCGAGCAGGCTGTCGCGGTTCGCGAAGGCCGAGAAGTAGCGGTCGTGCTCCTCGTGGATCCAGCGCAGCAGGGCTTTATCGTCGGTCTTCGCCATGGTCGCGCTCATGATGCGCGTGACGAGCCGGCTGCGCAGCACCGCGAAGCCGAGCCTCTCGGGCAGGGCGGCGCCCGCGCGGTAGAAGCCGACGGCGAGGCGCGTGAGCACGCCGCGCGGCCCCGCGAGCGCATTCTGGCCGATGGGGTTCACGAGCACGACGCGCGGGGTCGGCACGCCGCTCGCGACCGCGGCCGAGACGACGATCGAGCCGAACGAGTGCCCGAGCAGCACGGCAGTGCCGTGCACTCCGGCCGCGTGCAGAAAGGCGTCGAGCCAGGCGACGTAGCCGTCGATGTCGTGGGTGCGGTCGGCGAACGGAGCGCTCGTACCGAAGCCCGGCAGGTCGGGGGCGAGAAAGCGGATGCCCGGCAGCTGCGCCACGACGGGCCCGAGCCCGTGGTGATCGCCGCGAAAGCCGTGCACGAGCACGACCGTGCGGTCGGCGTCGGCGGGCCCGTACTCGACCAGGTGGGTCGGCACCCCGAGCACCTCGAGCGTGCGGTCGCGAGCGGGGATGCGCGCGAGGGCGTCGGCGTACGGAGAAGGGGCGCTCATCGTGATTAGTCTAGGCAGGTGTCGTTCACCGCCCCCATCACCCTGCCCGGACTCGCTCTCGACCCGCAGTGGCATCGCCGCAGCGTGTTCTACGAGGTCATGGTGCGCTCGTTCATGGATTCGAACGGCGACGGCATCGGCGACCTCGCCGGCCTCATCCAGAAACTGGACTACCTGCAGTGGCTCGGCGTCGACGCCCTGTGGCTGCCGCCCTTCTTCCAGAGCCCGCTGCGCGACGGCGGCTACGACGTCGCCGACTACACCGCCGTGCTGCCCGAGTTCGGCACGGTCGAGCAGTTCCGCGAGCTCGTCACGAAGGCGCACGAGCGCAACATGCGCATCGTCATCGACCTCGTCATCAACCACACGAGCGACCAGCACCCCTGGTTCCAGGCCTCGCGGGAGGACCCCGAGGGGCCCTACGGCGACTACTACGTGTGGAGCGACACCGATGACAAGTACGAGAACGTGCGCATCATCTTCGTCGACACGGAGGAGTCGAACTGGGCGTTCGACCCCGTGCGCCGGCAGTTCTACTGGCACCGCTTCTTCTCACACCAGCCTGACCTCAACTTCGAGAACCCGAAGGTGCACGACGAGATCTTCGACGTCGTGCGGTTCTGGGCCGACCTCGGCGTCGACGGCTTCCGCCTCGACGCGATCCCGTACCTCTACGAGTCCGACGGCGGCACGGGCGAGAGCGAGCCGCCGACCCACCACTTCATCGCGAAGCTGCGGGCGATGATGGATACCGAGTACCCCGGCCGCGTGCTCATCGCCGAGGCCAACCAGTGGCCCCACGAGGTCGCCGAGTTCTTCGGCACCGACGAGCAGCCCGAATGCCACATGGCCTTCGACTTCCCGGTCATGCCGCGCATCTTCTACGCCCTGCGCTCGCAGCAGGCCACCGAGCTGCAGCGCCAGCTGAGCGAAGAGGTCTCGGCCCCCGAGGGCAGCGCCTGGGGCGTCTTCTTGCGCAACCACGACGAGCTCACGCTCGAGATGGTGAGCGAGGAGTACCGGCAGGCGATGTACGGCTGGTACGCCTACGACCCGCGCATGCGCGCGAACATCGGCATCCGCCGTCGGCTCGCTCCCCTGCTCGACAACTCGCGTGCCGAGCTCGAGCTCGCGCACGCCCTGCTGTTCAGCCTGCCCGGCAGCCCGTTCCTGTACTACGGCGACGAGATCGGCATGGGCGACAACATCTGGCTGCCCGACCGCGACAGCTCGCGCACGCCCATGCAGTGGACGCCCGACCGCAACGCGGGCTTCTCGCACGCCGACCCGGGCAAGCTCTACCTGCCCGTCGTGCAATCGCTCGTCTACCACTACAACCAGATCAACGTCGAGAGCCAGCTCGCGCAGTCGCGCTCGCTGCTGCACTGGATCCGCAACGTCATCCACGTGCGCAAGGCCCACCCGACCTTCGGGCTCGGCACGATGCGCGTGCTCGAGACCGACAACGAGTCGGTGCTCGCCTTCGTGCGCGAGTACGCCGGAACCGGTACGCACCTCGGCGACGCGCCCGAGCGCATCCTGTGCGTGTTCTCTTTCGCCCACAACCCTGTCTCGGCGCGCATCACGGCGCCGGGGCTCGAGGGGGCCGAGCTGAGCGACCTGTTCGGCGGAGCGCCGTTCCCGGCCGTCGGCGCCGACGGCTCGGTGACGCTCACGATGGGCACGCAGAGCTTCTACTGGCTACACGTCGGCGATTCCGCGGGCGGCGCGCCCGCCGTCGGAGCACAGGCCTAGGCTGGTCGGCGTGACCCTGCTGCAGCGCGACCTGGCCGTCTTCGACCTCGAGACGACGGGGGTGGATGTTCGCACCGCGCGCATCGTCACCGCGTGCATCGCCGTGCTCGACCCGACTGGTGCTCTCGTCTCGCGGCGTGATTGGCTCGCCGATCCGGGCGTCGAGATCCCGGAAGGCGCCGCTGCCATTCACGGCATCAGCACCGAGCGAGCTCGCGCCGAGGGTCGCCCGGCCGCCGAGGTCGTCGGCGAGATCGTCGCCGAGTTGCGCGCTCAGCTGGCCGCGGGGCTGCCCCTCGTGGTCTACAACGCCCCCTACGACCTCTCGCTGCTGCGGTTCGAGGCGGAACGGCACGGCGTCGCGCCCCTCGTCGATCCGGCTCCCGTGATCGACCCGCTCGTCATCGACAAGGCCGTCGACCGCTACCGCAAGGGCAAGCGCACGCTCGAGGCCGCCGCCGCCCACTACGGCGTCGCCCTCGACGGCGCGCACGACGCCGGCGTCGACGCGATCGCGGCGGGTCATGTCGCCCGCGCGATCGTCGAGGCGCACGCCGCGACGGTGCCCGCGACGCTCGACGAGCTGCACACCCAGCAGGCGGTGTGGCACGAGCAGCAGGCCAGCAGCTTCGAGGACTACATGCGCACGCAGCGCGACCAGCACTTCACGGCCGACCGCGGCTGGCCCGTGCGCGGCTGACCGCGACGCAGCACGGAGCGCAGCGCCGCAACGACGAAGGCCCCGTCCATCAGGACGGGGCCTTCGTCGTGCAGGAGCGAGGCTCAGCTGCCGAAGTTCTTGAAGCGCTGGTTGAACTTCTCGACGCGACCGGCCGAGTCCATGATGCGCTGCTTGCCCGTGTAGAACGGGTGCGAGGCCGACGAGATCTCGACGTCGATGACGGGGTAGGTCTCGCCGTCGAGCTCGATGGTCTTGTCGCTCGTGACGGTCGAGCGGGTGAGGAAGGTCTCGCCCGAAGCCAGGTCGCGGAACACGACGGCGGCGTACTCGGGGTGGATGTCAGTCTTCATGAGCGGATTCCTTGAAAGTTCGTGATGGGCGCACGTCACGCGTGCGCGACGAAGGGCCACGAGGCCCAGCGGTCAAGAGTAGCAGAGGCCGACGCCGACCAAGCGGCTCAGGCCGCTCGTGCCGCGAAGCGGTCGCCCTCGCGCGACACCGTGAGGCCGAGCCCGAAGCCCGCCGTCAGGTGCTCGCTCGTGATGACCTCGCCGAGCGGGCCAGCGGCGGAGATTTCGCCTCTGCGCAGCAGCAGCGCATGGGTGAACCCTGACGGGATCTCTTCGACGTGGTGGGTCACCATGACCATGGCGGGCGAGCTCGGCTCGCTCGCGTAGGCGCCGAGCAGTTGCAGCAGCTCTTCGCGCGCACCCAGGTCGAGGCTCGCAGCCGGCTCGTCGAGCAGCAGCAGCTCGGGGTCGGTCATGATCGCCCGCGCGATCTGCACGCGCTTCTGCTCGCCGTCGCTCAGCGTTCCGAAGAGCCGGTCGGCGAACCCGTCGAGGTGCCACTCGCGCAGCACGCGCTCGGCGCGCCGAACATCCACGTCGTCGTACTGCTCGTTCCACCGGCCGGTCACCGAGTACGAGGCGGTCATGACGACGTCGAGTACGCGCTCGTTAGCGGGAATGCGCCGTGCGAGGGCGGTCGACGCGAAGCCGATGCGGGGTCGAAGCTCGAAGACGTCGGTCGATCCGAGCTGCTCGTCGAGCACGACGGCGCGGCCCGAGCTCGGATGCATGAGCGATGCCGCGACCTGCAGCATCGTCGTCTTGCCCGCGCCGTTCGGGCCCAGCACGACCCACCGCTCATCGGCGTTCACGCGCCAGGTGACGTGGCTGAGGATGGCCGAGCCATCGCGGGTCAGAGAGACATCGTCGAACTCGAGAACGCTGGCCATGATGCTTCCAGCCTAGAGCAGGCCGCGGTACAGCTCGGTCGTGCGTGCAGCGATCTTGTCCCACGAGAACATGGTCTCGGCGCGCTGGCGACCCGCTGCTCCCATGGCGTGGGCGGTGTCGGGATCGGTGACGACCTCGGTGAGGATCGCGGAGAGATCGGCGATGAAGCGCTCGGGGTCGAGCGGGGTGCCCGAGCCGTCGTGCACCTGGTCGATCGGCACGAGCCGGCCCGTCACCCCGTCGTCCACCACCTCGGGAATACCGCCGGTGTGCGTGCCGACGACGGCGACACCGCAGGCCATGGCCTCGAGGTTGACGATACCGAGCGGCTCGTAGACGCTCGGGCACACGAAGGTCGTGGCGGCCGAGAGCACGGCCGAGAGCTCGAGGGGCGAGAGCATGCGCTCGATCCAGACCACGCCCGTGCGCTCCGTCTGCAGCGCCGCCACGCCGTGCTGCACCTCGCGCAGAATCTCGGGGGTGTCCGGAGCGCCCGCGCACAGCACGAGCTGCACCTCAGGCGGTAGCCGGCGCGCGGCCTGCAGCAGGTAGGGCAGGCCCTTCTGTCGCGTGATGCGCCCGACGAAGACCAC
>JAESGX010000591.1_pt1 | contig 11861 bp, 3 predicted proteins | sample 9269801 | NCBI WGS metagenome assembly JAESGX01 (sample SAMN16773122, study PRJNA677054) | algae metagenome | isolation source: Pleurocapsa minor GSE-CHR-MK-17-07R and co-occurring heterotrophs from wet... | place: USA: Lower Calf Creek Falls, Grand Staircase Escalante National Monument, UT ... | reverse complement strand
AGCGCCCCGCCGGGCAGCGTCTGGATCGCGGGCATCGCGGATCTGAATGGGGACGGCGTCGCGGAGGTCATCACGGGCGCGGCTGGCAGCGACGACAAGGCCACTGATGCGGGGCGTGTCTATCTTACCTTCGGCCAGTCCACCGGCGGCACCATCACGCCGGTCGGGGATTCGACGCAGGAAATCATCATCGACGGGCTGAACGCGGGCGACCGCGCCGGCGCGGCAGTGGGCAGCATCGCCGATCTCAATGCCGATGGACGCGCCGAAATCCTGGTCGGCGCGCCGGGACAGGACGTCGGCGTGAAGCTCGATGCTGGCGCGGGCTATGTCCTCTGGGGCGATGCGGCCGGCGGCGGGATTGACCTGGGCGATCCGACAAGCGGTGCCGGCAATGGCGTCGGCTACATCATCCGTGGCGAAGCGGCAGGGGATGCGGCGGGCTCCGCCATGCTCGCCATCGGCGACCTGAACGGCGACGGCCGGGCCGAGGTGCTGATCAGCGCGCCCGGCAGTGATTCCGGCGGCGTCGATTCGGGCGCGGCCTATGTGGTCTTCGGCAAGGCCAACGACGGCGCGGTGAATCTCACCAGCGTGACCGCCGGCACCGGCGGCTTCCGCATCAAGGGCGCGGGCAAGAACGAGCGCGCGGGTGAGGCGCTGGGCGTGCTGGGCGACCAGAATGGCGACGGCAAGTCGGAGATCCTGGTCGGTGCCGCGGGCAGCGAGGCGGGCGGCAAGGATTCCGGCGCCGTCTATGTCGTCTTCGGCAAGTCCACCGGCACGCAGGTGAACCTCGGGAGCCTCGGCGCCACCGGCTACCGCATCACCGGCCAGGCGGGGGAGGGCGCGGGCACCAGCGTCACCGGCCTGGGGGACGTCAACGGCGATGGCCGCGCCGACATGCTGCTCGGCACCGCCTCGGGCGGCCACGCCTATGTCGTCTTCGGCAAGACCGGCGCGGCCGAGGTGCTGCTCTCCAACGTGGCGGCCGGCACGGGCGGCTACATGATCACGCCGGAGCTGCCGGACGACCTGGCCGGCATGACGGTGACCGGCGGGCGTGACCTCAACCGCGACGGCGTGATGGACCTCGTCATCGGCACGCCGCATGAGGGCGAGGGCGGCACGGATGCGGGCGCGGTTTATGTTGTCTGGGGCGGTGGCCACACGGCCGTGGACCTCTCGTTGGTCGCGCAGGGCATCGGCGGCGCCAAGATCGTGGGCGAGGCGGGCAGCCTGCTGGGCAGCGCGGTGGCGTTGGCGGGCGATCTCGACCTGGACGGGACGAGCGACCTGATCCTGGGCGCGCCGGGGGCGGGGGAATCCGTCTCGGTGCTTTACGCGCCGGCGCTCTGGCAACCCGATCCGAACATCTACGGCACCAATGCGGGCGACGTGATCGGCCTCGGCTATGGCGGGCTGCATGTCGTGGACGATCTCGGCAACGAGATCTACGGCCTGGACGGTGATGACTCCATCGCGGCCGGCGCGGGCGCCGATTCCGTGGATGGCGGCGACGGCTTCGACACCATCGAGGGCGGGGCGGGCGACAACACGCTGCAAGGCGGCGCGGATGACGACGTGCTCACCGCGGGCGCCGGCAATGACAGTCTGGATGGCGGCACCGGCAGCGACGTCATGGCCGGCGGCGCGGGCGATGACACCTATGTCGTGGATGACGCCTCCGACCTCGTCACCGAGGTCGCGGGCGAGGGGCGCGATACGGTCGAGGCCTGGGTGGATTTTGCGCTCGGTGACGAGGTGGAGGCGCTGACGCTGCTCGGCGGCGCGCATCTGGGCTACGGCAACACGCTCGATAACACGTTGACCGCGACGGTCGGCGACAACGCGCTCTACGGTGGCGAAGGGGCGGACACGCTGATCGGCGCAGATGGCGATGATGTGCTGGACGGTGAGGTCGGCCATGACAGCATGCAAGGCGGCGCGGGCAACGACCTCTACGTCGTGGACAGCCTGGGCGATGTGGTGACCGAGGCGCCGGGGGCGGGAAGTGACACCATCCGCGCCGCGCTGGACTGGACGCTGGGTGCCGATATCGAAGGGCTGGAGCTGGACGGCGCCGCGGTGCGCGGCGAGGGCAACGGGCTGGCCAATATCCTCATCGCCAATGCCGTCTCCAGCACGCTGCTGGGCATGGGCGGCAGCGACACGCTGACGGGCGGCGCGGGCGATGACAGCCTGGATGGCGGCACGGGCGCTGACAGCATGGCGGGCGGCGCCGGCGACGACCTCTACATCGTGGAGAATGCCGGCGACATCGTCTTCGAAGCCGCCGGCGGCGGCACCGACACGGTGCGCGCGGGCGTGGACCACACGCTCGCGGCGCAGGTCGAGGCGCTGGTGCTGACCGGCGCGGCGCGCCAGGGCACCGGCAATGCGCTGGCCAACACCATCGCCGGCAATGACCTGGGCGACACGCTCGCGGGCGCCGGCGGCGCGGACACGCTGACCGGTGGCCTGGGCGCGGACCAGCTCGACGGCGGCAGTGGCGATGACAGCATGGTGGGCGGCGCGGGTGACGACACCTACACGGTGGACAGCGCGCTGGACGTGGTGGTGGAGGCCGCCGCCGGCGGGACGGACACGGTGCGCGCGAGCGTGGACCATGTGCTGGGCGCCGCGGTCGAGAATCTTGTCCTCACGGTGGCGGGCCATCTCGGCACCGGAAATGCGGGCGCCAACATGCTGGTCGCTGCGGCAGGCGGCGACACGCTGGCGGGCGAGGGCGGCAATGACAGCCTCTTCGGCGATGCCGGTGCGGATCGCCTGGATGGCGGCAGCGGCGCCGACACGATGGCGGGCGGCGCGGGCAATGATGCCTATGTGGTGGATGATGCGGGCGATGTGGTGACGGAGCTCGCCGCCGGCGGCGCCGACACGGTCTTCGCCGCGGTGGACCACACGCTGGGTGCCAATGTCGAGAGACTGGTGCTCACAGCCTCCGGCCACACCGGCACGGGCAATGCGCTCGACAACACGCTCACCGGCACCCTGGGCGCCGACACGCTCGCGGGCGGCGAGGGCGCGGACACGCTGGACGGCGCGGGCGGCGGCGACCGCCTGGTCGGCGGTGCGGGCGACGACACCTACTACATCCGCGATCCCGGCGATGTGGTGGTGGAGGATGCGGCCGGCGGCTTCGACACCGTCATCGTCTCAAGCGACTGGACGCTCTCGGGCCAGATCGAGGCGGTGCAGCTCCTCGGCGCGGGCCATGCGCTGACCGGCAATGCGGCGAGCAACTCGCTCAGCGGCAATTCGGGCAGCGACACGCTGGATGGCGGCGGCGGCGACGACACGCTGCTGGCCGGCGATGGCGATGACGTGCTGGTCGTGCGCACCGGGCGCGCCACCATGGATGGCGGCAGCGGCGATGACCGCTACGTGGTTCACGGTGGCCAGGCGCATATCGAGGATTTCCTCGGCAACGACACGATCGACGCGAGCGACGCCACCAGCGGCTGCGTGATTGACCTCTCCGGCGGCACCGCCTCCTCCGTCGAGGGGAATTCGCTGGATTTCGGGCTGGGCGGCAGCACCTCGGCGCCGCTCGACGTGCAGTTCCTGCAGGACCTCACCGGCTCCTTCGCCGATGACATCGTGATGGTGCGCGGCCTGGTGCCGCAGATCGTGACCGCGCTGCAGGCGGTGCAGCCCAATGCGGAGTTCGGCGTCTCCACCTTTCGCGACAAGCCGATCGGCGCTTTCGGCGGCGCGGGCGACTGGGTGTACCAGCAGCAGCTCGGCCTCTCGCTCGATACCGCCGCGCTGACCGGCGCCTATACGGCGATGGTCGCGAACAACGGCGCGGACGGGCCGGAGGCGCAGATCGAGGCGCTGATGCACCTGGCGCTGCACACGACGGATGTGGGCTATCGCGCCAATGCCGCACGCTTCGTCATCCTCTTCACCGATGCCCCCTTCCACAGCGCGGGCGACGGCGCGGCGGCGGGCATCCATACGCCCAACAATGGCGACGGCGTGCTGGACGGCACGCCGGCCGGCACGGGCGAGGACTACCCCTTCATCGCGCAGGTGAAGCTGGCGCTGGAGGCGGCGAACATCATCCCGATCTTCGCGGTGGCGGGCGGCAATGACGCGGCCTACCAGACCCTCGTCACGCAGCTCGGCCGCGGCGCCGAGGTGACGCTGACGGCCAACAGCTCCAACGTTGTCGCCGCCATCACCGGCGGCCTCACCGTCGCCACCACGACGCGGGTGGAGAATGCCTGGGGCGGTGCGGGCGATGACGTGCTGACCGGCGGCGTGGGCGGCAATGCGCTGCGCGGCAATGCCGGCAATGACAGCCTGGACGGCGGCAGCGGCGCAGACAGCCTGGAGGGCGGCGCCGGCAATGACAGCTATGCGGTGGATGATGCGGGCGACGTCGTGACGGAGCTGGCAGGTGGCGGCACCGACCTGGTGCGCGCCAGCATTGACCTGACGCTGGCGGCCGAGATCGAGGACCTGGTCCTGCTGGGTGCGGCGCGCACGGGTGGCGGCAATGCGCTGGCCAACCACCTCACCGGCAATGACCTGGGGGACAGCCTCTCGGGCGATGCCGGCAACGACTCGCTCTATGGCGGGGCGGGCGCCGACCAGCTCGATGGCGGCGTGGGCATTGACCGCATGGAGGGCAAGGCCGGCGATGACACCTATCTGATGGACAACCGGCGGGACGTGGTGGTCGAGCTCGCCGGCGGCGGGACGGACACGGTGCGGGCGAGCGCCGTTGTCACGCTCGCCGCGAATGTCGAGAACCTGGTCATCCTCGGCGCGGCGCGTGGCGGCACGGGCAATGGCCTCGCCAATTCGATCACTGGCAATGACCTGGGCAACACGCTCAATGGCGGCGCGGGCGACGACACGCTGCTGGGCGGCGCGGGCGCCGATGTGCTGAACGGCGGCGCAGGCGCCGACAGCATGACCGGCGGCGCGGGCAACGACACCTACATGGTGGATGATGTGGGCGATGTCGTCGTCGAAGCGGCGGCGGGTGGCACCGACATGGTTCAGGCCAGCATCAGCTACACGCTCGGCGGCGATGTGGATCGCCTTACCTTGCTGGGCGAGGCGGGCCTCACCGGCATCGGCAACGGGCTGGCCAATGTGCTGATGGGCAATGCGGCGGCCAACCTCCTGATCGCCCTGGAGGGCGATGACAAGCTGGATGGCGGCCTGGGCGCGGACAGCATGGAGGGCGGCGCGGGCAATGACAGATATGTCGTGGACAATGCCGGCGACATCGTCACCGAGCTGGCAGGCGGTGGGCAGGACCGGGTGACCGCCAGCCTCAGCTGGACGCTGGGCGACGAGGTGGAACAGCTGGTCCTCGCCGGCACGGCGGATCTCTCCGGCGTCGGCAATGGGCTGGCGAACACGCTGACGGGCAATGCGGGGGCCAATCTGTTGCAGGGCCTGGGCGGCGACGACGTGTTCTCGGGCGGCGCGGGGGCCGACACGATGGAGGGCGGCGCGGGCAATGACAGCTTCGTGGTCGACAACCTCGGCGACATCGTGATCGAGCTGGCGGGCGCCGGCACGGATACGGTGAAGGCCTCCATTTCCTACACGCTGACGGCGGATGTGGAGCGGCTGGCGCTGACCGGCGTGGATGCGCTGTCCGGCACCGGCAATGCGCTCGCCAACCTGATGACCGGCAATGGGGCGGCCAACCTGCTGGCGGGCCTCGACGGCAGTGACACGCTCACCGCCGGCGCCGGCGATGACGTGCTGATCGGCGGGGCAGGCGCCGACCTGCTGACCGGCGGCCTGGGCGCGGACATCTTCCGCTTTGCCAACGCGCTGGAGGGGGCGGACCGCATCACCGACTTCGTGGCGGGGACCGACGTGCTGGAATTCTCGATGGCCGGCTTCGGCGGCGGGCTTTCGGCCGGCATGGATCTCGGCCTCGCGCATGGGCTGGTGCTGGGCAAGGCGGCCACCGAGGCGCATGGCCAGTTCCTCTATGTGGCAGCGACCGGCGCTCTCTCCTGGGATGCTGACGGCAGCGGCGCGGGCGCGGCGCAGCTCATCGCCACGCTGTCGAGCCATCCGGTCCTGTCGGCCGCGGACCTGCACATCTTCGGCTGAACCTCAGGGTGCCGGTGGGAAGCTCAGCACAGCCTCGAAGCCCGAGGCCTTGCCGGGCGCCGGGGCGTGGAGCGTCAGCCCGCCGCCCGCCTGGCGCATGATGCGCTCGACGATGGCGAGGCCGAGGCCGGTGCCGCCGGCGCTCTGGCCCAGGCGCTGGAAAGGCTGCTTCAGCCGCGCCAGCGCCTCCGGTGGGATGGGGGCGGCATCGTTGCTCAGGCTGAGGCTGCGACCAGGGCCGAGCGTGATCCGCACCGGCGCCGAGGGGTCGCCATGGCGCAGCGCGTTCTCCAGCAGGTTGCGCAGCGCGATGCCGAGCGCATCCACGTCGGCCCGGACCGGGAAGCTTGCAAGCCCGCCCGTCTCAACCTCGATGCGGCCGCCCTCGCTGGAAAAATCATCCACCAGAAGCCGCAGCAGGGGCAGCAGATCCACCACCTCCTCGCTCACGGCGACACCGGCCTCGGCGCGACTCAGTTGCAGGAGACGTTCGGCCAGGCGTCCCATGCGGCGCAGCTCCGCGGCGATGGCCACGGCGCGCTCGCCCATCGGCGTCGCCTCGCCCAGATGGGTGGCGAGGAGCTGGGTCTGCACCAGTGCGGAGGCGATGGGCGTGCGCAGCTCATGCGCGCTGTTGCGCGCGAAGCTGCGTTCGCTCTCCAGCGCCTGGGAAAGGCGGGCCAGGAGCTGGTTCAGGTCGGTGACCAGCAGCGCCAGCTCTTCCGGCAGGCGGGAGACGGGCAGGGGGGCCAGGTTGCCGCCGCCACGGGTCGCGACCTCGCGCTGCAGCTGCGTGACGGGGGCGAGGCCGTGGCGCACGTTGCGGTGGATCAGCCACACGGCGACGGGCAGCAGCCCCGCGAGCGGCAACAGCAGCAGCAGGATGGCACCCCACACCGCCTCCTGTCGGTGGCCGGCGGGCTCGGCGATCTGGATGGCGAAGCGGCCATCCACCGATAATTCGGTGTAGATGCGCCGCCCGGCCGCATCCCAGGCGAAACCCGGCGAAACCGGCAGCAGGTAGGGCATGGTGGGCGCCGCGTGAGAGCGCAGCCGCAGCTGGCCCGTGGCGCTGAGCACCTGGTAGGTGATGTATTCGTCATGCGGCACGGCGGGCAGCGTGTCGGGCGCCTCGGGACCAACGGGCCCCTCCAGGACGGCGGCCTGCTTGCCCAGGATCTCCGGCAGGAGGTGCTGCGCCGTCTCCTGCAACACGCTGTCGAAGACCTCATTCAGCTCGTAGCGCACCATCAGGCTCGCCAGCACGGCGCCAAGCAGCCAGCAGAGCGACAGGCCGATGGTGAGCGAACGCGTGAGCCGCCCGGCGAGCGTCCAGCCCGAGGGCGTCACGGCCTGAGCCTGTAGCCGATGCCGCGCAGCGTCTCGATGGCGTCATGGCCGAGCTTGCGGCGGATGCGGCCGACATAGACCTCCACGGCGTTGCTCTCGAAGTCGCCGCCGAGGTCGCGCAGCGCATCTTCGATGCAGCTGCGCGTGACGGCGTGGCCCGGGCGGCGCGCCAGCAGGGCCAGCACCGTCGCCTCGCGCCCGGTCATCTGCACCTCCTGGCCGGCCACCGTCGCGCTGCCGGTTGCGAGGTCGAGGCTGACCGCACCCGCCATGCAGGTGGTGCGGGCCGGCCCCAGGCTGCGCCGTGCCACGGAGGCGATGCGCGCACCAAGCTCGGCGAGGTCGAAGGGCTTCACCAGATAGTCGTCCGCGCCGGTGTTCAGCCCGGCGATGCGGTCGCGCACCTGGTCGCGCGCCGTGAGGATGATGGCCGGCCTGGCATCGCCCTGACGGCGGAGGGCGCCCAGGAGATCCAGGCCCGATCCGTCCGGCAGGCTCAGGTCGAGGAGCAGGAGTTCCGGCAGGAAGCTGTGCAGCTGTTCCTCGGCCTGAGCGATGCTCGTCGCCCAGGAGACCCGATGGCCGGCGAGGCAAAGATATTCCGCGACGCCGCGTCCCAGGCCAGGATCATCCTCGAGGAGAAGAATCCGCATCGTCTTTTCCGGCCCTCCCGACCATCTGGCATCGAAGCCGGGATCGGCGATGCAGGGCAAGGGCCGGGATCATCGAGGGCAGGCGGAGACCCTGATGCCTCCCGGTTCGCCGTGACCGTTCGGGGCAGCCCACCCGAGCTGAGGGGTCGATGGTGGTCTGGGGTGCCATCGTCCGTCCAGGAAACGGGCCCTGCGGCGGCGCCCGGGCTCGGAGCGGGTGACTCCCCACGGCCAAGCGTCATCCGCGGGCTGCTGAACCTTTCGGTGCTGATCGTTGCGATCGGCCTCGCCGCCATGGCTTGGACAGCGTGGATCGGATCGCCGCGCCGCACTTGCCGTCCTGTCCGCCAGCGATCGGAAGGTCATGGATAGGCGCGACAGCGGGTGTCGCGCGGCCTTCGCGCGGGAAGCCGGTCATATCGCCAGGGCCGGCCATGCCTGAGCCTACCACGCCGTTCGAGCCCGGCGTCCTGGCGCCGCAGAGGCAGATCACGGCGCGACCCAGCGAGCTGGGCGGGTCGGGCATCCGCAATCGGAACAGTTGATGATCTGCCGCGAAAAGTGAGAGGTGAATGAGCGGGTTATGTGAGAACAGTTAAAATATGGATAAATTTCATGGCGAATGATGTCCAAACATATGAGACCCTGCGAATATGTTAACCTCTTCGTTGAGCAGTGGTGGACTCCGACAGCGCGAACGCGTGCCGTTGGCCGGTTGTAGGCCCAGCGGCAATTCCCGTCACTTGAAGTTCGCGCAGAGTGATGGATGGCCAACTTGAATACAGTGGTACGACCCACTCGATCTGGAGCTGAACATGACTGCTGACGTATGGATCTACCAAAAAGCATTGGGATCAACGATTGATCCTCAGCGCGATCGTATCACGACTTTGACCAATGACGGTCTTGCTCACATCCGCCAGTTGGCCAACCCGTCTTTAAGCACCGGTCGCGACATTGTTCTGGACCTCTACGATCCCGTTGGTGATCTCATCAAATCGGTTGTCGTTGCGCAAGGCTACGAAAATCCATGGATTCAGCGGCACGGGGATACGTTCTGTGTTTTCGCGACCCAACCAAACGACATTGAAACGCAAAACGTCTTTACCTTCGACAACGCTGGAAATCTGCTCCGATCGTTTACGGTGCCAACCTTTCCTCTTTACTATGAACGGAATGAAAATTCCGAGGGCGGATTTTTCCTGGATGGCAGCACAAACGCTGGTCAGTACATCTGGATTACAATCAATTTCGATACTGGCATACCGTTCATTTCCAATCCTCGCTTCGAAATGCACATTATTGATTTCAGAGCTGATAATCCATATAGTAATCAGTCTTTTGCCATTTCTGCCGAAAACGGAGATAAATTTCAGAGTATTCAACAGACTGTCAACGGCGGATTTATTGTAAATTGGGTAAGAGAATATCTCGTTTTCGATACTCAGACGAGTCAAACCAAGGATATCGCTTACGATCGCACGAGCGTATATGAAATATCACTGGTCACCAATATATTCACGGGGAAAACTTCGCCGACCGCGCACCTGGTGGACGACTATATCTGGTCCACGCCAGAGATAGACAGTCGGTACACCTTACTGACTACGAAATATTATCGTGATGAGGTCACTCTGCCTGATCTGGTCCCCGATTTCGGGCGGCACACCTTCTCAGATGGTCGGACGGTTTCCTTTAACGGCCAAGAATTCCCCACGACGTTCGGCATCGACGATCCCCGCAGTGGCAATGTCAACGGGACCGATCTTGCCGACATCCTCACCGCCAGTGCGGACACCGCCGCCGAAACGTCCCTGAACGGTCGTGGTGGCGCCGATAATCTGTATGGGACGTTCTACGGCGACAACATCAATGGCGGCGCCGGCAATGACACGATCTACGGCCGTGATGGGCATGATGTCCTGAATGGCGGTGACAATGCCGACCTGATCGAAGGGGGGAACGGCGACGACCTCATCATCGGCAGCAACGGCAGCGATACGTCGCGCGGTGGTGCCAACAATGACCGCTTCGTCTTCAATATCACCCAGATCGCCAATTTCGTGCAGACGATCGATGGCGGCGCGGGGCTCGATACGCTCGAATTCATCGGCGGCCCCACCACCACGCTTTACGATCTGTATCGGTTGGAGGACTTCGTCGCCCTTTCCATCGAGGGCCTGCATTTCGGCGCCAGCACCCGCACCGGCCTCCTCCAGGTCTCGATGACGGACCAGCGGTTTCTGCCGGGAGGCCTCAGCACGGCGCTTGCGGTCACCGGCGTCGATGGTGCGGCCGATGTCATCGATATCCTGCTCACCGGGACGACAACCTTCGATGCCCGGCAATGGTCGTTTGATCGTTGGCAGGACAGCCAGGACTTCGTGAATATCGGCGGAACCGGTCAGGCCAACACCGTGTTCGGCGGCCAGGGGCGTGATGTCATTCGCGGTGGCGGGGACAATGACACACTTTCCGGTGGCGGTGGTCCCGACAGCGTGTTCGGCGAGGCTGGCAACGATACGATCCGTGTCGGGCCGGGTGACCTGGCCGCCGCCGGCGAGACCATGGATGGCGGAACCGGCATCGATATCCTGGACCTGGTCAACCCGCGGACCACGGACGTCGCCTTCGACCTGCGGCCGCACACGATCACCGGGATCGAAACCATCCGCCTGAGCGGCGCCGCGGCCAACAACAGCGCGATCTTCAGCTACGGCCAGGTCGGCGCGCGGACGATCACCTTCGATCTCGTCTCGGTGACCTCCTCGAGCGTCGAGACCATCCAAGTGGACGTGACCGGCGCCATCACCACGGATTTCGATGGCTTGACCTTCGCCAATTTCCAGTCGGCGGACCGGTTCGTCGTGACCGGTGACGGATCTGCCCAGACCCTGCGTGGCACAGGTCGCAGTGATGTCATCAACGGTGGTGGCGGCAATGACACCATCGAAGGCGCAGCCGGGCGCGACGAAGTTTCGGGCCAGGCGGGCAACGACCGCTTCAACATCGCGCAGCCAGGCCATCTCGTCGCGGGCGAGATCTACGATGGTGGTGCTGAGGTGGACACCATCGCCGTGCAGGGCGGCACCTATGACTTTCGGACTTCGACGATCACCTCCATCGAGGCATTGAGGTTCGAGGCGACGACCAGCAGCACCGTGCTGCTGAGGGGCAACCAGATCAGCTTCGGCGCCATTGCCGCGAACGCCACGATCACGGGCGATGCGGGTTCGGCGGTCAACGCCATCGAAATCACGATGGCCGCCGACAGTTCGGTTCTGGATCTCTCTTCGCTGTCGCTGCAGAGCTGGAATGGAGACGATCGGATCACCGTCTTTGGTGCTGCGGGCATCAACAACATCGTTCTGGGCAGCAGCGGAACCGATGTGATCTTCGGTTCCTCCGCCAATGACGTCATGATCGGCGGCGCCGGTGCGGACGCGTATCTCGGCGGCTTCGGCAATGATAGCTACCGATATGATGGCACGGACAGCATCACCGAGTTTACCGACCAGGGGAACGATACGATCGTCTCTGAGGTCAGCATCACGTCGCTCATGCTCCACCTCGAGAACATCACCCTGCGTTCGGGCGTCGCCACCGCGCTCAATGCCGGGGGAAACTCGGCTGCCAACCGGCTCATCGGCAATGAGTTCGACAACGTCATCAACGGGTATGACAGCGACGACACCATCGATGGGGGCTTCGGCTTCGATCAGCTCGATGGCGGGGCCGGCA
>JAESGX010000589.1_pt1 | contig 11907 bp, 10 predicted proteins | sample 9269801 | NCBI WGS metagenome assembly JAESGX01 (sample SAMN16773122, study PRJNA677054) | algae metagenome | isolation source: Pleurocapsa minor GSE-CHR-MK-17-07R and co-occurring heterotrophs from wet... | place: USA: Lower Calf Creek Falls, Grand Staircase Escalante National Monument, UT ... | reverse complement strand
GGCCAGGCGTGAAGTGGCACGACGGCCAGCCCTTCACCTCGGCCGATGTCGCCTATTCCGCGCTGCAGGTATGGAAGGTGGCGCATCCGCGCGGCCGCTCGATCTACGCCAATCTTGAGGCGGTGGACACGCCCGACCCGCTGGTCGCCATCATGCGGTTCAGCCAGCCCGCGCCCTATGTGATGAACGCGCTGCACGCGGTGGAGTCGCAGATCCTGCCGCGGCATCTCTATGAAGGCACGGACCTCAACACCAACCCGCGCAACCTTGCACCCGTCGGCACCGGGCCGTTCCGCTTCGTGGAGTTCCGCCGCGGGCAGTTCGTGACGCTGGAGCGCAACCCCGACTACTGGGACCAGGGCAAGCCGATCGCCGATCGCGTGGTGATCCGCTTCATCCCCGACCCGGCCGCGCGTTCCGCCGCCTATGAGGCGGGCGAGCTGGATGTCGGCGGCTCGCTGCCCGTGGCGCTGGCCGATGCGCGCCGGCTGGCGGCGCTGCCCTCGCTGGATTTGCCGGACCGGGGCGATGAGGCGCTGGCCGCCATGGCCTATCTGGAGTTCAACCTGCGCAAGGCGCCCTTCAACGACGTGCGGGTGCGCCGCGCCATCGCGCATGCCATCGACCGGAACTTCCTGCTGCGCAATGTCTGGTTCGGCTTCGGCAAGCCCTCCACGGGGCCGATATCCAGCGCCATGACGAAGTTCCACGCCCCCGTCACCGCCGCCTATCCCCATGACCCCGCCCTGGCGCAACGCCTGCTGGATGAGGCGGGCCTCAGGCGCGGCGCCGGTGGCATCCGCTTCCGCATGACGCATGACCCGCTGCCGGGCTCCGATTTCTATACCGGCACCGGCGACTATCTGCGCGCGGCGCTGGGCCGGATCGGCATCGCGGTGGAAGTGCGCAATTCCGATTTCCCGACCTTCTATCGCCGCGTCTACACCGACAATGATTTCGACACGACGAACTTCGTCGCCTTCAACCTGACCGACCCGACGATGGGCGTGCAGCGCTTCTACTGGTCGAAGAACATCCTGCGCGGCGTCGCCTTCTCGAATGGCTCGGGCTATTCCAATCCCGAGGTGGACCGGCTGCTGGAGGCCGCGCAGATCGAGCCGGATGAGCGCAAGCGGTTCGACCTCTTCGCCCGCTTCCAGCAGATCGCCATGGAGGATCTGCCCAACCTGCCGCTCGGCGATATCAAGTGGTTCACCATCCTCAACCGGCGGGCGGAGAACCTCATCACCTCGCCCTTCGGCGTCCATGACAATTTCGCCGCCGTCACCCTGAAATCCTGATGGCGAGCCGCCTGCCCGCGTTCCTCGGGCGCCGGCTGCTGCACGGCGCGGTCATCATCGCCTGCATCGCGGTGATCAATTTCTTCCTGCTGCACCTCGCGCCCGGCGATGCGGCCGAGGTTCTGGCCGGGGAAAGCGGCGGCGCCGATGCCGGCTATGTCGAGGCGCTGCGCGCGCGCTTCGGGCTCGACCAGCCCCTGCCGGTGCAGCTCGGCTATTACCTGGCCAATCTCGCTCGGCTTGACCTCGGCTTTTCGCATCGCCAGGGCACTTCTGTGCTGGAACTGATCCTGGGCCGGCTGCCCGCCACGCTGCTGCTGATGGTCTCGGCCATCGCGCTGGCGGTGGTGCTGGGCACTTTCCTGGGACTGCTCGCGGCACGGCGGGTGAACTCGGTCACGGATACGCTGATCTCGCTGGCCGCGCTGCTCTCCTACGCCACGCCCCTGTTCTGGCTCGGGCTGATGCTGATCGTGCTGTTCTCCGTCACCCTGCGCTGGCTGCCCACGGGGGGCATGGTGACGGTGGGCGCCGGGCTTTCGGGCCTGGACCTGGCCATGGACATCGCGCGCCATGCGGTGCTGCCGACCGTCACGCTCGGGCTGTTCTACATGGCGGTCTATACCAGGCTGGTGCGGGCCTCGGTGCTCGAAGTCGCCGGGATGGATTTCGTCCGCCTCGCCCGCGCCAAGGGGCTTTCGGCCTGGCGCGTCGCCATCCGGCATGTGCTGCGCAACGCCTTGCTGCCGATGGTGACCATGCTGGGGGTGCAGGTGGGCTCGCTGCTGGGGGGCGCGGTGGTGGTGGAGATGGTGTTCGGCTGGCCGGGGCTGGGGCGCCTCGCCTTCGATGCCATCCTGGCGCGTGACCTCAACCTGCTGCTGGGCATCCTGCTGATCAGCTCGGTGCTGGTGGTGCTGGTGAACATCCTGGTGGATCTGGCCTATGCCTGGCTCGACCCGCGGATCGAGCTGCAATGAGGGAGACCTGGCGCCGCTTCCTGCGCCGGCCGCCGGCGGTGCTGGGCCTGATCGGGCTGGCGCTGGTGATCGGCGCGGCGCTGCTGGCGCCCTGGCTCTTCCCTGGAGATCCTCTCGACATGGCGGCCCAGCCCCGCATGTGGCCAGGCGAGGACCCGGAGTTCCCGCTCGGCACCGACATGCTGGGGCGGGATGTGCTGGCGGGCCTCGTGCATGGCGCGCGGGTCTCGCTGATGGTGGGCTTCACCGCGGCGCTGGCGGCGCTGCTCATCGGCATCAGCGTGGGCGCGGTGGCGGGCTATGCCGGCGGCTCGCTGGACGACGTGCTGATGCGCCTGACCGAGGTGTTCCAGACCATTCCGAATTTCCTGCTCATCATCGTGCTGGTGGTGGTGCTGCAACCCTCGCTCTCCACCATCATCACCGCCATCGCCGCCGTCTCCTGGCCCAGCCTGGCGCGCTTGGTGCGCGCCGAGGTGATGGCGCTGCGACGGCGGGATTTCGTGCAATCCTGCGTCACCATCGGCATGGGGCATGGCCGCATCGTGCTGACGCAGATCCTGCCCAATTGCCTGGCGCCCATCCTGGTCACCGGCTCCATCATGGTCGCCACGGCCGTCCTGATCGAAACCGGGCTGTCCTTCCTCGGCCTGGGCGACCCCAATGTGGTGTCCTGGGGCAGCATGATCGGCGCGGGGCGGGCGGGCCTGCGCACCGCCTGGTATCTTTGCGCGATTCCGGGGCTCGCCATCATCGCCACCGTGCTCTCCATCAACCTGGTGGCGGAGGGGCTGAATGACGCGCTGAACCCGAGGCTGCGGCCATGAAGGGCCTGGAGATCCAGGGCCTGCATGTGGAATTCGCCCGTGGCGGCGCGCGGTATGACGCGGTGGCGGGAATAGATCTGGCGGTGGCGCCAGGCGAGACGCTGGCGCTGGTGGGGGAGTCGGGCAGCGGCAAATCCGTGACCGCGCTCGCCATCATGCGTCTTCTGCCCGAGCAGGGCGCCACCGCCCGCGCCACCCGCCTCCATCTGGATGGCGAGGCGCTGCTGGACCTGCCCGAGCGCGCCATGCGCCGCATCCGCGGCCGCCGGATTTCCATGGTGTTCCAGGAGCCGATGACCTCGCTCAACCCGGTGCTGACCGTGGGTGAGCAGATCGTGGAGGCGCTGCGCGAACACCTGCCGCTGTCCCGCGCGGAGGCCTGGGCGCAGGCCGTGGCATTGCTGGAACGGGTGCGCATCCCCGATGCGGCGGCCAAGGCGCGCGATTATCCGCACCGGCTCTCGGGGGGCATGCGGCAGCGCGTGGTCATCGCCATCGCGCTGGCCTGCCGGCCGGATATCCTCATCGCCGATGAACCGACGACGGCGCTGGACGTCACCATCCAGGCGCAGGTGCTGCGGCTGATTCGGGAGTTGCAGCGCGAACTGGGCACCGGCGTGCTGCTGATCACCCACAATCTGGGCGTGGTGGCGCAGACGGCGGACCGCGTGGCGGTGATGTATGCCGGGCTGGTGGTGGAAACCGCCCCGGTGCGCGCGCTGTTCCGCGCGCCCCTGCACCCCTACACACGCGGCCTGCTGCAAGCCCTGCCGCGGCCGGAGAATGACGGCGCGCTCAGCGAAATGCCGGGCGGTGTGCCGGACCCGCGGCACCGCCCGCCCGGCTGCCCCTTCGCGCCGCGCTGCACCCTGGCCATGCCACGCTGCGAGGCGGAGCGCCCGGTGCTGGAAACCCTCGCCCCCGAGCACGGCGTGGCCTGCTGGGTGGCGGCGGCATGAGCCTCCTCGCGATCCAGGACCTGCACACGCGCTTCACCGTCGGCGGCCGGCTGTTGCGTGCGGTGGATGGGGTGTCGCTCCGTGTGGCGCCGGGCGAGGCGGTGGGGCTGGTGGGCGAGTCCGGCTGCGGCAAGTCCACCCTCGCGCGCACGGTGCTGGGGCTGGAGCGGGCGCATGCCGGCTCGGTCCAGCTGCAGGGGGCCGAGCTTGTGGGCCTCGGCGACCGCGCCTGGCTGGCGCATCGCCGGCAGATGCAGATGATCTTTCAGGACCCTTTCGCGGCGTTGAACCCGCGCCTTTCGGTCGGTCGGATCATCGAGGAGCCTTTGCTCGTGCACGGCCTGGGCAGCGCGGCCGAACGCCGGCAGGTGGTGTCGGGCCTGATGGAGCGCGTGGGGCTGCGGCCGGAATGGGCCGGGCGCTTCCCGCATGAATTCTCCGGCGGCCAGCGGCAGCGCGTGGGGATTGCGCGTGCGCTGGCGCTCTCGCCCAGGCTCGTGGTCTGCGACGAGCCGGTCTCGGCGCTCGATGTCTCGGTGCAGGCGCAGGTGGTGAATCTGCTGGCGCGGCTGCAATCCGAGCTGGGCCTCGCCTATCTCTTCATCAGCCACGATCTCGCGGTGGTGGCGCATCTCTGCTCGCGCATCTACGTCATGTATCTGGGCGTCATCGTGGAGAGCGGTGACCGGGACACGCTCCGTGGCCGGCCGCGCCATCCCTATACCCGCGCGCTCGTCGCCGCCTCGCCGGTGCCGGATCCGGAGCGCGCCTCGCCCGAGACGCTGGCGCAGGGCGATATCCCCAGCCAGGTGAACATTCCGCCCGGCTGCCGCTTCCATCCCCGCTGCCCCTGGGCAGAGGCGCGCTGCCGTGCCGAGGCCCCGGCGCTCCGCCCCCTGGCGGGCGGTGGCGAGGCCGCCTGCCATTTCGCCGAAAGCCTTCCCCCCCTGGAGATCGCGGCATGACCGAAGCCCTGGACGCACTCGCCGCCCGCGCGCGGCGCGAATTGGACATCTTCGCCTATCCCCCGCGCGACTGGGTGCTGCCGCGCGGCGAGGCGCTGGATGTCGCGATCATCGGCGGCGGGCAGAGTGGCCTGGCCATCGCCTTCGCCCTGCGCCAGGCGCGCATCCGCAACATCCGCGTCTTCGACCAGGGCGAGGCCGGGCATGAAGGCCCCTGGGTCACCTTCGCCCGCATGATCACGCTGCGCACGGTGAAGGAGCTGCCGGGCCCGGCGATGAAGCAGCCGGCACTCGCCTATCGCAGCTGGTTCGTCGCGCAGCATGGCGAGGCGGCGTGGGAGGCGCTGGTACGCATCCCGCGCGGGGATTGGATGCGCTACCTCAACTGGCTGCGCGAGACGCTGGACCTGCCGGTGGAGAATGAAAGCCGGCTGGTCGGCATCGCCCCCGAGGGCGAGCTGCTGCGCCTGACCTTCCAGCGCCCGGGCGGCGAGGAGAGCCTGCTGGCCCGCAAGGTGGTGCTGGCCACCGGCCTGCTCGGCGCCGGCGGCCCGAACATTCCGAAGATCATGTCGCAAATCCCGCGTCAGCGCTGGGCGCATAGTTCGGAGCCGGTGGATTTCGCCGCACTCGCCGGCCGCCGCGTGGTGGTGCAGGGCGGTGGCGCCTCGGCCTGGGACAATGCGGCCACCGCGCTGGAAGCGGGCGCCGCCAGCGTGGAACTGCACATCCGCAGGCCCGAGATGCCGCAGGTGAACAGCCTGCGCTGGATGGAGTTCGAAGGCCTGTTCCGGCATTTCGCCGAGCTGGATGACCTCAGCCGCTGGCGCATCATGGCCCGCGTCTTCTCGCTGCCCATGCCGCCGCCGGTGGACACCATGGCGCGCTGCGAGCCCTTTTCCAACTTTCGCCGCCGGCTGGGCGCGCCCTGGCTCGGCCTGCGTGATACGCCCGAGGGCGTGCGCATCACCCTGCCCGATGCCGAGGTCGAGGCCGATTTCCTGATCCTCGGCACCGGCGCCGTCACCGATCCGGCGGCCCGGCCGGAACTGGCTGCGGTGCTGCCACATATCCAGCGCTGGGCAGATGCCTTCACGCCGCCGCCGGGCGAGGAGATGCCGACCATCGCGCGGCATCCCTACCTCACCCCGGGCTTCGCCCTGCGCGAGAAGACGCCTGGCGCCTGCCCGGCGCTGCGCAACATCCATCTCTACAACAACGCCGCGCTGCCCAGCGTGGGGCCGGTCTGCGGTGGGCTGAACGGGATGCCGCAGGGGGTGGAGCGCCTGGCCGATGCCATCGCCCGCGACTTCATGCAGCAGGACGCGGCGCGGTATGTCGCCGATTTCCTGAACTACGAGGCGCCCGACCCGGTGGAGCTGGAAGCGGCCGCGCGCCGCGCCCAGGCGGCGGCATGAACGGCTATGGCACCGCGCTGGTCACCGGCGCCTCCTCGGGCATCGGCGCCGCCGTGGTCGAGCAGCTTTGCGCCGCGGGTCTCACCGTGCATGCCGTGGCGCGGCGGGCGGAGCGGCTGGATGCGCTGGCCGCGCGCACCGGCTGCGTGCCGCATGCGGTGGATGTGACGGACCGCGCGGCCTGCGCCGCCGCCCTCGGTGGGCTCGAGATCGACGTGCTCGTGAACAATGCCGGCGCTTCCTTCCGCGCCGATATCCAGGACTACCCGCCCGAGGAGATCGACCGCATCCTCGATCTCAACCTGCGCGCGGTGATGCAGCTCACCCGCCTCTTCGTACCGGGCATGCTGGCGCGGGACCACGGGCATGTGGTGGTGGTCGGCTCCATGGCCGGGCACTACCCGATGCAGGGCTCTGCGCTGTATTCGGCGGCCAAGGCAGGGGTGTCCCATGCCTTCGACGTGATGCGCTTCGACACGCTCGGCAGCCGCCTGCGCTGGACGGAGGTGGCGCCCGGCCGCGTGGCGACCGAGGCCTTCGGCAACTCGTTGGGCAATGCCGCCGCCGCGCAGGCCTTCCTGGCCAAGGAGACATTGCAGCCCGGCGATGTGGCGGCGAGCATCCTGCACGCGCTCTCCGCCCCGCCGCATGTGAATATCAGCCGGATCGAGCTCTACCCCGTGAAGCAGGCCTCGGGCGGCTTCGCCTATGCGGACTGAAGCGGCGGCGCGGCCTCGCCCAGCGAGAGCATCAGCCGGTTGGCCCAGTTGAAGAAGGCGGCGGCGTGGATGATGTCGGCGATGCCGAGGTCATCCAGGCCCGCGGCGCGCAGCGCATCCACATGCTCCGGCCCGAAGCGCGAGGGTGTTTCGGTCAGCGCCACCGAGGCGGCGACGACGGCGTTCCAGCGCTCGCCCAGCTCGGCCTTCACCCCTTCCGCCAGCAGCCGGTCCACATCCTCCTCCCGCTTGCCATAGGTGGCGGCGAAGCGGGCATGGACCGAGGCGCAGTAGATGCAGCCATTGAGCCGCGAGACGGCGGCGGCCGCCAGCTCACGGTCGGCGCGCGGGGCGCCGCCCTGGGTGTTGTAGAAGATGTCCTTGTCGGTGCGGGTGCGGTGCTCCAGCGCATCCGGGTCGCGCGCCAGCAGGCGGAAATAGGGCGATTTGGCGCGCGCCGGCTCGATCAGGGCGGCGATGTGGCGCGGCGTCAGCGCCTCTTCTGCCAGCGGTTCCAGCCAGGGTAGCCATTCCACCTTGGCGCGCGTGAACAGCTTGGGTTCGACATTGTCGGGATGGGTCAGGATGGCGTCGGTCATGGCGGGGCTCACAACCGCCCGGCCAGGACGCCGAGGCCCTGGACGACGCGGATCTGGTAGGACAGGAAGGCCACGATCTGCGACAGGGTGACGATGCCATCCGTCGTCCAGCCGGCCTCCAGCAGCGGCTGGAATGCCCCCGCCGCCGCGTCGCGCGGGTGGAAGACCAGCATATGCGCATGGGCGAAGGCGGCCACCAGGCGGGGGCCGAGCGCCACCGCCGTTTCCGCCGCGAGCGAGAAGGGCGGGGCCGGGCTGTCCTCCGCGCTGAGTGGCCCGGCCGGGAAATGGCCAGCGGGCCCGCGCGCGCGGGTCTGCGCGGCGGCGGCTTCCACCGGCGCCCGGTTGGTGAGTGCAGTGCCGTAATGCTCCAGCAGCGCCTCGGCGCCATGCAGGGCGCAGACGTAAGTCGCCAGCGCCATCCGCTCCTCGATCGACACATACCCGGGCGTCTCGGGCGCGAAGAGCACGCGGTGGCTCTCCTCGGTGTGGGTGCGGGTGAGGTGGCGTTGCATGCGCAGGGTGGCGAGCGGCGATTGCGGCTCGACACCCAGCAGGGTGTCAATCAGGTCGCTCAAGTGATCATCCTTCCATGGCGGGCCGGGGGCCTCGGGTGGGGCGCCTCGCCAGCCAGAATACCGAGAGCGCGGACGGCGCGACGTCGCATCCCGCTGATGCTCACCGAGGGCGATGCCCCGGTCAACGTGTCGGTCAACGCTGGGAAGCCGACATTCCCCGGGGGTGGGGATGCCATCAGGCTCTTCGGTCGCATCCTTGCCGGCATGAGGCTTGTCCCGCGCCTCCGCTGGCGGCCCTCGTATCCACCGGTGCAAGATCGTCAGCGCCCCGGACCTCGATCCGAAGATCATCCTCCTCGGGGACCAGGCGGAGCGCTCCCGCCAAGCCAGGTCCTCCCCTCCGACACGCCAAGCTCAAGCGGAACGCAGACCCGCCGCCCCATCGGGCTCACCACTTTCCCGAGGTGGTTTCCGTCGCAATCACCTGATCCAGCGTCAGACCGGAGATTGCCTGCCCAAGCCGCGCGTTCTCAAGCTCCCTCCCCGCCGCCGACCTGCGGTGCCGGCAAATGGCTCCCACAGCGGCAGGTCAGTCCCCTAATCAGCTCGGATGTTCGCGCGCCGGATCGTCTCGCCCCAGGCTTGGCGGTCGCGCTCCATGCGGGCGGCGAAGGCATCCGGCCCCTCGAAGGTCGGTGTCAGGCCGTTGTCCAGCAGGCGCTGGCGCAGCGTGGGGTCCTGCAAGGCCCGCTCGGTCGCATCCGCCCAGCGGCGGATGCTCTCGGGCGGCATGCCGCGCGGACCGCAAAGACCAAACCAGCCCGCCACTTCCAGCCCCGGCACCGTGTCGGCGAGGCGCGGCGCGCTGGCGAATTCCGGCACGCCCTCCGCGTCCGCCAGCGCCAGGAGCCGCAATTCGCCGCCCTGGATCTGGCGCACCACGTCGCCGAGATTGGTGATCAGCAGGTCCGTCCGCCCGGCTATGACATCGAGCGAGGCCGGCGCAGCACCGCGATAGGGGACGTGCACCAGGTCGAGCCCGGCCATGGCGGCCAGGCGCGCGCCGGTGAGGTGCTGCGCGGAGCCGACGCCGGCGCTGGCATAGGTGATGGTGCCCGGCCGGGCGCGCGCGGCCGCAACCACCTCCGCCATGGTGTGGTAGGGTCCACGCGCGCTCGTCACCGCGCCATAGCTGGACAGCGCGATATTCGCGACGCCGATGAGTTCCGTGCGCGGGTCGATCGGCAGGACGGCGCCGGGCAGTTCGGGGCTGATGGTCATGCTGCCCATGGGGCATTGCAACAGCGTCGAGCCATCAGCCGGACCGCGCGCCACCACCTCCGCCGCGATGAGGCCATTCGCGCCGGTGCGGTTCTCCACGATCACCCGCGTGCCGGTGACGTTGCCGATACCCTCGGCGATCAGCCGCGCCACGAGGTCCCCGGTGCCGCCGGGTGCAAAGCCGGCGAGGATGCGCGGCGGGCGTTCCTGCGCGGAAACCAGCGCGGGTACCAGCGCGAGAAGCGCTGCGAGGATGAAGCGTCCGGCCATGATGCGTTCCTCCCTATTCGACGCGGATGCCGGCGCCGCGGATCACGTCGCGCCAGATGGCGCGGTCGGCGGCGATGGTGGCGCTGAAGGCGGCGGGCGCCTCGTAGCGCGGCACCAGGCCGCTCTCGGAGAGGCGGCGCTGAGTCGTCGGGTCCTGCGTGGCGATGCGGATCGCCTCGGCCCAGCGGCCCACTGCCGGCTCCGGCGTGCCCCGTGGCGCGCAGAAGCCGAACCAGCCGCTGACGGCATAGCCCGGGACCGCCTCGCTGATCTGCGGGATACCGGGCCAGGCGGGGGAACCGATCCCGTCCGCGAAGGCCAGCAGGCGCATCTCGCCGGCACGGATCTGCGCGGCCGCATCGCCGAGATTGGTGATGATGGTGTCAGCACGCCCGGCCATCACGTCGAGGACGCCAAGGGCCGCGCCACGATAGGGCACATGCACGAGCTGTACGCCCGCCATCCGCTCCAGCCGCGCGCCCGAGAGATGCGAGACGGCGCCGATGCCGGCACTCGCATAGGTCAGCGTGCCGGGGCGCGCGCGGGCGGCGGCCAGGAAATCGGCCACGCTCCGGTAGGGCGAATTCGCCGCCACCACCATGATCTGCGTGGAATGCGCGAAGTTGGCGATGGGAATGAGGTCGCGGCTCGGGTCGATCGCCATGCTGGCGCCGGGCAGCTCGGGGGTGATGGTCAGCAGCCCGGTCGAGCATTGCACGATGGTGTGGCCATCGGCGGGGCTACGAACGGCTTCGGCGGCGGCGATGAAGCCGTTGGCGCCGGTCTTCACCTCGACCACCGGGCGCATGCCCAGCGTGGTCGCGGCACTCTCGGCGAGGATGCGGTTCACGATGTCGCTCGTGCCGCCGGCCGCGAAGCCGCCGAGGATTCGGGGCGTGCGGTCCGGGAAAGTCTGCGCCGCCGCCGGCAGTGCCAGCGCGAGGGCCAGGGCAACGATCAGCTTTCTCATGGCCGCATCCTCAGCGCAGAGGGGGCGGGTGTCAGCAGCGGCTGTGCGAGCTGCGCGAAATCGCACAACAGCCGGCGCGTATCGCGCGGGTCGATGATCTCCTCCACCCAGAAGGTCTCGGCGGTGCGGAAGGGACTGCGAAGCAGGTTCAGCCGGTCCTCGATCTCGGCCAGCTTCGCGTCGCGGTCCTCCGCCGCCGCGAGATCCGCGGCGTAGCCAGCCTCGATGCCGCCTTCGAGGGGCAGCGAGCCCCAGCGCGCGGAAAGCCACGCATAGCGCAGGGAAAAGCGCCCCGCCGGCTGGTGCACCACGCCCGCGACGCCAAACGCGTTGCGGATGATCATGGTGCACCAAGGCACCGTCGTCTGGTTCACCGCCGCCATGGCGCGCACGCCCAGACGGATGGTGGCGGCCTTCTCGGCCTCCAGCCCCACCATGAAGCCCGGGCAGTCCTGCAGGTAGACGACGGGCAGATGGAAGGTCTCGGCGAGGTCCACGAAGCGGATCACCTTGGCGCAGGCATCCGCCGTCCAGGAGCCGCCATAGAAGAACGGGTCGCTCGCCATCAGCGCCACGGGCATGCCGTTGAAGCGGGCGAAGCCGGTGATGACGCTGCGGCCGAACATGCGGCCCATCTCGAAGAAGCTGCCCTTGTCCACGATGGATTCGATGATCGGGCGCATCTGGTAGACGCGCCGCCGGTCGCGCGGGATGGCCTTGAACAGCTTCTCGTCGCGGCGGTGCGGGTCGTCATCGCAGGGGGTGACGGGCGGCGTGCCGTAGACGGAGGAAGGCAGGTACGAGAGAAAGCGCCGCGCGCAGGCGAAGGCCTCCTCTTCCGTGTCCACCGCGTGGTCCACGGCGCCGGCCTTGGTCTGGATTTCCCAGCCGCCGAGTTCCTGCTTGGTGAGATCCTGACCCAGGCGTTTCACCACGGGCGGGCCGGCCACGAACATCGCCGAAGTGTTCTTGGTCATGATGGAATAATGCGTGGCGGCGAGCCGTGCCGCCCCCAGCCCCGCGACGGAACCGAGCCCCAGGCCCACCACCGGCACCATGCTGAGGTTGGCGCCGGTGTAGTGATACAGCGCGCCGCCGCC
>JAESGX010000588.1_pt1 | contig 11913 bp, 9 predicted proteins | sample 9269801 | NCBI WGS metagenome assembly JAESGX01 (sample SAMN16773122, study PRJNA677054) | algae metagenome | isolation source: Pleurocapsa minor GSE-CHR-MK-17-07R and co-occurring heterotrophs from wet... | place: USA: Lower Calf Creek Falls, Grand Staircase Escalante National Monument, UT ... | reverse complement strand
CGAAGCCGGCGAGCAGCAGCAGCGGCATCAGCGCAAGCAGCGCCATGCCCATCGCGCCCATCCGGGAACGCCCCGCCCGAGGTGAGGCGGGGGTGGCGGGGCCGGGCGGCGGAACGCTCTTCGCCGCGGGGGATCGGGCTGACACGCGCCTGGCGGTCTCCATGAAGCCCCCTGCCTAGCACGGCCCGGCCCGGCTTGGCACGCCCCGCCGCAGCGTGACTTGGCTGCCCGCCTGTGATTGATTGCGTCCTCGAGAAGATCCCCGGGCGCGATGCCCCGGACCATCCCGCAGGAGGGGGAGCCCCATGCACGCCACCGACGGGGGCGCCCAGAACTGGGCCGATGGCGAGCCTATCGGCATCCTCGTCGTGGATGACGAGCCGGTGGTGGCCGAGCAACTGGCCCAGGGCCTCGCCGCGCACGGCGTGCACACCAGCTTCGTCCACAACGCCGCCGACGCCCTCGCACGCCTCGACGCCGACCCCGGCATCGGCGTCGTGGTTACCGACATCCGCATGCCGGGGGGTGACGGTCTCGGCCTCGCGCAGCGGATCCTCTCGCAGCGCTCGGGCGCGGCGGCGCTGGAGGTGATCATCATCACCGGCCACGCGACGATCGAGGATGCGACGGCCGCGGTCCGCACCGGCGTCACGGATTTCCTCCGCAAGCCGTTCCGCCTGGCCGAGGCGGTGCAGGCCGTCACCAAGGCCATGGCCCGCGTCGTCGCGCACCGGCAGCAGGCCACCGAGCGCGCGGCGGTGAGCGACCAGCTGGCCCGGCTGGAGCAGGAGCGCACGGCCCTGCAGGCGCGCATGCGCGAACTGGGCGAGCGCCTTGCCGCCCAGGCCGTGCCGCCCGCCGCGACGGCCGCCATCGAGCGCGACATGGCGGCGATCTCGCACGCGCTGCGCACGCCCCTCATCGCCATTTCCGGCGGTGCAGAGCTGCTGGCCCATGGCGGCCTCTCCCGCGGGGACGAGGTTGAGTATCGGGGCCTGCTGCGCGGTGGCGTGCAGCGGGTGGTGCAGGCGGTGGAGCTGGTCGAGGAGCTGCACCGCATCGAGCGCCCGGCGACGAACGAGGCCCCCGCCCCCGTCGCCCTCGCCGCCGCCCTCCGCGCGGCGGTCGCGGCGGCACGGCCCATGGCGGAGGCCCGGCGCCTGCGCCTTGGCGCCATGCCGGACCTGCCCGACCTGGCAGCCACGGGCGTCCCCTCCCGCCTGCGCCGCGCCATCGAGCAATGCGTGGCCGCCGCCGTGGACTGGTGCGCCGATGGCGGCGACGTGCTGGCCCGGCTGGAGCGCCACGAGGAAGCCGGCACGGCCTGGGCGCTGGTGACGCTGCTGGCCGGCCCGGCAGATCGGCTGGAGGCGCCGCCGCCGGGCGTCGCCTTGCCGGCGACCGCCAGCGCGCATGCCCGCACGCAGGAATCCCTGCATTTCGCCATCGCCCGCCGGATCGCCGAGCAGCATGGCGGGCAGGTCACCTCCTGGAATGGCGGGCCGGGCTGCATGGCGATCCGCCTCGCACTGCCGCTGTGAGCCAGGGCCGGGCCGGGGGCCGTCGGTTGCGCGGCCAGGCCTATGCCCTGCTGCTGGGCGTCCTGCTGCTGCTCGGCCTCGGTGGCGTCACGCTCGTGCGCCTTGAGGCGGAGCGCCTGAGCGGCACGGCCGAGGCCGAGAACCTGCGCCTCGTCGCCGCCGGCGCGCAGGCCGCGACGCACGGGCTGCGCCAGACGCTCGAGGCGGTCACCTCCATGCAGGGCCTCGCTGCCTCGCTGGCGCTCAGCCACACCATCGCGGGCGCGCCGGAACGGCGGGTGATCGAGGCCCTGCTGAGCGAGGTGGCGGCACGCGAGCGCTTCGGCATCGTGCAGATCGGCGTGATCGACGCGGAGGGCCGCATCGCCTGGTCCACCACGCCCGGCTTCACGCCGGTGGATCTTTCCGACCGCGAGCATTTCCGCGTGCACCTGGAGGGCCGGCGCGACGTCTTTGTCAGCGCGCCCCTGATCGGCCGGGCCTCGGGGCGCTGGAGCCTGAACATCAGCACCGCGATCCGCGAGCCGGATGGTCGCTTCGCGGGTGTGGCGGTGGTCTCGCTGGACCCTTTGCTGCTCTCGGCCAGCATGGGGGAGCTGCAATTCGCCGAGGGCGTCACCGTGAACCTGCTGCGGCAGGATGGCGTGGTGCTGGCCCGCAGCCCGGACACGGCCGGCCGGCTCGGCGCCGTCCGCGGCGGGCCCGACCTGCTGCGCATCACCGGCCAGCCCGTGGGCGAGATGATCACCGCGAGCCCACTCTCGGGCCGGCACATCTTCCTGGCCTGGCGGCAGCTGGCGGGCTGGCCGCTGGCGGTCACCTTCGCGATCGACGCGGACGCGGCCATGCAGGATGCAACCCGGCACGCGCATGATCTCTACGCCGTGCTCCTCCTGGCGCTGGCGGCGCTGGCCATCGGCGGGCTGCTGCTGATCGAGCTGCGCGCCCGCCATGCCGCCCGCCTGGCGATGGCGGCGGTCGAGGCGTCCCGCGCCGAGGTCAGCCGCCTGCTGAACGCGCTGCCGGGCGCGGCCTATCACAGCCACCTTTCGGTGGAGGGGGAGCTGACGCGGCTGCATCTCTCGCCCGCCATCGCCCGCATCACCGGCTGGCCGATGGAGCGCTTCGCCGCCGCCGGCTCCTATGCCGACATCATCGCGGAGGAGTTTCGCGCCGGGCGCCGCGGCTTCTACCTCGGTGTCCGGCAGGCGCAGCATGGCAGCATGGAGTACCGCATCCTCGGCGCCGCAGGGCCGATCTGGGTGCGCGATGATTGCCGCGTGGTGGCGGCGCTGCCCGATGGCCGCGTCGAGGTGGTGGGCCTGATCACCGACATCGACGCCGAGCGCCAGCTCAAGGCGCAGGCGCTCTCGGCCGCGCGGCTCGCGACCCTGGGCGAGATGGCGGCCGGCGTCGCGCATGAGCTGAACCAGCCCTGCGCCGCCATCACGCTCGCCGCCGATCTCGCGGCGCTGGAGCTGGCGCGGGGCGGCGAGGAGCACCTCGACTCCGCCCGGCGGCGGCTGGAGGAGATCGCCCGCCAGACCTTGCGCATGCGCAGCGTGATCGACCATTTCCGCCTCTTCGCGCGGGTGGACCCAGGCCGCGAGACGGCGGTCCACTGGGCGGAGGCGGTGGCCGGCGCGCTGACCATCGCGAGTGGCACCATGGCGGCCTCGGGCGTCAGGATCGAGACGGCGCTGCCGCCCGGCCTGCCCCCGGTCCGCGGCAACCTGGTGGCGCTGGAGCAGGTGCTGGTGAACCTCATGGTGAATGCCCGCGACGCGATGGAGGAGACGCCGGAGGCGGAACGCCGCGTCACCATCGGCGCGCGCGCGACGCCGGACGGGCGGTGGGTCATGCTGCGCCTGCGCGACCATGGCGCCGGCCTGCCGCGCGAGGCGCTGGAGCGCAGCTTCGAGCCCTTCTTCACCACCAAGCCGGTGGGCCGGGGCACCGGGCTCGGCCTCTCCATCGCGCATGGCACGGTGCATGGCTTCGGCGGCATGATCACGCTCAAGAACCATCCGGAGGGCGGCGCCGAGGCCAAGATCCGCCTGCCGGTGGCGGTCGAAGGCGCCCTGGCGCGCCAGCCCGCCTCCGCCGACCCGGACCGGATCGGATAGATCCGCCGAAGCGGCCATGCCGAGGCGGGGCCTTTGCCGATTTCCGCAAAGCCGATCAGACTCGGCACGCCAGACGCCGGAGGATGCGCGATGCCCGATGCCACCCACGACCCCGCCCGAAGAAGCTGGGTCGCCTCCGCCAATGGGCATCCGGATTTCCCGATCCAGAACCTGCCGCTCGGCCTCTTCACCCCGCCTGGCGGCGGCGCGCCGCGCGCGGGCGTCGCCATCGGCGATGCCATCCTGGAGCTGGAAGACGCCCTGCCCGACGGCACGCTGAACGGGCTGCTGGCGCGGGGGGCGCCGTGGCGCCGGGCGCTCAGGGCGCGGCTCTCGGAGGAACTGGCCGAGGGCAGCGCGGCACAATCCCGCCTCGCCGCCCGGCTGCACCAGGCCGCCGGCTGCACGCTGCATGTGCCGGCCCGCATCGGCGACTACACGGATTTCTACGTGGGCATCCACCACGCGACGGCGGTGGGCAAGCTGTTCCGGCCGGACAACCCGCTGCTGCCCAACTACAAGCATGTGCCCATCGGCTATCACGGCCGCGCCTCCTCCGTCATCGCGTCCGGCGCCGCCTTCCGCCGCCCTTCGGGGCAATTGCCGCGCCCGGGCGGGCCGGTCTTCGGCCCCTGCGAGAAGCTGGACTACGAGCTGGAGCTCGGCATCTGGATCGGCCCGGGCAATGCCCAGGGCGCGCCGATCCCGGTCGGAGAGGCGGCGTCGCACATCGCGGGCTTCTGCCTGCTGAACGACTGGTCGGCGCGCGACATCCAGGCCTGGGAGTACCAGCCGCTCGGCCCTTTCCTCGGCAAGAGCTTCGCCACCAGCATCAGCCCATGGATCATCACCCCCGAGGCGCTGGAACCCTTCCGCATCGCCCAGGCCCCGCGCCCGGCGGGCGACCCCGCGCCCCTGCCCTACCTGACCGACGCGGCGGACCAGGCTTCGGGCGGGCTCGACCTCGCTCTCGAGGCCTGGCTGGTGACCCCTGGCCTCGCGGCGCAAGGGCTGCCGCCGCATCGTATCGCCGACAGCAACGCCCGGCACATGTACTGGACGGTCGCGCAAATGGTGGCGCATCACAGCTCCAATGGCTGCAACCTGAACGCGGGCGACCTCTTCGGCTCGGGCACCATCTCGGGGCCGGAGGCGGATGGTTATGCGAGCCTGCTGGAGGCGACCCAGGGGGGCAGCCAGCCGATGCGCCTCGCTTCCGGCGAGGAGCGCCGATTCCTGGAGGATGGCGACGAGGTGATCCTGCGCGCCACGGCGCGGCGGGCGGGCTTCGTCTCCATCGGCCTCGGCGAATGCCGGGGGCGGGTGCTGCCGGCGCGGTAGGGCGGGCTAAAGCCGGTGCAGCAGCCGCGCCTTTTCCTGCTCGGAGAGACGCGTCTGCTGCCCCCAGACCGTCTCCGCCCAACCCGGCGCCTCCTCCAGGATGGCGACCACCTCGGCGGTCTCCAGCGTCTCGGCGAATTCATTGGCGGTCATCGCGCCGGCATCCCAGCGCGCGGCGATGGGCAGGATCACGCCCGCGGGCGGCGGCCCGCCCAGCGCCTCGGTCTCGGCCAGCAGGGCCACGCGCCGTGCGGTCACGATGATCCGCGCCGCGGCCTCGATCCGCATCTTCTCCCAGAAGGTGCCGCCCACAAGGGAGGCGAGAGTCTCGAGCGCGCGCTGGCGCATGGCATCGGGCGAGAGCGAGAGGCCCGCATCGGGCATGGTTTCCTCCGGTGTCGTGGCGGACCCGAGGGCCCCGGCGCATGCTCAGCCGGGCCCCGCCCCTTGGTCAACCTTTTGCGATCCGGGCCGATAAGCACCAACATGAACAGAATGCAAGGAATCTTCGCCGGGTTTCCACCGGCGTGGCGGATGCTCTAGACGCAGCGCGTGTCGAGCTTCCTCTCCCTGATTCCGCCGCCCGTCATGTTCTTCGCCCTCGGCTTCGGAGCCGGGGCCGTGCGGGCCGAGCTCTCCGTGCCCGAGGCGCTGGCGCGCAGCCTTTCGCTGTATCTCATGGTCGCCATCGGGCTGAAGGGCGGCGCCGCGCTGGCCATGCCTGGCGCTTCCGAGGGGCTCTGGGCGGCGCTGAGCGCGGGCGTCCTGCTCTCCTTCCTGCTGCCGCTGCCGGCCTTTCTGCTGCTGCGCCTCGGCTCCAAGCTGGACCGCGAGACGGCGGCGGCGGTCTCCGGCCATTACGGCTCGGTCAGCGTGGTCACCTTCGCCGCCGCCTCGGGCACGCTGGTGACGCTGGGCGTCCCGCAGGAGGGGTTCATGCCGGCCGTGCTGGCGGTGATGGAGACGCCCGCCATCCTCACGGCTCTCCTGCTGGCGCGCCTCGGCGGCAGCGCCGGTGCACCCAAGCTCAACGCCGGCAAGCTGGCGCGCGAGGTGCTGCTGAACGGCCCCGTGGTGCTGCTGATGGGCAGCTTCCTGATCGGCTATCTCGCGGGGGAGCCGGGGAAGCGGCAACTGGCCCCCTTCACCGAGGCGTTGTTTCCCGGCGCGCTCTGCCTCTTCCTGCTGGAGATGGGGCTGATGGCGGTGCGACAGCTGCGGGCCAGCGGTAAAGGGTTGCCCGTGGTGCTGATCGGCTTCGGCATCCTCATGCCGCTGATCGGCGGCGCGGCCGGGCTGGTCACGGGCGGGCTGATCGGGCTTTCCACGGGTGGCATCGCGCTGATGGCGGTGCTCGCCGGCTCGGCCAGCTATATCGCGGTGCCGGCGGCCATGCGCCTCGCGCTGCCGCGCGCCGATGCCGGCATCTATGTGACCCTTTCCGTCGCCATCTCCTTCCCCTTCAATGTGCTGGTGGGCATTCCGCTGTGGATTCGCCTCGCCGGGGTGGGGACATGACGCATCCGCGCAAGCGCATCGAGATCGTGGTCGAGGCCGTTCGCGCCGCCGAGGTGACGGACCTGCTGGACCGGCTCGGCGCCACGGGCTGGACGCAGCTGCCCGTGCTGTCCGGCCGCGGGCGCCAGGGCGTGCGGCGCGGCGGCGATCTCTCGGGCGTGCTCGACAACGTCGTCATCATCTGCATCTGCGGCGCGGCCGTCGCCGAACGCGTGATCGAGGCGCGCGACGAACTGCTGGGCGCCCGCCCGGCGATCGTGAACATCACCGATTGCCAGGTGCTGCGCGCCGAGCATTTCTGACGGCGCCAACATGGCCTAGCCTGCGCGGGCGCAACCCCGAGGATTCCATGGCCCGCCACATCTTCCGCCCGACCCGCTACCACAACACGCTCGGCACGGCGGAACCCTGCCTGCGCATCGCCGATGGCGACATTCTGGTGGCCGAGACGGTGGACGCCTCCGGCCTCGACGCCACGGAAACCGCCGTCGCCCAACGGCCCAATCCGATGACCGGGCCCTTCTTCGTCGAGGGCGCCGAGCCCGGCGATACGCTCGCGGTCGAGATCATCCGCCTGACACCCAATCGCCGCACTGGCTGGACCTATTCGCCGCTCGCGCTGACCGTGCTGGACCCCGCCGCCATCCTGGATCGCCCGAAGCAGGAGCGCGCGATCTGGGAAATCAACGCGAATGAGGGCACGGTCCGGCTGCGGGACGCGCCCGCTTCGCTGGCCGGCTTCACGCCGCCGCTGGCGCCCATGATCGGCTGCTTCGGCGTGGCGCCGGCGGGCGGCGAGGCGATCTCGACCGCCACCAGCGGCGCGCATGGCGGCAACATGGATTATCGCCGCTTCGCCCCCGGCACGACCGCCTGGTTCCCCGTCGCGGTCCCTGGCGCGCTGTTCTACCTGGGCGATGGCCATGCCGCGCAGGGCGATGGCGAGATCACCGGCACCGGCATCGAGACCTCCTTCGAGATGGAGGTGAAGCTCTCCGTCCTGAAGCGCCGCATCACCTGGCCGCGCGCGGAGACGGCCGATGAGATCATCACCATCGGCAATGCCCGCCCACTGGACCAGGCGTTACAGCACGCCACGACGGAGATGCAGCGCTGGCTGGGCGAGGATTACGGGCTCGATGCCAGGGCCGCCGCGCATCTGATGGGCATGGTGGTGCGCTACGACGTGGGGAACGTGTTCAACCCGGCCTATACGGTGGCATGCCGGATTGAGAAGAAGTGGCTGACCCGGGCCAGCGCCTGATCGCCTTGGGCGGCGTCGCCAAAGGCGTGAATCAGCCGCTCAACGAACTAAAGGATCATCAGCGTCGAGGTGCCGTGGGCGTAAAGCTTCGCCCCGCCCTCGCCCGTCAGCCGCGCCTCGGCGATGGCGGAGCGGCTTCCGCGGTGCACGACGCGCCCCTCGCAGGAGACGAGGCCGCTCTTCACCGTCAGCGGGCGGGCGTAGTTCACCTTGAGGTCCAGCGTGGTGTGCGCCTTGCCCGCTTCCATCACGGTGCGGACCGCGTTCCAGAGTGCCGCATCCAGGATCGTGGCCGCATAGCCCCCATGGGCGATGCCGATGCCATTGTAGAATTGCTCGCCGATCTCGCCCTCCATCACGGCGAGGCCCTCCTCCGCGCGCACGAGGCGAATGCCCATCAGCGCGAACATGGGGCTGCGCTGCACGCCATCGGCGATGGAGCGCTGCATGGCTTCCAGCCCCGGCAGGCCGGCATAGGGTGAGGGACCGTCCAGGCTTTCCCAGGTGACGGTGTGGGAGCGGGTGGGCATGGCGTGTCCTCTGTGATTCAGCCGCGCTTGCGCAGCACCAGCGTGGCCCAGGGGTCCAGGCTGATCCGGCGTTCCAGCACCAGCCCCGCGCGCTGGTGTGCGGCCAGCACCATCCGCACCTGCTTGCCGAGCAGCCCGGCCAGGATCGCAGTCCCGCCGGGCCTGAGATGCGCCGCGAGGTCACAGGCCATGGCGCAGAGCGGGCGGGCCAGGATATTCGCGAAGATCAGGTCATAGGGCGCGCCGCGGGTGATGGCGCGGTGGTTGTAGCCGGTGGCGAGGATGGCGCGCAGGCGGGGCTTCAGCCCGTTCATCTTCGCATTCTCCTCGGCCACGCGCACCGACCAGGGGTCGATATCGGTCGCCAGCGCCTTCACATGCCAGAGCTTCGCCGCCCCCATGGCGAGGATGCCGCTGCCCGAGCCCACATCCAGCACGCGCCGCGCCCGCCGGGGCACGCGCTCCAGCGCCATCAGGCAGCCCTGCGTCGAGGCATGCTCGCCCGAGCCGAAGGCCAGGCCCGCATCCAGCGTCAGCGCGATGCGCCCATAGGTGGGGCGCTGGGCGACATGGGTGGGCCGGATCAGGAAGCGGCGGCCGATCCCCTGCTCGGGGAAGGCTTCCACGGTGCGGGCCAGCCAGCCCTCGGATTCCGTCAGGCTGCGGCTCATCGGCGCTTCGTGGCCCGTCAGGCCGGCGGCCAGCGCCAGGGCGGCCTGCAGCGCATCCTGATCGGCCAGCGTGTCGCGCACCGCCTCGATGCGCCAGTGGTCGGTCGCTTCGTCGTGGTAGAGCGCCACGGTGGCGCTGACGGAGAGTAGCGCGGCCTCATAGGCCGGCACGGCCTCCTCAGGCAGCTGGTCCAGCACGAGGGTCTCAAGCTGGGCAGGATGTTTCTTCATGGGACTCTTCGGATCGAAGGTGCAGGAAGGCGAATTTCCTGCCGGAGTGCTTGCGGGGCTGGTCTGGGCTTCACGTCAGCGCAGGTGATGACTGTCGCATAACGCACCGGAATCGCCGAACCCGGCAAGGCTCCACCGGGCATGCCGCCAGACGGCCCGATCATCGCGGCGCCGGCAGAAGGCGTCGGTCCGCCGGGCCTCAGCGGGCCGGCGCTAGAGGAAGCTCCAATCCGCGCTGTGCAGGCTGGCGGCATTGGCGAATGTGATGACCTCCATGGCCAGCCTATCGGCCGAGGTGATCCGCCAGGTCGTGGCGTCGATCTGGGCGAAAACCGCCCCCTCCGCCGCCGTGCCATAGCCCCGGAACTCCAGCCGGTCGCCAGCGGCGCGTCCGTTGCCGGCGAAATCCAGCACCACATCCCCCTGGGCCTGGCCGCGCGCGAAGCGGAATACATCAAAGCCAGCGCCGCCGGTCAGCATATCCGCACCCGCGCCGCCATCGAGCCTGTCCTGGCCCATGCCCCCCAGCAGCGCGTCGTTGCCCAGGCCACCGAAGAGGACGTCATCCCCCGCATCGCCATCCAGGATATTCGCCCCGGCGTTCCCGCTGATGCGATTGTCGAGCGCGTTGCCCGTGCCGTTCAGCTCCGCGGTCCCTGTGAAGCTCAGGCGCTCCAACTCCGCGCTCAGCGTCACATGGACCGAGGCGATGACGTGGTCATACCCTTCGTCCGCCCGCTCCAGCACCGTGTCGCCCGCATCGGCGACGACATAGGTGTCATCGCCCGCGCCGCCTTCCATCCGGTCCGGGTCCACCCCACCATCGAGGCGGTCATCACCCGCGCCACCCCGCAGCGTGTCGCGGCCCAGACCGCCGAACAGGGCGTCATTCCCGGCATCGCCCTCGAGGAGATTGGCCCCGGCATTGCCGCTGATGCCGTTGTCGAGGGCGTTGCCCGTGCCGTTCAGGTCATCCGCCCCCGAGAGGGTGAGGCGCTCGAGCTCGGCGCCGAGCGTCAGGCTGATCGAGGCGATGACGTGGTCATACCCCTCGCCCGCCAACTCCAGGACCGTGTCGCCGGCATCCGTGACGACGTAAGTGTCGTCGCCCGCGCCACCTTCCATCCGGTCCGCACCCGCGCCGCCGTCCAGGCGGTCATGGCCCGCGCCACCCAGCAGCATGTCATTGCCCAGGCGGCCGGAGATCGCGTCATTCCCGCCGGCGCCGTCCAGGAGGTTCGCCCCGTCATTGCCGCTGATGCGGTTGTCGAGCGCATTGCCCGTGCCGTTCAGGTTGCCGCGCCCCAGGAGGCTGAGATGCTCCAGCTCGGCGCCGAGCGTCAGGCTGATCCAGGAGAGCACGCGGTCATCGCCCTGGTTGGCCGCCTCAAAGAGGCGATCCCCGGCATCGTTGACGGTGTAGACGTCGTCACCGGCGCCGCCGGCCATGCCATTCGCGCCCACCCCGCCAAGGCTGTCATCGCCGCCCCATCCGAACAGGACGGGGATCGCGGGCGTGGCCTCCAGCGCCTCCCCGGCATCGGTGCCGACCTGCGCGATGGCGAGCGAGGCGACCTGCTCGGCGGTGCCACCGGCATCGGTGTAGCTGGCGACGGCACGCAGCATCTGGCCGGCCTGGGAGGCGCCCGGCGCGAAGCCGGAGCCGGTGGCGCCAGGGATGTCCGTCCAGCTGCCGCCCATCAGCGCCTGCCAACGCATGCCGATGCCCCCGAGGCCATCCGGATCCGCGAGGTTCGGCGTGGCGGTCAGCAGCCCATTCTCCAGGCTGAGCCGGATCGCGCCTTCCGGCGCGTCATTCTGGCCCGAGACCCGCACCGTGATGCTGCTGGGCTTCGACAGCACGAAGCTGCCCAGCGTCGAGCCGGTCTGGCGGATGACTTCGACAATGCCATCGCCATCATGATCGCCGATGGCGGGGGCGGCGCTGAGGAGGTAGGCGTCAACCAGCCGCAGCGGGTTGGCCGCGCCGGTCAGCTCGGTGAAGGCGCTGCCGGTGTTCTCGAAGCTGCGCAGCGTGCCGGCCGCGCTCGCCAGCACCAGTTCGAGGTCGCCATCGCCATCGAGGTCGCCCACGGCCGGCGCTGCGCCATCCACGGTGATGCCGGCGAAGGGCGTGGCCCCGATCTCCACCGGGGCAAAGCCCTCGGCGGTCCGCCGCCAGGCCTGCAGGCCGCTGCCGAAGAGCGAGCCCGCCAGCAGATCCAGCTCGCCATCGAAGTCGAAGTCGAGGAAGACCGGCGTGGAATAGGCTTGGGCGGCCAGTGTCGCGAAGGGGCCGCCCAGCGGCGCGCCGGCCACGAACCCCTCCGCCGTGCCACGCCAGAAGACAAGCCCATCCACGGCGCTGCCGAGTGCCAGATCAACGAAGCCATCCCCGTCGAGATCGCCGAAGGCCGGCGCCGAAAACTCGCCCCCGGCGACATCCCTGAACGGATTGGCGCCGCCAGCCACGGACTGGAAGCCGGTGCCCGTGTTGCGCCAGGCGTCGAGGGTGCCGAAGCTGTTGCCCGAGACCAGGTCGAGGTCGCCATCGCCGTCGAAATCCACCAGGACCGGCCGCGCATCCGTGTCGGTGAAGATGTTGGAGAAGGGATCGAGGGCGAAGGGCAGCGGCGTGAACGCCCCGCCATCCGGCAGGTTGAGCCGGCCGCCCAGACCATCCACCAGGCC
>JAESGX010000587.1_pt1 | contig 11936 bp, 18 predicted proteins | sample 9269801 | NCBI WGS metagenome assembly JAESGX01 (sample SAMN16773122, study PRJNA677054) | algae metagenome | isolation source: Pleurocapsa minor GSE-CHR-MK-17-07R and co-occurring heterotrophs from wet... | place: USA: Lower Calf Creek Falls, Grand Staircase Escalante National Monument, UT ... | reverse complement strand
CTCGATCTGCGAAGCGACGGCATCGAGACGGATGGCGCCCGCCTTGGCTTCGGTGGCCGCGCGCTGGAGGCCCGCGCGCCCGGCGCCCTCGGCGGCCTGACCGATTGGTTCCGCGTGGTGGACACCACCGGCCGCGGCGTGATCCGTGCCGGGCTTGGCCACCTCATCGCCGGGCCGCTCCGCATTGTGGCGGGGGCCAGCAGCTTCAGCATGTCCGGCCGGCGCGGCGAGGTGCTGCGCCAGGGCTCAACGGGCGGCCCCGAGTTGCCAGGTCGCATCCAGCAGGGCGTCTTCCCCGGCTCGCATCTGACCATCGCCTGGGCCGATAGCCGCGTGAGCGCCTTCCGGATTGACCCCCGCGACGGCGCATTGCGGCTGATCGGCCGCGATCCCGTGGCCAGCAGCAGCGACTTCAGCGCGGCCGAACTGGCGGCCTTTGACCTGGAGGCCCGCCGCTACACCGACAGCGTGCGCCGCCGCCGCGTGACGCTCACCATGCCCTCGGCCGGGCTCAACCATGGGCTGGCCTATGGGCAGTCGCTTTCGAGCGGGTGGGAAAGCTGGCCCGCGCTGACCCGCACGCCGCCGCCCGACTGCTTCATGCTGGGGCAGAGCGTGCATTCCACCAGCGAGACGGCGACAACCTGGGCGCCCGTGGGCGGCACCTCGGATCTGACGCCGCTGATCGCCACCGTGCGGAACAGCACCACCGGCCTTCTGAGTGACGCGCAAGTTGCCGCGCTTTCCTTCGGCTCTCTCAACCGGGGCGAGACGCCCATGGAGAGCTTCGCCGCGCAGTATCGCCGCGCCTGGCTGCTCGCGCGCGGGAAGCCGGATGGCGACCCTGACAACCGCTGGGTGTTCTCGTCCTGCGGCGTCGGCGGCAACAGCGTGGCGCAGCTTAGCGTCGGCGCATCCCCGGAACTGTTCAACCGGCTCCGCGACTGCATCGCGGTCGGCAAGGCCCGCGCGGCCACGCTCGGCGTCACCTATCGCGTGCCCTTCGTGCTCTACAATAATGGCGAGGAAGACTATGCCCTCGGCACCACATACGCCGATTACGTCACCCGCCTGACGCAGCTGATCGCGGACATTCGCGCCCTCGTGGCAAGCGAGACGGGGCAACCCGGCATCCTGCCCATCTACCTGTTCCAGACCGGAGGCCAGTATGCGCGGGACACCCTGGAGCTGGCCATTGCCCGCGCGCAGATCGAGGTCACCCGCACCGTGCCGGGCGTCTTCATCGTCGCCAACAACCAAGTGCCGCCCGACAAGGATGACCACCTGACCAGCAACGGCACGCGCTGGCTCGGCAGCCTGGCCGGCAAGGTGGCGGCCCGCACGACGATCCAGGGCGAGGGCTGGGAATGCACCCGCGCCATCCGCTGGACGGTGCGCGGCCGGACCCTGGTGGGCCTGTTCCATGCGCCGAGCGGCGCACTGCAATTCGTGCAGCCCTATCGGGGCCGCACCGTGGCCGCCGCCGCCAGCTCCACCTCGCGCGGCATCTACGCCGAGGATGGCGCCGGCGTGATGCCGATCGACGGCGTCGAGCTGGCCGGGCAGCTGGTGATCGTGCGCCTCAGCCGCACCGTCACCGGCGCGCTGAAGGTCTGGCTCGGCCGAGACGGCAATGGCGTCGGCGGGGCCATCTGCATCGGCGACACCGACGCCGAGCCCCTGCTGCTGCCCTACAGCTACACGGCCGGCAGCGGCCAGACGACGGATGAGGGGATCAGCGCCCTGGTGAACCTCGCCTACCCCTCCAGCAACGTCGCCCTGGCCGACGTGCAGACCGCCACCACAGCCTGAAGGACCGCGCCCATGACCGTGCAGATCACCAGCGATGCCACTGCTGACCCGGCGCTGACGAACGGGATTTTCCCGCCCGTGATTGACGGGCTGCTGGGCTATTGGGAGCACCAGGGCACGATTGATCGCGCTCGGGTCAACCTGGTGGACGGCACGCTCTCGGCCGTCAGCGGCACGCCCGTCATGGAAGCCAACGGCATGACATGTGTGCATGCGGTGAACTTCCTCACGACAGCGATCCCCGAGAGCGCGGAGATGACTTTGCTGAGCGTGGCCTTCTTCTCGGCGGGCCTCGCAACGGGCAACCGCACGGCCTGCATCTCCAACTTCTCCACCACCGTTGGCGCCTCTCTCATTGTGGACGGCAATTCGGGCACGCCGGGCACCACGGGCCGCGTCCAGGCGCAGGGCGCGTTCAACCCAGACACCCCGACCATGATTGCGGCCCAGCTCGGCTCGCCAGATATCACTGGCTTCCGGCTGCGCGCGGCGCGGATCAGCCCGGCTGGGCACACCATCAACGACCTGACCGCCGGCCTGAGCGCCACGGGGGCGGCTGGCACCAACGGGCGCACGCTTGCGGCCGGCACCATGCGGATCGGCGGCGGCGTGACGGGCTACTTCAACTCGACCCCGATCAAGCTTCTCCGCTCGGCCATCTACAACCGCGTGCTGAGCGACACCGAGCTGGCGACGATGCGCGCCTGGATCAACGGGCAGCTGGCCCCGCTGAGCATCACGGTCTGATGCGCGCCAGGAAGGAGTGGCCGGCATGAATGAAGAAGTCCCCTCGGCGCTGCCGCACCTGCTCACCGCCGCCGGCGCCGGCGGGGCGGGCCGGATCCTGCTGGCCATCCATGGCGGCGAGCGGCGCTGGCCGGCTTTGCTGCTCGAGGCGGGCCTCGGCGCGCTGCTGGGCGTCATCGCCGCCGCCGCCGCGGTCTATTGGGATCCCAGCCTGCGCAGCGTTGGCTTCGGCCTGTTCGTGATCTGCGGGGTGGCGGGCTGCGCCGGCGCCATCGGCATCCGGCTGCTCGACATGATGACGCTCGCCGTCCAGCGGCGCCTGGGCCTGTGATCCGCCAGCCCGTGCCTCTGGCGCTGGCCCGCATTCGCCGCACCGAGCGGCGCTGATTCCACCACAACATTGAAGGGGTATCGCCATGCTTGAAATGGTGCAGGCGCTCTGGCGCCCGGTGACTGGCTTCGTCATGTCCGGGGTGGTGCTGGCCATCGCCCTCGGGTGGCTGCCGCCCGGGGCCGAGGAACATGCCACATCGATCCTTGCCACGGCCGGCGCGGTGCTCTCGGCGCTCACCGCCTCTCGCGCCGTCCAGCGCGTGCAGGAGGTGAAGGCGCAGGCCGCACCCATGGGGGTGCTGCTGCAAGGGTTGAGTATGGTGAAGCCGGTCGATGGTGCGGCCGTCGAAGAAGTGAAGCAGCAGCTCCGGCAGATGCAGGAGGAGCTGGCGCGTATTGGTCCGGCGGCGCGGCGGTGAGGCCCGGTGGAACCACGCTCCGCGTCGCGTTGCTGCTGGCGCTGGTGCCCATCGTGTTGCCGCTTGGCATCTTTGCATGGGTTGAGGCGGTGCGGCTCGCCACGGGGTGCACGCCATGACCCTCCCGCACGTCGTCATCCCGCCCGCTCCTCCCGGCCGCCGCCTGGGGGATCGGGTGGTCAAGCTCGGTGCCGCGCGTGGGCAGGATGTGATCTGGCTCCAGCAGCGCCTCGGCGTCGTGCCGGCGGATGGGTGGTTCGGGCCCATCACGATGGCCGCCGTGGTGGCCTTCCAGGTGGAGGCGGGCATCCTAGCCGATGGCGTGGTCGGCCCCACCACCTGGCGCGCGCTCGGCCTGGTCGAGCCGGCCGCGCCTGCGGTGTTTGCGCCGCCCCTGGCGGTGGATGGCTTCACGCCTCGCGTCGAGCGCGCGCTGCGTGCCGTGGGGGCGATGGAGCCCGCCGCCTGGGCCGCCGTGCTGGCGCCGGACATGCAGCGCCACCAGATCATCACCAACGCGCGCATCCCCGGCTGGTCGAGAGCCTGCACTACAGCTCGGCCGAGCGGATCATGGCCGTCTGGCCCTCCCGCTTCCCGACGCGGGCTTCCGCGCTGCCCTTCGTCGCCAACGGCCCCGCCTTGGCCGAGCGCGTCTATGCCGGGCGGATGGGCAATGACCAGCCGGGCGATGGGTGGCGATTCCGTGGGCGCGGCTGCTACCAGACGACGGGGCGGGACAACTACACCACGCTCTCCCGCGCGACGGGCGAGGCGCTGGACCTGCTGACCGGCGAGGCGTCTCCGCTGCTGACCCGGGCGGGTGCCTCGCGCTCGGCCTGCCTGTTCTGGTCCAGCATCACGGGCAACCGCCTGGCCGACGCCGGCACCGAGGCGGACCTGACCGAGCTGCGCCGGCGCGGCAATGGCGGCCGGATAGGGCTTGAGGATGTGCTGGGGCGGGACCGGAAGATCAGGGCGGCGCTGGGGTAGCACCCTTCCTTGCGCTTTCTGCAAAGAAGCCCGGCCGGGGAGACCCGCGCCGGGCTTTTCTGATTCCGGGGTTATTGGGGAAGCGCGGCGTCGATGCCCGCGTCGGCGTGATCCTCAATGGCGGCGTCATTGTCGTCACCACCAAATCGCACCTCGACCCATTCCAGAAACATTCCGGCCGAAATGGAGCGGCCGAGCCACTCCTTGAAATCGTGGCGGCGGGCGTCTCCAGCGTGGCTGTCCTCCCAGCCTTCTTTGCTCCCGTCAGGCGGGACCAAAAAAGAGGAAAAACCATTGCACACAGACGCCACAATGGGCGTCACGCTGGGGAAAATGCGTGATGCCTCGGCGTGCGCTGCGGCCACGGCTTCGGCCTGAAAGCCGTTCACAATGATGGCGTGGTGGCGGTGATGACCCATTGGTCGGCTCCAGACTGGGGGGTTAGGTGGAAGATTTGCGAGCGACGGCCAAAGCCGCCCTCGCGTATTGATCTCCCCGCTTCACGTCGAGCAGGATTTCGCCGGCCTTCGCGGGGCTGAACCCGTAGGCTTTCAGGGCTTCATAGTCGGTCATCGGTCGGGTCTCCGGGGGTTTGTCAGACAGTTTCGGACGAGGACGCGCGGCGGATGAAGCCGTTGGCGTCCAGAGTGAAGCCCTTGGCGGCATAGTCGGCCCGCACATCATCCATCGTCTCTTCCTGGCCGCGCGAACCCATTAGGGCCCCGTTGCGCGCGAAGGAAGCCAGCCGCTCAGGGCGATCCGGGCGGCGGGTAACGAACCCGATGGCGTCGGCGGGGAGGTCTGCGGGGATAGGGGCGTTGCTCATGACGCGATATTGCCTTGCCTTGTCCAGATTGTCCAGCTATAAATTCCAAATGGAAGATTTAATGTGCCAGCCCGGCACCCGGAGATAGTCATTGGCAGAGGGTGAAGCGCTTTTGATCGGCTATGCGCGGGTCAGCACCAACGACCAGAAGCTCGATTTGCAGATGGACGCGCTGCTGGCGGCTGGGGTCGAGCCGGGCCGCATCTACACCGACAAGGCATCGGGCGGGCCGGGCGCGAAGCGGCCAGGTTTCGCCGCCGCGATGAAAGCCTGCCGCTCCGGAGATACGCTTGTCGTCTGGAAGCTGGATCGCATCGGCCGGTCGCTCATGGAAGTGCTGGCGGTGTTTGAGCGCCTGAACGCCAAGGGTGCGGGCGTGAAGGTGCTGACCGAGCAGATTGATACCAGCACGGCCATGGGGCGGTTCGTGATGCACATTCTCGGCGCGTTGGCGGAGATGGAGCGCGGGCTGATCCGGGAGCGCACCATGGCTGGCCTCGCCGCAGGGAAGGCGCGCGGGCGTGTGGGTGGGCGCAAGCCGTCGCTCACAGAGGAAAAGGCCGAGCAGGCAATCGCCATGCTCCAGGCCGGGAACAGCCCGGCCAAGGTCGCCAAAGCGGTAGGAGTTGGCAAGTCCACGATATATGCTCGCATCGCTGGCGAGTGGGCGCCTCGGCTGGTGGGGAGCGGCGGGAAATGATCGCTGCTCTCTACGTCGAGCCGGATGGGGTCTATGCGGGGTGTGCCGGCGTGGATGCCTGGGACGAGGCCCGCGATGCCCGCACCTATGCCGGCCCGTGGGCCGTGGTGGCGCATCCGCCATGCGAACGCTGGGGCCGGTTCTGGCACGGCAGCCCCCGCAAGCCGCACCAATTCGCCAAGGGGGATGACGGCGGCTGCTTCGCGGCAGCCCTGGCCAGCGTGCGCCAGTGGGGTGGCGTAATCGAACACCCGGCCGATAGCCTCGCCTGGGCCGCCCATGGCCTGACTGCCCCACCGCGCTCCGGTGGGTGGCATGCCGCCGATCTGATGGGCGGATGGACCTGCTACGTCGAGCAAGGCTTCTACGGCCACGCGGCGCGTAAGGCGACCTGGCTATACGCCTACGGCGTCGAGCTTCCTTCGCTGCGCTGGGGCCGGGGCGAGCAGCGCCTAGACCCCAAGATGGTCGAGCGCCACGGCTATGCCTACGCCCGCCGTAAGGGGCTGGTGTCCATGATTGGCGGGAAGCGGAAGAAGCAGATCCGCAACGCCACCCCACCCGAGTTCCGCGACCTTTTGCTGGCCATGGCGCGGTCGGCGCGCCGAGAGGAGATGAGCAATGCCGCCTGACAATGACTTCCAACAATCGACCGCAGGGGCGGAAGACCTCGCGCGGAAAATCGCCGCCAAGGCGACGGCGGCCCTCGCCCCGCTGGAGCGCGAAATGCGGCTCATGCAATGGCCCGGCGAGTTTCAGGTCATCTTGTGGGAGGTGGTCGCCGCGCAGGCTATGGAGTTAGCGAAGGAGGCATCTGCCAATGTCGAGTGACCAGTCCAAGACGACCCGCACCCCGGCATTTTGCCGGCACGGCCGTCCGTCGCAAGCAGAAAATATTGACGACCCAGCCGACACCAAGATCATGTGGCTTTGCGCGTGGGCTTCGACGCTGGACGGGCGATCGTTGCTCATGGGCGCCCCGCCATGGGTGGGGCGCGAGGCGATGGCAGGCCACATGATGAAGCCTGGTGATTGTGCCTGGTGCTCGAAGTGGGATGCTCGCGATGTCTGACACACCCGCCCAACAATCGACCCCTCACGCCCGCCCGCCCGGGTAGCCCTTCGCATAGCCTGAGGCGCTGGTCTGCACGTCGTCGCGCAGCTCGGCCTCGATCGGCCGGGCGCCGCACCTCTCGCATCGGAGGCGCGCCACCAGCTTGGCAAGCTTAGCCTGGTCCCCGTGCTGCCGCGCCAGCATCTTCGTGGGGAGGTGAGACGTCCTGCCGCATGCGCACCGAACCGTGAGCCAGTGGCCCGGCCAGGCGGCGAGGGTGTCGATCGGTGGGGGCATGCCGCATGCTGGCGCGAGAACGAGGCGAGAACAACCTGCACGGATATTGCACGGATCGGGCCGCATTTGTGCGGATTTCGGTGCACTCTGGCGAACCGAGCGCGCTAGGCGCTCCGCCAGGAAATGCCGCTTCTTCAATAGGATGGATGGTGGGCGCTACAGGGATTGAACCTGTGACCCCTACCGTGTCAAGGTAGTGCTCTACCGCTGAGCTAAGCGCCCGCCTGCCGAAGCATCGGTGGCGCAGTCTCTAGCGAAACCCGGCGCGCGCCACAAGCCACCCCCCGGCGCCTATCCCTGTACCAGCCCCGCCCGTCGCATCAGCGCCGTCAGCTTCTCCCGCTCGGCCTGCCACAGCGCCTCCGTGGCCTCAGGCCCGCCGCTTACGGGATCGTTGCCGCTGGCCTCGATCCGCTCGCGAATCTGTGCATCGGCGAGCGCGGCCGCGAAGGCCTGGGCCAGGCGCTGACGGATGGGCATGGGCGTGCCGGGCGGTGCGAAGATCATCATCCAGGTCGAGAGGTCATAGCCGGGCACGACCTCGCCGATCGCGGGCACGCCGGGCAGGTTCGGCCGCCGCGCGGCGCCCGTCACGCCGATGACGCGGCCCCGCTCGCCGCGCAGCACGGGCGAGAAGCTGCTCTCGCTGATGATGCAGGCATCGATCCGCCCGCCCGCCACCTCGCGCGCCGCATCGGCGCCGCCGCGGAAGGGCACGTGCTCCAGCCGGACATCGGCGAGCGATTGCAGCAATTCCCCCATCAGGTGGCCCACATGCGCGATGCCGGGCGTGCCGAAGGTGACCTCGCCCGGGCGGCGGCGCGCCTCGGCCAGGAAGGCGGCCAGGTCATCCCCCGGGAAGCCCGCGCGCAGGCCCAGCACATAGGGGGCGGCGGTCACCTGTGCGACGCGCGGCATGGCGGCATAGTCGAAGGGCAGGCCCCGATTGGCGAGCGGGCCGGTGATGGAGGTGGCGCCCTCCAGCAGCAGCGTGTGGCCATCGGGCTGCGACTGCGCGACGAACCCCGCACCTATGGCGCCCGACGCACCGGTGCGATTCTCGACGATGAAGGGCAGGCCGAGCTGTTCGGACAGGCGCTGCTGCAGGATGCGCGCCACCGTGTCCGCCACGCCGCCCGCGGAATAGGGCACGATCAGGCGCACGGGCCGCTCGCCCAGGCTTTGCGCCAGGGCAGGGGTGGCCAGTGGCAGGGCCAGCAGGGTGCGGCGAAGCATCAACGTCTCTCCCGAAGTCTTTGACCCCAGCAGAAACCGGGCGGCGCGCCCTTGCAAGCGAAACCGCCGGCGGCACATCAGCCGGATGGAAAGCATCCCCAAGGCCCTGGGCCGCAGCCTCGACCGCGCCACCTATGAGGGCTATCGCCTCGGCTTCGAGGCCGCGCGCGAGGAGGCGGCACTGCTGACCGAGCATGCGGGGCAGGGCGGGCTTGCCGCCCAGCTGCGCGCCATGCGGCCCTTGCCGGACCGGAGCGCGCGGCAATGAGCCGCGAGGGGCTCCGCGAATGCCCGCATTGCGGCGAGCCCACCATGGCGAACCGCCTGCCGGATGGCACCCTGGTCTGTTCCTGCGCGGCCATGCGGCCCTTGCCGGGCCCGCGCCCCGCTTGATAGCGTCCGAGGATGAAGCTGAGCCCTGAACAGATCCAAGCCTATTCCGATGACGGCGCCATCCTGCTGCGCGGCGCCTTTCGCGACTGGGTGCAGCCGCTCTCGGACGGGATCGCCACGCTGATGGCGGCACCCAGCCCGCTGGAGCGCAGCTACACGCCCAAGGATGGCTCAGCGAGGTTCTTCCAGGACTTGTGCAACTGGCAGCGCATTCCGGAATTCCGCGCCTTCGTCTTCGAAAGCCCGGCCGCGAGCATCGCCGCCCAGCTCATGGCCTCGCCCGTCGCGCGCTTCTTCCACGACCATGTGCTGGTGAAGGAGCCAGGGACGTCCATCGTCACGCCCTGGCACCAGGACAGTCCCTATTACTGCGTGGGTGGGGAGCAGAGCGTCAGTTTCTGGATCCCGCTCGATCCCGTGGGGCGGGAGACGACGCTGGAATCGGTGGCCGGCTCGCATCGCTGGGGCGTGAACCACAAGCCCAAGCGCTTCGACGGCACTGATCTTTATGAGGGCGACACCGCCATCGAGATGCCCGACATCGACGCGCATCGCGCCGATTACCGCATCCTCGGCTGGGCGATGGAGCCGGGCGATGCGGTCGCCTTCAACTTCCGCACCGTGCATGGCGCGCCGGCCAACACCTCGCGCCAGAATCGCCGCCGCGTCTTCTCCGCTCGCTGGGTCGGGGAGGATGCCGTCTTCATTGACCGCAAGGGCCGCGGTTCGCCGCCCATGAGGCATCTGACGCTGGCCGATGGGGCGCCGCTGGATGGGCCCGATTTCCCGGTGGTTGCGCGCGTCTGAGGCAGAGGGCAGGCCGTTTGCCTGCCACTTCACCCATCCTGTGCTGGTGGGGGCCGGATCGGCCCCGGGAGGCTTGGCAAGAACCTGTCTCTGCTGTCACAATTTCTCACCGCATTCCTGGAGACCTCCGCATGAAGCGCCGCAACCTCGCCCAGAACGCCGCCTTCGGGGCCGCCGCCATCGGCACGGTCGCCCTCTCGACCCCGGCGCTGAGCCAGGGCCGCATCGAGTGGCGGATGGTGACGATCTGGCCGCGCAACCTGCCTGGCCCGGGTGTGGCCGCCCAGCGCTGCGCGGACCGGATCGGCGCCCTCTCCGGCGGGCGCCTCACCGTGCGCCTCTTCTCGGCGGGCGAGGTGGTTCCTGCACCCGGCGCCTTCGATGCGGTGGCCGCCGGCACGGCCGATCTGTACCACGGCGTGCCCGCCTTCTGGGTCTCCAAGTCCCCGGGCATCGGCTTCTTCGGCAGCTTCCCCTTCGGCCTGACCGCCTATGAGCAGCAGGGCTGGATGATGCATGGCGGCGGCCAGGCCATGTATGACGAGATCTATGGCCGCTTCGGCATCAAGCCCTTCATCGTCGGCAATTCCGGGCCGCAATGGCTCGGCTGGTTCCGCCGCGAGATCCGCTCGGTGGATGATTTCCGCGGCCTGCGCTTCCGCACCACGGGCCTGGGGGCGGAGATGTTCCGCCGCGCCGGCGCCTCGGTCGTGAACCTGCCGGCGGGGGAGATCTTCTCCGCCCTGCAGTCCGGCACCATTGATGCGGCCGAGTTCCTCGGGCCCTTCTCCGATGCGCCGCTCGGGCTGCACCAGGTGGCCAAGAACTACTATTACCCCGGCGTGCAGGAGCCCTCCTCGGCCGAGGAGATCGGCATCAACATGGCGCGCTGGAACGCGCTGCCGGATGATCTCAAGACGGTGGTCCGCATCGCGGCGATGTCACTGCATGAGGAAACCACCACGGAATACGACGTGCGTCACCCGATCGCGCTGGCCGAGCTGGTGGCGCGCCAGGGCGTCATCGTGCGCGAGGCGCCGCGGGACCTGCTGATCGCCTTCGGCAATACGGCGGGCGAGATGCTGGCCGAATTCCGCAACCACCAGGACCCGCTGGTGAAGCGCATCGCCGACAGCTACGCCACCTTCCGCAACCGCAGCGCCAGCTACATGTCGCAGAGCTACGGGGCCAATTTCAACTCGCGCGCCCTGCCGATCCGCTGGGGCTGATGCGCCCGCTGCTGGCGCTGGCGGACGGTATTGATAGCATGTCGCGCCTGCTCGGGCGCGGCGTGAAGTGGCTGGCGGTGCTGCTGGTGCTGGTGCAGTTCACCGTCGTCGTGATCCGCTACGCCTTCGGGTCGAGCTTCATCATGATGCAGGAGGGCGTGGTCTATATCCACGCCGCGCTCTTCATGTTGGCCATCGGCTACGTCTATCTGCTCGACGCGCATGTGCGGGTTGATTTCTTCTATGCCGGCTGGTCCGAGAAGAAGAAGGCCTGGACCGACCTGATCGGCGTGCTCGTCACCGTGCTGCCCTTCTGCTGGCTGCTGGTCTGGGCCAGCTGGGGCTATGTCTCCATGTCCTTCCGGATGGGGGAGGGACCGATGGCCGTGGGGGGCCTGCCGCTGCTGCCTTATCTCAAGGCCCTGATCATCGTGATGGCGGGGCTGCTCGCGCTGCAATCCGTGTCGGTCATGATCAGGGCCCTTGGCGTGATCACCGGCGCCACCGACAAGCTTTTCCCCTGGCGCCAGGCGGTGAGCGAAGGATGAACCCGACCCAAATCGGCTCCATGCTCGATGTGATGATGATGGTGGCGCTCTGCACGCTCATCATGATCGGCATCCCCGTGGTCTTCATCCTGACCGGCTGCGCCATCATCTTCGCCGGTCTCGGCATCATCTTTGGTGCCTTCGATCCCTTCCTCCTGGGCGCACTCGCCCAACGCGTCTTCGGCACGATGACGAGCGAGGTGCTGATCGCCATCCCGCTCTTTGTCTTCATGGGCATGATGCTGGAGAAGTCGAAGATCGCGCCCGAATTGCTGGAGGCGATGGCGCGCCTCTTTGGCTCGGTGCGCGGTGGGCTCGCCATTTCCGTGACGTTGGTGGGCGCGCTGCTCGCGGCCTCCACCGGCATCGTCGGCGCCACCGTGGTGACGATGGGGCTGATCGCGCTCCCGGCCATGATGAAGCGCAACTACGACCCGGCCTTCTCCTGCGGCAGCATCTGCGCGGCGGGCACGCTCGGGCAGATCATCCCGCCATCGACCGTCATGGTCATCCTGGGCGAGGTCCTGGCCTCGGCCTATCAGCAG
>JAESGX010000586.1_pt1 | contig 11946 bp, 12 predicted proteins | sample 9269801 | NCBI WGS metagenome assembly JAESGX01 (sample SAMN16773122, study PRJNA677054) | algae metagenome | isolation source: Pleurocapsa minor GSE-CHR-MK-17-07R and co-occurring heterotrophs from wet... | place: USA: Lower Calf Creek Falls, Grand Staircase Escalante National Monument, UT ... | reverse complement strand
GCATGGGCTTCGGCGACTTCATCGCCGCCTACGAAGACGTCGTCAAGCGCGCGCGCGACAACAAGCTCACGGCCACCGACTTTCAGGGCAACACCATCTCGCTCACGAACCCGGGCGGCATCGGCACCGTGCACTCGGTGCCGCGCCTCATGAAGGGCCAGGGCGCCATCATCGGCGCCGGGGCCCTCGAGTACCCGGCCGAGTTCCAGGGCATGTCGCAGGCGACCCTCGCCGACCTCGGCATCGGCAAGACCATCACGCTCACGAGCACCTACGACCACCGCGTGATTCAGGGTGCCGGCTCGGGCGAGTTCCTCAAGAAGGTGCACGAGCTGCTCATCGGTGAGCGCCGCTTCTACGAAGACATCTTCGCCGACCTGCGCATCCCCTACGACCCGATCCACTGGGCGCAAGACATCCACGTCGACCTCGCTGACCAGATCAACAAGACCGCACGGGTGCACGAGCTCATCAACGCCTACCGCGTGCGCGGCCACCTCATGGCCGATGTCGACCCGCTCGAGTACCGCCAGCGCAGCCACCCCGACCTCGACATCTCGAGCCACGGCCTGACCTTCTGGGATCTCGACCGCGAGTTCGTCACCGCCGGCTTCGGCGGCCGCCGCTCGATGCTGCTGCGCGAGGTGCTCGGCGTGCTGCGCGACACCTACTGCCGCACGGTCGGCATCGAGTACATGCACATTCAGGAGCCGGAGCAGCGCCGCTGGTTCCAAGAGCGCCTCGAGAAGCCGTACCAGAAGCCCACGCACGACGAGCAGATGCGCATCCTCGGCAAGCTCAACCAGGCTGAGGCCTTCGAGACCTTCCTGCAGACCAAGTACGTCGGCCAGAAGCGCTTCAGCCTCGAGGGCGGCGAGAGCGTCATCCCGCTTCTCGACGAGTTGCTGCAGGGCGCCGCCGAGCAAGGGCTCGACGAGGTCGCGATCGGCATGGCCCACCGCGGCCGCCTCAACGTGCTCGCCAATATCGCGGGCAAGACCTACGGGCAGATCTTCCGCGAGTTCGAGGGCACGCAAGACCCCAAGTCGGTGCAGGGCTCGGGCGACGTCAAGTACCACCTCGGCACCGAGGGCGTGTTCACCTCGGCGGCGGGCCAGCAGATCGAGGTCTACCTCGCGGCGAACCCCTCGCACCTCGAGGCCGTCAACGGCGTGCTCGAGGGCATCGTGCGCGCCAAGCAAGACCGCAAGAACGACGGCGCCTTCAGCACGCTCGCGGTACTCGTGCACGGCGATGCGGCCATGGCCGGTCAGGGTGTCGTGCTCGAGACCCTGCAGCTGAGCATGCTGCGCGGCTACCGCACGGGCGGCACGATCCACGTCGTCGTCAACAACCAGGTCGGCTTCACGACGCCCCCCGGCGAAGGCCGGTCGTCGATCTACTCGACCGACGTCGCCAAGACGATCCAGGCGCCGATCTTCCACGTCAACGGCGACGACCCCGAAGCCGTCGTGCGCGTGGCCGATCTCGCCTTCGCCTACCGGCAGCAGTTCAAGCGCGACGTCGTCATCGACCTCGTCTGCTACCGCCGCCGCGGGCACAACGAGGGCGACGACCCCTCGATGACCCAGCCGCTCATGTACAACCTCATCGAGGCCAAGCGCAGCGTGCGCACGCTCTACACCGAGGCCCTCGTCGGCCGCGGCGACATCACCGAAGAGGAGTTCGAGGCCGCGCACCGCGACTTCCAAGACCGCCTCGAGGTCGCCTTCGCCGAGACGCATGCCGCCCAGACCGGCTCGATGCCCGTCGTCACGGGCACGCCGGCTCCCGACACCGACGACCTGGCGGGCGAGCCCGAGTCGACGGGTGTCGATGCGGCGGTCATCCAGCACATCGGCGACGCGCACGACAACCCGCCCGCCGGGTTCACCGTGCACACCAAGCTGCAGGCGATGCTCAAGAAGCGCGTCGAGATGAGCCGTCAGGGCCAGATCGACTGGGGCTTCGGCGAGCTGCTCGCCCTCGGCTCGCTGCTCATGGAGGGCACGCCCGTGCGCATGGCCGGGCAGGACTCGCGCCGCGGCACCTTCGTGCAGCGCCACGCGGTGCTGCACGACCGCGTCAACGGCCAGGAGTGGCTGCCGCTCGCCAACCTGAGCGAGAACCAGGCGAAGTTCTGGATCTACGACTCGCTGCTGAGCGAGTACGCGGCCATGGGCTTCGAGTACGGCTACTCGGTCGAGCGCCCCGACGCGCTCGTGCTGTGGGAGGCCCAGTTCGGCGACTTCGCCAACGGCGCCCAGACCATCATCGACGAGTTCATCTCGTCGGCCGAGCAGAAGTGGAACCAGCGCTCGAGCGTCGTGCTGCTGCTGCCGCACGGCTATGAGGGCCAGGGCCCCGACCACTCGTCGGCGCGCATCGAGCGGTTCTTGCAGCTCGCGGCAGAAGAGAACATGACGATCGCGCGGCCCTCGACGCCCGCATCGTACTTCCACCTGCTGCGTCGCCAGGCCTACGCCCGCCCGCGGCGCCCGCTCATCGTCTTCACCCCGAAGGCCATGCTGCGCCTGCGCGGAGCGACGAGCGAGGTCGCCGACTTCACGAGCGGCCGCTTCGAGCCCGTCATCGACGACGCGACGATCGTGGATGCCGGCGCCGTGCGCCGGGTGCTGCTGCACGCCGGCAAGATCCATTACGACCTCAAGGCCGAGGTCGAGAAGCGGGGAACGACCGGAGTCGCCCTCGTGCGCCTCGAGCAGTTCCACCCGCTGCCCGAGGCATCGCTGCGCACCGTGCTCGACCGCTACCCGAACGCCGAGGTGGTGTGGGTGCAAGACGAGCCCGAGAACCAGGGCGCCTGGCCGTTCCTGGCGCTCGAGGCGCAGAAGCGCGGCATGCGCCCCATGCGGGTGGTCTCGCGGCACGCCTCAGCCTCGCCGGCGACGGGCTCGAGCAAGCGCAGCGCGCAAGAGCACGCCGACATCATGGATGCCGCGCTGAGCTAGTTAGCGCGCATCCAGCGTCGAGATGGCGCCCAGCACGAGGCTGCGAAGCTCGTCGGGCGCCTTCTCTTGGCACGCCTCTTTGACCTTCGTGGTCAGGGTGATGCCCACGAGGTGCTCGGCCGAGCAGTCGTCGCAGTTCGCCAGGTGCTCGCGAATGTCGCCGCACTGCTCGGGGGTGAGCTCGTTGTGCAGAAACTCCTCGAGCTCTTGCTTCGCCTTGTCGCAGCCGCAGTCGGTCATCGCGTGCTCCCTCTCGTCGTGGCGGCCGCATCCGGGGCGGTCATGCCGCGCTCCCGTGCGTAATCGGCCAGCAGTTCCCGCAGCAGGCGTCGGCCGCGGTGCAGGCGGCTCATGACGGTACCAACGGGCGTCTTCATGATGTCGGCGATCTCTTGGTACGAGAAGCCTTCGACGTCGGCGAAGTAGACCGCCAGCCTGAAGTCTTCGGGGATCGACTGCAGCGCATCTTTCACCGCGCTCGCGGGCATGCGGTCGATCGCCTCGGCCTCGGCCGAACGCGTCGTGGTCGACGTGGCCGACTCGGCCCCGCCGAGCTGCCAGTCTTCGAGCTCGTCGATCGTGCCCTGGTACGGGTCGCGCTGCTTCTTGCGGTACACGTTGATGAACGTGTTCGTCAGGATGCGGTACAGCCAGGCCTTGAGGTTCGTGCCCTGCTCGAACTGCGCGAAGGCGGCGAAGGCCTTGACGAAGGTCTCTTGCACGAGGTCGGCGGCATCGGCCGGGTTCTTCGTCATGCGCATGGCGGCGCCGTACAGCTGGTCCATGAACGGCAGCGCCTGCTCTTGGAACAGGCGGCGGCGCTCGGCGAGCTCGTCGGTCATCTCGGTCATCACGCGCGAGTCTAGCGAGCGCGCCTGCGCCGGGCCCGCGACGGGAGCATCCAGCAGCAGCGTCGTCATGCGGTTCCTCTCATGCGGGGCGGCGGGCACCAGCGGGTGCCGTTACCCTGATAACCGATGCAGGTCTTCACCTATTCCGGAGCTCGGTTCACGCCCTACGGCGACGAGCAGCTGACGGGCGTCTCCGCCGGCTTCGGCCACGACGACGAGTGGCTCGCCCCCCGGGCGACCTCGCCGCTGGATGCTCGGCTCACCCTGCCCGGATCCAAGAGCCTCACCAACCGCGAGCTCGTGCTCTCGGCCCTCGCCGACGGCCCCTCGATGCTGCGCCGGCCGCTGCACTCGCGCGACTCGATGCTCATGATCGAGGCCCTGCGGTCGCTCGGCGTCGGGATCGACGAGGTCGCGGGCGACGGCGAGTACGGCCCCGACCTGCGCATCACTCCCCCGACCGAGCTCTCTGGCAGCACCGCGATCGACTGCGGACTCGCGGGCACCGTCATGCGGTTTCTGCCGCCCGTGGCCGCACTCGCGCTCGGCCCGGTCGCGTTCGACGGGGACGAGAGCGCCCGGCGCCGCCCCATGCGCACGACGATCGACTCGCTGCGCGCGCTCGGCGTCGACGTCAACGATGACGGTCGTGGCGCCCTGCCCTTCAGCCTGTGGGGCACCGGCGCGGTGCGCGGCGGCGAGGTCGCTATCGACGCCTCGGCCTCGAGCCAATTCGTGTCGGGCCTGCTGCTCGCCGCCCCGCGCTTCACCGAGGGCCTCGTGCTGCGCCATACGGGCGAGCGCCTGCCCTCGATGCCGCACATCGAGATGACGATCGCCGCGCTCGCCGACCGCGGCGTGGTCGTCGAGAGCCCCGAGCCCGGCGTCTGGGTCGTGCCCGCCGGGCCCATCGCGGGCCGCGAGCTCGCGATCGAGCCCGACCTCTCGAACGCCGCACCGTTTCTCGTCGCCGCGATCGTCGCCGGCGGCACGGTGGCGATCGAGGGCTGGCCCCGCGAGACGACTCAGGTGGGCGCCGATCTCGAGACCCTGCTGCCGCTCTTCGGGGCGAGCGTACGGCGCGACGGCGCGACGCTCGTGGTCGACGGCGGCGCCGGTCTGCTCGGCGGCGCGACTGTCGCGGGCGTCGACCTCGACCTCTCGACGGGCGGCGAGCTCGCCCCCGCGATCGTTGCGCTCGCCGCGCTCGCGAGCACTCCGAGCACGATCACGGGCATCGGCCACCTGCGGGGGCACGAGACCGACCGCCTTGCCGCCCTCGCGGCTGAGATCACGGCGCTCGGGGGCGCGGTGACCGAGCTCGACGAGGGGCTCGCGATCGAGCCGCGCCCGCTGCACGGCGGGCCGTGGCGCGCCTACGAAGACCACCGCATGGCCACGGCCGGAGCGATCATCGGGCTCGCCGTCGACGGAGTGCGGGTCGACGACATCGGCTCGACCGCGAAGACGCTGCCGCAGTTCGCCGAGCTGTGGAGCGCGATGCTCGACCAGTCGGGCGGCGCGGATCCGGCAGGGCTTCCGTGAGCTGGCTGCCGCCCGACGACGACGATCCGTACGAGAAGTACGACGAGTCGCTCATCCGAGCGCGGCCCAACCCCAAGGCCAACCGCCCGCGCTCGAAGCAGCGCCCCGCCCACGAGAACGCCGTCGTCGGCCGCATCGTCACGGTCGATCGGGGCCGCTACCTGTGCGTCGTCGACGAGGGCGGCTCAGACGAGCGCGAGGTCATCGCCACGCGGGCGCGCGAACTGCGCACGAACGCGATCGTCACGGGCGATCGGGTCGACCTGGTCGGTGACGCGAGCGGGGCCGAGGGCTCGCTCGCCCGCATCGTGCGCATCCACGAGCGGCGCACCCTGCTGCGCCGCAGCGCCGACGACACCGACGCCGTCGAGCGCATCATCGTGGCGAACGCCGACCAGCTGCTCATCGTCGTGGCCGCCGCGAACCCCGAACCGCGACCCCGACTGGTCGACCGCTACCTCGTGGCGGCCTTCGACGCGGGTATCGAACCGCTGCTCGTCATGACCAAGTCCGACCTCGCCGACCCCGCGCCGTTCCTCGCGCAGTTCCGCGGGCTCGCGCTGCGCGTCGTCACCAGCCGCTCTGATGCACCGCCCGTCGACGAGCTGCGCGCGATGCTGCGCGACCGCACGACCGTCGCGGTGGGGCATTCGGGCGTCGGCAAGTCGACCCTCGTCAACGCCCTGGTTCCGGATGCCCGGCGCGCGACCGGCGTCGTCAACGCCGTCACCGGCCGTGGCCGCCACACCTCGTCCTCCACCGTGTCGCTGCGGCTCCCCGGCGGCGGGTGGATCATCGACACCCCGGGCGTGCGCTCGTTCGGTCTCGGCCACGTCGACCCCGACAACATTCTGCGCTCGTTCGGCGATCTGGCCGAGGTCGGGGCGAGCTGCCCGCGCGGCTGCACCCACCTGCCCGACGCGCCCGACTGCGAGCTCGTCGAGCGGGCCGCGGCCGGCGAACTCGGCGAGTTCGGTGCCGAGCGGCTGGACTCGCTGCAACGTCTGCTGACGACGCTCATGACCCCGAGCGGGCGAACCGGCGCCGATACGCTGAGACCGTGAGCCCCGCATCCCGCACGCCCGATGACGACCCGCGCGGCGTCGCCGACACCGACCTCGCTGCCGACCTCGCGCTCGCCCTCGACCTCGCCGACCGGGCCGACGCCGTGTCGCTCGACCGGTTTCGCGCGGTCGATCTGACGGTGACCACGAAGCCCGATCGCACCCCGGTCACCGACGCCGATCAGGCCGTCGAGCGGGTGATTCGCGAGGGGCTGAGCGCGCAGCGCGCCGCCGACGGCGTTCTCGGCGAAGAGTACGGCACGGCGGCCGGCTCGGGCAGCGGTGCGCACCGCCAGTGGATCATCGACCCCATCGACGGCACGGCGAACTTCTTGCGGGGAGTGCCCATCTGGGGCACCCTCATCGCCCTCGCGATCGACGGCGTGCCCGTCGTCGGCGTCGTGAGCGCACCCGCCCTCGGCCAGCGGTGGTGGGCGGCCCGCGGCCTCGGAGCCCACGCGGCCGCTCAGGGCGCAGCACCCCGCCGCTTGCGCGTCAGCGGCGTGAGCGAGCTCGCCGATGCCGTGCTGAGCTACAACAGCCTGCCGGGGTGGGACGACGCCGGGCGCCTGCCGCAGATCGTCGACCTGACCCGCGCCGTGTGGCGAGCTCGGGCCATCGGCGACATGTGGTCGTACATGCTCGTGGCCGAGGGCGCCATCGATGTCGCGGGCGAGTTCGACCTGCAGCCCTACGACATGGCGGCACTGCAGCCCATCGTCGAAGAGGCCGGCGGGCGGTTCAGCTCGGTCGACGGCGCCGATGGACCGTGGCACGGCAGCGCCCTCGCCACGAACGGACTGCTGCACGATGAGGTGTTGCGACGGCTCAAGCCTGAGTAGGCTCGCACTCGAGAACGGGCACCGCAGCGCCCGCCCTCATCCACCCCTCCACCCTGAGCCGAAAAGAGCCCCCGTGACCATCGTCTCCTCCGCGCCCTGGGCGCGTGCACTCACCATCGTGACCATCGCCGCCGCCGGCATCGCCCTGAGCGGGTGCAGCATCCTCGACCAGTTCACGGGCGGCGGAACCGCCACGCGCGACGACGACGGGCAGGTCGTCGAGGGCAACGACAACACCGACGTCTTCACCCTGCAGGTGGGCGACTGCCTCAACGACGCGACCGCCTCCGAGACGGTCGAGACGATCCCGACGGTTCCGTGTGCCGAACCCCACGACAGCGAGATCTACGCCTCGATCATCATGGAGGGCGACACGTTCCCCGGCAGCGAGGCGGTCATCGCCGAGGCCGACGCCGCGTGCCTCGAGGCGTTCCCCGGCTTCACGGGCATCGAGTACGCCGACTCGATCTACTACTACAGCTACTACTTCCCCACCGAGGGCAGCTGGGCCGGTGGCGACCGCGAGATCCTCTGCACGATCTACGACGAGGCCGGCCAGGTCACGGGCTCGCTGCAGAACATCGGTCGCTGAGCATCCGCATCATGACCCTGTCGACCCGGCGGCGCCCGATCGCGATCCTCGTGATCGGCGCCGCCGTGGTCGCGCTCAGCGCCTGCAGCGCCTTCGGGCCCCTCGTGCCGGCCGATGAACCGGTGCGCGACGACGACGGGCGAATCATCGAGCCCAACGAGCAGACCGACGCTTTCGCCCTGCAGGTGGGCGACTGCCTCGACGACGCTACGGCCACGGGCGAAGTGCAGACAGTGCCCACCCTGCCGTGCGACGAACCGCACGATAGCGAGATCTACTCGGCGCACCTGCTCGGCCAATCGCAGTACCCCGGCGACGACATCGTCGTCGACAAGGCCGAAGCCCTGTGCCTGCCGGCGTTCGAGCAGTTCGTCGGCGAGCCCTACCTCGAGTCGCGCTTCGACTTCAGCTTCTACTACCCCACCGCCGAGAGCTGGGCCACCGGCGACCGCGAAGTGCTGTGCGTCATCTACGACCCCGAGGGTCCCGTGACGGGAACCCTCGAGGGCGTCACCGACTAGCGCAGCAGCTCGGGCAGCAGCGCGATCACGGCCTTGCCGCGCGTCTGCTGTGCCGCGAGGCGGTCGATGAGAGCCATCGCTTCGTCGATGCCGGCGACCTCGTCGATCGACGATGAGAGACGGCCGTCGTCGACCATGCCGAGCAGCGTCTCGAGGTCGGCCCTGTTCTCGCGCTGCATCACGGCGGTGAGCCGATGACGCACCCAGGGGTCGAGCATGACGGCCCGCAGCTGGCGGTCGGTGCCGCGCAGCAACCGGCCACCGGCCTTGTCGGCACCGACGATCACGAGCGTGCCTCGCTCGGTGAGCGCACGGCGCAGCACGTGCAGCGCCCGCCCGTCGGCCGCGTCGATGATGACGTCGAAGCGCCCCCAATCGGCAGGGTCGGGAGTCGTTCGGTAGTCGATGACCTGCTCGGCTCCGAGCGAGCGCACGAACGCGGCTTTGCCCGCGCTCGCCATTCCCGTGACCCGCGCGCCCTCGGCGACGGCGAGCTGCACCATGAACGATCCGACCCCGCCGCCCGCGCCGATGATCAGCACGCGCTGGCCCGACTGCACGCGGGCGCTGTCACGCACTGCCTGCAGGGCTGTTGAGGCCGAGACCGGCAGAGCCGCGGCATCCACCATCGACACCCCGTCGGGAATGCGCGCGATCTTCGCCGGATCGGCGACGACCAGCTCGGCGAACGCCGCCCACGCCGTGCCGGCCACACGGTCGCCGACCGAGAGCCCGGTGACCTCGCTGCCGACCTGCTCGATCACCCCTGCGAAGGCGAGGCCGATGACCGTCTGGCGCGGTCGGCGCAGCCCGAGGGCCAGGCGCACCGCGTAGGGGTCGCCCATCATGAGGTGCACGGTGCCCGAATCGGGGCTGACGGCGTGCACACGCACGAGCACCTGGTCGGGCTTCGGTGTCGGTGCGGGCACCCGCCCGACGGCGAGAACCTCGGTGCCGCCGTAGGCGTGCTGGGTGATGGCGGTCATCGGGGCGGTCGTGGTGGTCATGCGGATTCTCCGTTGGTGGTGGTGGTGGTGGTGGGGTAGCTGAAGACCTCGTCGAGACGCACCCCGAGGGCGTGCGCGATCTGGAAGGCGACCTCGAGCGAGGGCGAGTATTTGCCCTGCTCGATGGCGATGATGGTCTGGCGGGTGACACCGACCCGCTCGGCGAGGTCGGCCTGCGTCATCTCGCCGGCCGCGAATCGCAGGGCGCGGATGCTGTTCGCGACGCGCGTGGGCTTCACCATGCCGGCACTCCCCCGCGGTACAGGGCGATCTTCGTGACGGTCTCGAGCATCGCCGAGAGGAAGAAGCCGAGGTAGAGCACGTTCGCGATCCAGAACGGGTCGAGCTCGAGCATCGCGAAGATGAGCGCAGCGAGCGCGGCGGCGATGAGCAGGCCGCGCGAAGTGAACTCGGCGCGCGCCTTGATCTGCTTGTCGCGGATATCCATCTCGTGGCCGTCGCGGTGCGTGGTGACAGCGACGACGATCGAGACGATGATCATGACGACGATCGACGCGCCGATGCTCCACAGCATTGCGTCGATGTACGGCGTCTCGGGCATCGGGGTCGTGGCGGCGCGCGTCAGTAGCACGCTGAGGTAGATCGTGAAGTGGACGATCGAGACGATCACCCCGGCCCACGCGATCTTCTCTTCGAAGCCCATGTCGTGCTCGGCCATGACGGCCTCCCTTCGGTCGGTGTCAAGAATCCTTGACACACCCGAAGGTAAAGCAGTTGTTACATCATGTCAAGTTTTATTTACTCTGAGTCGAGAATTGCGGACGCCGTGGCTGCAGCACCGCCGCAGCGAGCCCCGCGAGCATGATCGCACCGCCGATGAACTCGGTCGTCGTCGGCACCTCGCCCTGCACGAGCCAGGCGGCGAGGATGCCCACGACCGGTACGAGCAGCGTGAACGGCACGACGGCGCTCGTCGGGTACCGCGCGAGCAGCGAGTTCCAGATGCCGTAGCCGATGAGGCTCGCGAACACCGCGGTGTAGACCGTACTGCCGATCGCCACCCACGAGAGGTTCGTGAGCGCCTGCCAGACCACGGGCGGCGAGTCGACGACGAGCGAGAGGGCGAGGGCGGGCAGCGGCACGACGAGCCCCGACCAGACCACGAGCGAGAGGCCCGAGCTCGCCTGCGCGCGCCGGGCGAGCACGTTGCCGATCGCCCACGCGAGGGCCGCTGCGAGCGTGACGACGAGCGGCAGCCACGGTGCCGACTGCGAGTGGCCGACGACGACGAGCGCGAGACCGAGCATCCCGATCGCGATGCCGATGAGTTGGCGGCGCGTCGGCCGTTCGCGCAGCACGAGCGCGGCGACCACGATCGAGAACATGACCTGCGTCTGCAGCAGCAGCGAGGCGAGGCCCGGCGGCATGCCGAGCGCGAGGCCGAGGTAGAGCAGGGCGAACTGGCCGAGGCTGAGGAATCCGCCCACCAGCAGCAGCTGCCGCCACCCGATGCCGGGCGGCTTCAGCAGGAACACCGCCGGTACGCACACCACGAGAAAGCGCAGGGCGAGGAAGAGCAGGGGTGGGACATCCTCTTGCCCCGCGTCGATGACGACGAAGTTCGCGCCCCAGATGACGACGACGAGCAGGGCCAGCAGCGAGTGCCGCAGGCTCACCGCTGGTCGACGATGTCTTTGCCGAGGGGCAGCAGCGCCACCGGCACCATCTTCAGGTTCGCCCACGCGAACGGGATTCCGATGATCGTGATCGCGAGCGCGATCGCCGAGGTCACGTGGCCGATGGCGAGCCAGATGCCGGCGAGCAGCACCCACACGATGTTGCCGATGATCGACCAGGCGCCTGCGGTCGGCTTGTCGACCACGGTCTTGCCGAACGGCCAGAGCGAGTACACGCCGATGCGCCACGCGGCGATACCCCACGGGATCGTGACGATGAGCACGAACATGATGAGCGCCGCGAGGGCGTAGCCGAGGAACAGCCAGAAGCCCGAGAGCACGAGCCAGATGATGTTGAGCAGGGTGCGCATCCGCCCAGTCTGGCAGAGCGAATCGCACGGGAATGGTCCAACAGTGCGTGACAGCGTTCCTTCGCGGTGGAGATGGGGGGAATTGAACCCCCGTCCATCGCTGTGAGCCGGAGCCTTCTACGGGCGTAGTCTGCTGAATCGTTCTGCTCGGCTCCGACCTTTGTTGCAGACCCCTAGGTCGACGAGCCCAGCCTCAGTGAAAGTCCCGCGTGCACCTGAGACGCAGGCACGCAGCAAGTCTCCTTCATGACGCCAGCGACCGGGGCGGAGACGAACCCGGGCTGACGGACTTAACTACTCTTGCCTAGGCGGCGAGAGCGAAGTCGGTGCGCTTAGCATTGGCACCTGTTGTTTGCAGAGATCGTTAACGAGATAACCCTGCATCCTCGACCCGCTTCTCACCGTTTCGCAGGCGATGTCGAAACCGATCATCCCCTCGGTCACCCGGGCATGGTTCTCGCGAGGAGAACCCGACCCGGGCGGGTCGCTGTCACGCACTGTGGAGTTGTGGGGGCCGCGGCTCGAGGCCCGGCGAGCAGACGCC
>JAESGX010000585.1_pt1 | contig 11955 bp, 9 predicted proteins | sample 9269801 | NCBI WGS metagenome assembly JAESGX01 (sample SAMN16773122, study PRJNA677054) | algae metagenome | isolation source: Pleurocapsa minor GSE-CHR-MK-17-07R and co-occurring heterotrophs from wet... | place: USA: Lower Calf Creek Falls, Grand Staircase Escalante National Monument, UT ... | reverse complement strand
GCCGGGTTCCGGAACCGCTGCATCAGCGCATCGCCATAGACGTCGTGCGGCTGGCCGGGGGTCGGGGCGAGCGTCACCGCGCTGTCCGCCATCAACCGCCGGATGAAGGCCGCCACGGCCGGGTCGGCGACGGCTTCGTGGACATGAGCGATGCCCATCAGCTGCGCTGCCCACGCGATTGCGCTGTGGCTGCCGTTCAAGAGGCGGAGCTTGGCGGCCTCGAACGGCGCCACCTCGGCCACAAGCTGCGCGCCGGCCTGTTCCCACGCCGGCCGGCCGGCGGCAAAACGGTCCTCCACCACCCATTGGCGGAACGGCTCGGCCTTCACCATTGCTTCGTCGCGCACGCCGGTCGCCGCCTCCAGCGCGTCGATGTCGGCCGCCGTCGTTGCCGGCACGATCCGGTCCACCATGGTCGCGGGCGTGGTGACATGGGCGGCGATCCAGTCGGCAAGGGCGGGGTCGCGCAGCGCCGCAAAGCGCCCGAGCACCCGGCCCAGCACCGCGCCATTGTCCGGGAGATTGTCGCACGACAGCAGCGTGAGCCCGCCCTGCCCTGCCGCGCGCCGCGCCGCGAGCCCGGCCGCAAGGAAGCCGATCGCGGAGCGCGGTGCCTCGGGGGTGGCGAGATCGTGCGCGATGTCGGCGTGGTGCTCGTCCAGCGCGCCCGTCGCCGGCACGTGGCAATAGCCCTTTTCTGTGACGGTCAGCGACACGATGCGCGTTTGCGGCGCGGCGATCGCGGCCACCAGCGCAGCGGGGCTTTCCGGCGCCACCAGCACGCCCGCAACTGCGCCGATCAGCCGGTGCCGCGTTCCGGCCGCGCCCTGCTCCACCAGCGTATAGAGCCCCTCCTGCGGGCCCAGCTGGTCGCGCACCAGCGGCGAGCGCAGCGACGCGCCGAGGATCGCCCAGTCGCCGCCCGACGCGTCGAGCACATCCTGGGTATAGTCGGCCATGTGGGCGCGGTGGAAGGCGCCGAGCCCCAGGTGCACGATTCCCAGGCCGGTGCGGGCGCGATCATGGCCGAAGCGCCGCACCGGCGGATCGGACGGCAGGCGGGACGGGCCGAGCCGGTTCACGAGGCGAGCAGCCCCGGCAGCCACAGCGAAGCCGCGGGCACATAGGTGACGACGATCAGCACCGCGGCGAACGCGGCATAGAAGGGCCAGATCGTGCGCATCGACTCCTCGATGCTAATGCCGCCCACCGCGCACGACACCACCTGCACCGAGCCGACCGGCGGGGTCAGCAGGCCGAGCCCCTGGTTCAGGATCAGCATGATGCCGAACTGCACCGGGTCCATGCCGATGTCGGTCGCCACCGGCAGGAAGATGGGCGTGGTGATGACGATCAAGGGCGCCATGTCCATGAAGGTGCCGAGCACAACCAGGATGAGGTTGATGAGCAGCAGGATGATGATCGGGTGATCCGAGACCAGCAGGATCGCGTCCGACAGCTTGGTCGGGATTTCCGTCACAGCCATCACCCAGCCGAAGGCGGCGGCCGTGCCGATTATGAGCATCACCATCGCGGTCGTCCGCACCGCGCGGGTGCAGGCGTCCAGAAAACAGCGCCGGTTGAGCGTGCGATAGACGAACCCGGCGACGATGAGCGTGTACACGACCGCGACCGCTGAACTTTCGGTCGCGGTGAACACGCCGGACAGGATGCCGCCGAAGATGACGAGCGCGGCCAGCAGCGCCGGGATGGCGCCGACGAAGCTGATCGCGACGATCCGCCAGCCCGGGAAGCGCCCCGCCGGGTAGCCGCGCTTCACTGCCACGAGCCAGGAAACCAGCATGAGCGACAGCGTCAGCAGCAGCGCGGGGACGATCCCGGCCATGAACAGGGCGGAGACGGAGATGCCGCCGCCCGCCGCGATCGCGTAGAGGATCATGTTGTGCGAGGGCGGCACGAGGAGCGCCGTGGTCGCGGCCGACGCCGTCACGTTTACCGCATAGTCGGCATCATAGCCACGCGCGACCATGCGCGGGATCATGGCCGAGCCCATCGCCGAGGCGCCGGCGACCGCCGAGCCGGTGACCCCGCCGAAGAACAGGTTGGCGACCACGTTCACCTGCCCCAGCCCGCCGCGCACGCGGCCCAGCAGGGTTTCGGCAAAGCGCACCAGCCGCTCGGCGATGCCGGCCTGGTTCATCAGCTCGCCGGCGAAGATGAAGAAGGGGATTGCGATGAGGGCGAAGCTGTTCAGCCCGGCCCCCATCGTCTGGTAGGCGACGACGATCGGGATTTCGAGAAACCAGAGCGTCAGCACGGCCGACAGGCCCAGGCACACCGCGACCGGCAGGCCGAGCGCCATCAGCAGCAGGAACGAGCCCAGCAGGATCGCGATATCCACTAGATGAGCTCCGGCTCGGCGTCCGGGGCAGTTTCGGGCGCTGTTGCGCCCGCAAGCTCGACCCAGATGCGCTCCACGCTGAACAGCAGGAACAGCCCGCCCGTCAGCACCATCGGCAGATAGGCGAGCGACCGGCTGAGGCCGAGCGCCGGCATGCGGTGGGCGACCATGCTGCCCGCAAGCTCGACGCCGGCCGCCGCCATCAGCAGTCCGAACAGGCCGACGGCGGCGTCCGCCAGCAGCCGCAGCAGGCGGCGCGGGCGCTCGGGCAGCCGGTCCACGCCCCAGCTGATCCCGAGGTGAAAGCCCTCGCGCACGCCGACTGCGGCTGCGAGCAGGATGAAGGCCATCATCAACAGGATCGCCAGCGGCTCGGACCAGCTGGGGCTGTCGTTCAGCACGAAGCGCCCGAACACCTGCCACGCAATGATCGCCATCATGATGACGAGGCCGGTTGCCGCGATTGCGACGGCGGCGCGCGCGGTCCAGGCACAGACGGCCGAAAAACGATCGAGCGCCGTCACGCGGGCATCGCCCGGATGCGGCGCACCATGCCGGCGAGCGCCGGATCGGCCAGGTAGCGCGCATAGAGAGGTTCCATGGCGGCTTCGAACGGCGCCCGGTCGGCAAGCGGCGTCAGCTGCACATCGGCCGCCGTCAGCGCGGCGCGGGCCGATGCCTCGCGCGCGTCCCAAAGCGTGCGCATCAGCGGAACCGATTCCTGCGCTGCCGCGCGCACCCCGACCCGATCGGCGGGAACCAGCCGGTCCCAGCTGCGCTTCGACATCACCAGCACTTCGGGCGCCATGCTGTGCTCGGTCAGCGTCATGTGCCGGGCGACGCGATAATGGCGCGCATCCTGGTACGACGGCCAGTTGTTCTCCGACCCGTCGATGGTGCCCAGCAGCAGGCTCTCGTACACCTGGCCGAAGCCCATCGGCGTCGGGTTGGCGCCCAGCGCCCGCACCATGTCGACCGCCAGATCGCTGTTCTGCACCCGGATCTTCATGCCGCGAAGATCGTCAAGCGCCGTGACCGGCTTCAGCGCGTTGTAGATGCTGCGCGCGCCGCTGTCGTAGAAGGCGAGCCCGATGAGCCCGTGGCGCGCCAGACTGGCCAGGATCGCGTCGCCGATCTCTCCGTCCACCACGGCGCGCATGTGGGCGATCGAGCGGAACAGGAACGGCATCGCCAGCACCTGGGTCAGGGGCTCGATGACGGTCAGCGGCGCCAGGTTGACCCGGTTGATGTCGATCCCGCCCAGGATCGTCAGTTCCAGCGTGTCGGACTCATCGCCCAGCTGCCCGCCCGGATACAGCTTCATCGCCAGCGTGCCACTGCTGGCGAGGCCCAGCCGGCGTGCCATGTCGGCGAGCGCTTGCACGGTCGGATAGTCCAGCGGGTGCACGTCGGCCACGCGCAGCGTCCGGGCGCCGCCGGATGGGGCGCAGGCTGCAAGCGGCAGGGCTGACGCAAGGGCCAGCAGCCGCCGGCGCGATGCCTGCCATTGCATCGGCTAGAGCCGGTACGCGGCGTGGGCGAGGTTGTAGGCGAGGTCGGCCGCGAGTTCGACCGCTTCGTCCTCGTCCAGCCGATGGTCCGCCACCAGCTCGGCCAGATGGCCACAGTCCATCCGGCGCGCCACATCGTGGCGCGCCGGGATCGACAGGAAGGCGCGGGTGTCGTCGTTGAAGCCGACGGTGTTGGCGTAACCGGCGGTTTCGGTCGTCATCTGGCGGAAGCGCCGCATGCCTTCCGGGCTGTCGTGGAACCACCAGGCCGGGCCCAGCTTCAGCGCCGGGTAATGGCCGGCAAGCGGCGCCAGCTCGCGCGAATAGGTGGTCTCGTCGAGCGTGAACAGGATGATGGAGAGCGACGCCTCGTTGCCGAACCGCTCGAGCAGCGGCTTCAGCGCGCGGACATAATCGGTCCCTGTGGGGATATCAGCGCCCTTGTCGCGGCCGAAACGCGCGAACAGCTTCGGGTTGTGGTTGCGGAAACTGCCGGGATGGATCTGCATCACCAGCCCGTCGTCCAGGCTCATCGCCGCCATTTCCACCAGCATCCGGGCGCGGAACAGGTCGGCGTCGGGCGGGTCGGCGCCGCCGTTCGCGGTGACGCGGGCGAACAGCGCCCGCGTCTCGGCATCGCCGAGGTCCGCCGTGCGTGCGGACGGGTGGCCGTGGTCGGTGGAGGTCGCCCCCATCTCCTGGAAAAAGGCGCGGCGCTTGCGGAGCGCTTCGACATAACCGGTCCAGCCGAACGCGTCCTCGCCGGTCTGCTCCGACATGAGGGCGATCTCGGCGAGAAAGTCTTCGTGCTCGGGGTCCACCACCGGGTCGGGCCGGAAGGCGGTGATCACGCGCCCGCCCCAGCCCGACGCGCGGATGGCGCGGTGGTGCGCCAGCGTGTCGGTCGGGCCTTCCGTGGTGCACAGGCAGGCGATGTCGAACCGGTCGAACAGCGCGCGGGGGCGGAATGCGTCGGTCAGCAGAAGCTCGGCGATGCGGTCGTAATGGGCGTCCGCGTTGGCGGCCGACAGCCGCTCGGAGAGGCCGAACACATGCACGAACACCCAGTCCATCCACATCCGCGTCGGCGTGCCCCGGAACAGGTGGTAGTTTTCCGCGAACAGCCGCCAGACGGCGCGCGGATCGGCCTCGACCGCGGCGCCGTCGCGTGGCGCGATCCCCAGTCGCTCCAGCGCGATGCCTTGGCTGTAGAGCATGCGGTAGACATAATGGTCGGGCTGGATCAGCAGCTCGGCCGGGTTGCCGAAGGGCAGGTTGCCGGCGAACCAGGACGGATCGGTGTGGCCGTGCGGGCTGATGATCGGCAGGCCCTCGACCGTGGCGTGCAGGCGCTGCGCGATGGCGCGAACCTCCGGGTTCGCTGGGAACAGCCGGTCGGGGTGCAGCAGCGACATCGGGGCAGCAGCGCTCATGGTTGCGGCTTGGGCCGGCCGAAGCGGGCGCGCTGCGCCTCGATCTGGCGGCGGGCCTCCTCGATCACCTCGACTTCGGTTGCATCCAGCAGATAGTCGAGCACCCGGCCCAGATGTGCGCGCATCGCTGCGCGCGCTGCCGCCGGGTCGCGCGCGGCCAGCGCATCGACGATGGCGGCATGCTCGGCAACCACGGGCTGATAGCCCTTGGCGCGCGATTTCTCGAAGGTGCTGATGCACTGGGGCGAGCGGTTGCGCGTTTCCCACAGATGCTGGACCACGCCGGCGAGCGCGCTGTTGCGGGTGGCGCCGGCGATCGTCAGGTGAAAGGCGAGATCGACCGATTCGCCGCCATGCCCGCCCTTGCTGTTCTCGGATTCCATCTCGGCCAGCAACTCGCGAAGCCGCGCCACTTCCGCGTCGCTGATGTGGGTCGCAGCCAGCGCTGCCACCTCGCCTTCGAACAGCAGCCGCGCCTCGGTCAGCTCGAACGCGCCGATGTCTGCCGGGACCGGCGCGCGGGCGGCGCCGCGGGGCTTCTCGCGCACATAGACGCCGAACCCCACCTTCACTTCCACAAGGCCATCCAGCTCCAGCGCGATCACTGCTTCCCGGATGGTGGGGCGGCTGACCGCGAAGGTCGCCGCCAGCTCGCGCTCGGCCGGAAGCCGGTCGCCCGGCTTGTAGTCGCCGCGCGCGATGGCATCCGAGATCCGTGCCGCCAGCTGTTCGTACAGCCTACCGCCGCGCCCGTCCCGGATGATGGGGCCGCTGCCCTCGCCGATACCAACGCCCATCGCTGCTTCCCCGCCCGGCCCGAAGCCCTGTTGGCTCGCCTTACCAGCGTGGCTCATGGTGTGTCATCTCTCCGTCGTTGCTCGAGGCGGGTAGCTCAGAGCGATCGACCCCAAACTGGTCAGGTCGATTTTCCATACTTGACAGGCCAGTCTGGCAAGGTCAAGCCGCTGCGAACGCTTTCGGGAGCCCAGTCGATCATGCGCATCACAGCCGCCCGGGTGATTGTCACGTGCCCGGGACGCAATTTCGTGACGCTGAAGATCGAGACCGACAGCGGGCTCGCCGGGATCGGCGATGCGACGCTGAACGGTCGCGAGAAGGCCGTGGTCGCCTATCTGGAGGATCATGTGATCCCATGCCTAATCGGGCGCGACGCAGCGCGGATCGAGGATATCTGGCAGTATCTCTACCGCGGCGCCTACTGGCGGCGGGGCCCGGTCACGATGCGAGCGATTGCAGCGGTCGACGTCGCCTTGTGGGACATCAAGGCGAAGGCCGCGGGCATGCCGCTCTACCAACTGCTGGGCGGCCGCAGCCGGGACCGGGTGCTGGTGTACGGCCATGCCAACGGCGCCGACATCGCCGAGACAGTTGACGCTGTCGGGCGCTACATCGACATGGGGTACCAAGCGATCCGCGCGCAGACCGGCGTGCCGGGCGTGAAGGATGCCTATGGCGTGGGGCGTGGCACGCTTCACTACGAGCCTGCGGATGCCGCCCTTCCCAGCGAAACCGGCTGGGACACAGTGAAGGCGCTGACCCATGTACCCAGGCTGTTCGAGGCGCTTCGCGATACCTACGGGTTCGGGCATCATCTGCTGCACGACGGCCATCACCGCTACACGCCGCTGGAGGCCGCGCAGCTGGCGAAGTCGCTGGAACCCTACCGGCTGTTCTGGCTGGAGGATGTGACGCCGGCCGAAAACCAGGAGGCGTTCCGCCTGGTGCGCCAGCACAGCACAACGCCGCTGGCCGTGGGCGAAATCTTCAACACGATCTGGGACGCCAAGGACCTGATCCAGAACCAGCTGGTGGACTATATCCGCGCGACCGTGGTGGGCGCTGGCGGCATCACCCACCTGCGGCGTATCGCCGACCTCGCCAGCCTGTACCAGATCCGCACCGGCTGCCACGGCGCCACCGACCTGTCGCCCATCACCATGGGCGCAGCGCTGCATTTCGACACCTGGGTGCCCAACTTCGGCATCCAGGAATATATGCGCCACAGCGCGGAGACCGACGCCGTGTTTCGCCACGATTATCACTTTGCCGATGGCTGCCTGCACGTCGGCGACACGCCGGGCCACGGCGTCACCATCGACGAAGAGCTGGCAGCGAAATACCCCTATAAATCCGCCTATCTTCCCGTTGCCCGGCTGGACGACGGCACGATGTGGAACTGGTGAGCGCCGCCGAACCGACCGTGCTGGCGATCGGCGAAGCGATGATCGAGCTCTCCGGCGCGGACCTGCGCGCACCCGCGCTGGGCTTTGCCGGCGACGTGCTGAACACGGCCATCGGACTCGCCCGGCTGGGTGTTGGCGTCGGCTTTGCAACCGCGCTGGGCGACGATCCGTTCAGCGCGGAGCTGCTTTCGATGGTGGGCGACGAAGGCGTCGGGACCTCGGCGATTGCAACGGTGCCGGGCGGCCTGCCGGGCCTCTATGCCATCCGCACCGATGCCGATGGGGAGCGGCGCTTCTACTACTGGCGCCGCGACAGCGCAGCCCGGCGGATGCTCGACAGCGGGCGCGACGCGGCACTCGGGGCGGCAGTTTCGGCCGCGCGCCATGTCTATCTCTCGGGCATCACGCTTGCGATCCTGCCCGACGCGGCACGGCAGGCCCTGTTCGCCCTGCTGGACCGGGCGCGGGACGCTGGCACCACCATCCTGTTCGATGGCAATTACCGGCCCGCGCTCTGGGGCGATCCCGGCGAGGCCCGGGCCGCAACGGCGGCGCTGCTGGCGCGCACGGCCATCGCGCTCCCCACCTTCCAAGACGAGCAGGCCCTGTTCGGCGACCGCACCGCCGAAGCGGTGGCCGCGCGCCTGCACGGGCTGGGCGTTGCCGAAGTGGTGGTGAAGGACGGTGTGCGGGGCTGCTTCGTTTCGGCGCCGGGCAGCTCCCGGTGGGTCGATGTCCCGGTCGCAGTCGCGCCCGTCGACACCAGCGGCGCTGGCGACGCCTTCAACGCCGGCTATCTTGCCGCGCGGCTCGCTGGCCGGCCGCCGGCCGATGCTGCCCTTGCCGGGCACCGCATGGCCGCCGTCACGCTCGCCCACGCCGGCGCCATCCCGCCCCGTGGCGCCGTCAAGCCCGATCTGGTGCTGGCGTGAAGGCCGTGCAGCAGACCCCCACGCGCGATGCCCTGGACCTGTCGGGCATCTGGCGCTTCCGGGCGGACCAGCCGGGCGCGCCGACGCTGCCGATCGCGGTTCCGGGCAGCTGGAACGAGCAGCTCGCGGAAGTGGGCTACCGCGATTACACCGGCGCAGCCTGGCTGGAGCGCGAGCTGTTCGTGCCCGGTCACGCCGCCGGCCGGGCGCTGGCGCTGCGCTTCGGGTCGGTGGATTATGAGGCGCAGGTTTTCTGGAACGACCGCCCGGTGGGGCGTTCAGGCCCGGCGATGCTGCCCTTCGAATGCGACCTGACGGGCATCGCGGCGCCGGGGGAGACCGGGCGGCTGGCGGTGCGGGTGTCGGCCGAGCTGCCGGATGAAGCCCCGATGCAGCGGGTGACGCGCGAGGATTATGCCGCCGAGGGCCGCCCCAAGGACGAATATCGCCCCGCCGTGCGCTTCGATTTCTTCCCGTTCGGCGGGATCAACCGGCCGGTGCACCTCCTCGTCCGCCCGCACGAACGCATCCTCGGCTGGCGCATCACCACTGCGCTGGACGGCGCCGTCACCATCGCGGTGGAGACCACACCGGGCATCCGCCGCATCGCGCTCGACGGCCCGGCCGCTGCCGCCGCCAATGTCGTCGACGGCAAGGCCGTGTTGCGCTTCGCCATCCCCGATGTGCGGCTGTGGTCGCCGGACGACCCGCATCTCTACCGGTTCCGCCTCATCGCAGACGATGGTGCCGCCGAATGTGCAGATGTGGCGGAGGGCCGCATCGGCGTTCGCACCGTCGCCGTGCAGGGTCGGAATCTGCTGCTGAACCGCACACCCATCCGCCTGAAGGGCTTCGGCCGCCACGAGGACAGCCCCATTCACGGCCGGGGCCTGAATCTGCCGCAGCTGGTGAAGGACTTCCGCCTGTTCGCCTGGTGCGGCGCCAACAGCATCCGCACCGGGCACTATCCGCACGACGAGGCGCTGCTCGAGCTCGCCGACGAAACCGGGCTCATGGTGATCGGCGAAGTGTTCAGCGTGAACCTCGACTTCCGCCGGGTGACGGAGGCCGGGCTGGAGGCGCATTGCGCGGCGGCCGAGGCGCTGATCGCGCGCGATGCCGACCACCCTTGCGTCATCGCCTGGAGCCTCGCCAACGAACCCGGTTATCTCGGCGAAGCGGCGTACCGCGAGCGGTCGGCGCCCTATTGGCAAACCCTGTTCGCCCGCGCCCGCGCCGCCGACCCCACCCGCCCGCTCACCCACGCCAATGTGCAATATGCGGGCCTCGACGACCCGGCCTTCGACCAGGCCGACTTCCTGATGCTGAACCGCTACTATGGCTGGTACTCGGCCCCGGCCGACCTCGATGCCGCCGAGGCGCTGCTGCGCGCCGATCTCGATGCCCTCGCGGCCGCCCACGACAAGCCGCTGTTCCTCGCCGAATTCGGCGCCGATGCACTTGCCGGCGCCCACGCGACCTCGCCGCAGCTCTTCACGGAGGAGTATCAGGCCGACCTCATCGCCCGCTACTGGAACGTCATCGAAAGCCACCCCGCGGTCATCGGCGGCCATGTCTGGACGCTCGCCGACTTCCGCACCGCCCAGCACAGCCGCCGCGTGGTCATGAACCTGAAGGGCGTCTTCACCCGCACCCGCGAGCCCAAGCGCGCCGCCTTCCTCCTGCGCGACCTCTGGGGCGGGCGATGAGAGCGCCGGCCCCGCCGGCAACGGGCCTGAAGGCAAAGCTCGGCTGGGCGGTCGGCGACTTCGGCTTCAACATCTACTGGCAGGCGCTCAACCTGCTGATGATGCCCTTCTACACCGATGTGCTGGGGCTCGATCCGCGGCTTGCCGGCACCGTCTTCCTGCTTGCAAGCCTGTGGGACGGGTTCGACGATTCGGTGATCGGTGCCATCGCCGACCGCACCCGCAGCCGCCACGGCAGCTACCGGCCCTTCCTGCTGTTCGGCACGCCCTTCATGGTGGTCGCCTTCATGCTCGCCTTCGTCGTGCCCGACCTGCCGATGATGGGCCTTTTCCTCTATGCGCTCGTCTCGCAGATCCTGGTGCGCACCGCTTACTCGACCGTGCAGATCCCCTATGCAGCGCTCGGCGCGCGCGTCTCGGGCGATGCCGATGCACGCGCCGGCATGGCGGGCACGCGGATGATGTTCGCGATGCTCGGCGGCATCACCGTCACCTTCCTGATGCCCGGCGTTGTCGATGCGCTCGAGGGCCGCTTCGGGCCGGGCACGCTTGCCTATGTGGCGGCAGCCGGCATCGCCGGCCTCATCTCGCTTCCCGTCTTCTGGCTCTGCTTCCGCTACACCTCGGAGCCCGCAGCGCTCGTTGAGGCGAACCCGCAGGGCTTCCACTGGGGGGCGGTGGCCGAGGATGTCCGCACCGTCGTCGCGATCGTGCGGGTGAACAACCCGCTGCTGCGCGTCTTCCTGGTGATGATCGTCAGTTCGCTTGCCTTCACGCTCACCAACAAGTGCCTCACCTATTATGTGAACCACTGGCTCGAACGCCCCGATCTCCGGCAATGGCTGGTGCCGTTCGCGCTGTTCGTGAACCTCGTCTTCTGCCCGTTCTGGGCCCGCGTCGCGCAATGGTCCTCGAAGCGCGATGCCTGGCTGATCGCAAGCCTCGTCAGCCTCGTCGCCTATGCGGGCTTCTGGTTCGTGCCCACCCGCGATCCGGTCCTTGCCGCCGTCCTCATCGGCGGCATCTCGGTCGGCAATGCGGCCTTCATCACGCTGGTCTGGGCGATGCTCCCCGATACCGTCGAGGTCACGCACTGGAAGCTCGGCCAGCGGCACGACGCCAAGCTGTTCGGCATCGCCAGCTTCGCCAAGCAGCTGGCACTCGGCCTCAACGGCTTCCTGCTCGGCTTCCTGCTTGCCGGCGTCGGCTATGTGGAAAAGGCGGCCACCCAGTCGCCGGCCGCAGTGGACGGCATCCGCGCAATCATGAGCCTGGTGCCCATGGCGGGGGTTGCAGCCGCCGCCGCCATCATGTGGGGCTATCGGCTCGATCAGGCCGAACATGCGCGCATCCGCGCGATGGTGGAAGGAACGGGCACATGAACCGACGGCATATGCTGGCAGCGGGCCTTGCCGCGCCCCTTCTCGCGGCGTCGGCCGCCCGCGCGCAGGCCGACGCAACGCTGGCGGGCGCGCGCCGGCAGGTGAAGATCGCCAAGGTGGAAGCCTTTGCCGTGCCCCGCGCCATCTTCGTGAAGGTGACCGCCGACGACGGCAGCGCCGGCTGGGGCGAGGCCGGCCATTCGGGCGGGCGGCTGGTCGCCCGGCTGGTGCGCGACGAGCTGGCCGGGCTGGTCGCCGGCATGGACGTGTTCGACATTGATCCCGTCTGGTCGCGCATGTACCACGAGGTGGACGAGCTGGGCCCCGGCGGGCTCGCCAGCCAGGCGATCGCCGGGGTCGATTGCGCGCACTGGGACCTGCGCGGGCGGTTGCTGGGCCAGCCGGTCTGGGCGCTGCTGGGC
>JAESGX010000584.1_pt1 | contig 11986 bp, 13 predicted proteins | sample 9269801 | NCBI WGS metagenome assembly JAESGX01 (sample SAMN16773122, study PRJNA677054) | algae metagenome | isolation source: Pleurocapsa minor GSE-CHR-MK-17-07R and co-occurring heterotrophs from wet... | place: USA: Lower Calf Creek Falls, Grand Staircase Escalante National Monument, UT ... | reverse complement strand
GCGCGGCGCGCCCCGCGGGCCGCGTGCTGGCCATCTGCGGCGATGGCACTTTCGGCTTCCACATGGCGGAATTCGACACGGCCCTGCGGCATGACCTGCCCTTCGTGCTGGTCGTCGGCAATGACGCGAAGTGGAACGCGGAGTATCAGATCCAGGCGCGCGACTACGGCGCCAACCGCACTCATGGCTGCGAACTGGCGCCGGGCACGCGCTACGACCTCGTCGTCAGCGGCCTCGGCGGCCATGGCGAGCTGGTCGAGCGCGGCGAGGATCTGGCTCCCGCGCTGGAGCGCGCCTTCGCCAGCGGCAAGCCCGCCTGCGTGAATGTGATGATCGAGGGCCTGCCCGCCCCCAACCTCCGCCGCGCATGACGGCACTCGCGCGCGCCCCGCTGTATGCGCGCGCCGAGCAGGAATTGCGCGCGCGCATCGCCGCCGGCGAATGGAAGCCGGGCGAGGCGCTGCCGACCGAGGGCGTGCTGTCCGCCCAGCTCGGCATCAGCCAGGGCACGCTGCGCCGCGCGCTCGGCGTGCTGGAGGCCCAGCGCCTGATCGAGCGCCGCCAGGGCATCGGCACCTATGTGACACAGGCGACCAGCGAGCGCGCGCTGTTCCACTTCTTCCGCGCCGAGGCCGTGGATGGCGGGCGGATCACGCCGACGAGCCGGCTGCACCGGCTGGAGCGCGGACCCGTCACGACAGGCGAAGCGCAGGCGCTCGCTTTGCCGCGCCGCGCCAGCGTGCATCGCCTGGCGCGCCAGCGCTTCGTGGAAGGCCGCGCCGCCATCGTCGAGGAGATCGCGCTGCCCGAGGCGCTCTTCCCCGGCTTCACCCTGCCCATCGGCATGGAGCTGACCGATGAGCTCTACGTCCATTACCAGCGCCACCACGGCATCACGGTGATGCGCGTGACGGAAAAGCTCTCCGCCATCGCCGCGCCGCCGGCCATCGCCGCGCTGCTGGAGCTGGTTCCCGGCGCGCCCTGCCTGCACATCGCGCGCGTCGCCTTCGACGTGATCGACCGTCCGGTGGAGCGCCGCCTCTCCTGGATCGAGACCGGCGCGCTGCGCTACGCGATCGAGCTGCGCTAGCCCTCTCGTTCGCCGCGCGGTTTCGGCTTAGCCTCCGCCCCGATTCCAAGGGGAGCCTGCCATGAAAGCCGCCGTCGTCACCGCTGAAGGTCTCAAGCTGCAGGACGTCCCCGTGCCCAAGCCGGGGCCGGAGCAGCTCCTCATCAAGCTGCGCGCCATCGGCCTGAACCGCGCCGATCTCGGCGTGGCGGCCGGCCACGCGCATGGCGCGGTGGGCGGCATCGGCGCCATTCCGGGGCTCGAAGCAGCGGGCGAGATCGTGGAATGCGGCAGCGAGGTGCCGTCGCACCTCAAGCCCGGCATGCGCGTCATGGGCGGCATGGGGGCCAGCTACGCCGAATACGCCCTGGCCGATTGGGGCCGCGTCAGCCTGGTGCCCGACGCCAACATGTCCTGGGAGGTGGCGGCCACGCTGCCGGTGGCGCTGCAGACCATGCACAATGCGGTGGTGACGCAGGGGCTCTGCGCGCCGGGTTCCGCGATCATGATCCAGGGCGCCTCCTCGGGCGTGGGCCTGATGGGTCTGCAGATCGCCCGCCTCATGGGCGCCTCGGTCGTCGTCGGCAGCTCCACCAACCCGGAGAAGCGCGCGCGCCTCGCCGAATTCGGCGCGACGCTCGCGGTGGACACGAACGACCCCGCCTGGGTGAAGCAGGTGCTGGAGGCGACGGGCGGCCGGGGCGTGGATTCCGTGGTGGACCAGATCAGCGGCCCGCTCGTCTCGCAGACGCTGGCGGCCACGCGCATCCTGGGTCGGATCATCAATGTGGGCCGCCTCGGCGGCGCGGTCGCGGATTTCGACTTCGACCTGCACGCCGCGCGCCGCATCTCCTATATCGGCGTCACTTTCCGCACCCGCAGCAATGAGGAGGTGCGCGAGATCGTCCGCCTGATGCGGCAGGATCTCTGGGCCGCGCTGGAGGCCGGCAAGCTCGCCCTGCCGCTGGACCGGGTGTTCCACCTGGATGAGGTGCATGAAGCGCTGGCGCACATGAAGGCCAACGCCCATTTCGGCAAGATCGCGATGGTGACGGGCTGAGCGGCCCGATCACCACGATTGAAGATGCCGATTGGCAAGATGCGGGCGACAAGGTTAACAAGACATGGTCCGCGGGAGTGAGACGATGTTGCGCGTTTTGACCTGTGTGATCCTCTTGGCCTTGCCCACAATGGCGCAGGCGCAGCTTGCCAGCTTTTGCCGGCAAGGCAGCCTTCAGGTGACCGGTGTGGTCAGGTCCTCGCCACCCAACAATGCGCCAGGGACGGATTATTTCGTGGTCATGATGTATTCTGGCCAGGGCTCTTTGTCCGTCACGATCACCTACAGGGGCGGCTTGTCCGACAAACGGCCCTATGTCACGACGTTGCAGCGGGGCGTGGCTCAGACCGTGCGGGTGGGCCGCCTGTTGCCCGGCGCCTCAAGGCTGGCGGACCCACAGGTGGCCCAGGATGTGACCGTCAGCAGTTGCTAGGACAACGCTGCCCCACCCCTTTTTGGCCGTCCACCAAACACGATCAGCGCCTGGCAACCGGCAACCAGGCCTCGCTGCGCCGCAGCCCCGGGATGGTCCAGGGCGGATCATAGAACCAGGCGCCGCCGGGGCCGGTGGCGCGCCAGTCGGTTCCCTCCAGCGCGGCAGCGAGCCGCGCCTCCGCCGCTGCCACCGCCTCCGGGCTTGGCAGGCCCGAGAAGCGCAGGACGGCCACTTCCACTTCCGGCAGGCTGCGGATGGCGATGCGTGGATCACGCGGGCGGGGCAGGGTGGCCTCGGTGTAGCGGGCGGGCATGAAGAAGCCGATGCGCCAGAGCGAACCCTCCCGGCTTTGCGCCACCGGCGCCGTCATGCCGATCCGCTCGCCGGCCTGGGCCACGGGCGCGGTCATGCCGATGCGCTCGCTGGCCGTGTTTTCGCCGAAGATATAGGCGGCGAGGGGCCGGAAAGCGGTGCTGCGCGCGCTCTGCTCATCGCCCGTCACCTCCATCTCGGCGATCAGCCGGGCCGGATAGCGGCGAATCTCCACCTCGCCCAGGCGGGCGATCACGGTGAAGGGCGGTTCCTCGGTGCCATCGCGCATGCCGAAGACGGAGCATGCCCCGAGGAAAGGCGCCAGTAGCAAAGGCAGCAGGCGCCGCCTCATCGTTCGAAACGCAGCATGATGGCCACCCCCAGCTGCACCGAGCCGAAGGTCAGCGCGCAAAAGAACCAGAGCAGCAGGAGCGGCAGAGGGTGCTCGCCCGAGCGCAGGAGAAGCTGGCCGAGCCCGAGCGGATCGGCCCAGAGGATCGCGGCCATCAGCAAGGCTGAAAGCCCCATGCCGATGCCGACATGGCCGAGGTAGAAGCGAAGATCCGGCGCGTCGTTCACACTCGGGGATGTGGCCCCGGGGGCGCGATGTTCAATCGGGCTGCATGCCGGTGCGGCGGATCAGCGGCGCCCATCGCTCGGCATCCTCGCGCAGCTTGGCGGTCAGCGCTTCGGGGGGCGCATCCACGGGCTCGATGCCGAGTGCGGCCAGGCGCTCGCGCACCTCCGGATTGCGGAGGACCTCGCCCACCGCTTGGTTGATGCGGGCGATGATGGCCGCCTCTGTGCCGCGCGGCGCCACCAGGCCATGCCAGCCGGAGACGGCGATGTTCGAGACGCCCGCCTCGGCCAGCGTCGGCACATCGGGCAGGGCCGCGGTGCGCGCGCCGGTCGAGACGGCGAGGCCGCGCAGGCGGCCGGCCTGCACATGCTGCGTGACGGCGCCGATATTGATCATCACGCCCTGGAGCGAGCCGCCCAGCAGGTCATTCACCGCGAGCGCGCCGCCGCGATAGGGCGCATGGGTCCAGCGCGTCTCGGTCGCCTGCTGGAGAAGTTCGACCAGGAGGTGGGAGAGGCTGCCATTGCCGGGCGTGCCGACCGCGACCGGGCTGCGGCGGCTCAGCGCCACGAATTCAGCGAGGTTGGCGGCGGGGAAATCGGCCTTCACGACCAGGATCTGCGGCACCGAGGTGACCTGCGCCACGGCCGCGAAATCCTCGACCGGGTCGAAGGAGAGGCGGCGGAACAGGCCCTTGTTGATGGAGAGGCTGTCCGAGCCCGCCACCAGCGTCAGCCCATCCGGCCGGGCCCGCGCGCCGAGCTCATAGCCGATGTTGCTGCCGGCGCCGGGGTGATTCTCGACGACGATGTTCTGGCCCAGCACCGGGCCCAGATGGCGCGCGATCAGGCGGGCCACGATGTCCTGGCTGCCGCCCGGCGCCACGGGGACGATGAGGCGGATGGGCCGGTCGCTTTGGGCCAGGGCCGGGGCGGCGAAGGCCAGCGCGGGGAGGGCGAGGATCTGGCGGCGGATCATGGGCACATGCTCCAGGCGGCGGGAAATACCCGGCGATGCTGTGGATTAAATACGTCTGTTGATCGTGAGATATGGAGTCAACCATCGAGCGTCAACGTGAAATTACCCGCGTCAAAGCATGATGCCCCCGCGTCCCGCGCATCCCTCGGAGAGAACCCTTGTTTCACGACGCGGCCGGGATGATATGCAGCGGCCATGAACGCCATCACACCCACACCCGCCCTGGGCCTTCTCGGCGCCATCGGGAACACGCCGCTCATTCGCCTCGCCCGCGCCAGCGCGGCCACGGGCTGCGAGATCCTGGGCAAGGCCGAATTCATGAACCCGGGCGGCTCGGTGAAGGACCGCGCAGCCCTGGCCATCATCGAGGGCGCCGAGGCGCGGGGTGAACTCCGCCCGGGTGGCCTGATCGTGGAGGGCACGGCGGGCAACACCGGCATCGGCCTCACGCTGGTGGGCAATGCGCGCGGCTACCGCAGCGTCATCGTGATGCCGGAGACGCAAAGCCAGGAGAAGATCGACTTCCTGCGGATGATCGGGGCCGATCTTCGCCTCATCCCCGCCAAGCCCTTCAAGGATCCCGGCAACTACGTGCATTATTCACGCCGGCTGGCCGAGGAATTGAACGCGGCCGATCCGGGTTCCGCCATCTGGGCCAACCAGTTCGACAATCTCGACAACCGCGAGGGCCATCGCCGCACCACCGGCGCGGAGATCATCGCCCAGGCGGGTGGGCGCGTGGACGCCTTCACCTGCGCCTGCGGCACCGGCGGCACGCTGGCCGGCATCGCCATGGCGCTGAAGGCGCATGACGCCACGACGCGCGTGGTCCTGGCCGACCCCATGGGCTCCGCCCTCTATGCCTGGCGCAAGACCGGGACGCCCGAGATGAGCGAGGGCGGCTCCATCACCGAGGGCATCGGCCAGTCCCGCGTGCCCGGCAATCTGGAAGGCGCGCCGATCGACGATGCGCTGCAGGTGACGGATGAGGAGGCGCTGGAGCAGGTCTTCGACCTGACGCTGCATGAGGGGCTTTGCATCGGCGGCTCGGCCGGCATCAACGTGGCGGCCGCGGTGAAGCTCGCGCGCCGGATGGGCCCCGGCCACCGCATCGTGACCATCCTTTGCGACGGCGGCGCCCGCTACCAGTCCAAGCTGTTCAACCCCGAATTCCTTCGGTCCAAGGGCCTGCCCGTGCCAAGCTGGCTGGCATGACCCTCGAGATCATCGAACTCGGCCGCTCCATCCGCGAGCGCGATCCGGCGCGCCCCTCCTGGCCCGAGGTCATCTTCTCCTATCCCGGCCTGCATGCGGTGCTCTGGCACCGCCTCGCGCATCGGCTCTGGACGCTGGGCCTGCGCGGCCTGGGCCGCTTCACCTCGCATCTCGGCCGGATGCTGACGGGCATCGAGATCCATCCCGGGGCCCAGATCGGCCGCCGGCTCTTCATTGACCATGGCATGGGCGTGGTGATCGGCGAGACCGCGACCATCGGCGATGACGTGACGATCTATCATGGCGTGACCTTGGGCGGCCTCTCGCTCAAGGCCGGCAAGCGCCACCCTGATGTGCTGGACGGCGCGATCCTCGGCGCGGGCGCGCAGGTGCTGGGGCCGATCACGGTGGGCCGCGGCGCGCGGGTCGGCGCCAATGCCGTCGCCGTCGCCTCGGTCCCGGACGGCACGACGGTCGTCGGCATTCCCGCCCGCTGCTCGGGGCCTGATTGCCCCGAGACGATCACCGTGGGCTACGGCCTGCCCGCCCAGGAGATCGACCCGGTCGGCGAGCGGCTTGCCGCCCTGGAGAGCGAGATGCGCGCGCTCCGCGTCACCTTGGAGCAACGCCGGGCGAGCTGAGCGGCGGCGTGTGAATTTTGGGTAAACATCCGCGCCGGGTCGTTCTATCCTTTGGCTCCCAGCCAGGAGATCCCAAGCACGTGACCACTCGCATCACCCGCCGCGCCGCGTTGGCCGGCGCCAGCATCCTGCCGGCCGGCCTCGCGCTTCCCGCGCTGGCGCAGCCCGCCTGGCCGAGCCGCCCCGTGCGCATCATCGTCCCCTTCGCGCCCGGCGGCTCGGTGGACACCATGGCGCGCGCCATCGCCGCCCGCATGGGCGAGCGCACCGGCCAGACGGTGACCGTCGAGAACCGCGCGGGGGCCAATGGCACGGTGGGCGGCATCGCCGTTTCGCAATCGCCGGCCGATGGCTACACGCTGCTGGTCTCGGCCTCGGTGCAGACCATCGCGCGCCTCGTCATGCGCGCCCCGGGCTATGACCCGCTGACCGATCTGAAGCCCATCGCCCGCGTGGGCGAGGGGCCCTGCCTGATGGCCATCAACCCCGCCCGCCCGCAGACCACCATGGCGGAGATGGCGGCTGCCATCCGCGCCAATCCGCGCGACTGGTCGGCCGGCGTCTCGGCGCTGGGTTCGGCCGGCCATCTCGCCTCCATCGAGTTCGTCCGGCAGATCGGCGCCGACGTCACCTTCGTGCCCTATCGCGGCACGGCACCCATCCTGGTGGATCTGATGGGCGGGCGCCTCGGCTTCAACACCGACCCGATGCTGGCCATGCTGCCGCCGGTGCGCGCGGGCAGCCTGCGCGGCATCGCGCTGACGGCGCCCCAGCGCAGCAGCGCCGCCCCGGAGATCCCGACCACCGCCGAAGCCGGTTTCCCGAGCGTGGACGCCCATTCCTGGTGGGCGATCTGGGGCCCGCCCCGCATGCCGGAGGGGATCGTCGCGCGCATCAATGCCGAGGTGGGCGCGATCATGGGCGAGGAGGCGATCCGCACGCGCCTGCAGGGCCTGGGCATCGTGCCGGCCTTCCAGGTCGGCGCGGCGCTGGACGACTACATCGCGCGCGACTTCGACAAGGCGCAGACCTTGCTGCGCCTCGCGCGCGTCGAGCCCGAGTGAGGGTGGAACGGCAGGGGTGCGGCACGCCGCACCCCGCTCACCGCACGAGATACAGCGTCAGCGCCGGGAAGATGCTGAGCAGCACCAGCACCACCGCCGTGGTGATGCAGTAGGGGATGGTCCAGAGGAAGATCTGGCCCGGCTTCATCTTCGTCACCGCCGCCGCGATGAAGAGCGCGATGCCCACGGGCGGCGAGACCAGCCCCAGCACCAGGTTGATCGAGACCACCACGCCGAAATGCACGGGATCGATCCCGTAGATGTCGGTCGCGATGGGAAGCAGGATCGGCACGACCATGATCAGGCCGGGGATGCCGTCGATCACCGTGCCGATCACCAGCAGGATCACGTTCACCAGCAGCATGAAGGAGATGGGGCCGGTCGCGATGGTCTGCATCCAGGCCGCGATGTCCTGCGGCACCTTGCCGAAGGTCAGCACCCAGCCGAAGACGGCGGCCGTCGCCACCATGAAGAGCACCACGGCGGCGTTGCGCCCGGCAGCCAGCAGCATGCCCGGCAGGTCCCGGTCATGGAATTGGCGCGTCCCGAAGCGGCCGATGAGATAGGCGGCGATGCAGGCGACGGCCGCACTCTCGGTTGCGGTCGCGATGCCGGTGGTGATGCTGCCGATGATGACGAGCGGGATGAGCAGCGTCATCACCCCATCGCGCAGCAGCTTGAACCGATCGCGCCAACTCAGCGGCGAGGGCGTGGGGAAGGGCCGGATCAGGCCCACCACGAAGATCACGAGGAAGAAGCCCGCCGTCATCATCAGGCCCGGGATGATGCCGGCCAGGAACATGTCGCCCGTCGCCACCCGTGCCAGCACCGCATAGACCACGAACATCATCGAGGGCGGGATGATCGGCGCGAGCAACCCGGCCGAGGCGGTGGTGGCGACCGAGAAGCGGCGGTCATAGCCCTCGCGGTCCATCTCGGGGACGATGACGCGACTCATGATCGCGATCTGCGCGGCGGCGGAACCCAGGATGCTCGCCATCAGCGCATTGGCCAGCACGTTGATGTAGGCGAGGCCGCCGCGCACCGTGCCCACGAAGGCGCGCGCGAGGCCGATCAGCCGCGTCGTGATGCCCGCCCCGTTCATGATCTCGCCCAGGATGAGAAAGAGCGGGATGGCGAGCAGCCCGTAATTCTCGACGCCGCCGAACATCTGGATGGGGTAGGAGCCGAGCAGCACCTGGTTGTTGCTGGCGAAGATATAGGCGGCGGCCGAGAGCCCCAGCACGATGCCGATGGGCGCCCCCACGAAGAGCAGGACGGCGAAGGCGAGGCCGGTGATCAAACCTCCGCCTCCTGCCGCTCGGCGAAGGCTTCGCCCGAGCGCATGGCCGCGAGGTCCTCGGCGAGGTTGGCGAGCGCATGCACGGTGGTGGTGAGCGCGAACCAGGGCATGACCAGGAAGAAGGGCCATTTCGGCAGGTTCACCGTGGTCGGCCGGTCCATGTAGATGCCGTTGTAATTCACCTCGAAGAAGGCCTGGAGGTTAAAGCCCTGGGCGACGAGCATCGGCAAGTCGAACCACCACCAGCAGAGTACCACCATCAGCACGCCGAAGGCCAGGACCAGCAGGTCCACCAGCACGCGGGCGGCATGGCGCAGGCGGTCGGGCAGGGGGTCGGTCAGCAGGGTGACGGCGAAGTCCATGCGCTGGTGCACCAGCAGCGAGGCGCCGATGAAGCAGCCCCAGACCATGGCGAAGACGGCCGCCTCATCCACCCAGAAGAGCGAATAATTGATGCTGCGGGTGACGACGTTGAGCAGCACGAGGCCGAGCACAAGCGCCATGCAGATGACTATCGCGCCGCGCTCGACGGTGGCGACGGCCAGGCTGATGCGGCGCATCACGGCAACCCGGAGATGCAAGAACCCGAGGTTCTTGCTGGGAGGAGCGCGAGGAGGGCAAAGCCCTCCTCGCTGGGGGCTTGGCGCACCTCAGCCGCGCGGGAAGGCCGCGCGCAGCTGTGCCAGCGCCGGCGCGCGCGGGCCCCAGGCGCGGTCGAACTGCGCCACCGCATCGCCGAAGAATTCGGGCCCGGTGGGCCGGATCTGCATGTTGCTCGCGCGCAGCTGGGCGCCCTGTCGTGCCTCGCGCTCCGGCATGGAATCGCAGAGGGCGTCCAGCGCCTCGGTCAGGGTGCCGCGGATCAGCTCGCGATCGGGCGGGGCCAGCGTGCCGAAGACGCGGGCCGACATGAGGCCGACGGCGGGGAAGATGAAGTGGTTGGTGAGCAGCATCGTCCGGCAGAGGTCCTGGAACCGGTTGTTGATGATGCTCTCGAAATCCAGGTCCACGCCGTCGATCTGGCCGTTGGACAGCGCCTCGAAGATCGCGGGCAGCGGCAGGGGCGTGGGCGCCATGCCGATCAGGGTGAAGAAGTCGCGCGTGGGGGCGGCGGGCGTGATGCGGATCTTCTTGCCGCGGAGGTCGGCCAGCGTGCCGGTCGTCTCGCGCGTGCTGAGCTGGCGCATGCCGACCATGCCGTAGCGGAAGCCGACGCAGCCCGTGCTCTGCGGCAGCCCGTTCAGCAGCCCGAGCGAGATCGGGTGGCGCAGCATCCGCACCGCCTCCTCGATGTCCTTCGCGATGAAGGGGGCGAGCAGCGCGCCGAAGGCATCCACGCGGTTGCTGAGCTCAGAGACGGTGAGCAGGCTCATGTCGAGCGCGCCGGTCTGCAACTGCTGCAGCATCGCGGCCTCGTTGCCGAGCTGGCCCGAGGGGAAGAGCGTCACGGTGAAGCGCCCGTTCGAGGCATCGCGCAGCCGCGTGCCCCAGGCCGTCAGCTGCTGGTTCCAGGTGTGCGGGGGCGGCGTGATGAGGCCCATCCGGAATTCGCGCGGCGCCTGGGCGCGGGCGTGATTGGCGGGCAAGGCCAGCATGGAGGGAACGGCGGCGAGGCCCGCAAGGCTGGCGCGGCGGGTGAGGAAACGCGTCATGAGATCTCTCCGTGGGCGCGATGCGCGAGGCGACAGGTGTGCGGCATGCATACCTGCTTTGCAAGCGGATGCGCGATCATTCCACCTGGATGACGAGCTTGCCGAAATTCTCACCCTTGAGCAGGCCGATGAAGGCGCGCGGCGCCGCCTCCAGCCCCTTCACCACATCCTCGCGCCAGGTGAGCTGCCCGCCGCGGATCAGCCCCAGCATCACCGCGCGGAATTGCGGGTAGCGCTGCCAGCCATGGTCGCTGACGATGAAGCCCTGGATGCGCAGCCGCTTGCGGACTACCGGGCCGAGGTTGGGTCCGGCCGGCGCGCCTGCCGCATCGGCGCCGGGTGCGATGTTGTATTGCGAGATCATCCCGCACATCACCATGCGGCCGAAATCGCGCAGGCGCGGGAACACCGCCGCCTGCACATGGCCGCCGACATTCTCCCAATAGACGTCCACACCCTCGGGGCAGGCGGCGTCGAGTTGTGCGTCGAGATCGCCGCGATGGTCGAGGCAGGCGTCGAAGCCCAGCTCATTCGTCACGAAGGCGCATTTGGCCGCACCGCCCGCGATGCCGATGACGCGCGCGCCGCGCGCCTTCGCGATCTGCCCCGCCACCTGGCCGACCGCGCCGGAAGCCGCGCTGATCACCACCGTCTCGCCCGGCTTGGGCTCGCCGATGTCTTCGAGGCCGACCCAGGCGGTGAGACCGGGCATGCCGAGCACACCGAGATTGGCCGAGAGCGGCGCCTCATGGATGTCCACCTTGCGCAGACGTTCGCCATCCATGGCGCAGAAGCGCTGCCAGCCCTGGCCGCCCATCACCGCATCGCCCGGCACATAGGCGGGGTCGTTGGAGGCGACGACTTCGCCGACCGTCGCACCCTCCATGACGGCGCCGAGCTCGACGGGCTTCGCGTAGCTCTTCGCATCGCTCATCCGGCCGCGCATGTAGGGATCGAGGCTGAGGAAGCGGTTGCGGACCAGGACCTGCCCGTGGCCCGGCAGGGGCACGGGCCGCTCGACGATCTCGAAATCGCCCTCCACCGGTTCGCCCACCGGGCGGCGCTTCAGCAGGACCTGGAGATTTTTCTCGCTCATGGCTCGCAGCCTTCCTCCGTGAGGAGCGCGCGGACCATCGCCTCGGTCACGCCGCTCTCGGTGAACACGTCGCCGGGCGCGCGCAGCAGAACGAAGCGCATGGCCCCGTCGCGCGCCTTCTTGTCGGCCCGCATGCGGGCGATCAGCCGCTCCACGCTGAAGTGGCGCGGCAGGGCCGCGATGCGGTTGGGCAGCCCCACCTCGCGCAGGTGCTCGCGCACGCGGCCGGGCATCTCCTGGGAGCAGAGGCCGAGCCGCGCGGAGAGTTCGGTGGCGAGGCCGAGGCCGATCGCGACCGCCTCGCCATGCAGCAATTCGCCGCCATAGCCGCTCTCGGCTTCCAGCGCGTGGCCGAAGGTGTGGCCGAGATTGAGCAAAGCGCGCCCGCCCTCGGGCTTCATCTCGAACTCGTCATCCACGACGACGGCGGATTTCAGCTTGCAGCTCTCCAGCACGGCGTGGGCGAGGGCGTCGGGGTCGCCCTGCATGGCGCGCGGCCCCTCGCTCTCGCACCATTCCCAGAGCGGGCCCTGCAGCAGGCCGTGCTTGGCCACCTCGGCCCAGCCCGCGCGCAATTCGC
>JAESGX010000583.1_pt1 | contig 12003 bp, 10 predicted proteins | sample 9269801 | NCBI WGS metagenome assembly JAESGX01 (sample SAMN16773122, study PRJNA677054) | algae metagenome | isolation source: Pleurocapsa minor GSE-CHR-MK-17-07R and co-occurring heterotrophs from wet... | place: USA: Lower Calf Creek Falls, Grand Staircase Escalante National Monument, UT ... | reverse complement strand
GAGCAAGGCCGCAGCCGCTGCGGCATGGGCGCGGAAGCGAGCAAGGGTCATGACGAAGGAACCTCCATCAAAAGCGGCGGCATGAGGGCGGGCGGGAGGGGAAACGGGCGGCCGATGTCGGCAAAACGGCGATCGCCGGCCTGCAGGCGGCCCATGATTGCGGCGACATAGCCGCGCGTCTCGCGATAAGGCGGGATTCCGCCGTACCGCAGCACGGCGCCCGGCCCTGCATTATAGGCCGCCAGCGCCAGCGGGACGCTGCCGAACCGGTCCAGCTGCCGACGGAGATAGCGCGCGCCGCCTTCGATGTTGGATCGGGCGTCATACGGGTTCACGCCGAGTTCGGCCGCGGTTCCCGGCATCAGCTGCATCACCCCAATTGCCCCCCTGGGGCTGACGGCCGACTGCCGGCCGCGCGATTCCTGCCAGGCGACCGCTTCGAGCAGCCCGGCTGCCAGGCCATGCGCCCGGGCCGCGCCCGCAAGTGCGGACGGCGAGGAGGTCGGGGTCGGGACCGGCTCCGCCTCCGCCGCGATGGGAATGGCACTGTCGGCGCCAAACCGCATCGGCTGGTCGAAGGTCCGCTGGCTGCCGTCGGCGTCGATCTCGATGACCTGCGCCGACACCGCGACAGCCGACGCCATCAGCCCCGACGCTGCAATGATCCTCAACATCGGCCCTTGCTCCTTCCCGGCAGGATGCCCGGGTCTTACCCGCCGGCACTCAACCGACCGCCCTCAACCGACCGTGCGCGCATTTTCCGTGAACGTCAGCGCAATGATGTCGCCATCCACCGGCGTTCGCGGCGCACTGTTCGGGTCGGCGCGGAACGCCGCGCCGAAATTGGCCCCGAACGCGTCCTCCGGCGGAGTCGCGGCCACTGGCGGCGGCGGGGGCGCCGGAGTCTTCATGCCGTCGCTGCCGCACCCGGCCAGCAGCCCGAGCAGCAGGAGCGACCCGGCGGAACGTCGATTGGTCGGCATCGTTCCGCTCCTTATGGCCGGTCCTGCGGGCGAGGCGCGCCGCGCAGGGGTGGGTTGAGATAGGGAAAGGCGTTCAGGATGTTGGTGGCTCGGCTGGGCGCGCCATCGGTGTAGGCCACAAGCCCGGTCGGCGCATCGGACGGACTGCACAGGCCAAGCGCGGTCGGCGTGCCGGCGATCGGAACCGGGTGGCACAGCCGCCCCATCGCGACCCGAAGCACGATGTCGACCACGTCGTCGCCGGGGCGACGGCCGTTGGGGAAGCCGGCAAGATCGTCGCCCACGACCCCGAAGGGGCTTTGCGCTGCTTGCGGCGTCGGGTTGATGCCCGTGTTCAGCCGCAGCATTTCGGACGGCGTGACGGTCTGCTGCTTGTTCAGCGTCTCGATGCCGGTGAGAAAGGCCGCCACAAGGTCGTTGCGCGGAAAGTTGGAGGGCGCCAGGTTGGTGAAGCTGGTGCCCAGCGTCGCGTTCACGGGCGTCAGGAACAGGGCGTTCAGCAGCGCCGGAAAGGTCGGGTTGGTCACGAAGTCGGCTGCCGCGCCGTCGGCGGTCGGCTCGATGGCGTTGAACAGGTTCTTCTGCGGCAGGCCAATGACCAACTCGTTGACCAGCGGCATGCCGAGGCGGGAAACCTGGACGAAGGCGCCGCCATGCTGCGCGGGCGAGGCGTAGGTCGGGTTCGGCCGCAGCAGGCGGGCCTGCGGCAGGCTTGCCGAGCTCCAGACGCCGATGACACCGTTGCCGGTGCCGCGCAGGCAGGCAATCGGCACCTCGACGGCAAGCGACGTCACGTTCTTTTTGCCGATCAGCTCCTGGTTGTCCTGGCTCTGCGTGATCCCGCCGGGAAAGGCCGGGCCGCTGCTGTAGGTCGGGTCCGCGGCGCCCTGCACCGGCACGAAGTTCACCAGATCGAAGATGGGCCCGAGATTCACCGCGAAATATTCCGCGCGCTGGCCGGCGAACACGCGCCCCGGCGTGGCGCAGCCGGGAATGCTGATGTTGTGGATGAACTGGTCGTCATAGGCTGTATAATCGGGGATGGTTTTGTTGCCCGCATTGTCGAAGGGCTTGGCAAAGGTCGTGGCACCGCCCGATGCATTGGCGATTGCTGCGCGCGTGCCGGTTCGGCGATCGCCGGCGACGAGCGTCAGCGTGTAGGATTCGCGCTCGCCCAGGTTGGCATCGTTGACCGTCGAGATCGAGCCGCCCTGGCGAAGCGCGATCGGCAGCACCTTGCCACCCACGTTCACGGTGATGCCCTTGTCGGTGTCCTTCAGCGTGTTCGTGAAGCGGAACTGGAAGGTCACATCCTCCACCGCGTCGCCGTTGCTGTCGACATGGATCTCGTAGATCGCGTCCGGATCCATGGTGAAGTAGTTCGGCCCGCCGCCCGGGTCCTGCAGCGGCTGGAAGTTGGCGATCAGCGTCACGAAATCCGCACGGCCGGGCTCATAGCTGCGGAACGCGTAGACATCCGTGTTGTCGACCTTGGGCATCTCCGTGATGCCGGGCGCTTCGCGATGGCTGGACGCGAGGCCCGGGCTCACCACCACCATGGCAAGCGCCATGGCGGCGCCATTTCGCAGGACCGTTCTAGAAATATGATTGCCCGTCATGGTTGCTCTCCCATCATGTCCACAGTTTCCGGACGCTGCGGGTCGATCCTGCTGCGATGATCGGCCTGCTGTCGGGATCGATACGGGGCCGGATCGCCGCGAGTTTCACGCTCGGCGAAAAAGCCCGGCAGCGGCCTGAGGGGGGCGTCGTCGAGCAGCCTGCCCCACGCCCAGCTTCCCGATCCGATGACCAGCACCGTGGTCCCGTGCCGCGACGGCAGCAACAGCAGTCGCGGCCCCGAAACCTCGGCATGAAGGCAGGGCGGCGTTAGCTCCGCCAGCGTTGCCTCGATAATCAGGCGCGCCCGTCCCAGCGCGCCCGAAGCTGGGTCGGCGATTGCGGTCCAGTTCCGGTTCCACAGAATGATGGCTTCCGAAACGGAGCGTGCCTCTGCAGGTGCCGCATCCAGCATCCTCGAGACGGTCGCGTCCGCGTGCAGGGCACGACTGACGCGGCCGACAATGTCGCACATGCCCGAGGTTCCCGCTTCGCCGGCCGCGGCCGGCGCCGGTTGCGCTACCTCCACCTCGGGGAGGACCAGCGCCGGTCGCACAGGCTGAAGGTCGAACACCGGAGCGGCAATATCCGGCTCGGGCTGATCGGGGCGGTCCATCGCGATCACGAGCATGGGGGCGACAATGCTGCGGGGCGGTGCCTGCGCGGGCTGCCAGGAGAGCGAGACCAGCGCCATCGCACAGGCATGCAGCGCCACTGCGGCTGCCGCAGCCCAGCGACGTCGATCGCCGGCCGCCGGCAAGGGCCGAACGCACAAGGATTCCGCCCATTTGCCTCCCGCTCGGCCCATGTATCTCGTTACGAGCGCCACAACACGCAGGTTTCGGGCGCGTCCGCTGCGGGGAAGCCGGCATCCGGCCGACGCCGCGATGTTTCGCCATCGCTGCCGTCGTCGAAACAATGGTGGAAGCCTGTCCCCGATACGTAAACTAGCGTTACGTTCCACCGTTCGGGTACGATCGAGATTACCAAGTTGCGCCGAAGTCGTTATGGTTAACACAAGCCCGCGTAACAGGTGAACACATGGCACATATTATTGTTGCGGATGATGATCCGCTTTTTTCCGATCTCGTTCGTTTCAGGCTGGAGGCGGTCGGGCATCGACTGACCCTCGTCGAGGACGGCGAAGCCGCGCTCCGCGCCGTGCAGGCGGAGCTGCCCGACCTGATGATCCTCGACTCCATGATGCCGATCCTGTCGGGCCCCCAGTTGCTCCAGGCGCTGAAACGCGATCCGCACACGGCCGAGATCCCGGTCATCATGCTGACCGCCCGCAAGGGGCAGGACGATGTCATGAACGCCCTCCAGTCGGGCGCGGACGATTACATCACCAAGCCGTTCCTGCCCGACGAACTGGTGCTGCGCATCGATCGCCTGATCGCCCGGCGCAGTTGAGGTGATCGCGCACGCGCTTGCCTGCTTTTGCATTGTGGCAGCGGGCACGGTCCCGGCGGCGGCCGCAAACCTCGCGCCTGCCATCGCGGCGCGCGAAGCCGGCGACTGGACAAGGGCCATCGGGCTGCTGGAACGTGCCGACCGCGAGACCCCGGGCGACCCAACGATCCTGAGGTTGCTCGGCACAAGCCAGGCCTTCGCGCGACGTCATGACGAGGCCATTGCCACGCTCACGCGAGCGCGGAGCATCGCACCCCGCGATCAGGACATCGCGCTTGCGCTGAGCCGCGCCTATCTCTGGGCGGGCAGGACATCGGCCGCAGCCGACCTCGCAGCCATCATCGCGCGCGAGGATCCCGACAATGTGGAGCTTCCGGCGCTGACCCGGGCGATCGGCCGCGCCCGCAGCGCCGGGCAGGGCGTCTCCGCCCGACCGCTGGTCGCCGTCAGCCAGAGCATTGCCGGCGTCCGCATCGGTGGCGCGACACGCCACTGGTACGCAACCACGGCCACGGTCGCGGCCCCCGTATCGCAGCGCGCGTCGATCAGCATGGATATCGAGCGCGAACAGCGGTCCCCGGTCGTCGATCTGCGCGGCCAGCTTCGCCTCGACCGGCGGTTCGGCGCCGGCACTGCATATGTTTCCGCGAGCGTTACCCCTGACGCCGACTTTCGCGAGCACTGGGGGGTGCGGGCGGGCGGCGAAGTCCCGGTCGCGCCCATGCTGATGCTGACGGGGGAGCTGCGCTACGCGGACTACGGCACGACCCGGATCGTGGCGGCGGAGCCCGGTATCCGGTTGCGCAGCAAGGCCGATCGATGGTCCATCGCGCTTCGCTCCATCAACCTGTGGGACGAGCTTGACGGTCACCGCCATGGGTGGGCGATCCGTGGCGAGGCCCAGGCGCGCCCCGCGCTGCGGCTGATCGGCGGCGGCGCCACCTATCCGGACACCGAGGCCGGCGTCACCCGCCGTCTTCGATCGGCGTTCGGCGGCGCCATCCTGACGGTGAGCGACAGCGTCGTGCTGCGCCTCACCTACGAGCATGAGGATCGCCGGGACAGCTATGTCCGCGACATCGGGTCGCTCGGGTTCAGCGTGCGGTTTTGACCGCGCCCTTCGCCTTGACGTCGACGACCGCCGGTGTGGTGACCCTGGTCTCGTTCCTGTTCGCTGCGGCCTGCTGCGCGGCAATGCTGGTCCTCTATGTGCGCCGCCGGGTCGCCGAGCGGCGATTGCGGGCGGAGCGCGCCGGCGACATCGACCTGGCAAGGCGGCTGATGGCCACCCCCGATCTCACCGACAGCGATTCGTTACAGCGACAGTTCGGGGACCTGGAGGATGATCGGAAGATCCGGGTGTTCTCGCATCTGCTCCAGCTGGTTCGCGGCGACGATCACGCGCGGCTGATGCGGCTTGCCGGAAGGCTGGGCACACCGGATCGCGCGATCCGCCGGCTGACGGGCGGAAGCGCTGCACGACGGGTCGATGCGGTGCGCATGGTCGAGCAGTTCCCGTTGCCCGGCGCGATCGCGGCACTGCGCCACTGCCTGCTGCACGATTCGCATCGGGAGGTCCGGCTGGAAGCAGCCGCAGCCTTGTCACGGCTCGGCGAGGTGCCGTCGCCGCGCCTCCTGCTCGACACGCTCGACCTGCGTCACCAGCCGGTCAATCGCCTGCAACGGGCGATCCTGCGCGTGGCGGCGCCCGGCCACGCGCCGGAACTGAAGGAACTCTCGATGGATCCGGCCTCGGCCGGGGTGCGGCCGGCACTCGTCGAGGCGCTGGGCTGGTCCGAAGATTTTTCGATGCTGGCAACGATAGGCGAGCACGCGGCGGACCCCGACCCGGAGGTCCGCGCAGCTGCCTCGAAGGCGGCGCGAAAGCTCGGTCATCCAGGTGCTGCCAAATGGCTGTTGCCGCTGCTGCTCGACCCGTTCGACCAGGTCCGGATTCAAGCGGCGCGCGCTGCCGGCGCGCTGGGTCTCGTCGATTCCGTCCCGGCACTGGCCGCGCTTTCCGACAGTCCCTCCTGGTGGGTCCGCATGCGTGCAGCAGAAGCGTTGTCGGTGCTGCGTCCCGAACCCTCCGCTGCAGGACGGACCGGGGTTCGCCGATGAACGTCGGGACCGGCTGGGTCGGCTGGGCGCAGTCGTTCATCCTGATGCTGGCGTGGGCCAGCATGTTCGTCGTCGTTGCACGCAATGCGGTATCGCTCGTGCAGCTGCTGGTTGCCGCCTGGGTCTTCTCCCGGCGGATCAGGCCCGCGCCCCGCTCGATCGATCTCTGGTCGCGATACGAGGATCTCGCACCGCCCGTCACCGTGGTCGCGCCGGCATATAACGAAGAGCTGTCGATCGTGGACAGCGTGAAGGCGTTGATCGCGCTTCAGTATCCCGAGCATGACGTCATCGTCGTCAACGATGGCTCGAAAGACGCGACGCTCGCGCGGCTGATCGAAGCGTTCGGGCTGCGCGCCGTGGACCGGCAGCAGCTGGTCGCGCTGCAGCGCACCCGCATCCTGGGGGTCTATGCCTCTGCCAGCACCCCCAATCTCCTGGTCGTCGACAAGGAAAACGGCCGCAAGGCGGATGCCGCCAACGCCGGCATCGGCTTTGCAGCGACGCCGCTCGTCTGCGTCATCGATGCCGATTCCATCATCGAGGCGGACGGGCTGTTGCGCGCCACCGAGCCGTTCATGACCGATCATGGCGATCTGGTCGCGGTGGGGGGTGCGATCCGGGTGGTGAATGGCAGCACCGTGAAGGGCGGGCACATCATCCAGATGCGACTGTCGCCGAAATGGCTGCCCCGGTTCCAGATCGTCGAATATATGCGCGCGTTCCTGACCGCGCGTGTCGCCAACGCCCGCCTTGGCACGCTCACACTCATCTCGGGCGCGTTCGGCATCTTCAAGCGCTCGGTCCTGGTCGAGATCGGCGGCTATCGTCACGACACCGTCGGCGAGGACCTGGAGATCGTCACCCGCATCCACCGCCACATGCGCGACACCGCGCGGCCCTACCGGATGGCGTTCGTGCCCGAGGTCGTCTGCTGGACCGAGGTTCCCGAAACATATGCCGGCCTGCGCAACCAGCGGTCGCGATGGCAGCAGGGTGCGCTGGAAACGCTCGTCACCCATCGCACCATGATCGGCAACCCGCGCTATGGCCGGATCGGGCTTGTCGCGATGCCGTTGATGGTGCTGGAGGACATCATCGGACCGCCCGCGGAGCTGCTGGGCTATCTTGTCGTCCCGATCTGCTATGCGCTGGGCATTCTGGAACCGGCCGTCGCGCTGGCGTTCCTCAGCCTGACGCTCGTTTTCGGCACCGGCATCAGCGTTGCTACGCTTGCGCTCGAGGAACGGCAGCTGCGCCGGACCCCCAACGCCGCCGATCTCGGGCGCATCGCGCTGGCGGCTGTCGTGGAAAATTTCGGCTATCGCCAGATCAATCTCGTCTATCGCCTGCGCGGCTTCTGGTGCTTCCTGCGCAAGGAAACCGCCTGGGCGGCGGTCCCGCGCACGGGGTACGGCCGTTTGCCGGACGAAACCACCGCGGCATGACGCCGGCGCCTCACACCACCGCCCTCCCCCGCGTCGCGACGGTTCCGGGGACTGCGCTCGTGTTCGGCCTGCTGGCCTATCTCGGCATGTCGCTGACGCGCGACACCATGCTCGTGGCCGCCGTGTGGCTCCCCAATGCCGTGCTCGCGGCCGTCCTCCTGCGCAGCGACCGGTTCGACCTGCGGATGCTGGCGGCGGCATTCGCTGCAAACATAGTCGCCGGCCTCGCTGTCGGCGACGCGGCAACGCGCGCCGTTGCCCTCAGCACGGTCAACAGCTTCGAGGTCGCACTGGTCTATCTCGGAATGCGCCATCTCGGGCGCGTCCGTCCGCACATGGAAAGCAAGCGGGACTTGCTCACCTTCTGCCTTGTGGGCGGGCTGTTCGCGCCGATCCTCGCCGGAGCGCTTGCCGCAGTGCTCCTGTCGCCCACCGGCCGCTTCGATTTCCATCTGTGGCTCGGCTGGTCGTTGACCGACAGCCTCGGCATGCTGATCCTGGCGCCTGCCGTCTGGATTGCCCTCGACACCTGGGAGGGGCGGATCATCCCCGCGAATGCGGGGTGGCTGGAATGGGTCGCCGTCCTGGGCATCACGGTCGCCGCCACGGTCCTCATCTTCACCCAGTCCCGCTTCCCCGTGCTGTTCGTTGCCACGCCGTTCGTGCTGCTGGCGGCCTTTCGGCTGGGCGCACTGGGGTCTGCGGCGGCGACCATCCTGATCGCGGCGATCGCCTGGCTCGCCACCGAGCGCGGGACGGGCCCGATGGCGCTGGTCCGCGGCGACATGAGCGACCGGCTGCACGTTTTGCAGGGATTCCTGGCGGTCAGCTTCTTCATGAGCCTGCCGGTCACCGCTGCATTGGCCCGCAGGGACACCATTTCCGAGCAGCTCCGCGCCAGCGAGGCGCTGAACCGCTCCATGCTCGACAACATGCGCGAGGTCGTCTTCAAGACCGACGCCGTCGGCCGGTGGGTGTTCCTGAACCCGGCCTGGGTCCAGCTGACCGGCTTCACGGTCGAGGAAAGCCTCGGCTGGCTCACGACCCGACTGCTGCATCCCGACGATCTGGAAGCAGCCAGGAGAACCTATCCGGACCTCGTTACCGGCAAGCTCCTGGAATGCAGCCTGCAGCAGCGCTTCCGCCGGAAGTCCGGGGACTGGGCGTTCATCGAGGTCAGCGTCCGGGCGCTGCGCAGCCCGGATGGCGCGTTCGTCGGGACCACCGGTAACATCCGCGACGTGACCGAGAGCGTCCTTGCCCAGCAACGGCTGCTGGAGCGCGACGGCCAGCTGTCGCTCCTGGCGCAGAATGCAACCGACGCGGTGTTCAGGCTCACACTCGCCGGCCACTGCATCTATGCGTCGCCGTCCGCCGAGCGCCTGCTCGGTCTCGATCCACGCCTCATGGTCGGCGCCCATATGCTGGACCGTTTCCACCCGGACGACCGCGACGAAGCCGAGGCCGCGTTCCGGTCGATGGCGCAGGGGAAGCTGGAGACGCGCATCGTTGCCTATCGCAGCGAGCTGGTGCGTCAGCCCGGCACCTTCCGCTGGCTCGAAGCGCATCTGGGGCTGGTTCGCGATCCCGCAAGCCGCGAGCCCGTCGAGGTGATCGCGTCGATCCGCGACATCTCCAAGACCAAGGCGCTCGAGGAGGAGTTGCGCGTTGCCAGCGCCCGGGCCGAACATGCGGCCAATGCCAAGGCCGCCTTTCTCGCGAACATGAGCCACGAAATCCGGACTCCGATGAACGGGGTCATCGGCTTCACCGATCTCTTGACGACAAGCGAATTGAAGCCGGAGCAGCGCCGCTACGTCGACATGATCGCCGAGTCCGGCCGGGCGATGATGCGCCTCCTGAACGATATTCTCGATGTCTCGAAGATCGAGGCCGGGCAGATGCTGATCGCAGACGAGCCGCTCGACCTGCCGCATCTGCTGCGCAGCGCGACCCGGCTGATGGAGCCCGTCAGCAGTGCCAAGGGCCTTGTGCTCGACCTCGAGATCGATGCCTCGGTTCCGCCGCTTGTCAGCGGCGACCCGCTGCGGCTTCGCCAGATCCTACTGAACCTCGTCGGCAACGCAGTGAAATTCACCCTGCACGGCCGGGTGTTGGTTCGCGCGCGCGTGCTGGCGGGAAACCAGCTTCGCCTCGACGTCGAGGACAGCGGGGTCGGCATCGATGCAGCCCAGCTTCCGGCCATCTTCGACAAGTTCGCGCAGGCCGATGTCTCGATCGCCCGGCGCTTCGGCGGGACCGGGCTCGGCCTCTCCATCACCAGCCAGCTGGTCCAGCTGATGGGGGGGCGCATCGAGGTTGCAAGCGAAGTCGGCCGCGGCACAACCTTCTCCGTCTACCTTCCCCTGAAGCTGCCCCAGGACGTGCCGGTCCCGGCGAAGCGCAGCCCGCAGTCCGCGCCGACGCCTTGGTCAGGCTCGCGCCGACCCCGGATTCTCGTTGCGGAAGATCATGATATCAATCAGGAATTGGTGCTTGCGATCACTGCGCGCCTGGGCGTTGATGCCAAGATCGCCCCGGATGGCGAACATGCGATCGCGATGATCGTGGCAGCGCGGCAGTCCGGCGCCCCTTTCGATCTGGTGCTGATGGACATGCAGATGCCCAACATCGACGGGCTGGAGGCAACCCGGCGGCTGCGCGATGCGGGCTTCGACGCCCGGGAGCTGCCGATCGTGGCCCTCACCGCCAACGCCTACGCAGACGATATCGGGGCCTGCGTCTCGGCCGGCATGCAGCATCATCTGAGCAAGCCGGTCTCGGCGCAGGATCTGGCAGCCGTGCTGCACCGCTTCCTGCCGTCCCACATCGACACGGGAGCCGAAGCCCCTCCCGCTGCAGCGGCCCCATCGCTCGATGAACGATATCGCGCGCGCCGGGACCAGTTGATGGCAGACGCGCATCGCCTGGTCGGCCTCGCGGATATCCCCGACCCGGACCTTGCCCTGTTGTGCAGCGACCTTCACAAGTTCGCCGGGGTCGCGGGAAGCTTCGGGGACGGCGAACTCGGCGAAGCTGCCGGAAACCTGGAAACCGCACTGGAAGCGCTGCCGAGCGGCGAGCGCGCAGCAGCGATCCGAGCCTGGCTGGAGGGGCTGACGACCGTTCACGACGCCGTATAGCCGTGGGATCGGGTCAGTCGAACAGAGTCCGGTAGGCAGCTCTCAGGTCAGCCTTCTGCACCTTCCCCATCGCGTTGCGGGGCAGTTCGTCGACAAGGACCCAGCGCTTGGGCCGTTTGAACGCGGCCAGCTCGGTGCCGACCGCAGCTGCGATGTCGTGCGCCGTGATCATCGACCCGGGAAGCCGCGTGACGACCGCGACAACCGCCTCGCCGAAATCCGGGTGCGGCACGCCGATCACGGCGCTTTCGGCAACGCCGTCGAGCGCGTCGATCACCATCTCCACTTCCTTGGGATAGACATTGTAGCCGCCGGAGATGATGAGGTCCTTGGCGCGCCAGACGATGCGGATGAACCCGGCCTCGTCCTTCGTGGCGATGTCTCCGCTGATGAAATAGCCGTCTTCGCTGTGCTCCTCGGCGGTCTTCTCCGGGTTGTGCCAATAGCCGGAGAACAGGTTCGGCCCGCGGATGTGCAGCACGCCGGGTTCGTCGGTGTCCGCAGGCCGGCCCCCATCGGCAACGACCTTCACCGATATCCCGGGAAGCGCTGGGCCGACGCTCCCCGCAACGCGCGGGCCCTCATAGGGGTTGGATGTCACCATCAGCGCCTCGGTCATCCCGTAGCGTTCGAGGATCCAATGGCCGGTTCGGTCCTTCAAACGCGCTGAACGTCGCGTCGAGCAGCGGCGCCGAGCCACTTACGAACAGCCTGACATCGGCACACAGGTGACGATCGAGCGCCGGCTCGGCAAGCAGCCGGGTGTAGAAGGTCGGCACCCCCATGAACACCGTGGCAGCCGGGAGGTCGCGCAGGACGGCAACAGCGTCGAAGCGCTCGTGGAACAGGATGGTGGAGGCGTGCAGCAGCGCCAGGTGCAAGGCGACGAACAGGCCGTGCGCATGGAAGATGGGCAAGGCGTGAAGCAGAACGTCGTCGTCGCGCCACCGCCATGCCTGGCCCAGCACGACGACATTGGAGGAAAGATTGCCGTGCGTCAGCACCACCCCCTTCGAGCGGCCCGTCGTGCCGGACGTGTAGAGGATCGCCGCCGGGTCCGCGGCGGTCATGCGGCAGATGTCCAGCGTGTCGCTCGTCGACGCCCAGGGCGCGGCCGCGAGATCACCTGACATCACCACGCGCAGCCCGGCAAAGGGCACTTGCGCACCAGGAAGGTCGGGGCTCGACACCAGCAGTGCAGGCTCCACGTCGGCCAGGAAATAACCCAGCTCGCTTGCCCGATAGGCGGTGTTGAGCGGGATGAAGACCGCCCCTGCC
>JAESGX010000582.1_pt1 | contig 12020 bp, 12 predicted proteins | sample 9269801 | NCBI WGS metagenome assembly JAESGX01 (sample SAMN16773122, study PRJNA677054) | algae metagenome | isolation source: Pleurocapsa minor GSE-CHR-MK-17-07R and co-occurring heterotrophs from wet... | place: USA: Lower Calf Creek Falls, Grand Staircase Escalante National Monument, UT ... | reverse complement strand
CCTCGCCGCCGCCGGCGATATGGTCAGTGTAGCGGATCGGGCCGGTCGCGCTGTCGAGCAGCGCGCGCAACTTCACCTTGCGGTCGGTTAAGGGTCGCTCGGCCCAGTCTTCCCCGTCGAGCAACAGCAGGTCGAACGCCTGGAAGACCAGCTCGCCGCCTTCCTGGAGCCGTTGCTGCAGCAACCCGAACGATGGGCGGCCGTCGTCGTCCAGCGCCACCACCTCCCCGTCGATCAGCGCCGAGCCGACCTCGATCGAGCTCGCAGCCGCCACGACGGGGGCGAACTGCGTGGACCAGTCCAGCCCGCTGCGGCTGTAGGCGCGCGCCTGCCCGCCGGCCAGCGCCAGCAGGCAGCGATAGCCATCGAACTTGATCTCATGGACCCAGCCGTCGCCGTCGGGCGGCCGGTCCACCAGCGTCGCCAGTTGCGGCGCGCGGAACGGCGGGAGCGCGGGCTTTCCCCCTGCCTTGCCGGTGGCGCGTGGCGTTGTCCTGCCGGCGGCAGGTGGCGCTGGCTTGCCGGCGGCAAGCTGTTCCGGCGTCAGGCCGGACCGGATGCTCGTGCGGTGCGCTGCCGCCAGGTCGCCGCCCTCGCCGACCCCGTCGCCGACCTTGCGCAACAGCCAGTTCTCGCCGCGGTCGCCGGGCCGCGGCTTCATCCGCACCATGAGCCACTCGCCCTGCATGCGGTGCCCAAAGAAGCGTAGGTGCAGATGCCCCTCGTCGAGCGTCTTCGCCGCCGACTTGCCGTCGATGTCCTCCCAGCGTCCTTCGTCCCAGATCAGCGACGGGCCTGCGCCATATTCGCCCTTGGGGATCACGCCCTCATAAGCGCCATAGGCCAGCGGATGGTCCTCGGTGCGGACCGCGAGGCGCTTGTCGGCCGGGTCTGCCGAAGGCCCGCGCGTGACGGCCCAGCTTTTCAGCGTGCCGTCGATCTCGATCCTGAGATCCCAGTGAAGGCGCCGCGCATCGTGCATGTGCACCATGAAGCGATGGCCGGGGAAGCGGTGGCCGGGCCTCCCGGCGCGGACCGGCGCCGGCGCCGGCTCGGAGGTTTTCGAGAAGTCCCGCTTGCGGGCATATTCGCTGAGGGGCCGCCCCATGATCAGGCTGCCTTGCGGCCACCCTTCGCAGGCTTGCGCGCCGGCTCGGCGGTGGTCTTGCCGCCTTTGGCCGGGGCCGGCTTCGCCGCCTTGCCCTTCGACGCGCCGCTTTCAACCGATTTGCGCAGTGCCGCCATCAGGTCGATCACCTTGCCGCCGGACCGTTCCGGCTCATCGTCTGCTGTCTTCACCGTCCGGCCCTTGCGTTTCTGCTCCACAAGCTCGCGGATGGCGTCGACATAATGGTCGTGGAACTCGGCCGGATCGAACTGGCCGGTCTTGCGCTCGATCAGGCTGGTCGCCAGCTCCATCAGCTCCTCGGCCGGCGTTTCGTCGCCGATGCCGCGGAAGTAGGAAGCGGCGCGGTTCACTTCCTCGTCATAGCGCAGCGTCTCGGCGATGATGCCGCGGCCGCACGGGCGGATTGCCATCATATATTCGCGGCCCCGCATCGCCAGCTGCCCGATCGCCACCTTGCGGCTGGCCTTCAACGCATCGCGGACGACGACATAGGCCTCCTCCGCCAGGTCGTCGGCGGGCACCAGATAATAAGGCCTGTCGTAGTAGATACGGTCGATGGCGTCATTGTCGACGAAGCGCGTCAATTCCAGCGTCTTGCGACTTTCCAGTCGCACCGCCTCGATCTCGTCGGGCTCCAGCAGCACATATTCGCCCTTGGAGGTTTCGAACCCCTTCACGATCTCGTCGACAGGCACCGGGCCGATGCCGGGGACCATCTTCTCGTAGTGGACGCGCTTGCCGCTGGGCTTGTGGATCTGGCGGAACTCGATGGTCGGTCCGCTCTTCTGCGCCGAGTACAGCTCGACAGGGATTGACACGAGCGCCAGTCGGAGCTGGCCTTTCCAGACAGGTCTTGACGGCATCACGATTCCCCTCGGGCCGGTGCATCGGCCCGGCAGCAAGGTGGGAACAACCGACGGGCGAATTTGTTGCTCATCGTTCGTCGCAACCACCATCCAATCACGTGGAGCACCATGACACTCCGACCACCCCGCCACGCCATCCTGTCGGCGGCAGCCCGGAAGCCGCAGCACCGTGCCGCGCACGCACCCAGGCATGCGGACTCGCATTCGCGGCCGCCGCAGCACAGCGCCGAAGCGGCGTTCCAGGCCTTTCTCTCCCAGGCGTCGTTCCCCTGCGTGGGCGCCAAGGCGGCGCTCGCGCGGGGCGGCATCGAGACGCTGCAGTGCCGGTCGATCACCTCGGCCTGGGACGACCTCGCCATTGCCGGCCGGCTGCTCGACTTCGCGCACCGCTGGAAGAAGCGGCCGACCCTCTTCAGCAGCTTCGTGGTGCTGTTCGATGGCCCGCGCACGCTCGACGAGCGCCAGTTCGAACGCGCGCTCTGGGATCGCATCCAGTCCCTCACGGACAAGGATCGCTGGCTCGGCCAGCGGCCAGATCCACGAGCGTCGGAGGACCCCGCCGATCCGCACTTCGCCCTCAGCTTCGGCGGCGAGGCCTTCTTCGCGATCGGCCTCCACCCGCGTGCCAGCCGCAAGGCCCGGCGCTTTCGCAGTCCCGCGATCGTCTTCAACCTGCACGACCAGTTCCGCCAGCTGCGCGCCGATGGCCGCTACGAGCCGATGCGGAGCACGATCCTCGAACGCGACAAGGCATGGTCCGGGTCGGTCAACCCCATGCTCGGGCGCCATGGCGAGAAATCCGAAGCCCCGCAGTATAGCGGCCGGCAGGTCGAAGGAGACTGGGTTTGCCCGTTTCGTCCCCGATAAAGCTCCCCCTCGTCGACGAAGGGCGGATCGCGCCGCGCAGCGGGGTCGCCTTTCCCCTGGCGGCTGGCCAGCGGCTCATCGTGACCGACCCCCAGGGGGAACAGGTGGCGGACCTGCTCGCCTTTTCGGCAGACGACTGCAACGAGGTGATCTCGTCCGGCCGGACGCTGGACTATGAGAGCCGCATCTACCTGACCACGGGCAACCGGCTGTGGTCCAACCGCAGCCGGGTGATGCTCGACATCGTCGAGGACAGCGTCGGCCGGCACGATTTCCTGCTGACGCCCTGTTCCGCCGACACCTTCCGCATCATTTATGGCGACACCCTTCCGCACCGCGGGTGTTTCGGCAACCTGGCCGCTGCGCTGGCCTCCTTCGGGATCGGCCCGGACCAGATACCGGTCGCCTTCAACTGCTTCATGAATGTGCCGGTGGACGCCGGGACCGGCGAGCTGAAGGTGTTGCCGCCCCGCTCCCGCGCGGGCGACAGCATTGTATTCAAGGCCGCGATGGACCTCATCATCGGGCTGACCGCCTGTTCGGCGCTGCAGTCCAACAACCACAGCTTCAAGCCGATCGACTGGCGGATCGAACAGGACACGCCCTGATGCCGGCGCCGGACTCCACGGCAACACTGACCTTCACCGATCTGGACGGCCCGGGCATCGCGCGGCGGCGGCGCGGGCGATCCTGGCAGTTCGTCGACCCGGATGGCCGCACCATCACCTGCCCCCGCACCCGCGCGCGGCTCCTGAAGCTCGCCCTGCCGCCGGCCTATGCCGACGCCTGGTACAACCCGGACCCCGATGGCCATATCCAGGCTGTCGGCATCGACGCCCGGGGCCGCCGGCAATATCGCTACCATCCCGAGTTCCGCGCCGCGCAGGAACAGGCAAAGTACGAAGGCCTGGCCCGGTTCGGCGCCGCGCTGCCGGCCATCAGGGACGCCGTCGCCGCGGCGCTCGCGGACCGCGCGCTGGGCCGGGAGCGCGTCATCGCGGCCGTGGTGCGGCTGCTCGATATCGGGTTTCTGCGCGTCGGCAACGAGGCCTATGCGCGGGAGAACCGGAGCTTCGGGGCGACCACGCTGCGGCGCCGGCATGCCCAGGTGGAGGGCGCACGCCTTCGCCTCAGATTCCGTGCGAAATCCGGCGTGGAGCGGCGGGTGACGCTGAGCGACCGGGCGCTCGCGGGCACGGTGCGCCGCTGCCAGGAGCTGCCGGGGCAGCATCTGTTCTGCTACGAAGCGAGCGACGGCAGCGTCCGCCCCATCGGCTCGGACGACGTGAACAGCTGGCTTCGCGACGTAACCGGACAGCCGGTCAGCGCCCGCTGATCGCGCTGCTGGCATCCTAGCCTAGCTGCGACCGGCGGCCCATGGTGTGCGCCGGGAGGCCTTGCAGGCCACCCCGACGCGACCTTCACATTGCCTTTGCGTCGCCGCCGGCCTTCAACAGGTCGGCCGACAGCAGCACCGCCGTGCCGGTTCCGCTGTTGCGCCACCGGTGCGAGACGGTGTGGAGTTCGGGCGTCGCGTCGCCGGCCCGGTGCACGATCGGCACCTTGCAGCCGCTCGAATATTCCGAGACTTCGCCGGCCACCACGTAGATGATTGCGGGGCGGTCGGCGTGGCTGTGCCAGGGCACGACGCCGCCCGGCGCGATCTCGAGGCGGCGCAGGCGGAACGCGCGTCCGTCGATGGCGGCCGGTTCCTGGCCGAGGTCGATGCTGGTGACCACGGTGTCGGTCACGCCCACCGGCTGGGTCATCCGGCCATGGTCGGCGTTCGTCGCGCTCTGGCCTGAAGGGCATTGGCCGGCCGCGACCGGCTGGCTCACGAGAGCGGCGATCAGCAGCGCGCCGGCGCCCCCCACAAGAAGCCGCAGGTCGGCTGTGCGGCGGGACCGGGTGGCGGTGCGCGCGCAGGCCCTGGCGTTCGAAGCGGTGTTCATGCGTCTGTCTCCGATGCGGGCAACCCGAGTGTCGCCACTGTTCCGGCTTTTGGCGAAGTTCCGGCGGCGGCGGAAATGCCTGTTGGCTAAGGTGTCGATAGCGGGGCGCTATCGAAACGCTCCTGCACGCGGAGGGCCAGCCGGTGGTGACACCTGCGGCGCGACGCGGCGCGATAGGCTGCGGCTATCGACCCCTTAGCCAACAGGCATTTCACGCCGCACGCGCCGCGCCCTAGGCAGTCCGCACTGGCTGGGCTGCTGCCGACCGCGCAGGGCCGAAATGGGAGACCGCCGATGAACATGCTGTTCGACCCCCGCATTGCCGCCGCCCCGATGCTTGCCGGGAAGGTGGCGCTCGTCACCGGCTCCACCAGCGGGATCGGGCTCGGGATTGCAACGGCGCTTGCCGAGGCGGGCGCGACGCTGGTGCTGAACGGCTTCGGCACCGATGCCGAAATCGCCGCTGCAACCGATGCGCTGACCGCGCTCTACTGCGTCGAAGCGAGCTATGTCGGTTCGGACCTCGCCGGCAGCGACGCGGCCGCCGCCATGGTCGACGAGGTGCTGCACAGCCACGGCCGGCTGGACATCCTGGTGAACAATGCCGGAATCCAGCACGTGGCGCCGCTGGAAAGCTTCCCGCCGGACATGTGGGACCGCATCATCGCCATCAACCTGAGCGCGGCCTTTCACGCCAGCCGCCGGGCGCTGCCGGCCATGCGCAGGCATGGCTTCGGGCGCATCGTCAACATTGCCTCGGCGCATGGGCTGGTCGCCTCGCCGTTCAAGTCGGCTTATGTCGCGGCCAAGCACGGCGTCGTGGGGCTGACGAAGACGATCGCGCTGGAGGCAGCGGAAGACCCCGTCACCTGCAACGCGGTGTGCCCGGGCTATGTGCTGACCCCCCTTGTCGAGAAGCAGATCGACGACCAGGCGGCCGTGCACGGCGTCTCGCGCGAGGCCGTGGTGCGCGACGTGCTGCTGGCGCAGCAACCCAACAAGCGCTTCGCAACCGTGGCCGAGGTCGGCGCGCTGGTCGCCTTCCTCGCCGGCGACAGCGCGGGCTCCATCACCGGTGCTGCCATTCCGCTCGACGGCGGCTGGACCGCGCACTGATCCCCGCCCAACCGGAAGGACTCCACATGCAAACGGAAACTCGGATGTTATCGGACCGCCTGCGCGCCCTGGGCCTCGGCCAGATCGTGCTCGTGATGCAGGGCGGCGGCGCGCTGGGCGCCTATCAGGGCGGGGTGTTCCAGGCGCTGGACGAGGCCGGCATCGTGCCGGACTGGGTGATCGGCACCTCGATCGGCGCCATCAATGCCGGCATCATCGCCGGCAACCGGCCCGAGAACCGGCTGAAGCAGCTGCAGGCCTTCTGGCACAAGGTGCGCCGCAGCGGCGTCTCCGGATGGGCCGACATGGTGCCCGGCTGGGGCCAGCAGGTCTCGAACGCGATGACCATGGTCGGCGGCGTCGAGGGCTTCTTCAGGCCGTTCGCTCCGGCGCAGGCAGCGGCAGGGCCGTTCGGTGCGATGTTCGCGCCCCGGCTGACGGCCGAAACGGCAGGCTTCTACAGCACCGGGCCGCTGGAACAGACGCTGGCCGAAGTGATCGACTTCGAGGTCCTGAACGCCGCCGCGACGCGGCTCACGGTCGGCGCGGCCAACGTGCGCACGGGCGAAATGCAGTATTTCGACAGCAGCCGGGAGCCGCTGACCATCAGGCATATCATGGCGTCGGGTGCGCTGCCGCCCGCCTTTCCGGCAGTCGCGATCGATGGCGAGCTGTACTGGGACGGGGGAATCGTCTCGAACTCGCCGGTGGAGGCGGTGTTCGACGACAGCCAGCGGCGCAATTCGATCGTCTTTTCCGTGCATGTCTGGCGACCGTCCGGGCCCGACCCCGACACCATGGTGCGGGTGATGAGCCGGCAGAAGGACCTGCAATATGCAAGCCGGGCCCACACCCACATCGCCCGGCAGAAACAGCTGCACAAGATGCGGCACGTGGTGTCGGAGCTGGTAAAGCGGCTGCCGCCCGACGTGCTCGACACGCCGGACGCGCAGGCGCTCGCGGCATTTGCCTGCACCACCCGGATGCACGTGGTGCGGCTGGTGGCACCGCCGCTCGCCAACGAGGATCATTCCAAGGACATCGATTTCAGCGCCGAAGGCATCCGCCAGCGCTGGGAAGCCGGGCTGGGCGACACCCGGCGCGTGCTCGAGCAGCAGCCATGGCTGGAAGAGGTCGACCCGCTGGAAGGCTTCATCCTGCACGAAACGGAGGCAGGCCGCGTGCTGGGCGCCAGCTGAGCAGCCATGATGGACATGTTGAGCCCGCCCTGGTTCGCACTCGCCATCCTGCTGGTGGGGACCATGGGCTTTGCCATCCAGCGCGGGGCGACCTGCATGGTGGCCGCGGTCGACGAAATCCTGACCCGGCGCCGGGCGTCTCGCGCAGCGGCAATGGGCGAGGCCGGGCTCTGGGTCGGCGGACTCCTGGGGCTGGCACTGCTGCTGGGCGCGCCGGTGGCGGTGCCGTCGCCGGTGCCGGTGCTGCTGCCCACGCTGGCCGGGGCGGTGCTGCTGGGCCTCGGTGCCCACATCAACCGGGCCTGCGTGTTCGGCGCCATCGCCCGGCTCGGGTCCGGAGACTGGGCCTATCTGTTCACCCCGATCGGGCTCATGGCAGGCTATCTGCTCGTCTATCGGCTGGACGGGCTGTTGCCGCTGCCGATGCCGGCGGCCGCCGCGCCGTCGCCGGTCTGGGCACTGGTGATGACAGCGCTGCTGGCGGTGCTGGTCTGCCGGCGACTGATGCTGCTCAAGGGTCCGCACGCGGCGGGCGGAAGCCTGGCGCGACGCGTCGGGCGCGACATTGCAAGCCCGCGCGGCGCCACCTCGGTCATCGGAATCGGCTTTGCCATCCTCCTCCTGTTTGCCGGCCCCTGGACCTATCCCGAGGTGCTAGCGACCGCGGCGCACGACGGCATGGCGCCCCAGGTCGCCCAACGGGCGGCCCTGTTCCTGGCCCTGCTCGCAGGGGCCATGCTCGGCGGCTGGAGCGGCGGCCGGGTGTTTCTGGCGGTGCCGTCGCCCGCCCACTGCCTGCGCTGCCTCGCCGGCGGCGCGACGATGGCGGCGGGAAGCCTTCTCGTGCCCGGCTCGAACGACGGGCTGCTTTTGCTTGGCCTGCCGCTGCTGCAGGCATATGCTGTGGTTGCCCTTCTGGTAATGTGCGGCACCATTGCCATCGCGCAATCGCTGGCACTGCGGTCGGCACGGCACCGCGCCGAACGGGCCTGAGGGAGTTTACCCATCGGGATGGCCGGGGGGCGCCGACATGGAGATGCAGCAGGTCCGCTATTTTCTGGCTGTCGCACGACAGCTCAATTTCACGCGCGCAGCAGAAGAGTGCAATGTCACCCAGCCGTCGCTGACGCGCGCCATCAAGGCGCTGGAGGACGAACTGGGCGGGCTGCTCATCCGGCGCGAGGGGCGGCATTCGCACCTGACCGACCTCGGGGTGCGCATGGAACCGATGCTGCGCACCTGTTTCGAAAGCGCGCTGACGGCGAAATCGGTTGCCGCCGCGATGGCAAAGGGGGAGGTGACGTCGCTGACCCTGGCGGTGGCACGCTCGGTCGACCTCGGCCTGCTGATGAAGCCCATCGGCGCGCTGTTCGATGCCTTCCCAGGATTGCAGCTGAAGGTGAAGCGCGGCAACGCCGCCGAGGTGGCCGAGATGCTGAAGGCGGGGACGGCCGACATCGCCGTCGGCGGCCCGCTCAACCAGAGCTGGGAGCGGCTGGACAGCTGGCCGATGTTCACCGAATCCTTCGACCTGGTGGTCTCGGCAGATCACCCGCTTGCGGTGCGCAACGATCCGTCGCTCGATGTCGAGCTGGTTCGTCGGTCGCGCGTGCTGGTGCAGAGCGACGACGACATGTCGGACGCGGATCTGGCCCGGCTGTCCGCCACCGGCGTGCCGGTCGAACTGGCGCACCAAGTCGATGCCGTGCACGACATGGAGGCGCTGGTGACCGCCAATCTGGCGCTGGCGATCGCGCCGGCCAGCTCGCTAGGAAGCACGGCGCTCCGTCACATCCCGCTGTCCGCGATCGACCTCCGCCGCACCGTGGCGGTCTATCTGGTCGCCGGCCGCCAGCGCACGCCCCAGATGGGTGCCCTGCTCCACCTCCTGCGCGGAACCGATTGGGAAGCCGGGCGTGAAACCCACTGGGAGAGCGAAAACGGCGGGCGCGACACCGCCTGCCTCGAGCCCCTGCGCGCGGCTCACGCGGTTTCGGGATAGGCGGGCGTAAGTTGCTTTTCCCGTCGCCAGCGCGCGACGAGCGTGCGGATCGGCTCGGGCCGGAAGCCGCGCGCATGGTTGTGTGCGCCCACCTGCCACAGCAGGCTCCACTGCCGGAACAGGCTGGCGTAGGCGGCCAGCAGCGACATCCGGCTGTCCCAGATATGGGTCGCCTCGGCCCCGGCGCCGTTCACCTCGACGATCTGGAAGGTCTCGCCGCGCGCGAACTGCGCGAAATCGGCAAAGCGGACGTCGAAGCGCCCGAACCAGAATTCGGGAATGGCAGCGGCGATGTCCTCGAAGCGGGCCTCCAGCGCGGGCGTGACGAGATGCGTGCCATCGCGGAAAATGGCGCCTCTGCTGTGGCTGCCGGCAAAGGCCAGCCTGAACGGCTGCCCCGCGGGCAAAACCATGGCGAGCCGTGCCCCATGCCGGGGCAGATAGAGATGCGCGAGGCGGCCGGCGCGCGGATCGGCACGGATCAGCGCCTCCAGCGTCGAGCAGCCGTCGCCCACCACATACGGAAAATATTTGAGCGTGAGCGAGATGATGCGGCCTCGGGGCTGGTCCGGCAGCCGGACCCAGAAGACGCCGGCCTCGCCTTCCTCGTCCACCAGCCGCTGCAGGAGGAGGCGGGCATCGGCCGGAAACTCGGCCATATAGGCGGCGAGCTCGCCGGCATCGGCCACCGGGCGAACGCCGGCGCCGCGGCAGCCGAGATCGGGCTTGGCAACGAGCGGGAAGTCGAGGCCGGCGCGCGCCATTTCGTCGAGTGCGTCGGCCACATCCAGGGCGACCGGCCGGCGGCTGCGGGCAACCGCGACGTGCGGGGCGAACCATTGGTGGGCCGCATCGCCGACCAGGTTCAGCACGGCCGATTTCGACTCGCCCACCAGCCCGCTGGCCGGGAAAGAGGGGTTGGCGACCAGTGGCGACCGGATGCTGCGATGGCGCAGCGACAACCATGCGATCCAGAGCCAGAGCGGCAGGTAGAACAGGCGCGGCGACCAGAATTCGAAGGCGGACAGAACCGGCGCCGCGTCCAGCGGGGGCATGCCCCGATGCGGCGATGCGCGTGGAACGGGCGGAACCGGCGTCAGGCTCAGCCCGGCCACGATGTCAGGACCGCGCCTGACGTGCCGCGATCATGCCGCGGCTGAGCCACAGCAAGGTCGCGGCGGACAGCCAGACACTCACTGCCATTCCGAACAGGAGCCCGCCATCGCCGGTGCCGTCGGCGTTGACGACCGCGACGCCGAGCGGGGTGAACAGGTGGAACATGATGGCGCCCGAAATGATGCCGAGCGCCATCAGGGCGCCGACGGGGCGCAGCCAGTGGAAGCGCCGGGTGAGCGACAACAGGAGAAACCCGCTGGCGACAAGCTCGGCAGCGCCGATGACATGGGCCGAAAACAGCCCCCCGGGGGCGAACAGCCCGGGAAAGCCGAGCCCGGCCGCCCAGCCATCGAGGGTGCCGAAGATATGAACGGTTTCAGGCGAGCCGGTGAACTTGAAGAACAGCGACTGCAGGAACACGAAGGCGATCCAGATTGTCAGGATCACGGGCAGCATCGCGCGGCGTGGCATGGTGGAACCTCCCTCAAGGTGAGCTGGGGCCGGATGGACTGGAGTCGGGCGCATCATCCCAGCACCCGCGGCCAGTTGGCGTTGGCACGGCGGATATGCCCGGCAGTGTCGCGGGACCATTTTTCGCCGACCTCGGCATTGTAGTTCAGGTAGAGCCTGCCGTTGACGATCTTCCAGACCCTGGGATCGGCCGACGCGGTATAGCCCTCGCTGACGGCCCAGGCGCAATATCCCCCGAACTGCGGGGCTTAACGGTCGGGATCGGCCTTGAACGCGTCCCGGTGGGCCGCGCTGGCAAAGCGGTACTCGGCGCCCTTGTGGGACGCGGCGAAGGACTTGCGGCCCGGCACGGGCCTGCCCTGGGTGAAATAGGCGACGGGGTCGTAGCCGCTGACTGCGACGCTGCTGAAAAAGCCGGTATAGACCGGGTCCTGTGCGGCAAGCGCAGGGACTGCAACGGTGGAGGCCGCGAGGCATGCCGCGACGACGAGAACGGGATGACGGATCACGGGTGGTGTCCCTTCATGCTGGCGTTCGCACCTGCTGCGCCACGCCACCTTCTTGCCTCCGGCTCCGCGCCGGGTGAAATGCCGGGTTCCTATTCATTCGATAGCTGCCACCTATCGTTACACGCCGCCGGCGATATCCGTCGCCTATCGATCCCATAGCCGGCCGGGCCTTCCACGCCGCCGCGTTCCGGTCCAGAATGGCCCGCCATGCGCATCCTTCATACCCTTGCCAATGCGCTTGCCGAAACGCGGCGCAGCAGATCGCAATGGGAGCCCGCCTATGATGCGATGGTCGCCGGCCTCAGGCGGACCGGCGCGGGCAAGGCCGTGCCCGGGCTCGGCGACAGCCTGCCACCGTTCGCGCTGCCGGACGCCGATGGCCGCTGGACCAGCGTTTCCGAGCTGCTGGCCGAAGGGCCCCTCGTGCTCAGTTTCCAGCGCGGCGGCTGGTGCCCCTATTGCCGCGCCGAGATGGCCGCCTGGCGCGCCGCGCTGCCGGCGCTCGCGTCGGCCGGCGGCCGGCTGGTGGCGGTCACGCCCGAGACCGACGGGCGCGCGGCAGCGCTGCGCGATGCACTGGGGCCGGACACGCGCATCCTGTGCGACGTCGACCATGGCGCCGCCATGATGCTTGGCCTCGCGGTTCCGCTCCCCCCCCGAGCTCGGCGAACGCTACCGCGCAAACGGGCTGGATCTGGACCGGCTGACCGGCGGCGCCGGGAGCTTCGTGCCGATCCCCGCGACCTTCGCGCTCGACGCCGCGGGCCGGATCGTCTTCGTGCATGCAGATCCC
>JAESGX010000581.1_pt1 | contig 12037 bp, 9 predicted proteins | sample 9269801 | NCBI WGS metagenome assembly JAESGX01 (sample SAMN16773122, study PRJNA677054) | algae metagenome | isolation source: Pleurocapsa minor GSE-CHR-MK-17-07R and co-occurring heterotrophs from wet... | place: USA: Lower Calf Creek Falls, Grand Staircase Escalante National Monument, UT ... | reverse complement strand
GCTGATGCTGGCCGGCATCTACATCATCTATCAGGTGACGCTCTGCTACCTGAAGCCCGAAATCGGCCCCGCCATCCCGCAGGCCGAGCGCGATGCGGTCAGCGGCGGCGAGATCGCCCGGGCGCTGATCCCGCCCATCGCTCTGATCGTGGCCGTGCTCGGCTCCATCCTCGGCGGCATCGCGACGCCGACCGAAGCGGCGGCCGTCGGTGCCGTCGGCGCCACCCTGCTGGCCGGGTTGCGCAACAGTGAGGACAGCGCCTGGCCCATCTACCTCGCCGCGATCTGCGCCGTGGCCATGGTGGCGCTCGGCGTGATGTTCGATTTGCGGATCGGGCGGCAGGAGGCTCCGCTGGCGGATCGAATCGCCGTCTGGACCGCGGCCCTGCTCGGCATCGGCCTCGCCTGGGGCATCATCGTCTCGCTGCGCCGCGCCTTCCGCGGCGGCATGCTGGGCCAGGTCTCGCATGCCACCATGTCGGTCACGGCGATGATCTTCGCGACGCTGATCGGCGCCACGCTGTTCTCGCTGGTATTCCGCGGCCTGGGCGGGGACGACATGATCCGCGCCGTGCTGGAGGTGATCCCCGGCGGCAAGTACGGCGCGCTGGCGGCGGTCATGCTGGTGATCTTCATCCTCGGCTTCCCGCTCGATTTCGTAGAAATCGTCATCATCGTCGTGCCCATCGTCGGGCCCGTGCTGCTGCAGATGGGCATTGACCCGATCTGGTTCGGCGTGCTGATCGCGATGAACCTGCAAACGAGCTTCCTGACGCCGCCGCTCGGCCCGACGCTCTTTTATCTCCAGGGCGTGCTCCCGGCGGATGTGGACTCGCGCGATGTCTATCGCGGCGTCACGCCCTTCGTGATCCTCCAGGTGATCGGGATCATTCTTGTGGTGATGTTCCCGGCGCTCGCGACCTGGCTGCCCGATGTGCTGTTCTGAGGGACGACCGTTCAGCCTGGTTTCAGCCGGGCGGATGCATCACGTTTCGCTTGCCGGAAGGAAAACGCCATGAAGCGCCGTGATCTCATAGCAACCATGGGGGCCACCATGGGGGCCGCTGCGCTGGCGGGCCCGGCCCTGGCCCAGCCCGCCCAGAACCGCGTGCTGAAATTCGTGCCGCAGGCGAATCTCACCAGCCTCGACCCGATCTGGACGACGGCGAACATCACCCGCAACCACGGGCACATGATCTATGACAGCCTCTACGGCATGGACGCGGATTTCCGCGCCCAGCCGCAGATGGCGGCCGGCCATGTGGTGGAGGAGGACGGCAAGCGCGTCACCATCACGCTGCGCGACGGGCTGAAATTCCATGATGGCGAGCCGGTGCGCGCGCAGGATGTGGTCCCCAGCATCACCCGCTGGATGCGCCGCAATCCCTTCGGCCAGCAGCTTGCCGCCGCGACCGACGCGGTCGAGGTGGTGGACGACAAGCGCCTCGTCTTCCGTCTGAAGAAGCCGTTTCCCCTGCTGTTCGCCGCACTCGCCCAGGTCTCGAACAGCCCGGCCTTCATCATGCCCGAGCGCCTGGCCCGCACCGACCCCTTCCAGCAGGTGCGCGAAGCCATCGGCAGCGGGCCCTTTCGCTTCAAGGCCGACGAGTACAATTCGGGCAGCCGCGTGGTCTACACCCGCAACCCCGACTACATCCCCGTCTCCAGCGGCACGCCAAGCCTGACGGCCGGCCCCAAGGTCGCGCATTTCGACCGCGTCGAGTGGAACATCATCGTGGATGCCGCGACCTCGGCCGCGGCCCTTCAGACCGGCGAGATCGACTGGTACGAGCAGCCGCCGCCGGAAATCCAGCAGCTCCTGCGCCGCAACCGCAACGTGAAGCTGGAGGCGATCGATCCGCTGCCGCTCACCGGCATCCTGCGCTTCAACCACCTGCACCCGCCCTTCGACAACAAGCGCCTGCGCCAGGCCATGCTGCCCGCCGTCAACCAGGCGGACTTCATGAGCGCGGTCGTGGGCACCAATGCGGCCGATTACCGCACGGGCGTCGGCTTTTTCACGCCGGGTACGCCGCTCGCGAGCGATGCGGCGATCGGCCCGCTGACCGGCCCGCGCAGCGTGGACCGCGCGCGCGCCCTGATGCGCGAGGCCGGCTACACCAACCAGCTCATGCGCCTGATCGGCCCGACCGACATCCTGGCACCCTCGGCGATGACGCAGGTGGGCGCCGACCTCGTCCGCCGCCTCGGCTTCAACGCCGACATCCTCCTGACCGACTGGGGCACCACGGTGCAGCGCCGCACCTCGCGGGAGCCGGTGGAGCGGGGCGGCTGGAGCATGCTCTTCACCGCCTTCTCCTCCTTCGACTTCGCCAATCCGGCGGCGCATTTCCCGCTGCGCGGCAATGGTACAAACGCCTGGTTCGGCTGGCCCACCATCCCGCGCCTCGAGGAGTTGCGCGACGCCTGGTTCGACGCGCCCGACCTCGCGACCGAGCAGCGCCTCGCGCGCGAGATGCAGGTCGTCGCGATGGACGAACTGCCCTACATTCCGGTTGGCGCGTACATGTCCATCACGGCGCTGCGCAACAACCTGAACGGGCGCGTGCCCGGGCTTGCGCTGTTCTGGGGCATCCAGCGCAGCTGACCCATCAACGGAGGATCGGGCGATGACATTCGGCAGACGTGGCGTGCTTGCGGGCGTGGCGGCCGGTGTCGCCGCCCCGCGCGTTGTCGGCGCCCAATCCAGCGCGGCGCGCACCCTGCGGGTGATCCCGCAGGCGAACCTCACCAGCGTGGATCCGGTCTGGACCACGGCCGTGGTCACCCGCAATCACGCCTTCATGATCTACGACCAGCTCTGTGCGCAGGACGCCTCGGGCGCGATCCGGCCGCAGATGGCCGAAGGCTGGACGGTGGCGGATGACCAGCTCTCCTGGACCTTCACCCTGCGCGAGGGGCTGGCCTTCCATGATGGCGAGCCGGTCCGCGCGCGTGATTGCGTGGCCTCGATCAACCGGTGGGCGCGGCGCGATCCGTTCATGCAGGTGCTTTGGCCCGCCGTGGCGGAGATCACGGCGCTGGATGACCGCCGCTTTCGCTTCCGCCTGCACCGCCCGATCCCGTTGCTGACGCTGGCGCTGGGCCAGACACAGTTTCCCTGCTTCATCATGCCCGAGCGCATCGCGCAGACCGATGCCTTCCAGCAGATCCGCGACACCGTGGGCAGCGGCCCCTTCCGCTTCATCCCCGGTGAGTGGAATCCCGGCCAGAAGGCGGTCTGGGCGCGCAATGAGCGCTATGTGCCCCGACAGGAGCCGGTGGATGGCCTGGCGGGCGGGCGCATTCCCCGCCTCGATCGCGTCGAATGGACGGTGATCGTGGATTCCGCGACCAGCGCAAATGCCATGACCCAGGGCGAGCAGGATTACTGGGAATACCCGCTGCATGATCTGCTGCCTTTGCTGCGGCGCAACCGACAGGTGGTGGTCGAGCAGCGCCTGCTGGACGGCACCTACGGCATCGCCCGCTTCAACACGCTGCAGCCGCCCTTCAACAACCCGGCCATCCGCCGTGCCGTCGCCATGGCGGTGGACCAGCGCGACTATCTCCGCGCCGTCGCCGGCAATGACCAGGCGGGCTGGGGCGTCTGCGAGGGCGTCTTCACCTGCGACACGCCTCTCGCCAACGAGGCGGGCAGCGAGATCTTCAAGACCCGCAACATCGAGCGCGCGCGCGCCGCCCTGCGCGAGGCCGGCTATAACGGCGAGAAGGTCGTGCTGATCACGCCGGGGGACTATCCGCAGATCAACGCGCTCAGCCTCGTGACCGCCGACATCCTGACGCGGCTCGGCATGAACCTCGAGGTCATCTCGACCGACTGGGGCACGCTGGTGCAGCGCCGCGCGAGCCGGGAGCCGGTGGAGCGCGGCGGCTGGAGCGTGATCCACACCACCTCCTCCGGCCAGTCGCTGACGCTTCCGGTCTTCCACCTGTTCCTGCGCGCCAATGGTCCCAACGCCTGGTTCGGCTGGCCCGATGTGCCCGAAGTCGAGCGCCTGCGCGGCGAGTGGGTGGAGAAGGGGGCCGATCCGGCGGAAGGGCGGCGGATCGCGGAGGCGCTGAACCGCGCCGCCATGCGCGAAATGTACTACTTGCCCCTCGGCTACTACTGGCAGCCCAGCGCCTGGCGCCGCAATATCCAGGGCGTCTTCCGCGCGCCCGCAACCGTGTTCTGGAACATCAGCAAGACATGACCGAGATTTCCCGCCGCGCGGCATTGGCCGGCGCGGCTTCTTTGGTGGCCGCACCGCAATTGGCCTCGGCGCAGGCCAATGCGCGGCTGCTGCGCTTCATCCCGCAATCCAACCTCGCGAGCATAGATCCGGTCTGGAGCACGGCCGTCATCGTCCGCAACCACGGGCTGATGGTGTATGACCTGCTCTATGGGCTCGGTGCCGACTACCAGGTGCGGCCGCAGATGGCGCAGGGCCATGTCATCAGCGATGACGGGCTGACCTGGACCATCACGCTTCGCGAAGGCCTGCGTTTCCATGATGGCGAGCCGGTGCGGGGCAGGGATTGCGTCGCCTCGATCCAGCGTTGGTCCAAGCGGGACGTGCTGGGCCAGCGGCTCGATGCGCTGGCCGATGAGATCAGCGCGCCGGATGACCGCACCATCCGCATCCGGCTGAAGCGGCCCTGGCCGGGCCTGGCCTGGGCGCTGGGCAAGCCCTCCGCGAATATCTGCGCCATCATGCCCGAGCGCGTGGCGCGGACCGACCCCTTCACGCAGATCACCGACGCCACGGGCAGCGGGCCCTTCCGCTTCCGGCAGGATCTGTTCCGGCCGGGCGATGTCGCGGTCTATGAGCGTTTCGCCGATTATCGCCCTCGCGAGGAGCCCGTGGACTTCCTGGCCGGCGCCAAGCGGGTGAATTTCGACCGCGTGGAGTGGAAGATCATGCCCGACCCCGCCACGGCGGGGGCGGCGCTGCAGAACAACGAGGCGGATTGGTGGGAAACCCCGCTGCCCGACCTGCTGCCGCTGCTCCGCCGCAACCGCGAGATCGAGATCGGCGTGGTGAATCCCGCCGGCAATCTGGGCGTGCTGCGCTTCAACTTCCTGCACGCGCCATTCAACGACCCCGCGATCCGCCGCGCGCTGCTGCCCGCGATCAACCAGCGCGATTTCATGAACGCGGCGATCGGGACCGACCCGGCGCTTTCGGTGGTGCCCTCGGGCGTCTTCACACCGGGCACGCCGCTCGCCAATGACGCGGGGCTGGAGGTGCTCTCGGGTCCGCGCAACCTGGAGGCGGCACGCGCGGCCTTGCGGGCCACGGGCTATGCCAATCAACGCGTGACGCTGCTCTCCGCGACCGACCTGCCGGTGTTGCAGAACCTCTCGGAAGTGGCGGCCGACCTGATGCGCCGCGTCGGCTTCAATGTGGATTTCCCCGGCATGGACTGGGGCACGCATATCCAGCGCCGCACCAATCGCAACGGGGTGGAGCAGGGGGGCTGGAGCGCCTTCTGCACCACCTGGGAAGGCCTCGACGTCTCCGTGCCCGGCAGCCATCAGCCCTTGCGCGGCCATGGTGCCGCCGCCTGGGCCGGCTGGCCGACCCTGCCGCGCCTCGAAGAACTGCGCGAAGATTGGTTCACAGCGCCAGATCCCGCTGCCGCCCGGCGCATCGCGGAGGAGATCCAGCGTGTGGCGCTCGTGGAGGTTCCGTTCATTCCGTTGGGCCTCGTCCGCCCGCCGCAGGCGTGGCGGCGCAGCATCACCGATGTGGTGCGCGGCGGCTCGGCGCTGTTCTGGGGCGTGCGCCGCAGCTGAGTGGCACGGAGTGTGCTAAGCAGAGTTGGATGGGCCTCGCGCGGGGCGGTGACGCTGGCGCGATGCTCAAGGCTGGTGCAGATTTCGCCCAAGCTGGCAGCAGGCTGGGCGATCAGGGGAGAATGGGTTGATGGAACGTAGAAGTTTTCTGCAGGCCGGCATCGCCGCCACCGCAGCCAGCGCGGGCTTCTCGGCCCCGGCGCTGAGCCAGGGCGCCGCCGCGCGCACGCTGCGCTTCGTGCCGCAGGCGAACCTCGCCAATTTCGACCCGATCTGGGGCACGCAGTATGTGGTGCGCAATGCCGCCGCCGCGGTGTGGGACACGCTGTATGGCGTGGATGAGAACCTGGTCCCGCAGCCGCAGATGGTGGAAGGCGAGACGGTCTCCGCCGACGGGCTGACCTGGGAATTCCGCCTGCGCCCGGGGCTGATGTTCCATGACGGCACGCCCGTCCTCGCCAAGGACGTAGTGGCATCGATCAACCGCTGGGCGCCGCGCGACCCGATGGGCCAGATGATCCGCGCCATCCAGGATGAACTGGTGGCGGTGGATGACCGCAACTTCCGCTGGAAGCTGCGCCGCCCCTATTCCAAGCTGAAATACGCGCTCGGCAAGACCGGCACGCCCTGCTGCTTCATCATGCCCGAGCGCATTGCCGCGACGGCCGGCAATTCGATGATCACCGAATATGTCGGCTCCGGTCCCATGACCTTCAAGCGCGACGAGTGGGTGCCCGGCGCCCGCGCCGTCTTCGAGCGCTTCGCCCGCTACACCCCGCGCGAGGGCACGGCGAGCTGGCTGGCCGGCCCGAAGCGGATGATGGTGGATCGCCTGGAATGGGTCGTGATGCCGGACCCCGCCACGGCCGTGGCCGCGCTGCAGAATGGCGAAGTGGATTGGTGGGAGAGCCCGATCAGCGACCTCGTGCCGCTGATGCGCCGCAACCGCAACATCATGGTGGATATCGCCGATCCCCTCGGCAATATTGGCAGCTTCCGCATGAATCACCTGCATGCGCCCTTCAACAATCTGAAGGTGCGCCAGGCGGTCATGATGGCGCTGAACCAGGAAGACTACATGCGCGCCGTGGTCGGCAGCGACACGGCGCTGTGGAGCGTCCTTGGCGGCTTCTTCACCCCCGGCACGCCCAGCTACAGCGACGCCGGCGGCGACGTCATGAAGCGGCCCAACATGGAAGCCGCCCGCCGCCTGCTGGCCGAGAGCGGGTATGCCAATGAGCCCGTGACCTGCCTCGTCGGCCAGGACCAGCCGTTGCTGAAGCCGATGGGCGATGTGACGGCCGATCTGTTGCGCCGCCTCGGCATGAATGTGGATTTCGTGGCGACCGACTGGGGCACCGTCGGCCAGCGCCGCGCCGTCCGCAACCCGCCCGGCCAGGGCGGCTGGGGCATGTTCCACACCTGGCATGCCGGCGCCGATTGCGTGAACCCGGCCGGCTATAACGCGCTGCGCGCCAATGGCACCGATGCCTGGTTCGGCTGGCCGACCGTCCCCTCCGTCGAAGCCGGCATCACCGAGTGGTTCGACGCACCGACGCCCGCGCTGGAAAAGGCCGCGATCGACAAGATCAACCGCGAGGCCGTCCAGAACGTGGTCTATGCGCCGACCGGCTTCTTCAAGAGCTACCAGGCCTGGCGCCGCAATGTGAACGGCGTGGTCAAGGGCCCGCTGCCCTTCTTCTGGGGCGTCTCGAAGTCGTGATCGGCGCAGGTGTCAATCGGCCGGCCGCGCCGGAGGCGATTCAATAATGTGGGCCTATATCATCCGGCGTGTGCTGGCGACGATCCCGGTCATGGCGGTCGTTGCCCTCTTCGTCTTCTCGCTGCTGTACCTCGCGCCGGGTGACCCTGCCGCGGTGATCGCAGGCGACCAGGCGACCCCCGATGACGTGGAGCGCATCCGCGCTTCGCTCGGGCTGGATCGTCCCTATCTCGTGCGCTTCGGCGCCTGGTTCTGGGACATCCTGCATGGGGATCTCGGCACCTCGATCTTCACCAACCTGCCGGTTAGCCACATGATCGCGCAGCGGATCGAGCCCACCCTTTCGCTGATGGTGGTGACGCTGATCCTGGCCGTCTCCATCGCCGTGCCGATGGGCGTGGTGGCTGCCTGGAAGCAGGGAACGACGATCGACCGGCTGGTGATGGCCTTCGCGGTGCTGGGGTTCTCCGTCCCTGTCTTCGTGGTGGGTTACGTGCTGGCCTTCATCTTCGCGCTGGAGCTCGATTGGCTGCCGGTGCAGGGCTACACCCCCTTCAGCCAGGGCTTCTTTCCCTGGATGGAAAACCTGATCCTGCCCGCCGTGGCACTGGGCGGCGTCTACATCGCGCTGATCGCCCGCATCACCCGCGCCACCATGCTGGAGGTGCTGAGCCAGGATTACATCCGCACCGCCCGCGCCAAGGGGGCGGGCCAGCGCAGCATCCTCTTCCTGCATGCACTGAAGAATGCGGCGGTCCCCATCGTCACCATCATCGGCATCGGCATCGCGCTGCTGATCGGTGGCGCGGTGGTGACGGAGAGCGTCTTCGCCATCCCGGGCCTCGGCCGCCTCACGGTGGATGCGATCCTGCGGCGCGATTACCCGGTGATCCAGGGCGTCGTGCTGCTGTTCAGCTTCGTCTATGTGCTCGTCAATCTGCTGATTGACCTGCTCTACACCCTCTTCGATCCGAGGATCCGGTATTGAGCACCTCCACTCTCCCTCCGGGGCTGGTGATCCCGCCCGGGCTTGCCATCGCGCAGCCGACGCAGGACATCCTGTCGAATGTGAAGCCGCGGCGTGGCTTCATCGGCTATCTCCGCCGCTACCCGACCATCGCCATCGGCGGTGGGCTGCTGCTGGTCATGCTCTTCGTCGCGGTCTTCGCGCCCTTCCTCTGGACCAAGGACCCGACGGCGCTGGCACCGGCGCTGCGCACGCGTGAGCCGGGCGCGCAATTCTGGTTCGGCTCGGACATGCTGGGGCGCGATGTCTATTCGCGCGTGCTCTACGGCGCGCGGGTATCGCTGCTGGTGGGCTTTTCCGTCGCCTTCTTCGCCTCGATCATCGGTCTCTTCATCGGCCTGGTCTCGGGCTTCAGCCGGCTGGCGGACAGCATCATCATGCGCGTCATGGATGGCATGATGAGCATCCCGCCCATCCTGCTCGCCATCGCGCTGATGGCGCTGACGCGCGGCTCCGTGCAAAACGTGATCCTGGCGATCACCATCGCGGAAGTACCCCGCGTCTCGCGCCTTGTGCGCGGCGTGGTGCTCTCCCTGCGCGAGCAGCCCTATGTGGAAGCGGCCGTCGCCTCCGGCACCAAGACGCCGGTCATCATCTTCAAGCACATCCTGCCCAACACGCTCGCGCCGCTGACGGTGCAGGCCACCTTCATCTGTGCCGCGGCGATGATCACCGAGGCCATTCTCTCCTTCATCGGCGCCGGCACGCCGCCGATCATCCCCTCCTGGGGGAACATCATGGCCGAGGGCCGGGCGCTGTGGCAGGTGAAGCCCTACATCGTCTTCTTCCCCGCCATCTTCCTCTCCATCACCGTCCTCGCCGTGAACCTGCTGGGCGATGGCCTGCGCGACAGCATTGACCCGCGCCTGGCGACGAAGCTGTGAGCGCCGCGCCGATGCAAGACAATCGCGAAATCCTGCTGGAGGTCGAAAACCTTCAGACCCATTTCCGCACCATGGACGGCGTGAACCGCGCCGTGGATGGGGTGAGTTTCCATGTCCGCTCCGGCGAGACGCTGGCCATCGTGGGCGAAAGCGGTTGCGGCAAGTCCGTCACCGCCATGTCCATCCTGCGCCTCATCCCGGAGCCGCCGGGCAAGATCGCGGGCGCGATCAAGTTCCAGGGCAAGGATTTGCTGAAATGCTCAGATCGCGAGATGCGCGCGATCCGCGGCAATGAGATCAGCATGATCTTCCAGGAGCCCATGACCTCGCTGAACCCGGTGCTCACCAATGGGCGCCAGATCGGCGAGACGCTGCGCCTCCACCAGGGCCTCTCGAAGCAGCAGGCCGAGGATCGCGCGGTCGAGATGCTGAAGCTGGTCGGCATCCCCGAGCCCGGGCGGCGCGTGCGGGAGTATCCGCACCAGCTCTCGGGCGGCATGCGCCAGCGCGTGATGATCGCCATTGCGCTCGCCTGCAATCCGAAGCTGCTGATCGCGGATGAGCCGACCACGGCGCTGGACGTGACGATCCAGGCGCAGATCCTCGATCTCATGAAGGATCTGAAGAACACCGTGGGGGCCGCCATCGTGCTGATCACGCATGACCTCGGCGTGGTGGCCGAAGTGGCCGAGCGCGTGGTGGTCATGTACGCCGGCAAGAAGGTCGAGGAGGCGGGGGTGGTCGACCTCTTCCGCAACCCGCGCCATCCCTACACGCAGGGGCTGCTGGGTTCCGTGCCAAAGCTCGGCTCCTCGTTGACGGGGCAGACGACGCGCCTGGCCGAGATTCCCGGCCTGGTGCCGAGCCTGAAGCAGAAGATCCCCGGCTGCGTCTTCGCGACGCGCTGCCCGGCCGTGACCGACCTTTGCCGCGCGGTTGCCCCCGCGTTGCAGGAAAAGGCGCCCGGCCATATCGCCGCCTGCCATTACGCCCTCGTCGAAGGCTCCGTTGCCGCATGACACACCCCGCACACGCGAAGCTCGGCGAGCGCATTCTGGAGGTCACGGACCTCAAGAAGCATTTCCCCATCCGGGGCGGGCTGCTCGGCTCTACCGTCGGCTATGTCTATGCCGTGGATGGCGTCTCCTTCCACATCAACAAGGGCGAGACGCTCTCGCTGGTGGGCGAATCGGGCTGCGGCAAGTCCACCGTGGGCAAGGCGGTGCTGCGGCTCTTTCCGCTGACCGCCGGGCAGGTGGTGCTGAACAATCGCCGCATCGATGATCTTTCCACCGGGACCCTCCGGCCGCTCCGCCGGCAGATCCAGGTGGTCTTCCAGGATCCCTTCTCCTCACTCAACCCGCGCATGCGCGTGCGCGAGATCCTGGCCGAGCCGATCCGCAATTTCGGCCTGGCCAAGAACGAGGCCGAAGTCTCCGAGCGCGTCGGCCAATTGATGGACAAGGTCCGGCTGCCGCGCGATGCCGTGAACCGCTGGCCGCATGAATTCTCGGGCGGGCAGCGCCAGCGCATCTGCATCGCGCGTGCGCTCGCCGCCGAGCCGGATGTGATCGTCTGCGATGAGGCGGTCTCCGCGCTCGACGTCTCGGTGAAGGCGCAGATCGTGAACCTCCTGCAGGATCTGCAGGCGGAACTCGGCCTCGCCATGCTGTTCATCAGCCATGACCTCGCCATCGTCGAGCATATGACGCATCGCGTGGCGGTGATGTATCTCGGCAAGATCGTGGAGGTCGCGGATCGCAAGTCCCTGTTTGGCGCGCCGCGGCATCCCTATACCGAGGCGCTGCTCTCGGCCGTGCCGGTCCCGGTGCCGGGTGCGCTGCGCGAGCGCATCGTGCTTCAGGGCGACGTGCCAAGCCCGATCAACCCGCCCAAGGGCTGCCGCTTCCACACGCGCTGCCCCTATGCCTTCGACCGCTGCCGCAAGGATGAGCCGGAACTGCGCGATGACGGGACGGGCCACCTCTCGGCCTGCCACCTGCATGACCTGCCGGCATCCGAAAATCCGCTGCTGAACAAGGCCCCGCCCACCGCCTTCCGGATGGCTGACGCCTGAGCCAGCAGCCTCTCCGTTTCGTGGCGCGCGCGCCACGCGGCCTTTTTGGCCGGTTGGCGAAGTGGGGCTTCTGGCTGGTCACGCTGGTGCCGCCGCTGCTCATGCTCGGCACCTGTGCCGGGCTCCAGCGCTTCGTCTTCTCCGAGGATGAGGAGGTGGCGGCGGGCGCCATGATGTTCGGGGCGGGGGCGCTCGGGCTGCTCTGGGCCATCTGGCTGGTGGGCATGCCCCTCATGGGGCTCCTCATGCTGCTGACCCGGGGGAAACTGCTGGTCATCGAGCAGCCGGCCCCGGTCACCGAGACGAAACAACCCACCGCTTGACGCCTTGCGCCACATTGGCGAGGCTCCATGTCAACGCAGCGCAAATACGGGAGACGGTTCATGCCGCAGGTTAACCTCACGGTGAACGGCAAGTCGCACACGGTCGAAGTCGAGGGCCGGACCCTCCTGGTCGAGTTGCTGCGCGAGAAACTGCGCCTCACCGGCACCCATGTCGGCTGTGACACCAGCCAGTGCGGCGC
>JAESGX010000578.1_pt1 | contig 12135 bp, 9 predicted proteins | sample 9269801 | NCBI WGS metagenome assembly JAESGX01 (sample SAMN16773122, study PRJNA677054) | algae metagenome | isolation source: Pleurocapsa minor GSE-CHR-MK-17-07R and co-occurring heterotrophs from wet... | place: USA: Lower Calf Creek Falls, Grand Staircase Escalante National Monument, UT ... | reverse complement strand
ACGCCCGCCATCGAGGTGCGCGGCCTGCGCCGCGTCTTCAACGTCCGCCAGGTCCTCTTCGCGCCGCCGCGCCAGGTGCTGGCGGTGGATGACGTCTCCTTCGCGGTGCCCGCCGGCAGCGTGCTGGGCGTGGTGGGGGAGAGCGGCTGCGGCAAGTCCACGCTGGCCCGCCTCATCCTCGGCCTGCTGCCACCCAGTGCCGGCGACGTGCTGGTGGATGGCAAGCGCCTGGCCGAAATGGACCGCCGCGCCCGCGCGCGCCTGATCCAGCCGGTCTTCCAGGATCCCTTCTCCTCGCTCAACCCTCGGCGCCGGGTGGGCGACATCGTGGCCATGCCGCTGGTGGCGCAGGGCGATGTGGAGAAGCGCGAGGTCCTGCGCCGCGTGGCCGAGGCGCTGGAGCGCGTGGGCCTCTCGGCCGAACAGGGGATGCGCTATCCGGCCCAGCTCTCGGGCGGCCAGCGGCAGCGCGTCGCCATCGCCCGGGCACTCGTGCTGCGCCCGCGCATCGTCGTCTGCGACGAGCCGACCAGCGCGCTCGATGTCAGCGTGCAGGCGCAGATCCTGAACCTGCTGGCCGAGTTGCGGCGGGATCTGGCCCTTACCTATCTCTTCATCAGCCACAACCTCGCCGTCGTGGAGCACGTCGCGAGCGAGGTGGCGGTCATGTATCTGGGCCGCATCGTCGAGCGCAACGAGAGCGAGGAACTGTTCCGCGCGCCACAGCATCCCTACACCCGGGCGCTGCTGGCCAGCGTGCTGACGCCCGAGCCCGGACTTGGCGTGCCGGATGTGGGCCTGGGCGATATCATGCCCGACCCGGCGAATATCCCTTCAGGCTGCCGCTTCCATCCGCGCTGCCCGGAGGCCTTCGCCCGCTGTCCGCTGGAGGCGCCACGGACGACGCGGACGGCGACCGGCCTCGTCGAGTGTCACCTCGCCGAGGCCGCGCCCTGAGCTATTTCCACTTCGCCAGGTAGAAGCGCGGCAGCTCGTCCGGGAAGGCCTTGAAGTCGAGCTGGCGCGAGAAGGCGTAGGTGTTCACATAGGTGTGCAGCGGCAGGAAATAGGCCTGCTCGGTGATGCGGCGGATCGCCGCCGAATAGGCGCGCTTGCGCACATCCTCATCGGCCGACGCGCCGCCCTCGGCCAACAGGCGCTGTACCTCGGCATCGCGCGCGTAGTCCTCGTTCCCGCCGCCGAACCATTGCGGCATGAAGGCCGAGACGTCGTTGATGGAGTAGCTGCCCCAGCTGCCCATCCCCATCGCCAACTCGCCCCGCTGCGAACGCTGGATCTGCGCCGCCACCTGCAGCAGGTTCAGCCGTGCCCGGATGCCGACGGCGTTGAGGTAGCTCTGCACCGCCTCAGACCACTGGCGCGGCTGCACATAGCTCGTCAGCTCGATGTCGAAGCCATTGGGGAAGCCCGCCTCGGCCAGCAGTTGGCGCGCCTTGGCGGGGTTGAAGTCGTACTCGACCGCGGCGGCCGCGTCGCAGCCGAATTGCGAGGGATAGCAGGGCGCGGGCGGCACGCGGGAGCCGCCGGTGACCAGGCGCTCGGCCATCGCCTTGCGGTCGATCGCATGACAGACCGCTTGGCGCACCTTCAGATTCGTCATCGGGTTCGGCCCGCTGCGCCCCGCCGCGTCGAGCGTGAGGTAGCCCACGCGCATGGATTCCTGCTGCAGCGTCTGAAGCATGGGCAGGCGGTTCACATTGGCCATCTGATCCGGGTTCATGTTCCAGATCCAGTCCACGCGCTGCGAGAGCAGCTCCGTCAGTTCCGTCGCGGCGTCGGTGACGAAGCGCGCGACGATGCGGCGGATCGCGGGCCGTCCCTTGGGCCCGCCCTGATAGTAGCCGTCGAAGCGCTCGTATTCGACGATGCTGGCGCTGTCCACGCGGGTGATCCGATAGGGGCCGGTGCCGATCGGCGCGCGGGAATAGCCGTCCGCGCCCACGCGCTCGCGATAGGCCTTGGGCCAGATCGGCGTGACGAGCGCGAAGTATTCCAACGCGGCCGGCGTCGGCACCTTCATGTGCAGCCGCACAGAGAGGTTGCCGGTCTTCTCGACGCGATCGATCCAGGAATAGTTGCTGGGCGTGGCGACGCGCGAGTCCGGACCGGCCACGGTGTTGATGGTGTAGACCACGTCATCGGCCGTGAAGTCGCTGCCGTCATGGAACTTGACGCCCGGGCGCAGCGTGAAGTCGATGGTCTTGGTATCGATCCAGCGCCATTCGGTGGCCAGCGCCGGCACGATGCGGAAGGTCTCGGGATCGCGGTGCACCAGGCCATCCCAGGCCTGGTGGCCCAGGATCAACCCGGTGCGCTGGCTGTTGAAGTAGGGGTCGATGTTGGGCACGGCATCGCGGAAGACGATGCGCAGCGTATCGGATGCGCGCTGCGCCCCGGCCTGCGTCGTGCTCAGGGCGAGCCCGCCGATGGCGGCGATGCCCTGGCCCAATCCGCGGCGCCCGATATTCCCGCCCTTGATCGTCATGCTTGGTCTCCCTCTTTCGCGGGGGAGGCTAAGGGCGACGGCATCCCGTCGGCAAGCACGGTCTCGGCTTGCTCCGTATTCCGCTGGCGTGCGTCAGCCGGTGGCGGTCATATTGGCCGCCCGGATGGCGGCGGAGTCGCGCTGAGGGATGGCAACCGGCCGCCTCGGCGGCGTATCGACGCCAACGCCCGAATCCTGCACCGTTGTTCCCCATAACCTGCGGGGATGACCGTGCAAACCGAGAACCTCGTCCTCATCGAGGCGGATGGACCCGCCACCACCCTCTGGCTCAACCGCGCCGAGCGCGGCAATGCGCTGGGCCCGGCACTGGTCGAGGCGCTGGACGCCGCGATCGACACGGCGCTCGCGGCTGGTGCGCGCATGCTGATCCTGCGCGGCAAGGGACGGCATTTCTGCACCGGCTTCGACCTCGGCGACCTCGAGGCCTGCACGGATGGCGACCTGGCGCTGCGCATCCTTCGCATCGAGATCCTGCTCCAGAAGATCCACGCCCTGCCGATAACGACTGCGACGATCGCGCAGGGACGGGTTTTCGGCGCGGGGGCTGATCTCTTCGCCGCCTGCGACCACCGCCTGGCCATGGCTGGCGCCAGCTTTGCTTTTCCCGGCCCCGCCTTTGGCCTGATACTCGGCGCCGGCCGCCTGGCGGGCCTGGTGGGCGGCGGCGCGGCGCGGCGCCTGCTGCTTGCGGGGGAAGCGGTGGACGCGGCAGCGGCACTGGCGCTCGGCCTCGCCACCGGCATGGAAGAGGACACCACCGCCGCGACCGCCGCCTCCACGCGGCTCGATGCGGAGACCGTCGCCGCGCTGCACGCGCGCACGCGCCACGCCGATGATGCCGGCGACCTCGCCGCGCTGGCGCGCTCGGTCGCGCGGCCGGGCCTCAAGCAGCGCATCCAGGATTACCGGGCGAGGATGATGAAGGCATGATCCTCGCCGATGCCGTCGCGGCGCAGACCCCGCTCGTGCAGCGCCTGCTGGACGGCGTCGCCACCATTGGCGCGGACCCGCCGGGGATCACGCGCGACGCCTATGGCCGGGGCGAGAACCAGGCCCAGGCCCTGATCGCCGAGGCAGGTGCTGCGCGGGGCCTCACCGCCAGCACCGATGCGGGCGCCAACCTCACCCTGCGCTGGGCCGCACCCAACCCCGAGCTCGCGCCGGTGCTGATCGGCTCGCACCTCGACAGCATCGTGCAGGGCGGCAATTTCGATGGTGCGGCGGGCGTCATCGCGGGCATCGGCGCCATCGCGGCACTCCAGGCCGCGGGCATCCAGCCGAAGCGCGACATCGAGGTGCTGGCCTTGCGCTGCGAGGAGGCGGTGTGGTTCGGCCTCGGCCTCATCGGCAGCCGCTGCATGCTGGCGCGCCTGCCGCAGGGTGCGCTCGAGCTGCCGCATGCCCGCACCGGCCGCACCCTGGCCGAGAGCATCGCGGATTGCGGCGGCGACCCCGCGCGTTTGCGCGAAGCCATGCCCCTGCGCGACCCGCGCGCCATCGGCGCCTATCTCGAAATCCATATCGAACAGGCGCCGCAGCTGATCGAGGCCGGCGCACCGCTCGCCATCTGCCTCGCCAATCCCGGCAATGTCCGCCACCCCTTCATCCGCATCACGGGCGAGGACGCGCATACCGGCCTGCCGCATCGCTTCCGCCGGGACGCGGCGCTGGCCGGCGCCGATCTCTCGCTCGCGCTGGAGCGGCTTTGGCTGGACGAGGAAGCAGCGGGCCGCCCCATGGCCGTCACCATTGGCCGCTTCCACACGCCCGCCGCGCGGCACAGCCTCACCGCCGTTCCGGGCGAGTTCGAGCTGAGCCTGGACCTGCGCGCCTACGACCCCACGCACCTGGCGGCGCTGGAGGCGCGGCTGCACGCCATCACGGCCGAGGTCGCGGCGCGCCGCAACGTCACCATCGCGCTCGGCGAGCGCAGCGCCGCCGCGCCCGGCCCCATGGACCCGGCGCTGATCGAAGCTCTATCGGCTGCCGCGCGGCGCAGCGGCATCGAGGCCCCGCGCCTGAACAGCCCGGGCAGCCATGACGCGAACAATTTCGCCGCTTCCGGCGTGCCGACGGGCATGCTCCTCGTCCGCAACGAGAATGGCAGCCATAACCCGCATGAGGCGAAGGACACGCCGGACCTGATGGCGGCCATCCACGTCCTCGCGGAATGGCTGGCGAGCTGAAGATCAGCCGAGCGTCGCGATCTTCATCCGCTCGATCAGGGCGAAGTCGATCTCCGCCCCCAGCCCAGGCTTTTCGGGCGGGCGGACCATGCCATCCTTGCCGATCTCAATCTCCTCCAGCAGCCCGTATTTCTGGGCGGCCTCGGGCAGCAGCACCTCGAAGAACTCGGTGTTGGGGATGCTGACGGCGATGTGCAGGTTCGCCAGATTATTGAGCGAATTCCCGCCGTGGTGGATCTCGTAGTTCATGCGGAAGGCCTGTGCCAGATGCGCGGTCTTCATCACGGTGGTGATGCCGCCCTTCACCGCCACGTCGCCGCGGAGGTAGTCGGTCGCGCGATTCATGATCCAGGTGGCGTAGCCGTCCAGGCCGCCCATCGGATACTCCGTCGCCATGATCGGAATCCGCAGGGTCTGGCGCAGCTTGACGTAGTTGTAGATGTCCTGGTCAGCCAGCGGGTCCTCGTACCAGTAGAAGCCGAGTTCCTCGATGGCGCGGCCCACGCGCAAGGCGGTCGGGAAGTCGTAGCCCCAGGTGCTGTCGAGCATGATGCGGTAGTCGTCGCCGACCGCGCGGCGCACCGCCTGGCAGGCGGCGATGTCCTCGCGCAGGCGCTGCGGCGGATGGATCTTGTAGGCCGCCCACCCGGCATCGCGGAAACGCACCGCCTCCTCGGCATAGGCGGCCGCCGAGGGCAGCACGGCGGAACTCGCATAGGCCGGAATCGCGTCGCGCGACTTGCCGAGCAGCTTGTAGAGCGGCACGCCCAGCGCCTTGCCGGCGATGTCCCACAGCGCGATATCCATCGCGCCGATCGCCCGCGGCGAGGTCTGCCGCACGCGGGACCAGAGCCGGGCATTGAGCTTCTCGCGGTCGAACGGGTCGAGGCCCAGGACCATCGGCTTCAGGCTGCGGATCAGCGCCGCGCCCTCGGTATCGGCGCCGTTGGTGGCGCTGCCCAGGAAGGCGTGGCCTGTGACGCCCGCATCCGTCTGGATCGCGAGCAGGCCAAGGATGCTCTCGCCGCTGCCCTGCGCCGCATGCGCGCCGTAGCTGATGTTCGGAATGCCGGTCCAGCGGAACAGCGTGAGCGTGACGTCGGTGATCTTCATGCGGTGATCCTTTCCTGCGCGGGCTTGCTGCGCGGCTTGCGCTCGGCCGCCGGAATGGCCTCGGTGCCGATGATCCGGTCGGCCTCCAGCGCCGCGAGGCGCTTGGCGTCCAACCCCAGCAGCCCGCCGAGAATGGCGGCGTTCTCCTGGCCGAGCGTGGGGGCCGCGCGCGTGATGGGCAAGGGCGCGCCGCCGAGCGGGCGGAACGGCGCCGAGGGCAGCCTGTGCTGGCCGAGGAACGGGCGCTCCGCCTCCTGCCAGAAGCCGCGCGCCGCGAGGTGCGGATCGCTCCGCAGCCCGGTGGGCCAGCGCACCACGCCCGCGGCGATGCCCTGCCCCTGCAAGGCCAGCATCGCCGCATCGGCGTCCTGGCACCGCGTCCATTCGCCCATGATCGCCTCCAGCTCATCCTCGCGGGCGCGGCGCGCATCCAGGCCGAGTGCCGCGAGGTCGGCACGGCCCATCAGCCCGCAGAGCCGTGCCCAGGCCGCGTCGTCCGTGACGGCGATGGCAAGCCAGCCCTCGGCCGCGCAGGGAAAGGCGCCATGCGGCGCCATCATCGGGTGCCGGTTGCCGCGCCGCGGGCCAGGATCGCCGAGCACGGATTGCGCGATCATCCAGGGTGCGACGAGCGGGAACATGCACTCCACCTGCGCCAGGTCGATATGCTGGCCCTCGCCCGTGGCCTTGCGGTGCAGCAGCGCGATCAGCAGCGCGGCGGCGGCGTTGAGGCCGCCCACCGGGTCGCCATAGGCGAGCTGGCTGGTCATTGGCGCCGCATCGGCGGGGCCGGCCACGGTGGGCAGGCCCGAGGCGTGCTCCAGCGTCGAGCCATAGGCGCGCGCGTCGCGCCACGGCCCCTCCGCGCCGAAGGCGGGCATGGAAAGCATGACCAGGTCGGGCCGCGCCTTGCGCAGCACCTGATAGTCCAGGCCAAGCTTGGGCAGCACCTCGCGGGCGTAATTCTCGACCACGGCGTCGCTCTCGGCCACCAGCCGTTGCAGCAGCGCGGCACCCTCCGGCCGGCTGAGGTCGAGCGTGATGCCGCGCTTGTTCCGGTTCTGGAAGGCGAAGCGCACATCCTGCTCGTAGCGGCGCTCCGTGAAGAAGGCGGCGCGCGGGTCCACGCCGCGCCACCAGTCGGGATACTGGATCGCCTCGACCTTGATGATCTCCGCACCCAGGTCACCGAGGCTGCGCGTGCAGTAGGGCCCGGCCCAACCCATGGAGAGATCCACCACGCGCAGACCCTTCAGCGGCAGCGCCTCCGTCGCGGCGCCGCCTTGCAGCGCCGGGGCCGCGCGGGGTGGGGCGGGCGGCGCGGCCGCATGCCGGGGTGGCGTGCGCGTCAGGCGCTGCGGCAGCGTCGGGCCCTCGAAGTTCAGGCTGCCCAGGCGCACGCGCTGGAAGGCATCGCGCGCGCGATGCGTGGGCGTGGCCAGCAGCGTCGCCATTTCGGGCACGACGGCGAAGGGCAGGCGGCGGGCCAGCGCCTCCTCGAACCAGCTCTCGGCGGTGCGTTCCAGCAGCTTCGCCGAGAAGATCTCGTCCAGCCGGTCCGCCTGGCGCATCCGGTCGAAGCCGATGATCAGCTCCGGGTCCTGGCCCAGCGCAGGGAGCCCCACCATCTCGCAATAGCTGCGCCACTGCGCGGGTGTCACGATGGTAACGCCGAGCCAGCCTTCGCGGCAGCGATAGACGCCCATCGGGCAGGTCGGCGCGAAGCGGTTGATGCCCAGGCGCTGCTCAACCTCGGGGTTCGTCACCGCCTGTGCCGCCTGGTATTCGGCGATGGAGATGTTCGTCTCGTGGATGCTGGCTTCCAGGCGCCGCCCCCCGCCGCCCCAGAGCGATGCGGCGGTGGCGATGAAGGCGGCGATGCCGCCCAGCACCTCGCCCGCGATGCCACCCAGCATGGCGGGCGGGCCTTCCACCGGGCCGGTGCAGGCAAAGACGCCGGCCAGCGCGCGGCAGGTCACGTCCGTCGCCGCGAAACCCGCATAGGGGCCGTTTGCGCCGAACCAGGAAATGCGGGTGGCGATGAGGTGGGGTGGCAGCGCCTCATCGGGCGGCGCTGTCGCGCGGCCGTCCAGCAGCACGTGGCAGCTCGGCGCGAGTGCGGCGATGCTGCCGGTGGCGGCGTGCTTGCTGGTGTTCAGCCAGGCTTGCAGGGCCGAATGGCCCTCGACCAGCGGCCAGGCCGCGTGCAGCGGGTCATCCGCCGCGTCGAGCTTGAGCACCTCCGCGCCGAAATCGGCAAAGAGCTTTCCGGCATAAGCCAGCGCGGCGCCACCGCCCACTTCGAGCACGCGAATCCCGCTGAGGGCTTCTGCCACGCGCTTCCTCCTGTTTATGGGATGGCCCGCCCCTCTTCCTGCCACGGTACACTGGCAGGGTAACCTGAGGAACGGGAGCTGGTTCAATGCAGATCGTGGTTCTGGGGATCGACCTGGGCAAGAACAGCTGCAGCGTGGTGGGCCTGGATGCCAGCGGGCGGGTGGTCCTGCGACGGCGGCTGCAGCGGGAGGGTGTCGTCAAGCTGGCGGCGGGCCTACCGGGCTGCGTGATGGCGATGGAGGCCTGTTGCGGCGCGCATCACCTCGGCCGCAGGCTGCGCGACCAGGGCCACCAGGTCCGGCTGATGTCGCCGGAATACGTGCGCCCTTACGTGAAGGCGCAGAAGAACGACGACCGCGACGCGGAGGCGATCGCCGAGGCGGCGACCCGGCCGACGATGCGGTTCGTCGAACTCAAGAGCGAGACGCAACTCGACATGCAGAGCCTGCATCGCGCGCGTGACCGGCTGGTGGGCGAACGGACGGCGCTGATCAACCAGCTGCGCGCCTTCTTGCTGGAGCGCGGCATCATCGTGCCCCAGGGGCGGCGCAAGCTCGAGCTGCAGCTCGGGACCCTGCTGGCAGGGGAGGAGGCCTCGCTCAGCCCGCGGACCCGACTGCTGATCGAGGACCAGTGGGCAGAATGGCGCGAACTGGACCGCCGCATCGAGGCTTTTGACGAGGAGTTCGCGCGCGAGGCCCGTGCGGATGAGGCTGCCCGACTGCTGCTGACGATCCCCGGCATTGGTCCCCTGAACGCGACGGCGCTGGTCGCCGCGATCGGCAAAGCCGAAACGTTCGGACGAGGCCGGGATCTGGCGGCTTGGCTGGGGTTGGTGCCGAGGCAGATGACGACGGGAGGCAAGCCGAAGCTGTTGGGGATCAGCAAGCGCGGCAACGGGTATCTGCGCAAGATGCTGATACACGGTGCCCGAGCCGCGCTGCCGACGTTGTCCAAGGGCGAGACGCCGCTGGCGAGCTGGCTGCGTGGCCTGATGGGACGGGCACACGTGAACACCGTGGTAGTAGCGCTTGCCGCCAAGCTGGCGCGAACCATCTGCGCGGTACTCCGCACAGGGCAAAAATTTGATCTGCGGTCCCCGATGGTGTCGTAGTCAACAAGATCGGCCGTTGGCGCTCACCCAGCGCTGGCGGCTGACGATGTCTGCGGGTGGTGGAAACGAGATGGCCTGACAGTCGATCGGCGTTCTGGAATCCTGGCCAAAAAGATGGCGCTCGACGCCGTGCTGTTTATGAGGACCAGGACGCGCGGATCTCCATCTTGGCCAGGGCTTTGCCCTGAGACCGGATACGTTGGCGTAGACTGATCGGACCAGGTCGTGGAATTCACTTGCAGACGGGGCGGGCCATACGTTTTTTGATCATAGATCCCGGTGGCTAAGCGGCGTCAAGCGGCGGCGCCGCCGCGTTGATGGCCGGCAGGCGCCGCAGCAACGCATCCGCATAGACCGAGATGTCGCGCTGGATCGCAAGCCGCGCCAGCGAACCGTCGCCCCGCCGCAGCGCGCGAATCACCTCGTGATGCGGGTGATCCTCGGGCTGGTGCAGGAAGCGCACCTGCATCAGACCGGCATTCAGCGGGCCGCATTGCAGCCACAGACCCTCGATGATGCGCGCCAGCACCGGCATGCGCGCCAGCCCGCAGAGTGCCATATGGAAGCGCTCATTGGCCTGCATCATCGCTTCCATGCGGCCCTCCATCCGTGCCTCGGTCATCTCGGCATGGATGGCGGCCAGCGCCTCGACATCGGCGGGCGTCGCGCGTTCGGCGGCGCGGCTGGCGGCCTTGCCCTCGAGATCGATGCGAAGTTCCACCACCTCGCGGAAGCGGGCATCGGACAGGATCGGCACCCGGACGGAGCGGCGGTCGATCTGCTCCAACGCGCCCTCGCTCACCAGGCGCGCCAGCGCCGCGCGGACGGGCATGGCGCTGACCCCCATCTCCTCGGCCAGCACGCGCAGCTTCAGCTTCTCGCCGGGGCGGAAGCGGCTCCGCATCAGGGCCAGGCGCAGGCGCTGGTGCACCTGGGCCGCCATGCTTTCATCGGGAGAGTTGACAGGGGCGCGCATTCGTCATCGAATTTGATCACAAACAGGCGCAGCCTTCAATCGCGCCATGAGGAAACGTTGGCATGGCCGAGAACATCGTCACCATCCGGGCCGAGATCGGCGCCTCGGTCTGGAAGATCGCGGCACCCGCCGGCACGGCGCTCGCCGAGGATGATCCCATCATCATCCTGGAATCCATGAAGATGGAGATCCCCATCATGGCGCCGCATGCCGGCACCGTGGTGGAAATCCTCGTCGAGGAAGGCCAGCAGGTGGAGGAAGGCCAGGCCGTCGCCACCTTCCGCGCGTGACGATCCTCATCGCGAACCGCGGCGAGATCGCCGCGCGCATCGCGCGCAGTTGCGCGCGCCTCGGCATCCCCAGCGTCGCGGTCTATTCGGACGCGGATGCGAACGCGCTGCATGTCGCCGCAGCCGACACCGCCCAGCACATCGGCCCGCCGCACCCGCGCGAGAGCTACCTGTGCATCCCCGCGATCATCGCGGCGGCCGAGCGCAGCGGCGCGCGCTACGTGCATCCGGGTTACGGCTTCCTCTCCGAGAACCCGGACTTCGCCGAGGCCTGCGCGAAGGCCGGCCTCACCTTCATCGGCCCCTCGCCCGCCGCCATCCGCGCCATGGGCGGCAAGGCCGAGGCGCGGCTCCTTGCCGAGGCGGCGGGCGCGCCCTGCCTGCCCGGCGACCCCGGCCATGACCAGTCGGAGGAAGCGCTGCTGGCCGCCGCCAACCGCATCGGCTTCCCGGTGATGGTGAAGGCCATCGGCGGCGGTGGGGGGCGCGGCATGCGGCGCGTGGCCGATGCGGCCGGGTTCAGCGCGGCGCTCGCCGCCGCAAGGCGCGAGGCCGCGATCTTCGGCGATGACCGCGTGCTGATCGAGAAGCTGGTGGAATCCGCCCGCCACATCGAGGTGCAGATCCTGGCCGACCGCCACGGCAACGTCCTTCACCTGCACGAGCGCGACTGCACGCTGCAGCGCCGCCACCAGAAGCTGGTCGAGGAATGCCCAGCACCCGGCATGAACGCGGAGCTCCGCGCCGAGCTGGGCCGCCGCGCCTGCGCGCTGGCCCGCGCGGTCGGCTATGTCGGCGCCGGCACCGTCGAGTTCATCGCCGAGGCGCCGCTGCACGCCGACCGCATCTGGTTCATGGAGATGAACACCCGCCTGCAGGTGGAGCACCCCGTCACCGAGATGGTCACGGGCCTGGACCTGGTGGAATGGCAGATCCGCATCGCGCGCGGCGAGGCGCTGCCCTTCGCGCAATCCGACATCCGCCTGGACGGGCACGCGGTCGAGGCGCGGCTCTGCGCGGAGGATCCGGCGCGGCAATTCCTCCCCTCGCCCGGCCACCTCACCGCGCTCAGCCTTCCCGCCGAAGGGCACGGCCTACGCGTGGATGCCGGCGTGCGCGCGGGCGACATCGTGACACCCTACTATGATTCCATGCTGGCCAAGATCATCGCCCACGCGCCCACCCGCGCGGAGGCCTTGCAGCGCCTGGCCGACGCGCTGGATGCGTGCCGGAGCGAGGGGGTGCGCCTCAACGCCAGCTTTCTCGCCGCCGCCCTTCGCAGCGATGAGATGCGCGAAGCCCGCATGGACACGGGCTTTCTTGAATCCGCGCGAAAGCGCCTCGTCGAATCCGCGTTGAAGGAACCCGCCTGACATGACCTGGCAACCCGAACTCGACGAACTGCGCGAGCGCGAAGCGCATGCGAAGATGCTGGGCGGCGCCGACAAGATCGCGCGCCAGCATGCGGGCGGGCGCCTCACCGTGCGCGAGCGCATCGATGGCCTGGCCGATCCCGGCAGCTTCCACGAGATCGGCGCCATCGCGGGCAAGGCCGAGTACGACGCGGCGGGCAAGCTCACCAACCTCACGCC
>JAESGX010000576.1_pt1 | contig 12211 bp, 7 predicted proteins | sample 9269801 | NCBI WGS metagenome assembly JAESGX01 (sample SAMN16773122, study PRJNA677054) | algae metagenome | isolation source: Pleurocapsa minor GSE-CHR-MK-17-07R and co-occurring heterotrophs from wet... | place: USA: Lower Calf Creek Falls, Grand Staircase Escalante National Monument, UT ... | reverse complement strand
TGATCTGGCTCTTGGGATCGTTGGACTCGTTGAGCGGGATGCGCACCACGCCGTCCGGCGCGGTCATCGCCTTGGACACCAGCCCGGTCTTGGCGCCCTTGATGTCGAAGTAGCGGATCTCGCGGAAGTTGAACAGGCGCTCGTAGTAGTCCGACCACTTCTGCATGTTGCCGAAGTACAGGTTGTGGGTCAGATGGTCGATGAAGGTCAGGCCGAAGCCTTTCGGATCGGCTTCAGCGCCCTGCACCGGCAGGAACTCCTCGTACATCGAACCCTTGTCGCCATAGCGGTCGACCAGATACAGCATGCAGTCGCCGATGCCCTTGACCACCGGCGCGTCGACGGCCCTGGTACCTGCCTTGTGCGCGATCGCCTCGCCGCCGTTGCCGACTACCGTTTCGAGCACCTCGGCGGCGGGCTTGCTGAAACGGATGGCGAAACCGCAGGCGCTGGGGCCATGCGCCTCGGCGAAATCGGCGGCGAAGGAATCGGGATCTTCGTTGACCAGGAAATTGACCCCACCCTGCCGATAGACGGTGATCGCGCGGGTCTTGTGGCGCAGCGCGGCGGTGAAGCCCATGCGCAGGAAATAATCGTGCAATAGTTCGCCCTGGCCCGCGGGCGCGGCGAATTCGACGAACTCGAAACCGTCGATGCCCATCGGGTTCTCGAACGTGGTGACCTGCATGCCTAGGTTGGGCTGTGCGCTCATGATCGTGTCTCGCGTCGGGCTTGCATCCGGAAGGCTGACGTTATAGTTTCAACTGAAACCAATTGCAAGCGGCAGCGCGCCATGACCTCCAATACCTTGCCCCACCCTACTCCTGAAGCCATGACGGAAACCGCTTCGTCGCATGCCGGCCACGGCCATGCCTCGCTGGATCTGGAGCATTTCCTGCCGTACCGGCTTAGCGTGCTGTCCAACCGCGTCAGCCAGACCATCTCCGGCTTCTACCACCAGCGCTTCGGCCTGGCGGTCACCGAGTGGCGGATCATGGCGGTGCTGGGCCGCTATCCGGAACTGTCCGCGGTGGAGGTGGCCGAGCGCACCGCGATGGACAAGGTAGCGGTGAGCCGTGCGGTGGCGCGCCTGCTGCAGCGCGGCTTCCTGCAGCGCGACACCCACGGCGGCGACCGGCGGCGTTCGGTGCTGGCGCTGTCCGAAGCGGGCTACGCGGTCTACGACCAGGTGGCGCCGATGACCTTGGAATGCGAGCGCCAGCTGCTGACCCACCTGAGCGACGACGAACGCGCGCAGCTGGATGCGATCTTGCTGAAGCTAGCCGACGGCGTGCGGCTGATCGCGGACCGCGACTGAGGTTGGTTTCCCCGCATGGGCGTCATGCCGCAGGACGAAAAGCGAAAACCCCTCCCCAGCCCTCCCCTTCTTTCGGACGAGAGGGGGCGAAGCGCGTTCTTTTACGGCTTGGCTGGCGCCCACTTTTTGAGGAAGGCGAAGAACTTCTCGCGGTCGTAGGTCTTGCCTTTTTCAAGGTCGCCGGTGAACTGCGAGTGCAGCAGCTCGCCGTCGGCCTCCAGCACGTACAGATGCGGATAGCCTTCGATCACGGGGTACTTCGAAAGGAACGCCACGTTCTTGTTCTCGTCGCTGTAGTTCACCTTCATCCACACGAAGTTGCCGTCGCGGAAACTGCGGATTTCACCGTCGCCTTCGACGAACTCGTCCAGGATGTGGCACCACTTGCACCACTCGCCGCCCACGTCGAGGATGATGCGCTTGCCTCCGCGCTGCGCTTCGACCATCGCGGTTTCCAAATCCTTGGCCGCATCGCGCGTAGGATCGAACTGCGCATTCAGCGACGCCACCGCCGCGATATCCGCGGCCGCCGGCGTGTTGCCGGACGCGACCCGCTGCGTGGGATCGGGCTCGGCCGGACGGTTGGCGGTCATGGTCGGCGGATTGGGCGTTTCCGGCGCCGGCGCTTGATCGCGGCTGCAGGCGGCCGTTGCGACCGCCAGCAGGAACAAACAGCCCGTAAGAATGCGCATCCTCACTTCACGCCATGCATCAGCTTCTGGATGAGCGGCGCGATCAGGAACAGCAGCACGCCGGGAATTATCAGCGCCCAGAAGCCGAAGGTGTAGCCGCTGTAGGCGGAGGTGACGGTCATGCCGCCTTCGCCGCTGACGTGGCTGGCGAAGATGCCCGACAGGTTGTTGCCGATGCCGGTTGACAGGAACCACCCGCCCATGCCGAAGCCGACCAGTTTCACCGGCGCCAGCTTAGTGGTCATCGACAGCCCGATCGGCGACAGGCACAGCTCGCCCACCGACTGGATGACGTAGACCATGAACAGCGTCCAGAACGGGATCTTGCCGACGTCGTCGACCAGGGACGACAGCGCGAACATCAGCAGCGCGAACGCCACGGCGTTGAAGACCAGACCTAGGCCGAACTTGCGCGGAATCGACGGATTGGCGCGGCCCATGGCCACCCACAGCCACGCCAGCACCGGCGCCAGGGTGATGATCGCCAGCGAGTTCACCGACTGGAACCAGGCGTTCGGCCAGATGAAGCCGCCGTCGGCGCCGAGGTCGCGGTCGACGATCTTGTCCGACAGGAAGCTGAAGGAGCTGCCGGCCTGTTCGAAGAACATCCAGAACAGCACGTTGAACGCGAAGATGATCAGCATCGCGATCACCTTGTCGCGCTGCACGCTGCCTTCGCGGATCCCTTCCACCAGCAGCATGATCGCCAGCACCAGGAACAGCGCCAGCAGGATCCACTGCAGGGTGCTCGCGCCCAGCGAGAGCAGGAAATAGATCGGCGCGATGGCGGCGATGGCGCCGATCGCGGTCAGCAGCACGCGGCCGCCGCCTTCGCCGCCCGCAGGCGGACGGCCCACGCCCTGCAGCTGTCGGCGGCCGAACCAGAACCACACCAGGCTGATCAGCATGCCGATGCCGGAGGTGATGAACACCACCTTGTAGGCCGGCAGGTCCGGATTGCCGCCGAACATCTGCTCGGCCAGCCAGCCGGTCAGGATCGGCGAGATCATCGCGCCCAGATTGATGCCCATGTAGAAGATGGTGAAGCCCGAGTCGCGGCGCTCGTCGGTGGTGCCGTAGAGCTTGCCCACCATGGTCGAGATGTTGGGCTTGAACAGGCCGTTGCCGGCGATGATCGTGGCCAGACCCAACTTGAAGACCTGCTCGTTCGGCAGCGCGATCATGAACAGGCCGGCGGCCATGATGACTGCGCCGACCAGGATCGAGCGCTGGTAGCCGATGACCCGGTCCGCCACGTACCCGCCGAAGATCGCCGCCGCATAGACCAGCGCCAGATACGCGCCGTAGGTCTGGTTGGCGCTGGTTTCGCCGCTGCCGCTGCCGCCGTGGAACTGGGCCACGATATACAGCACCAGCGCCCAGCGGATGCCGTAGAACGCGAAGCGTTCCCAGAACTCCGTCATGAACAGCATCCACAGCGGCCTGGGGTGGCCGAGCAGCTGATCGAACGGCGGCGGCGGCGCGCCGTGGCTCCCCGGCGGGGCTTCCAGCGGTGGCCCGGCGGGTTCTGCGGCGTTCGGGATGATCGAGCTCATTCAAGTGTCCCTTGTTCGTTCGGCATGCAAATGATTCAAAAAATAGAGGGTCCGCGCGGTCTACGCGACAGGCGAGGATCACCGACCGGCGCGGTTGGCGTCAAATGCGCAGATGTCGGGCATCGGCGGAGCGCAGTGTTCCCGACACCGCGCCGACTGGAATGCGCACAGCCCACCGTCATTTCGCGAAAGGGCTGATTGGCGCCACGAACTCCTCTGAAAAGCGGGCATTGCTTCGCGGCCTTCGCGGATAAAGGCGACTCCGCAGCCCGGCCGCTTCGTCACGCTGTCCTGCCGCGGCTGGCGCTGCTTCAAGCAACCACCGCGATCACTGGCCCGACGGATACGTGTAGCTGGCGCCCAGCCCCAGCGGCAGACCCAGGCCCCAGAACGCCAGCAACAGCAGCGTCCAGGTCGCCAGCAGCGTCACCGTATAAGGCAGCATCAACGCCACCAGGGTGCCGATGCCGGTCGATTTAACGTAGCGCTGGCAAAACACCACGATCAGGGGGAAGTACGGCATTAGCGGGGTGATGATGTTGGTGGTCGAATCGCCGACGCGGTACGCGGCCTGGGTCAGGTCCGGCGAGACGCCCAGCTGCATCAGCATCGGCACCATCACCGGCCCGATCAGGCCCCACTTCGCCGAGGCCGAGCCGACCAGCAGGTTGACCGCGGCGGTCAGCAGGATGATGCCGAACAGGGTCAGCCCCATTGGAAAGCCCATGGCCCGCAGCCATTCGGCGCCCTCGATCGCCAGCAGCGCGCCGAGGTTGCTCTGGCCGAAGGCGTAGATGAACTGCGCGCAGAAGAACGCCATCACCACGTAGTAGCCCATGCCGCTCATCGCCTTGCTCATGCCGGCGATAACGTCGCGATGGGTCTTCACCGTACCGGCGGCGAGGCCGTAGACCACGCCGGGGATGAGGAAGAACACGAAGATCAGCGCCACGATCGACTGCATCAGCGGCGCCTGCGCCACGGCGAGCTGGCCGGCGACGCCAGCGCCGGCCTCGGCCGGTGCCCGCCAGGGCGAGCCGGCCGGCAGCAGCGTCAGCACCAACGCCGCCGCCGCCAGCAGCATCGCGATCGTTGCCCAGACCAAGCCGCGACGCTCCTGCGGCGTCAGCGCCTCCATAGCCTTGGGAAGCTGCGCCGGATCGCCATCGATCGGCGTGTCGCGCAGGCGCGGCTCGATCACGCGGTCGGTGAGAAACCAGCCGACGCCGATCACCAGGAGCGTCGACGCGGTGGTGAAGAAATAGTTGTTGAGCGGATTGACCACGAACTCCGGGTCGATCACCCGCGCCGCAGCCTGGGTCAGCCCCGCGAGCAGCGGATCGAGGCTGGACGGGACGAAGAACGTCGCCGAGAAGCCGCCGGACACGCCCGCGAACGCCGCCGCGACGCCGGCCAGCGGATGCCTTCCTGCGGCATAGAAGATCACCGCGCCCAGCGGAATCACCAGCACGTAGCCGGCGTCCACGGCGACGTGGCTGAGCACGCCGACCGCGATCAGCGCCGGCGTCAACAGCGCCTTTGGCGTCACCCGCAGCATCGCCCGCAGCGCCGCGTTGATGAAGCCGGTGTGCTCGGCCACGCCCAGGCCCAGCATCGCCACCAGCACCACGCCCAGCGGCGGGAAGTTCACGAACGTGGCCACCAGCTGCGCCATGAAGCCGGTGAGGCCGGTGCCGGCGAGCTGGTTGACCACGCGGATCGGTTCGCCGCTGCGCGGATCGATCGCCTTGAACTCCACCCCGGCCAGCAGCGCCGAGACCACCCACACCGCCAGCATCAGCAGCAGGAACAGCAGCGCCGGGTCGGGCAGCTTGTTGCCGACGCGTTCGACGCCATCGAGAAAACGGGTGACGACACCGCGCGACGCGGCCTCGGATTGGGAATGATTCATGCGCCGGCTCTGGATTGTGCGATGTTCGCGATCCTAGCAGCCATCGCGACCGCGCTGTCAACGCTCCGGCGCGCCATAAGCACTGCCCGCGCCGATCAGCGTGCGTACCTCGAACAACTCGGGGAAAAAGGTCAGCTCCAGCGCCTGACGCAGGAAACCCACGCCGCTGGAACCGCCGGTACCGCGCTTGAAACCGATGATGCGCAGCACCGTGCGCATGTGCCGGAAGCGCCACAGCTGGAACTGGGTTTCCAGGTCCACCAAGTCTTCGCACAAAGCGTACTCGCGCCAGTAGCGCCCGGTGTCTTCATAGATCGCCTCGAACACCGGCAGCAGCGCCGGATCGGCGACGTGCGGCAGGCTCCAGTCCTCGCGCGCCTGGTGCGGGGCGGGAATGGCGTGGCCGAAACGCGCCAGATAGCGCAGGAATTCCTGGTACAGGCTGGGCGCCAGCAGGGTTTTCTGCAGGTCGGCCTGGCCTTCAGGGTCGTGGGCGAACACGCGCAGCATGGCGGCGTTCTTGTTGCCCATGAGGAATTCCATGGTCCGGTACTGCAGCGACTGGAAGCCGGACGAAGGACCCAGCAGGTCGCGGAAACCCATGTACTCCGAAGGCGTCAGCGTTTCCAGCACCGACCACTGCTCGGTCAGCTGGCGCAGCACCTGCTTGCCGCGCGCCAGCACCTTGCGGCACTGCCAGACTTCATCGCGCTGCAGATGCACGATGGCCGCGCGCAGCTCGTGGATCATCAACTTCATCCACAGCTCGGACACCTGGTGCTGGATCACGAACAGCAGCTCGTCGTGATGCGGCGGCTGGGCCACCGGCCGCTGCGCGGCCAGCAGCAGATCCAGGCGCAGGTAGCCAGCGTAGGTGATGCGCCCGGCCAGGTCGGTATGGATGCCTTCCTCCAGTGGGCGTTGGTTGTCCTGGATGCTCATGCGCTGCCTGAAAAAGAAGGAGGCAGGCATGGTAACGGCTGGCGTCACGGGGGTGTCATGCGCGGCAACGACGATTGGGCCACGCGTATTGATTCATAATCGAACGGCAGGCATCGGCTCGCGCTGCGTTCATAGCTAGGGAGAGGTTTATGAAGGTCGGGTTCGTGCGCCTGCTGGCGCTCGCGGCGGTTTCGTTGGTCTGCGCGGCTACCGCCCAGGCCCAGGTGGTCATCAGCCAGGTGTACGGCGGCGGCGGCAATTCCGGCGCGCCGCTGCGCAGCGATTACATCGAACTGCACAACAATTCCACGGCCACGGTCAGCGTGGACGGCTGGTCGGTGCAGTACGCCAGCGCCACCGGCACCAGCTGGCAGCGCACCAATCTGGCCGGCAGCATTCCGGCCGGCGGCTATTACCTGGTCAAGCAGGCCGACGGCGCCAACACCGCCGCGCCGCCGCTGCCCACGCCGGACGCCACCGGCACCATTCCCATGGCGGGCGGCGCCGGCAAGGTGGCGCTGGTCGACAACGTCGCCACCCTCAGCGGCGCCTGCCCGACCAGCAACATCGATTTCGTGGGCTTCGGCTCCACCGCCAACTGCGCCGAAGGCACGGCGCCCACGCCGGCGCCCAGCAACACGCTGGCGGTGCTGCGTGCGGACAACGGCTGCACAGACAGCAACAACAACGGCGCCGATTTCGCGACCGCCGCGCCCGCACCGCGCAACGGCGCCTCGCCGGCGCTGGTATGCGGCGGCGGCGGCTCGCCGATCCTGTCCGCGGCCGACCTCAGCCAGGACGAATCGAGCGGCAGCTTCGCTTTCACGCTCAGTCTGAGCCAGCCGGCCGGTGCCGGCGGCGTCAGCGTGGATTACGCCACTGCCGACGGTACCGCCCTGGCGGGCGCGGACTACACGGCTACCGGCGGTACCGCCACCCTCGCCGAAGGCACGAGTTCGGTGCAGGTCGCGATCGCGGTCGGCGACGACGCGGTGCAGGAGGCCGACGAAACTTTCTTCCTCAATCTCGCCAACGTTACCGGCGCGGTGCTGGGCGATGCGCAGGCTCAAGCCACCATCGTCAACGACGATGTCACCCTGACCACCATCCACGAAATCCAGGGCAACGGCGCCACCTCGCCGCTCGCCAACCAGCTGGTCGCCACCACCGGCATAGTCACCGGACGCAAGAACAACGGCTTCTTCCTGCAGACCCCGGACGCCGAAGCGGACGCCGACCCGGCGACTTCGCAGGGCATCTTCGTGTTCACCAGCGCCGCGCCGCCCGCAGCCGTTGCGGTGGGCAACCGCGTGCGGGTCAGCGGCACGGTGATCGAGTTCGTGCCCAGCACCGATCCCAATCAGCTGCCGCTGACCGAAATCACCGGTTCGCCCACCGTGGCCCTGCTGTCCAGCGGCAATCCGCTGCCGGCGCCGGTGCCGCTGTCGACCACGTTGCCGGATCCAAGCGGCGCGCTGGATCAGCTGGAACGGCTGGAAGGCATGCGCGTGACCGCGCCGAGTCTCACCGTGGTTGCGCCCACCCAGGGTTTCACCAACGAACCCAACGCCACCGGCACCAGCAACGGCATTCTCAACGCGGTGGTCACCGGCGTGGCGCGGCCGTTCCGCGAACCCGGCATCCAGGCCCCGGATCCCGCGCCGGCCGGCAGCAGCATTCCGCCGATCCCGCGCTGGGACTTCAACCCGGAGCTGCTGACCATCGACAGCGATACGCTGGGTGGCCCGGATTTCATCCTGAATCTGGCCGCAGGGGCCAGCATCCAGGGCCTGACCGGACCGCTGGACTACGGCTTCCGCCGCTACACGATCCTGCGCGATCCGGCCGTGGCCATCACCACCTCGCCGGGCCCGTCGCCGCTGGCCGCACGCCTGCCCAAAGCCGACGAATTCACCGTGGCGACCTACAACCTCGAGCGATTCTTCGATACCGTCAACGACCCGGGCACCGGCGAGCCGGTGCTCACCGCCGCGGCCTTCGCCAATCGCCTGACCAAAGCCTCGCTCACCGTGCGCGATTTCCTCAACGCGCCGGACATCCTGGCCACGGTGGAAGTGGAGAACCTGAGCACGCTGCAGTCGCTCGCCGACAGGATTAACGCCGACGCCGTGGCGGCGGGCCAGCCGGATCCGCGCTACACGGCGTATCTGGAAGAAGGCAACGACGTAGGCGGCATCGATGTGGGCTTCCTGGTGAAAACCGCGGAAGTCGGCGCCGGCATCGCGCGCGTCGAAGTGCTCGCGGTGACCCAGCAGGGCAAGGACACCACCTGGACCGAACCGGACGGCAGCGACAGCTTGCTCAACGACCGTCCGCCGCTGCAGCTGGACGCGGTGGTGCATTACGCCGATGGCCGCAGCTTTCCGATCACCGCCATCGCGGTGCACCAGCGCTCGCTCAACGACGTGGACAGCAACGACCCGTCCGGCCCGACCACGCAGGGCGATCGTGTGCGGCAGAAGCGTCAGCGCCAGGCCGAATACCTGGCGAACCTGATCCAGCAGCTGCAGACCGACGACCCGGGCAAACGCATCGTCGCCCTGGGCGACTACAACGCGTTCGCGTTCAACGACGGCCTGGCCGACACCATGAACGTGGTCACCGGCACGCCGACCCCGGACGACCAGACCGCGGTGCCGGGCGACGGCGCCGATCTGGTCGATCCGGACCTGGTCAACCTGGGCCAGCTGGAGCCGGCCGAGGAGCGCTATTCGTTCGTGTTCGGCGGCAACGCGCAGACGCTGGACCACGTGCTGGTCAACGAGGAGCTGATCCTGGCCAGCACCGCTTTCGACCAGGATCATGCGCGCATCAACGCCGACTTCCCGGAGATCGCGCGCAACGACATCGCCTCGCCCTCGCGCTTGTCCGATCACGACCCGGTGGTGGCGTACTTCGAGTTCCGCCGCCGCGCCGATCTGGCGGTGACCGCCACGGCCGATGCGGCGACGGTCAACGCGGGCGAAACGCTGCGCTATACCGCCACCGTGGGCAATCTGGGTCCAGACACGGCGGCGGCGGCGGGCGTGGGTTTCGCGCTCAACGCCGAGTCGTCCACCTTCGCCGTGGCCGCGCCCAGCGGCTGGAGCTGCGATGTGCCGGAGATCGCCGCGGGCATGACCTCCATCGCCTGTTTCAACGCCGGCCTGGCCAACGGCGCCGGCGCTGCGTTCGCGGTCAGCGCGGTCTCCACGGTCGCGCAGGTCGGCAGCGAAGCGACCCTGGCGGTCGCGGCGGACACCGCGTCGTTCGATCCGGTCAGCGGAAACGACGAAGCGGTGGCCGCGGTGACGGTGAATGCGGCGCCCGCCGCGGATCTGGCGCTGCAGCTGAGCGGCCCGGCCACGGTGCCGGCCAACACTTTCAGCATCGCCTACACCGCCGCTCTGCAGAACACGGGCTCCCTGGCCGCGCAGCAGCCGGTGGTGGTGTTCAGCGGCAACACCATGACCTCCACCGCCAGCGTGACCGCGCCGGCCGGCTGGAAGTGCGTCAAGCAGGGCAGCAGCCGCGCCATCAGCTTCCGCTGCAGCGGCTCCGCCAGCCTGGCGCCGGCGGCCAGCGTCGGTTTCGGCATCAAGGTGAATGCGCGGCCCACGCCGGCCGACCGCTCCGTGCGCGTCGACGGCGCGGCGACCACGACCACCGCCGATGCGGACGCTTCCAACAACAGCGCGGGCATCAGCACGTCCGTTACGTTCTGACCCATCAGCTCCATGCACGAAGAAGAACGCGGCTCCGGCCGCGTTTTTTTGTCCGAAACGCTGGCCAGGAACGATGCTGTTGTGGGAGCGATGTCCCCCGAGGGGACTTCCTTCGGACGTGAGTCGCGATAAATTTCGCCGCAGACCACGCGTCGCGACTCGCGTCGTCCCACAACCGAAGCACGCAGCCAGCCCAGCCATTGCGGCGCGTATTGTTGCGCTGCACGACAGCTTTGGTTTGCGGCTTCATTAACATGGCGCCACCTATCATTAGTTTCACATGCAACCGGACGCCGACACGCGATGAGCCTCGCCGCGAAATTCGAAATCGAGTACCTGCAATATCTGGGCGCGGACGGAAAAACCGTGCGCGACGACCTGCCCGAGGCCGCGCGCGACACGCAGCGGCTGAAGGAACTGTTCAAGCAGATGCTGTTCGTGCGCACCTTCGACACCAAATCGGTGGCGCTGCAGCGCACCGGCAAGCTTGGCACTTACGCGTCCTGCCTGGGGCATGAGGCGACCCATGTGGGCATCGGCGCGTCGACGCGCCCGGAAGACGTGTTCGCGCCCAGCTACCGCGAATACGGCGCGCAGTTCATGCGCGGCGTGCGCCCGCGCGAGGTGCTGCTGTACTGGGGCGGCGACGAGCGCGGCAACGACTTCGCCGTGCCGCGCCACGATTTCGCCTGGTGCGTGCCTATTTCCACCCAATGCCTGCATGCGGCCGGCGCGGCGCTGGCGTTCAAGCTGCGCGGGGAACCGCGCATCGCGGTGAGCACCTGCGGCGACGGCGGTTCGTCGAAGACCGACTTCTACGCCGCGCTCAATTCCGGCGGCGCCTATGCGCTGCCGCTGGTGCTGTGCGTGATCAACAACGGCTGGGCGATCTCGGTGCCGCGCTCGGCCCAGACCGGCGCGCACACGCTGGCGCAGAAAGGCATCGCCGGCGGCGCGTTCTGCCTGCAGGTGGACGGCAACGACCTGATCGCAGTGCTTGAAGCCATGCGCATCGCCACCGAGCGCGCGCGCAGCGGCCAGGGCACCAGCGTGCTGGAATTCGTCACCTATCGCCTGGGCGACCACACCACCGCCGACGACGCGCGCCGCTACCGCGACGATGCCGAGGTGAAGGCCGCATGGCAACGCGATCCGATCACCCGCCTGCGCGCCTGGCTGACCGCGCAGAAGCTGTGGAGCGAAACCGAAGAAGCTGCGTGGAAGGAAGAATGCGGGCGCCTGGTCGATATCGAGGTCAACGCCTACCTGGAAACGCCGGTGCAGCCGGTGGAGGCGATGTTCGATTACCTCTATGCCGATCCGCCGCCGGAACTGCTGGCGCAGCGCGCCGCCGCGATCGCCGCCGAGGGCCGGCCATGAACGTGGAGATCGCCAAGACTGCGGGAGGTGCAGCCCCGATTCCCGCCGAAGCCCTAGGGGCTGAAGCCCCTCCCGCGAAAGCCATGCTGCCCATCACCTTGATCGAAGCGATTACCCAGGCCCTGGCCTGGGAGATCGAACACGATGATTCGGTGGTGGTACTGGGCGAGGACGTGGGCGTGAACGGCGGCGTGTTCCGCGCCACCGCCGGCCTGCAGCAACGCTTCGGTTCCGAGCGCATCCTCGACACGCCGCTGGACGAAACCACCATCGCCGGCCTCAGCGTGGGCATGGCGGCGATGGGCATGAAGCCGGTGGCCGAGGCCCAGTTCGACGGTTTCGTCTATCCCATGGTCGATCATCTGATCTGCCACGCCGCGCGCATGCGTTACCGCACCCGCGGCCGCCTGCACTGTCCGATGGTGCTGCGCGTGCCGTGGGGCGGCGGTATCCGCGCGCCGGAACACCATTCCGAAGCCAACGAATCCATTTTCACCAACGTACCGGGCCTGCGCGTGGTCATGCCGTCGTCGCCGCAGCGCGCCTACGGCCTGCTGCTGGCCGCGATCCGCGATCCGGATCCGGTGATCTATATGGAGCCCAAGCGCATCTACCGCCAGTACAAGGAAGCGGTGGCCGACGACGGCGAAGCGCTGCCGCTGGACGTGTGCTTCGTGCTGCGCGAC